>Ga0163144_10029144_pt1 | contig 10610 bp, 12 predicted proteins | sample OliLak19BULKMAT1_FD_123175 | JGI IMG/M metagenome (GOLD analysis project Ga0163144, IMG submission 123175) | Freshwater microbial mat bacterial communities from Lake Vanda, McMurdo Dry Valleys, Antarctica - Oligotrophic Lake LV.19.BULKMAT1 | ecosystem: Environmental > Aquatic > Freshwater >...
GAAAGCTCTGACATTGCGTTGGGGCTTTTTGGTTTATACTTGGGGTTCACCTCGACTCCTCTCGACTCAACCCGGCTCACCTCAACGCCTCTCTACTCATCCACTGAAAGCCTTGTCTTAATTGATGGGGCTTTTTGGTATGGGTGCGAGTCTTTTTACTTTGGAACTTGGGGCGGATGGTGAGGTGTTGAGGTAATATTGAGGGGCGCGATCGCAATTCTTTGGAGAGAAGGCGACCGCTGACCACAGACCTATCATTGCTAGGAGTTGGCTATGACTATTAAAGCAGTTCGTGCTCAGATTTTGTTAGGGGATATCCCCCTGAATGTCTACCAGTTGCCTGACAGTAGATACAAGTTGGCAGGTCGTAATGTTACCGATGCGATCGGACAACATGATTCAAGCCTGCGTGAAAAAATGGGTGTAAAAAGCCTGAAAGACTTACCAGGAGCGGATAAAAGCCTGCGTGAAGTCAGGGCTGACACAGGTGAGACTTTCATTCCTGTTTCGCCTTTAGACGCTGCTGCTTATTGGATGAAGATGGCGATCGCTGGCAACATAAAAGCTGCTGCGATCATGATGGCATTGACGGTTGAATCAATTGAGCGGAGAGCCGATGAAGCCTTTGGTGTGCATCGAAGTGAAGGCGATCGCAACCAACGCACCAAAACCCTGATTGACTTCATTCTGAACAACCCTAAAGCGTGGACAGTCCACTTCAATCCAAGATGGAGGCAAGAAGCTTGTAGGGTCACTGGGTATCGTTGGGAGGCTTCACGCCCAATGGCTCAATTCATCAGTATGTATATCTACAAGGTTCTGCCCAAAGATGTCTACGATCGCCTGATGGAAGTCAATGCAGAGCGCAAATCTCGACACCATCAGTTCTTTGACGAACTAGCAGACAACGTTGTTCTAAAAGAACACATCCAACAAGTAGGGGGGCTGCTGCGAGTTTCCAAAAATAAACCCCACTTTAAGCAATTATTCTCTGACGCTTTTAGCGATGGCATTCAAGGTGATTTCGACTTTGAGGATGAAGTAGCTTAACCCACCTCCCCACTACCCCACAAAGCCGCACAGACTCCAATCTAGTGCGGTTTTGTTTTGCCCTGTTCTGCTGCCTAACATAGAATAGAAACAAAAACATTATGCCTACTCCCAATCCTCCCCAGCGAATCACCAATCATGCCCCATCCCTACGCATAGCCGCCCGTGCGCAAGGGGCGATCGGGAATCCTTTGACTGGCTTTGGCACTACCCGCGATCCTGGCTCTTACGCCAAAGCTCAGGCAGTCCAGGAACTCAATGACCATGAACTAGCCGCGCTGTACCAAGATGGGATGATTCAGAAATGTGTAGACCCATACCCCATTGAAGGGGCTGAAGTATGGATGAAATACACTTTCCAGCGTTCTACATCCTATGGCACTTATGGCGTGGGTGGGGATGCGGTAGAGGATTATCTAGACAGCAAGGTACACATTGATTTGGGGAATACCCTTGACCCCGATCGCATCCTTTCCACTGCCTCCCTCAAGGATTTGTTCAGGGAGGAAACAAAGGGTGCTCGTATCTTCAAGAATGGCTGGCTACTCATTGGTGCTGACGATGGACAGGAACTAAGCGAGCCGATTAACCCCAATGGCATTAAGTCGATTCGATGGATTGAGCCGCTTAACCATTGGGAGATTCAGCCCGTCTACCACAAACAATCGTCCTATACCAACCCCATCCATTACCAGATGCGACGGTGGGGTAATGACAAGAGTAATGATGAAGTTCCGAAGAATGCGCTAATCCACAAGACGCGCATCATTAAGTTTGCTGGTAAGCCTAGACCTGAAGCGGCACATCTTTATAGCGCTTACCCAGGGATGGACTACAGCATAATTGATGGCGTATTCAAGGCGATCGCCCGTGGTTCTCAGTCGCTAGACTCCCTCAGCTACATGATCCAGACTGCTAGCGTCTTTGACTATGGGCTGGAGGGATTGTCAGATTACAACCCCAACGAATCAGAAGAGGAGAGGGCAGCGAGGGAGGCGGCACAGACTGCGCGGATGCAGAGCATTATGGTTGCCTTGTCTACTCTGCGGATCTTCCTAAGAGATGCCAGCAAAGAAACCATGACCACAGTGAACCGGAACTTTGGTGGCACCTCTGAAGCCATCGACCGGATCATGGATGCGATCGCCTTCTATTCTGACGTGCCTCGTTACAAAATATTTGGGCAATCAACAGGCGGCGGGTTGGGCAGTTCCGCGCAAGAGGGTATGGAAGAACGCGACTGGGATGGACGGCTAACAGCATGGCGCTCTCAGAATTGGGCTACACCATATCTGTACCTTGGCAAGCTGGCATTGCTGGCAAAGGACGGGGTAAGCCGTGGGCGGATGTTGCCAGGGTTGGGCGTAAGTATTCCTAGCTGTCTGAAGAAGTCAACAGAGGAAAAGCTATCGCAACTTGACCAGTTCGCCACTGCTGCCCAGAAGTTTATCGCCATGGGAGTGCTTGACCCAATGGAGGTGCGGCAGGCGTTCGCGGGGAATGAGGCTGACTTTAATATTGTGTTGCTGCAAGAGGTGAGCGATCGCATGGCGGCAATGCCTGTTGATTTGGGACAAGAAGAAACCGCAACAGATTGAGGTCTGGCTCTCAACTTCGTTTAGGTAGCCGATGACTTCACCGAGGGCGATAGCGTTACTGGCGAATAGTTCAGTCCAACAGATCCACTACAGTTACTCCCAGCGCTTTTGCTAGGTCTGTGATTTGTGAAAGCTTAGGATCTCCGTTCATCCTCTCAAAATCAGAAACTCGCGGCTGTGCAATGAAACATGCAGCCGCGAGTTTTTTCTGTGTCAATGATTGCTGGAGTCGCAACCGTTGTAAGTTGGCGGCAAAAATGGCTTGCTGATTCTGATCGGGGGTCATATACAAAATGCGTATGAAAGTCGCTAAGTCAAGTATAGAAGCAATATCTTAGGGAATCAGTAGTTCTCTGTATTTGCCAAATGCCGCAAACTCTAGACAAGCCATTAAGGGTCGTCAACCTCTCCGAGGATTCGGCAGAGATCTACATCTATGGCGAGATTGGAGAATCTTGGTATGAAGGCGATGGTTGTGTATCGGCTCGAATGTTTGTGGCAGAGCTTGCCAAGATTCCTGATGGCGTATCCCTCAACGTCAGGATCAATTCCCCAGGCGGCGTGATTTCTGACGGGCTTGCCATTTACCACCAATTAAAAGAACGGGGTAATGTCACCTGCACCATTGATGGATATGCCTGTTCTGCTGCTTCGATGATTGCTTGTGCTGGGTCTAAGGTCTGCATCCCTGCCAGTGGAATTATGATGATCCACAATCCCATCGGCATGTGTTGGGGTGGGGCTGAAGAGATGAGAACGACCGCCACAACGCTTGATGTTCATCGTGATGCTTGCTTGGCTATCTATACAGCTAAGACCGGGAAAAGCGCAGAAGAAATTACAGCGGCGCTTGATGCCGAAACATGGATGACGGGCAATGAGGCGATCGCCTTTGGGATTTGCGATGAACTCATTGACTATGCCCCAGAGTCCAAGGTCATTGAAGAAAAGTTTGCCGCCAAGTTAAAAGACCGCTCAAAGTTTACTGCCATTGGGTGGAAGTTTGAAAAGATTTCTGCCCATACCACTGCCCATGATGTGTTCAAGTCAGCAATCCAATCGGCTGCACAAGAAACAATCCAGGCAGCATTTCCCAACGTTTCACCTACACAGGAACCCATTGAAGAGGAACCCCAAATGACTAAAGAAAAAGAACAAGAAACAGTGGAAATGATTCCCAAGTCTGAGCATGAAAAGACTGTTGCAGAACGAGACAAACTGCAAGGTGAATTTGATGCATTGACGAGCCAGATGGAATCATTCAAGGCGAAAGCTACCGCAGAACCCGAAGACTTATCCGAGCGCATTAACCTAATCCGCGCCGTGTCTCCACTGCTCAAGTCAGAAAATCCTGACTTCAAAGAAGAATCTCTGTACGCTCTTTCCCCATTGGAAATCAAGATAGTGGCTTTGACTGCATCAGGGGTGGATCTGGAGATTGACGGCAAATCTGACGACTACATCGCTGGACATATCAGCGGACATTTTACCGCGATGCAACCCAAGATGACAGCGGCGACAACTGAGACTGGCAGCCGCCTTGATGGAATCCTAGCAACGATTCGCGGCAGTCGGACTGAAGCATCGGCACAACCTGAATCCAAGGGTGATACAGCTCGGCAGAATCGCGCCCAGCGCATCGCTAACAACGGCAAGAAAAAGGAGTCTAACTAATGCCACAAACCACAGTAGGTTTACGCCAGCCTAAATGGTTGGCAGAAGGTCAGTACGGTAGCACCGCAATGCGTCGTGTTGATGGTGTATTGACGCCCGCAGTCTGCGGTATTGCATCAGGGGTTCTGCCCTTCGGTCGGATTGCAGTCCTTAACCCTGCAACAAACGTAGTGACAGCGGTATCGGGTGTTCCGGCGGCTGGTTCGGTCTTGATTATTCCAGTCTTAAACGAAAAGTACGGCATCCCTCTAGCGCAACTAACAGCGTTCCCATCTGGCAACCTTCAACAAGTCGGCACCATCGGAGAGTCTGCCGTTGGGTATCCCCCCGGTTCATTGGTGGACTACATCACGGCTGGCGATATTGTCATGTGGACTGAAGAAGCCGTGAACATTGGCGATCCTGTCTTCTATCGTTACACCGCTGGCGCTGGCGTTAATACCGTGCTGGGTCGAGTTCGTAAAACGGTAGATGGTGCTTTAACCCCTGCCGCTGCGACTCCAACCCTGAGATTTGCAGAGCCGATCGCCACGGCTGGTTTGGTTTTAGTTCGAGTCTTTGCCGCCGGAATTAGCTTGTAGGAGTGAGAAAAAATAATGCCAATTTCTAACGAAGTAATGATGGCAGGGAAGTTCTTAACTGAATCCCTAAACATCTATGATGCACAGATTACAGACACAGTTTACCCGGAGTATTGGGGCTACGAAGGGCTATATCACCAAGCTGTAGGCGATCTGCCGTTTGGTGCTTTGAGCTATACCACAGCCCGCCGGGACTACACCGGACGCGCTGCTAATTTTGGCGGCAAAGCTCAAACCTTGCCCCTAGCAAACTTCGGAATCAACATGGATTCCTACAAATGTTTGCAGGGTGTGTTGGCAGTGGACTGGACTTGGATGGAATTGCAGGCTGAAGAAGCAGCGCAACAGAATCCCTACCTACCCCGCCCCAACGTGATTGAATCCTATCGCCGTGCCTTGGAGAAGGGACTGCGAGACTGGATGCACATTCGTACCATCTTTGGGGATAGCTCTGTAGGCTTCACAGGATTCCTCAACAACCCTTATGTAGAAACCATTGACGTTGCCGCTAACGTCAACCCAATCACAGGCACGGGCGGCACGGGCATCAACGCCCCTAACGCTGCCAATGCTTACGACTGGTTCCGGCGTGAATTGTCTAGCTTCCGCAAGGCTAGTCGGTTGACGGTGGATGCATCTGTGGCTTTTGTATCTGAGGATGTTCGTTCAGCCTTAGCAACTCGTTTCGCTGATGGCACGAACGATGGCACCCCGTCTAATGTGTTGACATCTCGCACCGAGTCGCCAGCACTGCGCACGATTGAGACTCTCAATGAGTTCTCTGGCGATATCATCCGCGATCCAAACTTTGGCGGCTTGACCACATTGAATGGCGTGACATTGCCAGCTAACTTCGACCTGGTTCTGCTAACACAGAATAGCGTTGAAGATAATATCATGCGGCATTTCAGCGACATTCAAACCTTACCACCTGGCATCTTGGACGACCAAATGACATATCGACAAGTGGGCGTTTGCGCCACTAGCGAAGTCATCTTCAAGGAACCATTCCGCGCCCGCCTTTATATCCTACGGAAGTCCTAATCATGCAATATCAATTTAGCAACTTAGCGGTTCTAACTTTGCTGACTACCGAGGGACGGGTATCGTTAGCGCCTGATGGTGGGGCATTGACGGATAAGGAATGGGCGTCGATCGCTGACCTTGAATCAATCAAGGCATTGCTCAAAACCAAGATGCTATTTGTCAGCCCCGACCCAGACCCAGCGGTAGAAGTGGAGCCGCCCATTACTCCTGTTGCCAAAGCCCCTAAGCTGCCCAAGGATTAATTAATGCAACCCCTAGCCACTGTCAATGATTTCCTTTTGGCTTTTCCTGAGTCGGAAGCCATTGAGTTGTCAGACCTTGACGATGAGACGCCTGCGTCCTTATCGTCAAGTCGGTTAGAGCAAGGATTGTTAAACGCTAGTGCTGAGATTTATTTTCAGATGCGGATCCCTGTTGCAGATACGGCGGCGGCAGTGTTGGCACGACTGCCGATCGCCCAAGTGTGGTGCATCAATATCGCCCGGTATCGCCTTGATTCTTATTCCCCCAGAGATGATGTAAGGCAACGATATGAGGATTCACTGAAGCAGATGGCAGATTATCTAGATCAGTTTGATGGCAATGATAACAACGGGAATGGTGGAGCTAGTAGTTTAGGGAACCGTCCAATCATGTCTATTAACCTGGTGTGACATGGCGCAAAACTGTAAGGAGCTTGAAGGTCTTTTTGTTGGCGATACCTTGACGATTCGGATTCTCGCCAAGAAGAATTCTATTGATTTTACCGCCTACACAATCACCTCTGAGCTAAGAACTAATGGTGGAGAGGGGGCATTGGCAGGGACGTTTACAGTCATCAAAGATGCTCCTGATGTTGACGGCAACATCTTTGGATTCACGGCAGTGTTGTCGGCAGCGGTAACTGCATCACTAATCCCAAAGGTGAACTATGGCATTGATTACAGATTCCTATTGGGTGGGGCTGAGCAGCATTCTGGAAGGGTTGTGATTAAGTTTGATAAGGCGGTAACGGTCGCATGAGTAATCCAATAACTTTAGAAGTCAAGCAGCAATCGCCCATCGTTCTAGAGATGGGATTCAATTTTGTTGCTCAGGCTGCGGGATCTGGTGGTGGATCTGGAGAAGCAAACACAATATCATCCCCATCGGTAGTGGCTGGAGCTATTGATCTTGTCCTGCCTAAAGTAGGCGTGGATCTAAGACTTAGGAAGATCGCAAGCACTACAACGGCATTAGTTCCGGCGGCAGGCGCAGATACAATAAATCTATCAATTGCCGATGCTACTGGCTCTGTCGCTGGTCTAATGCCCTCAGCAGACTTTACAAAACTTAGCGGCATAGCTACAGGTGCAACGGCTAACTCTATTGACGCTTTATTGCGCGATCGCAGTACCCATACAGGGACACAAGCGGTAGGCACCATCACAGGGCTTGGGACAGCGGCAACCGCGAACATTACATCATTTGCCACAGCAGCTCAGGGAACATTGGCTGCATCGGCATTACAGGCAGGAACTGCGATATCTAATGTCTCAGGCTTGACTACAGCCTTAACCAATAAGCAAGATTCAAATACCAGACTCACATCTATTTCAGGTCAAGCTAACCCAGCAACGGCAAAGCTACCACAGCTTAATACTGATGGATCCATTTCTTTTATTGATGTGCCTAGCGGCGGCGCAAACTTTGCCAGTCCCCCTGCTATCGGGAACATTACACCTAATACGGCAGCATTCACAAGCCTAGGTTTGACCGGGAATCTTTCGTCTAACATTTCATCTAGTACTTCTTCTAATTTATCCTTAATAGGCTTCTCAGATTTTAGCGCTGGCAATTTCTGTGCTTTTCAGTTCGGAGATTCCTTTAACCAATTAGCCAATGCTCATGGCAAGGGAATGCTGCTGAAGGCTTGGCACGGGATCACAATTCACGGTGCTGCTGACAGTTCAGCAGTCGCTATCCCTGACGGCGGTGGTACGACAGATAGTTCTTTAACGGTCGTAGGGACTTCAACCTCTAGTGCTCTAAAAGTTAAATGTGGTTTGCTTAACAGCGCGGCTATTGCCATTGAAGATGCTACAGCCACAGTAACATCAATATGGGGTAAGTCAGGCGGATTAAACATCGGTGGCAGTACCGACCCTGGTAGTGGAGTGGTACAGGCTGCTGTACTTCAACCTAACGCATTCACAACAAGCAACTTACCAAGTGCTAGTAGCCTGCCTAGGGGTATTGCTTACGATTCAACATTAGGGATACTCGTAACGAGTAACGGAACAACATGGAATAGTCTGGGGCAAGCTCTAAATGCTAGGCTTACCTCTATTTCGTCACAGGCTAACCCAGCGATCGCAAAGCTCACTCAGCTTAATACAGATGGATCTATAGCCTTTGTAGACTTGCCAACCGTTAGGCAAACATTCAGCAATGTTGATGTAACGGTATCTGCTGACACTACTCAACTAGCTCAAACTGGCACGTTAACCGCTCCTAGGACGGTTACGTTACCACTAGCCAACTCTAAAGCGCCTGGTTTTAGGATTGATATTGTAGGTGAGTCTGGAACGTCTAACGCCACCAATAAAATTATTCTGGCGCGATCGGGTTCTGATTTAATCAATGGACTAACAACCCTAGATGCCATCACATTTCCTAACGGGGCTGTGTACTGTGTCAGCGATGGCGTTAGTCGATGGTCGGTTTTCTTCTCTAATGACACAGCATTACAAAACAGGTTAGAAATGACGGGCATCCCTCTTGTTAACACCCCGGTATCAGTAAATACAGCCGCGACTTTGACGATACCCAATCCAGGCGCGTCACTCCAGATAGTTTTGTCTAACATCTTCTTTAGTTATGACTCATCTGCTGCTAGTCTACTGAACGGAACTTTTACTATCACTGATTCTTTAGGAGTGCAAGCCTTTCATACTTTCATCACAAGTTCGGGAGCTGCTCCAATAAAAACTGATATGTTGATGGGTCTAAACAGAGGTTGCACCCTAACACTTAGCGCTCAAAGTGGCTATCGCGGTAGTTTAAGTTGCACTTATAGGACACAATAAAAATGACAAGATATGCCGCTATTAAAAATGGAGTTGTAATTGATATTTTCGAAGGCAATTTAATCGCTCTGCAAGAATCTTTTGACTATCAATTCGAGCCACTGAATAACTTTGAAGTTTCAAACGGATGGTTGTTTGATGGGGTAGATTTTACTAATCCCAATGCGACACCACCCCCAGTAATCACCCCACCTCCCACGCCAGAACCTAAAACCTCTCAACAAGTAATGAGTGAAGTAGACAGCTATCGATCGCAAGCTATCCAGGATTATAAAAGCCAATGGGGTCAAGCTTCTGTAGATGAGCTTTGGGATAGATTGGGGAATGATATGAGAATCGAAGCTGACAAACAGGATGCGATTGAATTAGTTCATCTCCCTAGTATCATTGGGTATTTGTCTGCTCAAACTGGTAAGGCGTTCAATGAAATTACTTTGCCAGAGTGTAGGGGAGTTTGCCAGGGCTTGCGATCGCAGCAAATGAATCATATTTATTTTCTAACTCAAACCGAGAGATTGCGAGGTCAGATTTTAGCTCAATATGCTGCATTAGCTACGGACGCAGAAAAGCTAGCATTCGACATTAAACAGGCTTGGGATGCGGGGTTAGTTTAATGGGAGGATTATCGGGATTGTCTGGATTAAGAGGGTTGTCAGGGCTTACTGCAAAGCAAGTTATAGCATCGGGTTTTGACCCTGACGCTCAAACATTTTTTACAGCAGCAAATATCACCAATCCTACACAACAAGCTGCTGTCAATAATCTAGTAATAGCATTCAAGGCTGACGGATCATGGGCAAGTCGCCAAGCTATCTATCCGTTTGTGGGAGGCACAGCTTCACAGCATTCTTTTAATCTAAAAGACCCCTCACAGTTTCAAATAACATGGATTGGCACTGTCACTCATGACGCGAATGGTATTACTGGAGACGGTACAACAGGATACGGAAACACTAACTACAATCCCAGCGTCAGCGGTACTTTAGGTAGTGCTAGTTTAAGTCTTTACATGAGAACCGATAGAGCTGCATCTGCCACCATAAGGAGCCTAGGGTCGGGATCAGGGTCTAATTTTTATTCTATTGCTACATTTTTTACTGCGGGTGTGTTTCGACCTATTATCGGTAGCACTTCATTACTACCTTCCGGGGCGGTGACAAACTCACAAGGTTTATTCAGAGCTGACAGGCAGGACGCTACTAACATCCTAGGGTATAGAAACGGTGTGGAAGTTCTCAACGCACCTCAAAATCAAGGAGGTCTGGCTAACATTGCTTGTTTTATAGCGGCGCAAAATAGCAGTGGCTCCCCAACTGGAAGGTCTACTGATAACATCGCGTTCGCATCTATCGGCACTTATTTTGCAGCTAATGACTACGCAGCAATACAAGCATTTCAAACAGCACTAGGAAGGCAAGTCTAGCAAGGGTATCTCAACAGATCCAGGGTGTGCTTTCCCCGGTCTAATCATCGTCGTCCTCTTCAGGAATCTCCGAATATTTGATGCTGAAACTCAGCACATTGACAGGCACCCGCCGTCCCACTGCATAATCTACGCCGCCTAGTTCCCGCACAGAACTACCGTAAATCCTTGGAATGATTGCGCCTGATGC
>Ga0163144_10029146_pt1 | contig 10610 bp, 11 predicted proteins | sample OliLak19BULKMAT1_FD_123175 | JGI IMG/M metagenome (GOLD analysis project Ga0163144, IMG submission 123175) | Freshwater microbial mat bacterial communities from Lake Vanda, McMurdo Dry Valleys, Antarctica - Oligotrophic Lake LV.19.BULKMAT1 | ecosystem: Environmental > Aquatic > Freshwater >...
CCAACTGCTCGACGCTGCCGATCACCCGCCAATAGCCCGAGCCGACCGCTTTCACCTGCGTCGGCCAGTGTTCGGGCTTGTAGCCGGTCTTCGTAATGGCCAGCGGTGCGTTCTTCGGGATCGCACCGCGTTTTCCAAGCCGGATTTGCTGGCCGGTCCAGTGCACGAGGGCTGCACGAACGGGCAGCACCGGCGAAGCAAGCGCCCTTGGCAAAAGCGGCATCCGGAACTTACCCTGCACAAGCTTTTGATGGCCGGCTCAACCAGAAACCGGCTGCGAGGATATCGTCCAACCGGCCCTCACCAGTGCGTCGGCCGATAGTCCTTCAGGAATTGCCCCCAGACGTGCTCGCCGCTGTTGATGCCGGCGATGATCGGGTCGACGATGCGGGCGGCGCCGTCGACGATGTCCAGCGGCGGGTGGAAGCGCTCCTCGACCATCTTGCGCGCGGCAATTTCGGCCGGGTCTTCGTCAGTCACCCAGCCGGTGTCGACGCTGTTCATGTGGATGCCATCGCCGTGGTAATCGGTGGCGGCGGTGCGCGTCATCATGTTCAGCGCGGCCTTGGCCATGTTGGTGTGCGGATGCCGGGTGGTCTTGAAGTTGCGGTAGAACTGGCCCTCCACCGCCGACACGTTGACGATGTGCTTGTCGCGTCCGGGCGTGCGCAGCATCAGCGGCTTCAGCCGCGCATTGATGATGAATGGCGCCACCGCGTTGACCAGCTGCACTTCCAGCAGTTCCACCGACGACACTTCAGCCATCAGCAGCCGCCATGAGTTGCGCCCACGCAGGTCGACCTGCTGCAGGTCCTGGTCGAGCCGACCTTCGGGGAACAGGTGCTTTTGCGCCAGAAGCTCCTCGGCCAGCAGCGGCACCTGCGACAGCTCGGCCGACTTGGCCAGACCCGGCAAGTGCGAAATATCACCTGCCTGCAGCGACTGCCTGCCGTCGCCGGCCCGTTCATTGCCGCGCGCGCCTTCGTAGCTGCCCAGCAGGCTGCGCAGTTCCGGCGGCAAGTCGGTGGCGGCCGCGGTTTCTGCTTGCATCATGTGCGCGTAGAAATCCGGCGGCCGCCGCACTGTCTGGCAGGCGTTGTTGATGATGAAATCCAGCCGCTCGCGCGTGGCCAGCAGTTGGGTGCAAAAGGCTTCGACGCTGGGCGTATGGCGCAGATCGAGCCCGAACACTTCCAGCCGGTGTTTCCATTGGGAAAAATCCGGCTCTTGCGCATAGCGCGCCGCCGAGTCGCGCGGAAAGCGCGTGGTGACGATTAGCTGTGCGCCGGCGCGCAGGAGTTTCAGGCCCGCCTGGTAGCCGATCTTTACCCGGCCGCCGGTCAGCAATGCGACCCGGCCATGCAGGTCGGCGATCTCGGTGCGCTTGCCGAAGTTGAACTCCGCGCAGCCGGGGCAAAGCTGGTCGTAGAAGTGGTGGATACGCGTGTATTTTTCCTTGCACACATAGCAATGGCGCAGCTCGATCGACTCCTGGTAGCCGCGATCATCGACCAGATCGTCATGCGGCACGCCGCCGGCGGGCGGAAAACAGTTCGGCGTGGTGAATACCGGTTTGCGCCGCAATGCGCGGATGCCGGTCGCGTGCAGCAGCGCATCATCGTCACGCAGCTGTGCAACGTTGCGCTCGCGCTCGGCCGCCTTCAGCCGCTGCCGACGCGCCACCGGATCCGGGTGATAGACCTCGGCCACCGCCTTTTGCAGGCGCTGACGCTCGCCCGCCGGCAGGCGCTGCAGCAGGCTCGGATCAGCGGCCACCGTTTCCAGCAACTGCACGGCGGCGCGCAGACGTTCGAGCAGGTCGAGGTCGGCATCCTGCGGCGTTTGTCGACTTGTGCTGTCGTTACTTGTCACGAGACGCCATCCTGTCCGCGAGTTTGCGGGTGCGCAGTTTAACCGGCATCGGCACCCTGACTCCCCGGGATCGGTCGTGGCAACGGCAACTGGCATGGGTTGACGTGGGTCAAACCGCACAACACCGGCACGGCGTAAGGTTCATCAGCTGATCAACGAGCCCCGACCATGCCGCACCGCGCCGCCACCGCCAACAAACCCGGACATGACGAAGCCTGCCCATTGGGACTGCGCCTGATGGCCTTTGCCTGCGCCCAGCTGCAGCAGGCCAATGCCGAGCTTTCGAAGGAGGGCGAACAGCTGCACACAGGCATCCACGAAGCGCGCAAGTGCATCCGCCGCGTGCGTGCGACGCTGGCACTGGGCCGGCGCCGGCTCGGCGAACGTGGCGCACGGCTTGACGATGAGCTGGGCCGGCTTGTTCGAGGGCTGTCACGCATGCGCGATGCCCAGGCGCTGATCGAGGCGCTGCGGCGACTGGACAGCACGGCGACCGGAGCCGTCGCCGCCATCCTGCCAGCGGCTGAAACCGCGGCACGCACGCGCCGTGATCAGATGTTGGCGCAGTTGCTGGCCAAAGATCCTGGTTTTCAATCGCGCCAGCGGCGGCTGCATTCCCTGCACGCCAAGCTGGTGCTTCTGGACTGGCAAGCAGTGGCCGGACACGATGTGTCCAAGGCCTTGTCACGCAGTGAGCGCCGCGCCCGCAAAGCCAGCCGCAAGGCCATACGCCATCCCGAACGCAACAACGACTGGCACATCTACCGGCGCCGGCTGCGCCGCCTGCGCCAGCAGCACAGTGCGCTGTCCGAACTGGAGTTTGACTTGCGGCCAGTGGACAAGGACCTGTTCAACTGCGCGGAGGCCTTGGGCGAGTCGCAGGACGACGTGCTGCTGCTAAGCCATTGCGGTCGGCGTTCGCCGTTTCCATCAGGCTCCCGCGCCCTGCTCCGTGCCGTCGCGCGCGAACGTTTGCACGCCATCCGGAAACATTGAGCCGGGTCATCGCTTGCCCGATGCTCAGGCCTGCCGGTACCAGTCCCGCACCACCGCCACGCCGTAGCTGCGCTCCAGCCTGCGCACGATGAAATGCCCACGGGCCATGCGCTGGAAGTGGCTGATGAATACCAGGTTCAGCGCCGCGCCGCTGGCAGCACCGATCAATGGTGCCGCCTGCGCCAGTGTTTTCTGCGTCACTGGAATCGAGAATCGGCTGGCCACGGTATTGAACAGTCGCAGCACCGTCGGTGCCGTGCCGCTGGCCAGGCTGCTGCCCAGGTGGCGCGACGCCGCCGTGACCTGTTGCGCCAGGGTCGCGCGGGTGGCGAAATATCCGGACTCGGCGCCGTCGTCATCCCTGCGGTTGCCGCCCAGCGCCAGCACTTCGATGCAGGCCAGGCGCGTGCCGATATCGTGCGGTGATTCGCCTTCGCTGCGTGCAATGTCGGCTATCGAGCGCAGGATGGTGGTCGTGGTCAACGGCAATTCGACCAGCAGGCCGGGCAAGCCGAAGAATCCGCCCACCGCTCCCGTGCCCGCCACAGCCAGCCTGTGCAGCCGATTGTTGGCGTTGCTGCCGACGCGGCCCTTGCCCAGGCTGAAGGCGGCGGCCTTGAATCCGGTCTCCACGGCATGACGCGCCGCGCGATTGACCAGCGCGGTGGCGGCCACGGGTAATTTCCTGACCAGAAGATACTCGACCGGCGCACCCACGGCATTGGCCAACTGGATCGCCAGCGACGGCGATTCAAGCAGTCGCTTGGCCTCGGCGAGGTCGGCCAGGTCAGCCTCGGTTGCTGTGTGGACAAGAACATTCATGGCGCCATCGTAGCGCGTGTGACTCGCATCGCTAGTGCACAAACAAAGACACTACTGATTCTCCACCGAACCAGAGCCTCCGGTTTTTCCCGCTGCTGACGATCTCCTGTATCGGGTCGTTCACGGGGTCGGCCCCACGCGTGGCGTTATCGGGTGTTGGCGCATGGCCCACAGGTAAAGAGAGCATGCCGAAACCCAGCGCGTTTTCAGGCGAGGCGCAGGTGTGGCCAAAGCCCTAACGACAGCCGTTTATTGCAATATCGGAAAGTCGACTGACGGCGCAGGGCACATCCGCAGGCTGGGCCGCTTCTTTTTTCGGGATCTAGAAAACCAGCAGCGCAGCCCGGAACACCAACGCGTACAGCACGAGCGAAGAAACAGAAAACAGCGCGAAGCGCGTGGGAATGTGGTTCACCAGCGCCTGCCACAGGCTGTGCGCGACGCGCAGCGCGACGTAGGCCCAGGCGATGGCCAGACTGGCGGTGGACTGGTCGCCGAGCAGCGCCAACGCGAGCGCGGTGACGTAGAACTGGGTCGGCTGTTCCATCAGATGGTTGTAGTTGTCGGCTTTCCAGCGCACGTGCGCCGGCAGCTGTGCCATCTGCTCGCCACGGGGCGCGTTCGGGTCGAGCCTCATGCGCGACCCGAGGATCGCTGGAATGCGTGTGACGTACATCCACACCCAGACCAGAGCGGTCCAGATGACCAAGGCAATGACCGGAGCAAGCAGCGGGCTGGAGTTGAGCATGGTGGCTCCCGTGACGAGGCAAAAGCACGCCCGGATCATAGCGGAAGGACCGGCACCGACGGATGGCGAATTCCGTCACTGCCGTCGGATTTGGCTGCAGGTCAGGCGATCAACAAGGGCTTTGTGGCCCCTTTGCGGCCCCTTTGTGCCGGCAGCCGCCCGGCACGCAGACGGGCATCACTATTTGCCGGTGTTGAGGAAGGGAATCGTCGAATTGGGGATCATCGTCGTCGGCAGTACGCCGTTCCAACGCTCGGCCTTGGTCAACTCGATCAGGTTGACGTTTTGCGCCAGCGCTTCAGCCTTGGCGCGGATCGCGTCGCCCTCGGCTACACCTTTGATGCGCGTGGCTTCGGCATCGGCGCGGGCACGGGCAAGGCTGGAATCGGCTTGGCCGCGCGCCTGGGTCACGGCAATCTCGGCGTTCACTTTTTCCTTCTCCAGGTTTTGCTTCTCGGTTTGCACCAGCACCTCGGCCTGCATGCGCAACTCGATGGATTTTTCGTAGGCATCGGAGAAATCGATGTTCTCGATCTGCACGCCATCGATCACGATCGGGCCTACCACTGCCTTGCGGATGGCGTTGGTAACGTCCTGCACGAACAGCACGCGGCTTTGTACCGCCGAAATGGCCGTGTACTGGCCGAAAACATTCTCCACCTGCGTAGGTACCTGCCTGTCGACGAGACGACTGGTCAGGCCCTCAATGCTGCCGTACTCGGAGTACAACGCGATGACTTCGGTCGGCGGCACGTGGAAGCTCACAGAAACGCGGATGACCGCCGTTTGCTGGTCCTTGCTGTAAGCCTGAACGGCGCTGTATTGCACGGTGAGGTTCTGGATGGACACCCGCTTGATGGTGTCGATCAACGGCACCTTGAAACCCAAACCGGGTTCGGCGCTGCCGACCACGGCGCCGTTGCGCAGATGCACGCCGCGCTCGCCCTGATCGATGGTGTACCACGAGCCGAACAGCACCATGACCAGAAAAAAAACGCCGGTCGCGAACAGCACCAGTCTTGCCTGTGGCCTGTAGCCCGTCCCAACACTTGCCAATCTGTTCAACACGAACATTTCTCACTGAGGGTGGATGTGCGCGGATGATAACGCGTGCGGCCAGTCTGGGCGAAAGCATCCCGCGTTCTTTTTCGCGAGGTTTCCGGGCTCAGGGATCACGCTTGAACATCGATTTCAATCCCGCGAACGGGTTGCTGGTAGCTACCTCTGGCCGTGTTTCCGCATCCAGGGCGCTGCCGCCGGTGTAGTCGACGTAGCGCGAATGTTCGTTGTCATGGCAATACACGCACAGCAATTCCCAGTTGCTGCCGTCGGGCGGGTTGAAGTCGTGATCGTGGTTCTTGTGGTGCACCGTCAACTCTTGCAGGTTGGCACGGGTGAATTCGCGCGCACAGCGGCCGCAAATCCATGGATACAGCTTCAGCGCCCGTTCGCGATAGCCTCGATCGCGGCGCTCGGCATCACGCCGGGCCTCGGCCACGATCCGGTCAAGCTTGGCGTGGTCAATGGTCGGCTTGTTGATCGGCTTGTCGTTTGCCATCGTGATTCCCGCTTTGATCCGATCCATGCAGCGTAGCGCCCATCAGCAGATCCTGCACCGTATAGCCGCGCCGTGCGGCCCGAGCGCACCACCCAACAGTCGGCCGGACCCTCGGCATACGCGCCAGCTACGTGGCGCGAAACGCACCTGCAACCCTCATGGCTAGCGGGCAGGACCAACGAATACGTCGATTCAAGCGGATATTTACTCTGGCCCCATTTCAGGGCCCCGTTTCAACACCGTTTCAACACCGTTTCAACACAGCCACTTTTCACCGCATGGAAAACACCGCGCATCGACGCCAGCACGCCTGCTTGCGATGCCGCTGATCCGGATCAGTCGGTGCGGTACACCCGCGCCTTGGGATAATCCTCGTGCACTTGCAGGAACCAGCGGCCAGCGATGCCGGGCACCAGCAAGACCTCCGGTGATTCCATTGATTCGCGCAGCGTGACACTGCCCTTGAGCACCTTCCAAACCTGGCCGTTCTCAAGGCGGAATTCAACGCCCGGCTCCCAGCCACGGATCTGGCCCTGAACGCGGCTGCGGATGGGCTTGTCTTCGAGGCCGGCAAATCGCGTGGTGTCGGGCGTACGGTCCACCGGTCGCTGTGATTGCACTTCCGCGCGCACCGCGTCCGCCACCTGCGCCGATTCCTCGCGCAACAGGCGATTGAGCAGGGCCAATTGTTCTTCCGACAGCGTGTCCAGACCGGTGGCGCGCACTTGCTCCGGCGTCAGCCGTTGTTCGATATCGGCGTAGGGTGATTCCGCATGCGCCGCCAATGGTGAAAGGCCAAGCGCCAGCATCAGCGCCAAGACAGGAAGATTGAACATGATGGATTTCCTCGGTTTGCCGCGCAGGCCGGACGGCGCGTGCAAGGAGCCTAGTCTAGCGATGCTTTATGACAGCACTGTCACATTCCGGAAGTCCGCCATCTCGCCATCGAAAAAAGGATTTTCGTTACCGACGAGCCGGGCCAGTTCGCCCTGCCAAAAAAGTAAAAAAATTCCCGATCAAAACGCGAATTTTTCCCAGCCCATTTTTGTCGGACATTATCGTCGCGACCGTTTCGCGGCGATGCGGGGACGATTGCTGGCAGAGGTTGATGCGATTGCTGCGGAGAATTGGCCGGTGTATTGGGCCAGGTGTTGAGAAATGCACCTGACGCGTTTTCCATTGGTCGATTCAAAATGCCGCATGGTGTGGACACAGTCTTGAGAAAGCTCCGCATCAACACGAAGGAGTCTAGGCGTGGCGGTACGGCTTAGGCAGCCGCTTTCTTGATCCCGCGCAGTTCATCGGCCAGCTCGCGCTCGGCATGCCAAAGGTCAAAATCTTGCCGCATGCGAAGCCATGGCACCGGGCCGTTACCGGCCAGCTTGCCGATCCGCAAGGCCATTCCCGGCGTAAAGCCCTTACGTTCGGCCAGCAGATCGTGCAAGGTCTGGCGAGACACATGCAGGCGGCGCGCGGCTTCCGACACGCTCAGATTCAAGGCCGGGAAAACATCTTCGCGCAGCACAGCGCCCGGATGGGTTGGAGCGCGACTGGTTTGGCGCTTGGCGGTGATTTCGTTCATGGCTGCCTCTAGCGGTATTGCTCAAGATCAACGCACAGGGCATTGCCCTCGGCCCATTCAAAGGTAATGCACCACGGACCGTTGACATGCAGGCAAAACGACCCAAGGACAACCCAAGGACACCCACCATTCTCGATTGCGGAGTGCTTCCGGAGATTGGAAGCCGTTGACGCAATAAGGGCTCGCATGTACTGCGCCGGCCTTCTCAGTTCAGGGATTGGCTGGTGGGGCAATGACCCGTCAGGTGTCGTCCTAAAATTAATCTAAATTGACATATGAAAAGCCCTGCGGCATCATTTCAGATACATGAAGCGCCTCTCCGCCCAAGTCATCAGCCGCCGTGGCGAGCTCGCCGTCCAGACCCTTGCCAGTGCCATCCGCACGGCACGACAGGCGCGCGGCCTGTCGCAGGCCGACTTGGCCGAGCGCGCGCGCATCAGCCTGCCCACGCTCAGCCGCCTGGAGCGCGGCCACCCCGGCATTGCCTTGTGGGCCTGGCTGGGCGTGATGGAAGTGCTCGGCCTGCTGGGAGTATTCGAGAACCTCAAGGATTCGACCACCGATTCGCTGGTGCGGGCGGCCATCAACAAGCCGATTCGCCGACGCAAGCCAGCGCCTGACCTGGACTTCTGAGATGGACGAAACCACCCGCTACGTCTCCATCCAGTTGCCCGGCGATGCGCAGATCCTGCCTGCCGGTCTGCTCACGCTGGTCGAGGAAGGGCGGCGCACTCTGCTATCGCGCTTCACCTACGGGCGGGGTTATCGGCGGCGGCCCAATGCCGTCGCGGTGGATCCGGTGAGTCTGCCCTTGGATGCGAGCGCGGAGCGCACCGACCTCACGCCGGCCGGCGGGCTCGAGCTGTTCGGCGCGCTGCGTGATGCCACGCCCGACCTGTGGGGCCGTCGGGTCATCGAGAACCGATTGCGCGCGGATCCGGATTCGCTACCCGAATCGGTATTCCTGGATGGAGCCGGGCCGCATCGCGCGGGCGCTCTGGGCGTGCAGAAGACCTTGGAGGATGCTCCGCACGCGGGCGACCTGCCGGGCATGATGGAACTCGAGCATCTGCTGGAAGCCGCTGATCGCGTCCAGTCGGGACTGCCCGTACCCGCGCATCTTGAGCTGTTCTTCACGGGCGCACCCTCGCTGGGCGGCGCACGGCCCAAAGCCCTGCTGGTCTGCGACGATCATCAGTGGATTGCGAAATTCCCTGCGCGCAACGATCCCTTCGACGTGCCGATTATCGAGCGTGCCACCCTGGAGCTGGCGCGCCGGGCGGGCCTGGCCGTGCCGCCAACGCGCCTGGAGACTTTGTCCGACGGACGGCACGTGATGCTTATCCAGCGATTTGACCGGGGCACGCAAACCGATGCATTCCCCAAGCGCCACATGGTTAGCGCGCTGACTGCGCTGGGCGTGCACGAGCGTGACTCCGCGAAGATGCGCTATGCCGACATTGCCCGGGCCATTGAACAACTGGGATCGCGTGGGCAGATCCAGATCGACCGGGCAGAATTGTTTCGCCGCATGGTCTTCAACATCCTGGTGTCCAACGACGACGACCATTTGCGCAACCACGCCTTTCTTTACGACAGCCAGAACCAGGGCTGGCGCTTGAGTCCTGTGTATGACGTGGTGCCACGTCCATCAGCCAGCCACGAGCGCTACTTGCACCTGGGCGTAGGCCCGCAGGGTCGGGTGTCCACGCTGGACAATGCGCTGGCCGGTTGCGAGCAGTTCGGGCTGTCATCCACCGAGGCGGCGGCGGTGATCGATCAGATCGTACGCAGCACACGCGAGTGGAAAGAAACGTTTGAAGCGCTTGCAGTGCCCGGATTGCAGATCGACAAGATCAGCAACGCGTTTCGCCGGGCTTCCGATATCGGGATGGCCGGGGTGGAGCGGCTGCTTTAGGAAGTGCATCCTCTTACTTCGCAGCGCTCCGTGCCACCCCATCCAGCAGCTTGATAAAATTTCGCTTGGGCTTGAACTGCACGCCAAGCTGGGCCAGATAGTCGCCGAATTGCCGTGACTGGTTCTGCGCTTTCATCAATCCACCCACTTTGCCAATCAGCTTGATTGCCTCCTGGTAAGCCGCGTTGCTGGTCTGCTCGACGATGGGCGGTACGACGCGACGATACAGACTGATGGCATCGTCGGCACGCGAGGCTTCGAGCGCTCCCGCCAGCGCAATCAGCAAACTCCGCTCGCACGCGCCTTCATGAGCTTCCGTCCAGGCGGAGTCCATATCCTTCCCCCACAAGGCGATTGCCACACGCTGCGAGCAAATGGGGCGTCGAACGTTTCGGCTTCTCGCGGGTTGTTGCGGCGCCCTTGCTGGCAATCACCTCGGCAAGCTTTGCCAGCGCCCGGATACGCTGCGCTGGCCAGACGCCAAGTTTTCTGACTTTCGCCGCCGGCATGCACTGTAATCAGCGACGCAAGGGAACGGGCGTCTCAGCCTGCAGGCTAACCTCACGTCGTCTGCGCATTTGGAGAGAAGAATGTCATCAAGAGAATGGCTAGAACGAGGACATTCGGCTCCCTTCCCGCCTGACGCTTTCACTGGCTATTGGACTGCATTCAACGGCCTGTACCGACATGCCCGCGGGAACGAACTCAAGAGAATTTTGCAGCCCTGGCAATCGCCGCTGAGTACGAGGCAATTCGCTACCCTTTAGCGAAGTCAGGCGAACACTGCATCGGTTTTTTTACAGAATATCTCGAGCGCGCTGAGGTTTATTGAACTGGCGGACGCAGTACCGGCCGAAACGAGTTGTCCGCGCATGGATATCGACTCCTCGCCTGAATGTAGTGGAGCGTCGCTCACCTGCAGCGCCTGCAACTTGTCTGGACTACGCAATGAGGCCGTGCTGGTGCATGATATCGGCCAATGAAGCAGGGGCTGCATGACCATTCCCAGCGGGCCAAACTTGGCGGGTACGGACTTCGCGGTCGTGGACAAGAAGTCCATGTCCGAACGCGACATCTGCACCAAGTTCATCACCCCTGCCCTGCAGCAGGCCGG
>Ga0163144_10029147_pt1 | contig 10609 bp, 10 predicted proteins | sample OliLak19BULKMAT1_FD_123175 | JGI IMG/M metagenome (GOLD analysis project Ga0163144, IMG submission 123175) | Freshwater microbial mat bacterial communities from Lake Vanda, McMurdo Dry Valleys, Antarctica - Oligotrophic Lake LV.19.BULKMAT1 | ecosystem: Environmental > Aquatic > Freshwater >...
GCACGACGACCGCAAGTGCTACGACGTGGACAATAAGTTGCCCTACGACCCAGCAGCAGTACTTCCCAAATAGGCAGGAGTTGACGGATTGCACCAACTCCGGAAATTTCTAGAGCCGATCGGGGCTGCCGGCTTTCTTTCCCCACAGCAACAGGCCGATGTAGAGTGCTTGGAGAGCGACAAGTGCCAGCGCGAAGCCTACCCAAAACTGCTTGACCGGGTCGTCGTGCCAGACGAGATATTGCACTCCATATTCCGAACCGAGTGCCCCGACGGACAGTGCCAGCACGCCCAGGAGCGCATTGGGAAGCAGAAAGTGTACACAGAAGGAAGGCAGATAGCCGGGTGGCTTGGGGGCAGACATGGGCCGACTCCGTGGCCAACGAGCGTGAAAACAGCAAGGCCCGAAAGTCGGGCGCAACCATTTGTTATCGGCGATTCATCCGCAGAACTCAAGGCGAATTTGTTCCAAGAGGGAGCCATGAGATGGACCACGTCCCCTGAATAGCAATGTCATTATTCTCGGACCCAGAGACCCTCGGCATAAGATTCTGATTGTGTTTAAGGTCTGTCGCCTATTCGGCGCTTGCTCCTCCGAATCGCCTCAATCCGCCAATCATCTTGCGAAAGCCTTGCCAGCGTGAGCGCCATCGAGATGCATGCGCCCATTGCAACAGTCCGCGCATGATGATGTACAGGGCCGGGTCGTGTGAATCGAAATGTGGCCGAAATTTGCCGAGCCGCCGTGTAACGACTTGTGGAACTGTCAGGGCGAGTAGCCCCTCTTCGCCGCGCGTCACTCCCCAACCGCTGTGACGGACGCCGCCAAAGCCGGTGGCCGGATGAGCGGTCCCCACCACGACGTCGTTAATGGACACACTTCCTACACGCAGCTTGCCAGCCAGCAATTCACCTCGCTTCGTGTTTCCAGTGAAAACTGATGCGCCGAGACCATATGAGCACGCCTCGTTCATGGCGAACAATTCGTCATCATTATCGAAAGGCAAGACAGCCAAGAGCGGCGCGAACGATGCCTCCTGACAAATCGCCATCGAGGGCTTCGCATCGATCACAATGGTCGGCGAAAACCGAGGCGGATCGTCGGCCGCGTTCGCTGTATCACCGATCAACAAGGTTGCACCCGCGGCAACCGCCTCCTTCACCAATCGTTCGGCCTGCGTTGCTTGCCCGATCAGTGCGAGCGGCTCTGGATGGCGGCTTTTGCCGAGTGCCCGCAATTTTTCCAGGAAAATTTCGTATTTGGAACGATGCACGAATGCCCGGCGAACGGCGAGACAAGTCTGCCCGACATTGATCGTGCTGCCGAACCACGCGGCACGGGCGGCAAGAATCGGGTCCGCGTCGTCCAGCACGAACATGGCATCACAGCCGGAAAGTTCGAGTGTGCAAGGGATCAATCGCTCACCGAGTCTGGCAGCGATTTTTCGGCCAACATTGGCTGAACCGGTGAAGATCACGTGATCGACGTCGGCTTCCACCAGAAGTGTTCCACTCTCACGATCGGCCGGCAATCGCACGAACAACTCGGCCGGAAAGCCTGCTTGAAGGAACAACTCGTGCAAGAATTCCGCAAAGACTGGCGTCAGTTCGGAAGGTTTCCAAACCATACCATTCCCGGCCACGAATGCCTGGGCCAGCGAAACCGCATTTAACAGGATGGGATAGTTCCAGGTGCCGATGATGCCGACAATCCCAAGTGGCCGGCGGCAAATCGTCTCGCGTTCGCCGAGTAACCACCACGGCCTCATTGAGGCGGAAATTTGTTTTGCACGCAGAATTCGGGTGGCATGTTTTTCGAGAAATCGCAAGGCGTCCGCGGTGGGCAGCACGTCGGTTGCCAGCACTTCGTGGGCGGGCCGGCCGATATCTTGTGTCACCGTGAGGCACAATCGATCGACGCGATCGACCAGCAAATGCCGAAGTTTTCGAACGCAAGCCAGGCGTTCGCGCAGTGGAGTTTGGGCCCAGCTGGCCTGGCGGACTCGACACTTGGCGACGTCTTCTGCAAATTTGAGAGTCATGACGGATCGCTATCGGAGGCTTTTTCGTGACCCGGAGGGGCGGCTTACGTAAGTTATGAGTTTCCGGAGACCAGCCACTTGTTGACTCGACGTTCGCGTGCCCGTGAAGTGGCACTTCAACTTCTCTTTCAGCACGATGTCAACCCGAATGTCCCTCGGGCCGCGATCGTGAGATTCGCTCACAATCGGCTCGGCAAGCCGGAAGCGGAAGTATTCTGCCTGTCCCTCTACGACGGCACGACAAGCCGACTCGCGGAAATCGATGCCCGCCTCACGGCCGCCTCCGAGAATTGGAAACTCCAGCGCATGGCCGCCAGCGATCGCAATGTGCTGCGCCTGGGGGCTTACGAAATCGCCTTCGCGGCAGAACCAACGCCTGGCCCCGTGGCACTCGACGAGGCAATCGAATTGGCTCGCCGCTATGGTACGGCCGATTCACCTGCATTCGTCAACGGTGTGCTGGACAAAGTGTTTCGTGAGTTCTCGCAACAGCAGGGGATGAAGGAAGAACCGAACTCCGCTCCAACCCCCATTCCACCTGCCGCATGAAGGGCTCGCCGTTCACCCAGCTTTGTCGCGAACTGACGATTCTGAAGAATCCGGCCCGGGCCGATTTGCATACACACACGACCTTCAGCGATGGCACGCATACGCCCGAGTCGCTGGTCGAACGTGCCATTCAGACGGGCTTAAAGGCTGTCGCGATCACGGATCACGACACGACGGGAGCGATCGCCCTGGCTCGATCGTTCGCCAACGGGCGAATCGAGGTCATCGCGGGAGTCGAAATCACTGCGGAGTTTCACGGGCACGAGTTGCATTTGCTCGGCTATTTTGTGAATCTGAACGATGCCCCTCTCGAAATGGCTCTCGCCAAAGTTCGCCTCGGCCGCCGGGCGCGATTCTTGGAAATAGCCAGGCGAGTTGGCGTCCTCGATTCGTCCGTTGAAGAGATGGTTGCGTCGCTGCCTGAATCGGCCTCTTTGGGTCGTCGGCACGTCGCTCAGTTGCTCATCCAGCGAGGTGAGGCGCGGAACATGCACGATGCATTCTCTCGTGTTCTTCGCGGCGGCGACCTGTCCGATGTACCGAAGTGCCGGTTGCCTGTTGAAGAGGCGATTGCCCGTGTCAGCGACGCCGGCGGAGTGTGTTCGTGGGCTCATCCGCCCGAACAAACGGATCTTGAAACATTAAGCGAACTCAAATCGATTGGGCTCCAGGCCGTCGAATGTGAATACCCGTGGCCCACGCGAAGTCAGGGGCGGCGACTTCGAGAACTAGCCGAGCAACTTGGCCTGGCGGTGACGGGCGGAAGCGATAGTCACGACCCTGGTCCTCGCTCGATCGGACAGCGAACGGTCACGATGGAACAGGTCGATAGAATACGGGCGTTGTGTATTTCGAATCACTAAACACTCATCACTCTCCACGAAATGTTTGGCTCTCTCTTCACGAAAATCAAAAAAAGCCTGGCCCGGACGCGCGATGTATTCACCGGCGTCGTGGATCTCTTTCGTGGCCGTGGCAAGGTCGACAAAGCATTCTTGGCCGAACTGGAAAAACGCCTGTACCTCGCGGACGTGGGCGGCTACGCCGTGGGCGTGATCGTCGATCGTGTTCGTCAGGCGTTTCAGGACAAGGAAGTATCCGAGGATGTGCTGGCGTTCGTCAAGCAGCAATTGCGCGAGATGCTATCGGATCCGTCCCCGGGGATTTCGTTTGCACCATCGGGCCCAACCATTGTGATGATCGTCGGAGTAAATGGCTCCGGCAAAACAACGACAATTGCTAAGCTGGCCCATCGCTTGAAGAGTGACGGCAAGAAGGTAGTCGTGGCCGCTTGCGATACCTTTCGGGCAGCGGCCGTGGAACAGTTGACGGTGTGGTGTCAACGCATCGGCTGCGACATCGTCAAGAACGCCCAGGGGAGCGATCCGGCAAGCGTGGCCCACGATGCCTGCGAAAAAGCCAAGGCACGCGGATTCGATGTGGTGATTGTGGACACGGCAGGCAGGCTCCACACCCAGGTCCATCTGATGCGAGAGTTGGAGAAGATTCACAAGGTTGTCACCCGGCAAGTCGAAGGGGCACCACACGAGACGTTGATGGTGCTCGATGCCACGACGGGCCAAAATGCCGTCACCCAGGCGGAAATGTTTTCGAAGTCTGTGAAGTGTACGGGTATTGTGCTGACCAAGCTGGACGGCACCGCGAAGGGGGGAGCGATCTTCGCGATCAAGCAGAAGGTTGGCTTGCCCGTGAAGTACATCGGCGTGGGCGAATCGATGGAGGATTTGGAGCCGTTCGACCCGGATTCTTACGTCGAGGCCCTGTTTTCTTAACGCCGAATGTTCCGTTGCAGCTGTCATCAGGGTCGTTATTTGAGCGATTCTAGGTGACAGTCACGCTCGCGAATGATCAAGCATTGGCATAAGAAAAGCGCGAACCAAATCAGATTTGAAGGCGTCAATTAGAAGGTGGGATGGCGGATGGAGGGAGGAATCCCATTTGGTCTTGGTGCGTAAAGGCTTATAAATGATGAAGATGCGATGAGTATTCTGCGCGTCGACCGCAATTGAAGGGGCCGGCAGAATCGTAACTCTTGAACTTGGTATGACTTGCTGGGACGTGTTCGACGGAAAAAAATCGAAAAACTGGTTGAATCGCTCAACAAACTCGGTTACAAATAGCAATTGAAAAGTTGAGGTTGCCGGGACGACCATCGCACTCATACCCCCAGCAATCTCCTCTCTCCACTTTTCCACTGCCGGGTACTCTCGTCAGTCCGCGATTTTTTGGCTTCTCGCAGTAGCTCTGCGGAGCGCTGATTTTTTTGTTCCTTTTAATTTTGTTTTTCGTGTCCTCACAAGGAGACCATCCATGCGGGAGTCTACAAGGGCCTTGAAGTCACGCGATAAGCGTTCGGGCTTCACGCTCATTGAGTTGCTGGTCGTGATCGCGATCATTGCGATTCTGATCGGGCTATTGCTCCCTGCGGTTCAGAAAGTTCGCGAAGCAGCGAACCGAATGAAGTGCAGCAATAACCTGAAGCAAATCTGCTTGGCTGCACACAATTACGAAAGTGCGCTTTCGGTTCTGCCTCCGGGCATCATGAACAATGCGACAAAATGGGGTGGATTTACGTTCAGTGCCCCAAATACGGGTGCATTGGCATTCTTGCTTCCCCACATGGAACAGGACAATCTTTACCGCCAACTTTACGCAGCCGAAAAGCGAAAATTCGAAGTGAATGACGCGACCGATTTCGCCGGTTGGTGGACCAACGGTACGTTCTTCAGCCTCGCCCAGAGCCGGCTGCGAACTCTCGAATGCCCCTCGGACACGCCATACACCAGCGTGACCGGAACATTTATTTGCTTCTTTGCAGAAAACTACACGTTCACGGGCGGTTTCTACCCAAATCCAATTGGAGCAACCTTCGGTCGCACGAGCTACGTTGCCAATGCTGGTGCAATCGGCGATAGTCAGGATACCTTCTGGAACAGGTATCACGGGCCTATGGGCAATCGAACCGCTTACCCGCTGGGACTTCTGCCAGACGGCACTTCCAACACAATTTTATTTGCTGAAGCATTGGGTGGCACCTCCACTGGTGTTCGCAACTATTCGATTGCGTGGATGGGTTCGGGTGCCTTCGCCACGGCTTGGGGCACGAATGGGGGCACGTCGCAGTGGTATCAAATGGGCAGTAAGCACGCCAATGTATTGCTCGCTGGATTTGGAGATGGCTCGGTTCGTGGCATCAAGAAGGGTGTCGGAGCCCAGTTTTACACCACCGATTGGTACGAATTCGAGCGAGCAGCCGGACGAAATGACGGCGAGGTTCTCAATCTCACCGCTCTGGGCGGTTGATTGAGTCGCGAGTTTCTTGCCCTGTCGGCTCAAGCGAGCCGGCAGGAAGTTTCATTTATCTCCTGAAAGGCGCTTCATGATTAGCCGACTTTGCCTACTTTTCTTGGGCTGCGTGTTGCTCGCAGGCTGCACGGATGACAAGACCACGCCCCCGCAGGGCAGTCCCGATCCGAAAATGAAGCCAGGCTCACCAGAGGCACCGCCACCGCTGCCGCCGCCGCCGCCCAACAAGTAATATCTCCCAGAATTCTTAATGCTCGTGACTCGGCCAGTTTAGCTGGCCGAGTTTTTTTACGCTTTTCACTACCTTCCTTGACGCGCCCGACAGAAATCCGCGAATCGATACAGAGCCGCGCACGGAGCGCAGCGGAGTAAGCGGTTCAGCGTCTCGCGGCTTCATCTGCTTACTCCGCTTCGCTCCGTGCGCGGCTCTGATGGAATTTTGTCGGGCGCGTCTTCCTTGCCTCAATTGCGCGTCTCCCCCGAACTGCCGGTCCCTTCCTTTCGGTTCTCAATGCCTTTGCATTCCCATTCCACCCGATTTTTCATTCATTCCCATCTCCCTGAATATTCGATCCTACCCGAGTCCCCGATTTCTCTTCCCTTAGCTGTCCTGGGAGACTCGGCATGGCGCGGTTGTTCTTCCCGGCTTTACTTTTAGTCGCCCTCATCGGCTGCCGAGCCTTCTCGCCGACGACGAGTCCCAATTTTCCTGCTCCGCAGCCTGTTGAAGGGAACGTTGCAGGATCGATTGTGCCCGCGTCGGCTCAGTCCGTGCAGACAAATCCACCCGGAGAGTCCAGGGAGCGGCCAGCCGAGCCAATCGCACTGGCTCTCGATTGCCTCGAGCGGGGCGACAACGTGGCAGCCGTTCGGCACTTGAAGGAACATGTTTCTCGAAACGCGGAGCAGGTCTTATTTCGTGCTCAGCTGGCTGAACTCTTGCTCGGACTGCACCGTTTCTCGGAAGCGCAGACCGAGTTTGAAGCCGCCATCGCCTGTTCGCAGGAAGGGGCACCCGGCCCACGCTCCCGCCTGGTCCACTATCACACGCGCCTCATGGAAATCGCTCGTGAACGAGAGGACGAATACGGCGAGTACTTGCATCGTGGCATCGGCTTACATCTGGTGGCCTGTCAACTTGCAGGCAAAGGAGACAGCGGCGAAGTCGAACGGCTTCAGTGCAAAGCCGCCGCCGCCTTGAAGGAAGCGCAGTTGATTCGGCCGGAAGACGCCCGAGCCGCCTGGTACTTATACCGCGTCTGGTCGCAACTGGATCAACCTCGACCTGCCGGAAAGGCACTTCACAAAGCCATTGCAGCCGCCCCTTTTTCCAAGCTCACACCATTGGAGGCGCGTGAATTGTCACTCGTCAGCCGCCCGAGCAGTGTTTTGAAGTAAGGAACCCCGGCGAAATAGCTTCCCGACACCATCTTTCGCCGCATCGGCGGTTGGGTGTCGCTTTGGTGCCAGGCAGTGGGCTGTTTTCAGTCCAACGGACTGCGAGCCCTCAGCCCAGGGCAACGCCCTGGGATTGGAGTGACATACGATCGGTTTCAGCCTGAAGGGCTGGCAGCAGCTCGCTCACAGCCCTTCAGGCTGAGGAGGTTCTTGGCCCTGCAACCCAGGGCGTTGCCCTGGGCTGAGAGGTGCCAGTCCGTTGGACTGAAGGCAAGCGCGTTTGATCTCCAGCTAACGTGTGAGCCGGAGAGAGACAGTCGAATTCCATCTCGTCCGAAACGCATAGACGATTGATGGCCTTGCTCCAGCAAACTCGGAATGTAATTTTGAAAGGGTTCCTAAGCCCCTGCTTCGTGCGTCAAGAAAGAATATCATCTCCTCACGCCAATCACTCGCGGGTTCGACGTTTGGACACGACTCTGATCTTCATCGGTTCCGGCTGTCTCGTCTGCCTTATGCCGCTGGCGGTCTATTGCCTGTATCTCTCCCACCTCAACGGAAGGAATACGCCGACGCTGATTTCCGGCTCCTGGGATTTCGGGGCGCTCCTGCTCGGGCTATCGGGATTCATCCTGCTCTCGGGACCGTTGTTCATCACGCTCGTCAACTCCACCTGGAGGGGCTACGCTTACGGCGGCTGGGCGAATCTGAGATCCATCGGCCGTGGCGAGGCCTTGGTTGGCACGATCATGGCCACGGGGTACTTCTTGATTCTTCTCGGAGTCATTCCACTCTTGATCCGTTCGCGGAAGCGAGTGACCGCCATCTACAATGTCGGTGCTGCATCAGTCGAGCCCGCACTCATTGGGGTATTAGATCATCTCGGCTACACCTGGAAGCGCGATCGGGGCTTATTGTTGATTGGGGCGAAGAAACCGACGCATCTCTCGGACGTCCCTTTCGAGTTTCAACACGAAACCGCAACGGTTCGCATCGACCCGTTTCCGGCCACGGGTCACGCGACCTTGAAATGGGGCGACGATTGGCGAGGGGTGCGGCCCGAGGTTGAAAGCCTCTTGCCCAGAATGCTCGTCAGCCATTCGTCGGAAAAGAGCGTCGTGGCCAGTTGGACGTTCACGGCCGCGCTCGCCATCATGATCGTGATGCTACTCTGGCTGGTTGTGCTGATTTATTTGGTTATGACTCCGGGTCCGCGCTGATGCGGTCGTGACGATTGGACCGGAGTCGCGTTCTACAACCGACATGCAGGCCAGTCTACCCACCCAAGCGGTCTTCCCAAAGTTTTCGACCGACGATTCCTTCCCTGACAATCCGATTTCACATGGGCAATGAAGCCAATGTGGGCTGAGCGTTCTTTCGTATCGCCGGCCTGGTGAAAGGAATTCCCATGAAACGATTATTGTTCGCGTTCGCAGTCTTTACCGCCCTATCGATCGCCGCTGGATCGGCGATGGCGCAAGGCCCGCCGCCGGGTTATGCGGCCGGCCCGCCTCCCGGATATGCAGGTCCACCTCCAGGTTATTCCCCCGGTGGTCCCCCGGCCGGTTATGGCGAGCAGATGTACGGCGGAAATGCCTACGGCGGCTACATGGGCGGTTCGATGGGTTCCGGCGGCCACAAGGGCGGCGGCTTTGTCAAGTTTGGGCTTGGCGGCACGGGCTTGCTTAGCGGCATTTTCACCAACCACCCCAAAAACGAAAAAGAGAAGGGTCAGGGTGGACGCGGATGGTTCGGCGGGGATCGCCAAGAACGCATTCGCAACGCACAGACGCTGCCGACGGCTCAGGGTGGCGGAACGCTCGTCTACCCGCAAAATCCATTTGTGCGAAGCCCGCGAGATTTCTTCATGTGGGATGAAAAATAATCCGTTTCAAGTTGCGAGTTTCAAGTTCAAACAAGCTTGAAACTCGCAACGACTTGCCGTGAACCTTCAATTGGGGGTAAAGTGTCCGTCGTCCATGAGTGACCTTACCTTCGAGTGCGATATGGCATCGGACAAAAAGAAGCGGAAGCTGACGAAGAAACCCCGGAAACCCGGTGCCCCGCATCCGGTCGGTGATCGCAGACGCAAAGGCGGACCGACGGCCGATCAGGGAACAGCGGACAAAAAAGCCCGACGAGAGTTTCTGGGCGTGCCCGGTTCGGAGTAGGGTGGGTGAAGGCTTTGCGGAACCCACCAGATGCCGCGAGAGACATGGTGGGTTCCGCAAAGCCTCCACCCACCCTACTGAACTTGAAAGTCATCGGGAGAAGTCCGCAGCAAAAGCCTTGGGGGATAGTTCGCTACCCGTTGCGAACTTGGTCAGGCCACGCCAGTCGAGCGTCTTGCCCGGCTCGAACACCCGCTTCTTCATGAACTCCCCGACCTTGGTTTCTCCCACGTAGATCACCGTTCGCGGATCGGCCCCCTTGTAGACTTCCTTTGCGATCGTGGCATGTACCTGCGATGCGAACAACTGGCCCATCATGTAATTGTGATAATAGACCGGCGCGGAACAAATGTGAATCTTGCTCGCGTAGTCCGGGGCATTGCGGCCTACCGGCCGCTTCAAACCCTGATATTTCTCAACGAGATCCCACCACAACTTGTTGAGATCCTGATCGGGCATTTCGTACATGGCCTTCTCGAACCGCAACATCACCTGACACCACCGCGAGAAAATTAGTAGCTGATTCTGCCGCACTTTCTCGGCCGCAACGTCGAACTTCGCCGGGTCATTCACCTTCACCCCCATTTTTTCCAACCAAGCACGTGACTTGCTGAATCGCTCGAACTGCATGGCCACGCCTTCGGTGCTGAGGATGTGAGCCTCACCGCGAAGCACATAGGTGACCGTCTTGGGAATGTTCTTCGAACTGTAAACTGCGTGACCCAACTCGTGCAGCATCGTCCCCATCCAATATTCGTTGTTCACGATGTTCGCCAAAACGCGTACGTCCCCTTCGCGATCGATGTCCGTGCAGAAGGCGTGCGGCGACTTGCCCTTCTTTTCGTACAAATCGCTGCGCGCCAGCACCGCGTCGATGGGCAAGCCGATGCCTTTGTAAAATTCAGTACATAACCGCAAAATGTCCGCCTTGGCGAACGGTTCGTCGAGATTGGCATCGAACACGGCGGGCGATTCTTGGAAAAACGGATCGTGGTAATCCCACGGCATCAGGTCGGTGGGCTTTTTGCCGACAGTCGCGGCGAGTTTCTGATCGACCTCGGCTTTCGCTTTCAAGAACGGCTCGCGAGTCAGCGTGTCCAGATCGTCGAACAACTTGATTAA
>Ga0163144_10029149_pt1 | contig 10609 bp, 13 predicted proteins | sample OliLak19BULKMAT1_FD_123175 | JGI IMG/M metagenome (GOLD analysis project Ga0163144, IMG submission 123175) | Freshwater microbial mat bacterial communities from Lake Vanda, McMurdo Dry Valleys, Antarctica - Oligotrophic Lake LV.19.BULKMAT1 | ecosystem: Environmental > Aquatic > Freshwater >...
CCCCGCGCCGCCGCCGCCCCCAACCACAGCGCCTCCACCGCCCGCAACCACCGCCCCGCCCGCAGCCGCCTGCCTCGCGCGCTGGAGGTGCGCCCGCACCTCGCCCGTCAGCTCCACACGCCCCGGCCGACGCGTGCTGAGGGCCAGCCATAGAAGCTGGTTCAGCTCGCGGACGTGGTGCGTGTACCGGTGCAGCAGCAGCGCCTCGACGAGCAACGGATCCAGCGCCGCATCGAGCCGGGCGATGTCCTTCCCACCCTGCACCGCCGCCCCGTACTGCGCCGCAACCCCCGGATGCTCCCGCACCGCCGCCGCAAGCAACCGACGCAACAGAAACGGAATGTCCTCCCGCCGCTCATTGAGCCCCGGCACCTCGATCCGCAGCGCAAACCGCGCCGCCAGATCATGCTTCAGCGAACCAATCGGCCGGTTGGTCGCCGCCACCAGCCGCACGTCCGCCCGCCGCGTCGGCGCGTCGCCGAGGCGGTGGTACTCCCCGCCCTGGTCCAGCACCCGCAGCAGGTGCGCCTGCAGCTCATGCGGCAGCTCGGCCACCTCGTCGAGGAACAGGGTGCCTCCGTCGGCCTCGCCGATGAGGCCGGGGCGCTCGGGGCTCTGGGCGTGGGGATAGCCGCGGACGCTGCCGAACAGCTCGGCGTCGGCGAGGCCCTCCGGCAAGGTGGCGGCGTTGCGCGTGACGAAGGGGCCGCCGCTGCGGGCGGAGAGGGCGTGGACGGCGCGCGCGACGAGCTCTTGCCGCTGCCGCTCTCGCCCTGCACGAGGACGTGCGGGCGGGCCTCGGCGGCAAAGCGGATGGCCTCGCGCAGCTTCCACACGGCGGGGTGCTCGCCGGCGATGGCGTGCGCGTCGAGGGCGCCGAAGGGGAAAGGGATGTCGGTCCAGCCGCGGTGCGCGTCGGTCCAGAAGAGCGGGCGCGAGACGACGAGCAGGACGAGGGACTCGACGATCCGCAGGGTGTCGCCCGGCCGCGCGACGGCTTCGGTGACGGGCTGGCCGTTGTGGAAGAAGCACTATCGCGCGGCGGACGCGGGCCGCGCGCGCGAGCTCGCGGGCATCCTGATCCAGGCGCTCTCGGCGGCGATGACGCCGCGGGCCCGCGCCGCGTACGACAGCTACGCCCGCGCCTGGACGCTGCTCTGCCGGCGCTACGACGAGGTGCGGGCCGCCGGGCTCTGGCTGTTCCGCGTGGACGGCGCGCGCGACGAGCGCTTCCCTTCGCTGTTCGCGGTGGGGCGCCCCAACAGCGGCCGTCCACGAAAGACGGCGGGAGCGGCCCCGGACGGCGCGGCCCCGGACGGCGCGGCCCCGAACGGCGGGACCGAGGCACCCGCTTCGGAGCCGGCGGAGGGCCCGCCCGCGTGAGGCGAATCCCTTGCGATCCGGATTCGAACGAGCCCCGCCATCGAAAGCGTTGGGTCCGGCGCGTGGATTTGAACCACGATGGATGTGAGACCAGGGGGGCCGTCATTGAACCGAGCCGAGCCCCTTCCTGGGACTGGCGCGGAACCACGAAGGGTGGAGCCGCCATTCACGCGATTGACCGTGCGGGCAAGGGCCCGGGCGTTCCGCGATTCAAATTCTCGCTCTAAAGACTCTTCTTCAGCTTCCGGGCGCGGAGGTGCACTGTCCCGGGATGATCGGCAGTGGCGCCGGTGAAGCTCTCGAATGCCACGAGGAAAGCGGTCGTGCCGTCGGCGCCCGCGACGAGCCAGGCGTACTCCTGCGGCTCCAGCGGTGACTTTCCCGGTGTGGTCCACAGGTCGGTGAAGGCGCTGACAATCCGGTCGCCCGTCCACGGCAGCGCCGGATCCGACAAGACCGCGAACGTCACCGCGTCGAAGTGCCCGAGCTCGGATTCGGCGGTGCGCGCCATCACGTCGGCGAGCTTCTCTTTTGCGTTCTTGTCGCGGTCCAGGTCGACGGCCTCGACGCCGCCGGGGCCGCCGAGCCCACCATTGACCGAGATCGCGGCGCGGCGAAAGCACAGGTCCCAGCCGGGCGAAGCGGTCGCCTCCGCCGGCAAGAGCAGCTCGACCTTGCCTGTCTCCAGAGCCACACACGCGCTCGGATCGTCGTCAGTCCCCGCGGAGCCGCCCGCCGTCGCGTCGATGTCTTCGAGGGCCGTCGTCGGCTCGATGCCCTGTTCCGTCACCCGCGCGTAACGCATTGAATAGATCGCGGCCACCGGCGCGCCCTGCACCTCGCCGTAGAAGCCCAGGACTTGCACCTTGTAGAGGGCCTCGCCCCGGCGCACGCCGAACACGTGGTATCGGCCATAGAGCGTGTGCTCGGCACCGTCGTAGGCATACCAGTCCACGAACGCGCCACCCGGGTCGTCCCGGACAAGGAACGGATATTCGGGGATCTCGTCCGAGACGAACTCGAGCGCATCGAGCGGGCCGAACGCCTTGCCCATTCCGGGGCCGGACTCGCCGCCGTTGGTGAACACGTCGTGCCGCTCGAAGGCCAGATCCCAGGTGTCCTTCTCGTCAGCGAGGGCCACCGTATCGAGGTCGACGTACACGCGGCCCGTCTCCGGAACGACGACGTCGAGCGGCGTTCCGCTCGCGAACGGCTCCGCGTCAGGCGAGGTCGTCGTGCCGCCGCCCGACCCTCCGGCGCCCGACGTGCGCGGCAAGTCGTCGCAGCCGAGCGCCCCGCCACACGCCAGTGAAAATCCAATGAAACAGGGCAAAAATGAGCGCTTTGTCATGTCACGGCTCCCATGGGAAATCGGCGCTGGCGCCAGCGTAGAACGTTCTTCCCTCGACCGGTCGCGCGTCGCCGGGGCGGCGCGGGTCCTTCTGCGCGCCGAGCAGGTTCAGCGCGCCGACGTACGCGCGGATCTTGCCGTAGATGGTCTTGGCGATGCGCACGTCGAGGGTCCCGAAGCCGGGTGCGCGGAGGGTGTCGTCGATGAACGCCTCGGTGACGAACCGCGCGCGCACGACGGCGTCGATCCCGTAGGGCAGGTTGGCGACGCCGCTCGCCTGCACGGTGTGCGGCGGCCGGCCGGGCAAGGGGCGATCGAGCGTCTCGTCGCGCGTGAAGACGTAGGCCCAGCCGACCTCGGCGCGGAGCCACGCGTTCGCGCGCACCCCGGCGTCGATCGAGACACCCATCGTTCGCGCGGCGCCGACGTTCTTGTAGCTGTACGTCTCGACGCCCGCGGTGCCGGCCGCGTCGGGCGCGAGCTGGAGATCGATCAGGTCCTCGACCCAGTTCGCGAAGACGCTCCCACGGAGCCGCACGCCGCGAGACGGCGTCACCTCGGCGTTGGCGCCGATGCCCCAGGAGGTCTCCGGGAAGAGGTCGGGGTTGCCGGCGACGCGATAACCGTAGACCGAATGGTCGAACACGAAGCCCAGCTCCTTGGCCGACGGCGCACGGTAACCGCGACCGCCGTTGGCGCGCAGGATCAGCCAATCCGACGGCGCGAACGCGACCCCGAGGCTCGGCGCCACCGCGGCTCCGTAGCGTGAGCTGCCCTCGAGGCGCGCGCCCCCGAGCACCGTCCACGCGCCGTCGGCCTTCAGCTTGAGCTGCCCGTACAGCGCGCCGCTCCCGAGCGACGTCTGCGGCACCTCCGGCAGCTCCGAGGTGCGCAGGCTGCTGCCGATCACCTCCGTGCGCCGCAGCTTCTGGGCGAAGCTCTCGGCCTCGAAGCGCGCCCCCGCGAGCACCGACCACCACCGATCCGCGAAGAGCGACGCCGTCGCCTCCGCCGCGTGCATCGTGTGCGATCGCAGCCGCAGGTCGTCGACCGGGGAGTCGCGCCGATCCTTCGCCGAGGTGTTCCAGAACCACTGCTTCGCGAGCGAGAGGGCGATCTCGTGGGCGGGCGAGATCGCGAGCGTCTGGCGCAGGCGCACCGAGAAGCGATCCGACCGCTCGGGCAGATCGGTCGTGTAGCGCCCGAGGCCCGGTACGAGCTGCGTCTCCAATCCATCTTGCTGGTCGCGCGAGAAGCGCACGCGCGCGCTGAGCTTCGCGCCCGGTCCGAGCTGTGTCCCGGCGCGAAGGCCGGCGAAGCCGCGCGTGAAGGCCGGGGCCGCGAGATCGGGGAGCGCCGGATCGAGCGCGATGCCGTCGCCGCGCGAGATCGACCCGTCGGCCTGGGCCCAGTGCTCGCTCCGGCGGTAGGCCGCGGAGCCGAACGCCAGGGCGCCTGCGGGGCTGCGCCATTCGAGCCGCGCGCTGCCGCTCGGGCCTTCGAGGGCCGGCGGGGCCGTGATCACGTTCACCACGCCGCCGAGCGCGCTCGATCCGTAGAGGGCGCTCGACGGCCCCGTCACCGTCTCGATGCGCGCGACGTCGGCGAGCGGGATCTGCGCGAGATCGATCGCGCCGCCGGTGTCGCCCACCACGCGCTCGCCGTCCTCGAGCACCAGCACGCGGTCGCGATCGAGGCCGCCGATCTGGACCGCGCTGGGCCGCCCGAGCGCCCCGTACGCCGACGGATTGACCTGCGTGCCGAGCGATCCGGCCAGCGCGTCGCCGACGTTTGTCGCGCCGCGCCGCTCGGCCTCGGCACGCGTCACGACATCCACCCGCACCGGCGATCGCCGCGCATTCTCCGGCGTGCGCGTGCCGGTCACGACGACCTCCACGACGTTGTTCGGATCGACGCTGGCCGCGGGCTTCGGAGCGGGGCTGGCTACCGACTTCGGCGCTGCGCTGGCTCCCGACTTCGGCGCGGCGCTGGCCGCCGGCCTCGCTGTATCGACAGGGGCGGGCTGTGCCGGCGGCGCAGCGACGGGCGGCGTGGCGTGCGCGGCGCGAACCAGCGACGCCAGCGCCACGCCGAGAGCGGCAGCGCCGGCGAGCCGAGTCGCGATGACGAGCGAGCCCTTCATGGGAACGGGGGGCTAGCAAGCTCGCACCGGATTGCCCGTGTCAAGCGATTGCACGCCGCCTCGCGCAATTCCGCCCCCTTCGGACCCGTCACAGCTCGCGCACGAACGCCTCCAGCTTCCACCGGCCGTGCGGCTTCGCGAGTGACCGCCGCGCCGTGCTGAGCCGATCGAAGATCCCCGTCACGACTCGATAGAGCCCTCTCGCGTCCGGCCCCAGCACGTGCCCTTCGGAGATCGAGCAGGGCAAACACGCCTCGAAGTAGAGAGGCTCACCATCACACCGCTCGCGCGCCGCTTCATCACGAACCGGGCGGCAGGCCGCCGCGCTCGGCGACATGTTTTCCATAAGTACCCAGCGGATCCTGATTGAGAACGCTCACCACGCGAAAGGCCCCACCGTCGCGTTGCACGACGACCTGCATGGTGCCCTTGCGCGGCGGGATCGGCGCGCCGTCGAGCGAGAGATTGCCCGCGGTGGTCCACTTCACGAGCGCCACGGCCGCGTCCGCGCCGAGCGGGCGCACATCGACGCTGTCGGCCGCGAGGGTGGCCTCTCGCATGTTGCGCGTGAACGGGAATCGGTGTTGCGTCTCGATGGCGCCCTTGCCTCGTGCAGTCTGGCCGATGACATCGGTGAAGTCGGCGTCGTCACTGAACACTTCGGAGAACGACGCCGCGTCCTTCGAGTTCCAGCGAGCGAACATGTCCGTAATGAGAGCGAGCACGCCGGAGGTCGGGTTCATCGGTTTGAGTCCAGCGTAGAGCCGCGCACGCAGCGCGTCACTCTCTTGCTCATTGTCCGCGCAGCTTCGCAACGGCGTTGGCCTTGGCGATCCGTACCAGGTGCTCGGCGTATTCATAAGCCTGCCACTCGCGCTGCTCGTCGGCCGTCATGCCCGAGGATCGGTTCTTTTCGAGCAGCTCGGTGATCCGTTCTTGCAGCGAAGCCGAGGGGCGGAGGGCCATTGTCTCCTCCGGCGTGGGTAGCCGCGCGAGAAACTCGGTGACCTCCGCCATGCTATCGAACTCTGTCGGCGCGGTAGACTCCAGCATCCGGAGCCCGATCTCGATCGCCCTGGGCAACTGATCGGTGAGCGCGCGGACCCGCTCGGCAAGCTCATCGGGGAGGCTCAAGGTGACGGCTGACATGGCCGCAGCGTACCACGGCGGCGATACCGAGGCGCGTCCTCGACGCATTCGCTTCGCGTCCCGTGGCTAATCCGCCTCCGGATCCCAGCCGTGACGAGCGAGGTCGACGCGGCCGTCGGGTCCGAAGCGCACGCCCTCCGTCTCGAGCATCGCGCGCTGCAGGCCGGGGTGCTCGCCGTCAGTCGAGATCCCGCCCTGCGCGTTCACGACACGCTGCCAGGGGATCGAGCCCTCGGGCGCCGCGCGGATCGCCCAGCCGACGCCGACCGGCGAAAGGCGCCGCCCGATCATCCGGGAGAGCTGCCCGTACGTCGCGACCTTGCCACGGGGGATGCACCGCACCAGATCCTGCACGCGCTCGAAAGGAGGCGTCTCGACAGCGCTCGTCTTCACGGGCTTTCCCATGGGGTGCATGTTACGCGCGACGGTCGTCGTGGGCTCGGCTGGGCGTGGTGGGGGCTCGAGCTCGGGCGTTAGAAACGTATCCGCATCCCGAAGGAGACGGAGCCGGCGCGATTGGGAATGTCGCTGCCGGCAATGCGTCGGTAGCCAAGGCGCTCGTACAGGCGGGCCGCGGGGTTGTCCTCGCGGACGCTCAGGCAGAGACCGGCCCACCGCGTGGCGGCGACATCCGCAAGAGCAGAGACGAGCGCGCCCCCGTGGCCCTTGCCGCGGTGGGCCGAGAGGACGCCAACGGCGATCTCGGGAGCTCGCTCATCGACGTACACGAACGGCTTTTCGGCCGGGTCGAAGAGGCGTGCCCAGGCGGCGCCGACCGGGGCGCCAGCGACCTCGACAATGACACCGAAGTCACCCTCCCGAGGCCATTCAAGGAGGTATTTGGTGACGGCCGGGATTGCCGCGGCACGCTCGACCGAGGGCTCGTGGGCGGCAATGGCGAGACACTCCCAGAGGAACGCGAGGTCGGCGGCAACGGCCGGGCGGAGGATTGCTTCCATGGGGTGTGGGCTTCCGGAGGGTTGGTTCATCGCGAGCTGGATTCGCGGCAATCGGCCTCGCCCCGGCCGATGATAAACCACTCGTGATAGACCGACGCGATGAAGAACGGTTGCTCCGGCATCTTTTCGCACACGGCGAGGAAGCCGGCCGAGAAGAATTCGTCTCCAGGCTGGGTATAGGTGGTGTTCTTGAGGAAGATGGTGAGCGCGTCGCCCTCTTTGCTCTCGATGACGCGAAGAATGGTCACGTTGGCGTGATGCTCACGCTCGATCGGAAGAAGCACCCAATGACCCGCGGCGTGGAGAAACTCCGGATGGCCGTGCTCGAGCTCGGAGCGCCACCTTCCGGGCCCTTCGTGCTTTTCGAGGATGCTGTCGTAGCGACGCTCCTTGATGAGAGCGATGACGACGGGTGTGAGCTCGGCGAATTTCATGGCGAGGTTCCAACGATGGTGATCGTCCGCTCAGCTTCGCAGCGGCGTTGGCTTACCGATGCGACCCAGATGGCAGCCGAGATGGCCGAAGCGTACCACGTCGGTGTTACAGCGAGACGCGCCGTCGCCCAGTCCGTTGGCACCGCGTCATCCTCTCGGGAGCGTGACCACGATCGCGTGGCGGATCCCCACGCGCGGCGCCACCGATTCAACGGCGCTACCTTCTCGCCACGCCGCGCCCGTCGATGGCCCTCCGTCCAGGTTGAGCGCGCCCTCGCAGCCGCGCGCCGCAAGCAGCCTGGACCACGCCGACAGAGTCGGGCCACGCCCCGGCGCCGAGCTGCGCGCAATGACCACCTCCAGCACGGCGCCGCTGTCACGCAGACACAGGGCCGTGCGCTCGGCCTTTCGTCCGTCGTCTTTTTTGACGTGCTGCGCGCCGCCCACCACCAGCCGCGGCCGGCATTGAATCGCGAAGTCGAGCCTCTCCAGAGGCACGTCATCCTCCGCGGCGAACAGGCGCGCGCGCCCGCCCAAGATCGCAACGACCCCACCGCCGAGCTCGAGACTCTTTGCCGACAGCTCTTGCCCTTCGGATACGGCCAGACCCTCGGGCCGGGTGTCCGGCGTGAAAAAGCCGCCATTGACCACGAGAGAGCCGCCCGTCTTGACGAGCAACGCTCCGAGGTCCGTCGACATGGCGCTATCGGCGATCACGATGCGCGCGCGGGCCAGCACCACTCGGAACGCAAGCACTTCGTATCCGCCCACTGCGGTGCGCTCGGGGACCAGATCGGGAGCGCGGCGCGGCACGACAACCACCGGCGCGGACGGCGTCGCAGATGTGGACAGGGCATTGAGGGAGGCAGCGGCCGGCGCGGGCGCGTCGTTTCCGCAGGCGCCAAGGATGGCTCCAGTGCACCCCACGACGAGGAACGCCATTTCCCGGGCGCGTGGGCGTGGGCTGGCCACCGTGGTGGAGTCGTAGCGCGTCGCCATGTCACCCCAGCCGCTTCCATTCCCGAAGCCGCTGCCGCCAGAGTCGAAGAGCGTTGGCGACGCGAGCTGCACGCTCCCGGTTTTCGCCGAGGCCCATCCGGACGGTCTCAATCTCGACGAGGAAGTCTGCGACTGCTTCCGTCTCTGCCCCGGCGTGAAGCAAGGCGATCACCTCGGCGATGTACGATTGGTATTCATCTCGCACTTCGGGCCGACCGCGAATCCCAATGGGGTCCCACATGTAGTGCAGCACCTCGTCTACTGCGCGGTAAAGCTCCATCTCGCCGGTCTCGGATCTCTGGTCCATGATTCACTCAGGAATCAAATAGGCGATGGCGCGAGCGCAGCCAAGCGCGATGCACGCGCGAGCAAGACGTCCAAGGGGGCACACGCCGATCAGCCCGCAGTACCGGTGCGGCTTCCACGAGAACAAGGCCCGCGTCTGCGCCGTCCACGAAATGCGCCCCGAGGTCCGCTGGCGCTTCTTCTGCGACCCGCTTCGCCACCCGCGCTCCCGGATGTGAGCGCCGCGTGTGACCGCCGGCCACGGGCGATTGCCCTTGCCCTTTGGCTCCATGGAGGCAAGCTCTTTTTCGCCCGCCCGCAGGAGGTTTCAATGGGACTCCTCGACAAGTTGTTCGGTAATCAATCCCCGCCGCCCGCCGAGAGGCCCGGTCCGCCGGTCGCCGCATCCGCCGACGATCAGGCGATCGAGCGCTACCGATACCTGCTGCGAACCGCGCCCCCCGAGGCCATCGAGCAGGCCCACGCGGAAGCCTTTGCGCAGCTCACGCCCGAGCAGCGGGCCCAGGTGCTGAGCCAGCTCAGCAACGAGCTGCCGCCGGCCGAACGTGGCGCTGCCGGGGACCGGGCCGACCCGCGCGATCTGGCGCGAATGGCGACCCGGGCGGAGCTGCGGCAACCGGGAACGCTGGAGCGAGCCTTCGGCGGCGGTGGCATGGGGATGGGCGGGATGATCGGGGGGAGCCTGCTGGGCAGCATCGCAGGCATGTTCATTGGAACGGCGATTGCCCACCAGCTCCTCGGCGGCTTCGGCGGCCCCATGTACGGCGCCGGCGACCCGGGCGGAGCAGAGGCAGCCGGCGACGAAGGTGCCGGTGACGGCGGTGACGCCGACCTGGGCGGCGGCGATGACATGGGCGGAGATCTGGGCGGCGGAGACTTTGGCGGCGATTTTTGAGAGCATCGCAGGCTGCGCGCGCTCAGAAAGATGAGCCGGGCTGCTGCAAGAACGCCAGCTCTTCGGGGGTCGACTCGCGGCCGAGCAGCTCGTTGCGGTGGGGGAAGCGGCCGAAGCGCTGGATGATGTCGCGGTGGGCGATGGCGTACTTCAGGTTGTAGTCGACGCCCTTTCGCAGATCGTCAGGGAGCGACGAGGCCCAGGTCGAATAGGCCTCCACGCACCTGTTCTGTATGCCCAGGTCTTCGCCGTGCATGAGCGGAAGGTAATAGAAGCCGCGGCCGTCGTGGCCGACCTGGGTGTCCATTCCGAGCTCAATGCCATCGAGGGCGATGGCCAGGGCCTGCGCGTCCTGCGCGAAAGCTCGGGGGGTGCCGCGGAACATGTTCCGCGAGAACTGATCGAGCACCAGGATGGCCGCCAGGCGGCCGGGCGGGAGGGCGAGCCAGTCCGTGTGCTCGCCGCGGGCGATTTCCTCGTGCAGCGCGCCGAACTGCGACACGATGGCGAGGTCGAGCTCGGGGTCTTTCTTGAACCAGCGCTCGCGATGAGCGGCTGTCGAACAGCCTCGCTCGTCCGTGGGCCCGAGCCAGAACGCCAGCACGTCGCGATAGTCGGTCATGGGGGCCCACGTTAGCACCCCTGCGCCGAATTTGATGTTGCCTTGGCCCTGGGTCTACGGTCAATGCCGCGCAGGGCGGGCCTGGGACCTGCGGTCGACGCTGCGCGAGGCGGGGAACCTGCGCTCACCGCCGCGCGGGGGCGGGGGCGCTCGAGGCGTCGGAGAGGACGTGCGCCGCGGCGACGAAGTCTTCCAGATCGGGCGGGGACTTGGGGCGGCGGACGTGGCTCTCGGCCAGTGCGAGCAGCGTGGAGACCTGGCCTTTGGCGTTGCGCTTGCGACGGAGAGCGGCAATGGCGGGCAGGTCGCGCGCCGGAACACCGATGCTCGCGAGCGTGGCCGCACCCGCGAGGGCGGCCCGGCTGTCA
>Ga0163144_10029153_pt1 | contig 10608 bp, 7 predicted proteins | sample OliLak19BULKMAT1_FD_123175 | JGI IMG/M metagenome (GOLD analysis project Ga0163144, IMG submission 123175) | Freshwater microbial mat bacterial communities from Lake Vanda, McMurdo Dry Valleys, Antarctica - Oligotrophic Lake LV.19.BULKMAT1 | ecosystem: Environmental > Aquatic > Freshwater > Lake...
CGATGGTTCTCAAAACAGCCTCCACAGAAGCCTATAGCTTCTCGTAATAATAGCAAATATACGTACCGTATGACATTGTTAAATCAATGATTTCGATCACATCTGTCAATTGAGCCGGAGTTAGTTCTGTACACGCGGTCGTAGATCTGATGTTTGCCATTACACCAGAGTTAAGGTGTATGAGCGACACGTTGTGCGGTACCTGTGTGTGAAACGCCTCCTCGACGGCACGCACTGAAGTACGTATCCGTACGTCATAATGGCTTAGCTTCTTTACTTAAGAAGCCAAGTGTCAACTAAGACTTCGTCGTTAAATGACTTTGTAAGAGTTGGTCTGCCATCTGCCACGACAAGGCCTAATTGAGATCGCATCGAAAATAATAGTTAAGAGCAAGTTTCCTTTTTTCTTCTTCGAATTGCCACGGCCAACGGGTGAGTGCAGAACATTGATGCGTTTATTTCCAGGAGCGAAGCACAGGTCAAACCAGTCAAACCGACGCAGACAAACTTTGGGACGAAAAGAAGGGCTGTTTTTCAGGTTTTTGCTCTCGAACTACCAGGCAGACGACGGGCAAACCTACCGTACGGTACGAGTACCAACTCGATCGATCGACGGTCAAACACCACGACGACGGAAGGAAGGGGGCTCATTCTCTCACAAAAAACAAAAGCTTTGACCAACAACAAACAGACCACAAACAGACCAGTACGGTACCTGACAAAACACAGACGAAGCACAGTATTTTGGAAGAACAATTAAAGTAAAAAGCCAACACAGACCATGAAGCAAACTACTACGAGTACACAGAATACTGAAGAGTCACGAAACAGTGACGACACTTATGATGCAAGCGATGATGAAGACTACGACAATGAGGAGGATGGATATCTCACCGACACTACTAGTTCTTACGATTGCCTGCAAGAGCGTTATCGCACAGCGGCAAGTTCGCAGCATTCGTCCCTCATTGAAATTGTCCATGTCGGGCAAACACAGCCCACTGTTGTGCCTGGCCTTTACGGCGACAGTTGCGGCAGCAGTGAGAAGCGCCGCAAATTGAACAACGAACGAGATGGGACGGTTTCTCCCTCTACCAATAGCAGCTCAAACTCGAACGGCAACTGCTATGGTGCTCAATATGAAGAACTGGATCACGTCAAGAGCAACTTGAGAAGTCTTGCCCAAAGTTGTGGCGGCAGGGACGTGAACGTTTCTCTTCCTCAAGAATTCGGTTCCAATCCTTTTCTCTCGGACTGGCAAGACCAGCGTCTCGATCAGGGACAGATGGAAGAGCTAGATCACAATTTGATTGAAGAACTCTGTCGCGTCACCAATCCCATGTATCAGACGGGATCAGCAGAAGGCTACAATTATGCGTCCAAAGATGGAAGGATCCCACCTCGTTTGGACAACGCTTTGGAGAAACAGCGAGCGGAATCCAAAAATGACAATGAAGATCTGATGGTACAAAAAATGCTCGAACAGATCACCGATGCCCAAAGTTTCTCCAAGCAGCAGGATACAGCAGAGAAGACGGAAGACTCTTCGCCTTTCCAGGAGACTGCTTCGGCTACTACCTTTCGGCAAATTCTCGAGCCAACCGACAAACCAAGGTATGTTTGGATCTAATCCATTCTTTGGTGCCCCGCGAGCCATTGATTTTGCTTTTTCATATTGGCAACTCACAATTCAACTTTCTTTTCTTCATTCCCATTGCAGATTGGTGACTCTATCCTTTCCGCCCTTTCTCGTCGTGCATGCCAATATGGCCTTTGCAATGCAGACGGGTGTTGCCACCAATGAAATTCTTGGACTACCACTTCAAGACTGTTTGAAGAAAGCCTTTCAAGGAACCTTTTCCGACCCAGTCACGTCCATGCATGGACAAATCGCTACCTTTATGCGGCGACCGAAATCATCACGTCGTGGGACAGAGGAGAGCAGCCATAAACTCCGCAAGCAATGCCGGGTCAAAATCTACTTGGTAGGACCCGAAACAGAAGAAGAAGAAGAAGCTGTCGTGACCAACCAATCCTCCTCTCAGGATTCCTCCTCCTCTGATAACAACGATGAACAGGAGAAGGAACAAAAAGTTGCAGGCGATGTGGATTTCTCCACAGTGACTCACTTTGGAGTGGAATTGATTCCCGTTCGTGATGGAAAAGTCGTCGACGCATCCACCAGGAGAATCGAAGCTGGTAATGAAAGACTCCTTGCGGCGTCACCAGGATCCTATTGCGGCATTTTGGGCTAAATCCATGATTGATGCATGATTGATTGATTGATTGGATGCATGTGGTGATATCTTTTTTCGAATCTGGAAAGAAAAAAGGCATTCATTTCGCTCGAAGATGATTATATTTATACAGGAAAAAAGATGGGTGGAGGCCCGCATATGATCGATGTGTGTGGAGTGTGGTATGTTCCAGTCACACTCCCAATCTTGCCGGTCTCGCCTTGTTATGGATTGCTACATTTGTAAATAACATTGATATGAAGCTTATAATGTATTATTTTTCACATTCAAAGTCGATACACATGCATTGCTCAGTCTCTGATTGTGTCTTAGTAGGGTTCATGGATCCTCTGCAGGTTGTCTGACCTTTTGTGTCTGATTGAAAGATTCACGCGCATTGCTTCTACTTAATAGTGTTTTTGGATCCTCTGCAGGCCGCCCGATCTTGTAACTGATGAAAAGATCATGATCTCTCAATCAGCTGCAGACATGACGTTTACGTAGCCTTTCCAACAACAGGGCTTAAGAACTTGGTGTCAGGCCAGAACAACTTCACAATTGCTTGCTTTGTATGATAATACAAGCAGATGCTGACAGGGTACTTTGAGGCCTCTTCTTGATATTGCTTGATAACACTGCAGTGAATCATGATGCAGTCCACAGCGATGTGGTTTCTAGCTAGCATGACTGCATTCCAAGTTTGGCAAATCTGATTCTTGTCATCTGCATCAGTGCTTTTCTGTTTTAAATTGTCTCATGTGAAGGCATACACTATGGTGTTTTCAGCCACCCAGTCCTAGGGAAACATTGGAATTAGAATGTTTCTTCAGGGCGCGGAATCACAATGTCCCTTCGGTGCAGGCCAGTCTCTATGATTTCGAAGGTTCTGAAAGTTTTTATTGTAAAAAATAGCATGCACACTGGGGGTTAAATGTAATCTAATAGAAGGTGGAAGCAATCAACGATGCATCGGGTCAGGCCACATAACATAACTGGCTTGACAGCAAGCTTGAGAAGTGAGGATTCTGATTTTTAAAACTTACCAATCTCATTCTCAAAGAGGTTGGCATCCAGCTTGCCAGATGCTGGATCAATCTGGTTGGTTTGACTTTAGATTTGATAACAAAAGCATCATAACACACAAGTGCATGTCAATCGTTGGCCAAACTTACATCATCGGTGTCAGTGTGGAAGCAGACAATGACGCCATTTGTCAATGGAAGTTATGCCAGCAAAGTTAGTTGTGTCTATCAATCCCTGCTGCGTGTTTTCACAATGTGTCAAACTTGCAGATTTGTGTAACTGCATGCATTGTCTTGCCTTGAATGTCTTGTCATCCGTTTCATCACTCAGCAAGATCATCTGCAAAAACCAGTTAAACAATTATTTGTGTCAACACATCAATGCATTTCCGACTTGCTGAACTAGCACATGGGCATTTGGTCCACACATTTGCACAGCTGCATGCTTTGTGTTACCTTCAACATTACATCACAAGTTATGTTGTACAATGGCCAAACAGTTGCTACATTCCTTGCATTTGTGATCTTGAGTTGTCTTTCAAACAACTGGCATGCGGTTGCACAGAAGGGGAGGATAAGATTATCCAGCTCGACCATTTTAAGTGCTAGACAATGATGGGTAGTAGAAATCACAACAATGATGCTAGCATGGCCAACATGTAAAGCAACAAAACCATTCAAATGCTGTAGCATGATCGGCACAATCAGTGATCTTCTATGTGCCACTCTCTTTTGTTCTTGTACTTCTATTGGAAACTACAGTCTTTAGCTATATGGTAGTACCTGGTGGTATTGACTCACAGTTGGATTCTGAGAAGCACATCCACAACCTCAAAGTAGCTCTCAAATGGTCAAAATCAAAGTTCAGAAACAGCTCACTAGGAACAGATCCTGCTAGGTGAGAATCGATATTCCAAATCTGATTAAAAAAACGACAACATTTCAGATGGACTTCCTTCCTGCAAGATGCTCTATGGATACGCCGGTTAATAGCTAGCTGGTACTAGCTAGGTAGGTTGGTAGGCAGTTGGGTAATTGTCAAAGAGTAGACCCAACTTACTTGCGGTATTCTCAAGCGAATCTAATCTATGGAAGCAACAAACCCGCGGAATCTGCGAGACCCCATCTATGACAGATTTAAAAAAATAGTAATGTTTTTGCAGTGAAGCCTAGAGTAATAATGATTATTCAGTCTAGTTTTAAGATCAGAGAACAAATGCCGCGCAATGGCCTGGCAAGCAGCATGCCTACAGGCTTTAAAGAAAGCTGTTGGGTTCTCTAACGCCGTCTTGAACGTCTCCGGCGGGTGCTCCTTCGAGCCAATACTGTATATTGTCTCTCAAAGGAACCAAAAGCAGTGTGGGACACACGCCGCTTTCTCTAACGCCGCTTTGTGCGCCTTCTACGGTTGTTTTTCGCATTTCGCACCTCCCGCGAACCATCATCGGTCATGGTATCAAATGTAGATGAACCATCCAAACTATAGCTGCCCCCACCCACAGTTTGGGTATTGTAAGTTTCATCATCAGAATAATCGTCCTCGCCATGTATAAGAGTACAATTTATCAACTGCTCTACCAGTGGAGTTCTGGATCCCATCATCTGCTCCAACAGAGTCTGATGAGTCGGCACTGGCGTCTTTTCACTTCCAGCATCTTCAAAAGGAACAAGTGCGTCGTTTACTCTTTTGCTAGTTTCTTTCCTAGATGCCCGGTACTTCGGAACGAGATCTTTATCGCCTGCAGTAGCAGCAGCTTGTGGCGAGGTACAAGATGCGAGAGTCGCCAGAATTGAGCCATGCGTAGATCTGGATGCAGATGCGAGTGTGTCCTCCTCCTTTAGTGTTAGCGCTGACTCTTGGGGAGGGATGGTTGCTTCTTCTTCGTCCTCCTCATCCTCGTCGTCTTCTTCGTTATCGCGAAGCGAGGGAAATTGTCCATTGACTTTCGGAGATAAAGGCTGATTTGGGTTGTGGTTCAGAACAGAGCCAACAGTCTTTCCGAGTTGTGTAAATGTAGAGCTTTCGTATAAAGTTCGGACAACCTTGAGGAATCTTACGAAACTGAAATCATCATTCAGGGATAGTTTTGCAAGTGAGTCATTTCTATCGTTTTTGGTACTCCACCGATATGGAAGGTCTAGAGCCATTCCAGTGTCACAGCAGTCAATAAGAATCGTCACCGTCACACCATATTTCATTGGAGCTAGGAGCGTCTTGAAAATGAGAGTATCGCGAATCAAACCGCTAACGGTGTAGTCACTGGGTACAATCACTTCATCGTAGCTTTCTGCTTCCGAGTCAATCGGCGAGTCCAATACCCGACCCCCGTGACCGGAAAACTGGATAAAAACAGCATCCCCAGGCTGACTTTCTTCTGACAAAGTCTTGAAAGCCTCTGTGATGTTCAAATGTGTAGGATGTTTGTGCTGATCATCATCCAACAAGATTGTCATCAGACCATCTGTTTCGGGGAAGCCATGCACGTTGACAATGTAATCCTACAATACAATACAGTGTAGCACCATGTGAGAAGGGCAATCCTGATGGAGCACATTGCTAGCAAAGCGAGAGGAGAAATAGGTACGTACCTTGACAGACCCAATGTCATCATGACTTGCTTTCAATTCCGCACCATGAATATTGGTATAGTTGCACCCAATCAGGAGCGAACGCTTCTTTCCTACCGTAGGATTAAAGTTGACTGGCACAATGGAAAATGCCTGACTCAAATCAAATTTCCGAGTCGTGGTCAAAATCGGATGTTGGGCATGTTCAATGTCACCGATTTCCGCCTTCATACGCCTCAAGAGCGCCGCCCACGATATAGTGGCAGGATTGGACGGAGCAAATTCGAGCGAATGGACCGATTTGCACACGGATTTTCCAAGAATGGATTCTTCATCTTCGTCGTCATCAAAGAGGGCATCGGATGCTTCCTTGGTTTGTGCCGCATCGGTGGCATCATTGGCCGAGTCATAGAGTACCTTGAGCATGGAATTGCAGCAAGCTCCTCCATAGGACTTACCTGCAAAACGAAACAAAAAAGAAGACAAGGTTGGTTGTGAGAAGAATGGAACACACACAAAGGGGCACAAGCACGACACAAAAACAGTGGACAGAAGACGGGACCTTAAAAAGTTCTTACCTGGCTCTTGAGCACCATCGCAAGCATTGAATTCTTCGCTGGTGGGTAGATCCCACACTCGACCATATCGGGTAAAGGCGCCCCCAATCACACGAACATCGGCCGGAATAAAGGCGGCACTTTTCCTAGCATATTCCTCGCCCGTCAAGTTGGAGACCGTGCGGCCCAACTCGGGATCGTCTCGTCGAGTCAGTGGAAGATTATTGCTATTGTTGGCAACAACTTGAAGATAGGCCATTAGATCCGCCATGGCCAGATTGACATGGACTTGATCGTCCGTTATGTGATGGTGATTAGGATTATGCATACCGTTGTCGTTGTTGACGTCTCTGGAATGACGTCGTTGGAGTTGTTGTCTGGACATTGGTGACTTGTTGTTGTTATTGGCTGCCATTCTCTGTTGCGGTGATGAATGATGTGCTGCTTTGTGTTGGGCGTGGTTGGGCATGTATTCACCCGATGTTCCTAACGAAGACTTCGAATCGGGAACAGTAAAAGAATCCCCCTCATACGAGACTCCCTTGCTTCCACTTTCTTGTAATGCTGTCAGCTGTCCTGTATTCTCTTTGTCGAAGAGAGAAGCTTCGTCATCTTCAGCTTTGGATGTAGAATTGCCCATGGCCAGCGTATTGCAGCGAGAGCTATGAATCAATGATGATGATCCACTATACAGTCAGTGCTTGTGAATTTATAATAATAATGTAACAAAACAGGCCACCAAAATACAATCAAATTGCCTAGCTCCTGACGATGATAGAAGGATGAGAGTGGGTTGATCACTGTGTCAATTGTTGCTGTGCTATGCTTGTTGGGGTTGTCATGGAATGAATCAATCAAATGCCAGGTCCTTCTTTGCCAACGAACTATTATTAGAGCTAGCTGCTGCTACTAGTGTTGTTGTAGACAGAGGCGGCTTTGACTTGAGCAGCTGAGTAGTTGGTGTGCAGCAGATATCGAAAAGAGACAGTGTTATTGTTGTTGTTACGTTGTTGGCACAGCACTCTAGCGTTGATGGATCTGATTTTCTTTCCTGTCTCGGTCGACCGGCTTGATGGAGAAGCAAGAGATGATTGCCAGTTAGATGTTTTTCCAGTGAACGAAGTGTTTTTCTCGCCGATTGCTACTAGTACAAGAACTAAAAAAGTGCGCGCAGGACCTCCAGATCGTTTCTTTTAAATATTTCACTTAAATTATGGGTTACTATTGGCTACAGTGTAGGCTTTGGAGAGTCAAAGCGAAAGGCGGTTATATATATCTTCATACATTAAGATAGCGAAACAGGAAGTAGTCCGCTGATTGAAAAATAAGGCGCATAGTTGCTCGACCTTGAATCGTATCCCGGCCTCGCCTGATTCATTCGTGTTTGTCTCTGAGGTGCGTCGAGAGCTCTGAGCGAGCAAGAGGTCCCGAAGCACAAGTCTAGTTGCACACTTCTTCATTCGCACTTTCACTGTTTAAGTAGTTTTGATTGGTCCAGCTTTGGCCTCCGGAACCCAATTTCATGTTGGTCGTGTGTTTTGTGTTTTCAAATTGACGTGGTGGCAAATTTAGGAGCGCCAGCGATTGTCCGAGATTCCTACATGTACTACGAGACAAACAATACTGATGAATCTACGCTCCACTTGTAGATTTTGTCCCTCATATTTTGAAAAAAATAGACAACTCATTTTTACTTTACTACGATCGGAACGATACAATACACTGAAGATGACTCCTAAAACTGCTTTTACTTTGCTTTGCTTGGCTCTGGTCGCCATGGCCAATGTCGAGGGATTTGGCTTTTCATTGTCACAGCTGTCGCAAAAGATGAAAGCCGGCAGCATTGGCAGCAGCGCAACAAGAACGACAACGATCGGAATGACAAGCCTGGAAACTGTTTTAACGAAAGACAGAAGTGTACTGGGCCTTCAAGGAGACGCCGAAGAGGGCTTTAAATTTGGACACGAAGACAATACAGTCGATGTAATAAGAAATACCATGGTGCGACTTGCCTATGAAAGATCGCTCGAGCGCATGGACGAATTGTCAACGTTGACACAAGCAACCGCTAGCAGCAGCAGCAGCAATCCTTAAGCCTACTTACTAATTAATTTTGTACATAATAAGATAAAAGATAATTACGTGTAATTCATCATCAACAATACAGATGTTATCTCACGGAGGTCACAACTTGGTGGAGGAAGGAAAGAAGAATATCACCACTGTCCTGACAATAGACAGTGATGTAAGTTAATAGATTGATAAATTCATTCCCTGTATACGAGTTCGTGAAGACCCATGACCTCAGTGCTGGGACCTGAATTCAGCTGGACCTAACCCCCCCAACCATAGAAACAGGCAGCGCCGTCGTCTTCCATCGTGTAAGTGGTTGTCCTTCGATGTTTGTAGATCGGCAATAGGAATTGCGGATTTGCTTGCTATCTGAGTTTGCGTGAAACTGACAACCTGGCTGATCATCCAAACCTCATTGCTTTGGTGTTGGAAGCCATGTCGCCCGAAGCAGCGTGGCGCCAACAACCATTATTCTTTATGCCTCGTCTGGGTTATACAGTACCGACTGCATGTCATGAAATTACTGGACTCTACTAAATTTTTTTATCTGATGTATAGCTCTTGGTAGGAAAGATATGGTAGGCAACGGATATCCATGTGAACCATAAAACTGTGGGCAGCGATGTGCAATTTCGGCCCCATCATATCTTTATATGTGTCTCTTGGCGTGGTAATCGAAGGTGCCGCTTTGTCGTTTTCCAATTTCGGTGATGGCATGGCATGTATTGTTGATGGATAGTAGCCAACAAAAGCTCCATTATTCTTTCTTTCCCGTATCCCCACCAGCTTTTAATTCCTCGACACGCTCTTTGCATTTCTTTTCCAGCTCTGCATCGCGGTCCACCATGGATACAATTATATCCTTTAGCTTTTGAATGGTCTCCGTGTCTCGGTCGGTTGCCTCGGCTTCATATCGTTCCAAGCGTTCCATAATGGTGGCCACCACGGTAATTTTATGTTCTTCAATTTGTTCGTAGGTGGGAGTCGCCCCACCATTGTGGTGTTGATAGGCTTTGACGTATTGTTCGGCGTAGGGATAATCTTCGGCCGGGCGGATTGCTTGTGGATATTTTTCCATAATAAAGTCATCATTTTGAAAGAAACTTCCATTTCGTAGAATTTCATACATAAAATCGTCATCTTTCCACAGCGGCAGTGGCTTGTAGCCCCTCTTGTTCAAATTAATCGGTGGATCACTTTCTCGATAATTCCCATAATCTTCACACAAACAAAGCACGTACGTTTTGACAATGGGGACGTCCGTCTTTTTTTTCTTTTCGGCTTCTTTTTGCTGTCGTTTTTCTTCCTTTGTATCACGGCACCATTTGAGCGACAAAAACTCGTCCCATCCATTCAGCGGTGGGGTTGCCAAGCCCAACGATAAGTACTGCTCTCGTGGCACCGGTTGATACCGTTTCGGATCATCGGCTTTTTTGAAGGCTTTTTTGAGTGCTTGCATGGTAGAGACTAGAGAATGATTCCTTCTTCAATTCTATCGACACAGTTAAATTTCAGGTAGGTGTCAATCTTTCTTTTGGTTTGCATCGACTTGGCTAGCCAGCAGGAGTAAAGTGGCATTTAGTGCTACAATGACAGAGGCTTTTGCCAAGAGTGGCACTGCACCAAAGCGGCATGCAGATCTTTCGATTCTTGTGTTTTATTTGTGACTGGCATGGGGTTGACATCCCATGACTGGATTACGAAACGGCAAACTGTCTTGGCCGTTTCGGAAGTAAATTTTGATCCGAGTGAATCTGTTATCCCTATCCTTAACCAGAAAATGAAAAAGCATTCTGAGTCTTCCACTGGGAAAGACAGGTGCCAGACAAATAGCAAACGTCATTGCAAAAGTGCAACGTCACTTCCGAATGTTACTTATGGAGTTATGGGCCTTGCTTGGTTACGCTTGACGCGATGTATGAACGGTGTATACGGGTATATATGCGTGGCATTGGTCGTGGTCTCGGGAACCCTGCCACTGGCTGGCGCGATTTCCCAACCAATCATTGCAGAATATTCAATCCCAGCCAGTCATTCGGGCATTTTTAAACTACCATATTGCCTTCCCCCCCAGCCAAGAACTACAGGAAGCATTTGAATTCATTGGTCACCCATGCATCATGTCAGCCATCAGCCAGCAAAACCAAGCGC
>Ga0163144_10029154_pt1 | contig 10607 bp, 11 predicted proteins | sample OliLak19BULKMAT1_FD_123175 | JGI IMG/M metagenome (GOLD analysis project Ga0163144, IMG submission 123175) | Freshwater microbial mat bacterial communities from Lake Vanda, McMurdo Dry Valleys, Antarctica - Oligotrophic Lake LV.19.BULKMAT1 | ecosystem: Environmental > Aquatic > Freshwater >...
CCCGGCGGGGACGGTGATCGGCGCCAGCGACAATCAAGGCGGCCTGCCCGCGACCAGGCCCGTCACGGTCCCCGAACTCGCGGCCACCGTCTATCGCCTGATGGGCATCAATACGAACACCGACCTGCGCATCCGCCCCTATCTGGGAGACGCGGCGCCGATGCCGGAGTTGATTTGACTTATGCGCCATTTGCTGATCGCGACGTTTCTTTTGACGATATCCAACGTGAGTGCCCAGGAACCCAAGACGGCGCTGCGCATCGCGTTTGGTTCGTATCGAGACCGGGCCAAACATCCGCACCTGTTTTTCTACGACCATGACGGCGTCGCTAACGGCAAGATGGCGGGCACGATTCCCACGCCGCGCAGCGTCGCGACCGCGGAGGCGCATCCCTGGCTCACGCACGACGGCAAGTTCTGCGCCTCGACCTTCGAACTGGAAAACAAGACCGGCAAGATCGACCTGTGGGATCTGTCCGAGAAAAAACGCGTCGACCTGCCCAAGCTCAATGACTCTCCCAACGCCCAGCTTTCGCCTTCGCTGAGCGCCGATGGCCAACTCATCTGCTTTTCCGCGCTCAACCGGCCGATGGGACCAGGGCCGGGCTATCAGGTGTTCCTCTACAACCGCGGCGCGAAGGGTCTCGTCGAGTTGCCCGGCCTCAATGGGCCGACGGTGGAAAGCCGCATGCCGAAGATCAGCGCCGACGGGCGGTTCATCGTCTTCGTCTCCAATCGCAAAGGCGGGGCGGGACTGAGCGACGTGTATCTTTATGATCGCAAGACGGCGCAGCTTGTGGAATTGCCGGGCCTGAATTCGCCGGCCACCGACGTGGAGCCTTCCTTGAGCGGTGACGGGAATTTGATCGCGTTTGCTTCCGACCGCATGGGTGGCAAGGGCAGCCGGGATATCTACCTTTATGATCGCCAAGCCAAGAAGTTGCTCGATCTGCCCGGCCTCAACGGCGGCGGACCGGAATACACGCCCTACCTGAGCCCCACCGGTCGGTATCTCACTTTCGTATCGGAACGCATCCATGGCGAAGGAGAACGCGACATCTACCTCTACGATCGCAAAGCCGGCAAACTGCTGCCAACGCCGGGGCTCAACTCGAAGACGGAGGATTTCGATCCGTTTGTGATGGAGTGGACGGGCGAGTAGTCGATTAGCGCGAATTAGCGAGGATTAGCGTGGCGAAAAGGGATCTCTTTCACACTGATTCCCACTAATCGACGCTAATAAGGGTCGTGTTGGAAACTGGGTTACGGGATGCGTCCTTTGGCGTCGTCCCCAAACGAATACCCTGTCAACTCCGCCTGTCGCCGATGACGATTTCGGCCCCCGCGACCGCATTTCACGTTCGGCGCCTGGTGGTATAATAGGTCACCTCAACCGCTCAATGGACTTTTGCCATGATCTGCCCTTTCCCCGGCATGGATCCGTATCTGGAACGGCCCGCGATTTTTCCCGATTTTCACGATGCGCTGATCTACAACCTGCGCGTCGCGCTCCAACCGTTGTTGCGGCCCAAGTATGTGGCCATGAGCCAAGATCGGCTTTACGTCGTGGACGCGGAGCGCGCGCGGTTTCCGGATGTGTCCGTCATCCGTTCGCCGCGACCGTCCGGCCCGTTGAAGAATGTGGGGGTGATCGAGGCGGATGTGCCGGCGGTATTCGACATTTGGCAGGAAGAAGTTCGTCAGCCATACTTGACGATTGTGGAGCCGGCCGCCGACAACCGAGTCGTGACCGCGATGGAAGTTTTAAGCCCATCAAATAAGCAAAGCGGACCGGGGCGGGATTCGTATCTGGAGAAGCGAGAGGAATTGTGGAATAGCGGCGTCAATCTGGTCGAAATCGATTTGCTTCGAGCGGGGTTGCCGACCGTGCGGCTGTCGGACAAGAAACGAAGCCAGCTGGGCGTTTGGACTTATTTGGTGGCAGTGACACGCTGTCAACCCCCCCGCCTGGAGGTCTATCCCGCGCCGTTGCGAGAACGATTGCCAAGGATCGCCGTCCCGCTCGGATCGGAGGATCAAGATGTCGTTCTCGACATGCAAACCATCTTCACGCGTTGTTGGGCGGAAGGGCCTTATCCCGAAATCCTCTTGTATGGCAACCCACCTCCGGGGATGCTGACTCCGGACGACGCGAAATGGTGTCAGGACCGATTGCAACAAGCACACAAGACTCCCGATTAGCAATTAGCCCGTCCCGATTAGCGCGAATTAGCGAGGATTAGTGTGGCGAAGTGGGGACTCTTTCACACTGATTACCGCAAATCGACGCTAATAAGCATCCTGTTGCAATCTAGATTACGGGTTGCGCCCTTTTGATTCGTCCGCGAACAAATACGCGGTCAGTTCCGCATGCCGGCGATAATCGCCGATGACGAGGTCGGCGCCCGCGCGAAGGAGGCGGTCGCGTTTCCAGGCGTTGACGCCTTGGCGGTTGACTTCGTCGGAAGCGACGGCGACGGCGACGCCGCCGGCTTGTTTCACTTCCTCGATTTCCACGAAGCCGTCGCCGAAGCCGAGCAATTCGGCGCCGTGCAGTTGGTTTTCTTGCAGGATGCGGTCGACGATCATCTTCTTGGAGAAGCTCTTGTAATCGTCCAAGGCGCCATAGATGTGCTCGCCGAAATACGGGCTGAGGCCGAGCAAGGCGGCTTCGTTCTTGACATAGACGATGTCCGACCCGCTCGCCAGATAGAGCTTCAGGCCGCGGTTCTTCAAGTTTTCCAGCAAGGCGTGCGTGCCGGGCACGGTCCAGTCCTCCGGCATGGACTCGCCGCGTTCCAAGGCATCGATGCGGCCCGTGACGCGGTCCATCAATAGGTCGTGATAGCGTTTCTTATACGCCAAAGGTTCGTCCGGTAGTCCGCCGCGGGCGCGGACTTCGTCGGCGAGTTGAATCATCTGGTAAATCGTCTGCCTGCCGTTGAGGCGCATGACGAACTCTTCGACTTTGCCGGTAAGTTCGTCCGGCATTTCCGAAGTGCCGGTCGCTTGCAACACCTCGACCATCATGGGGATCATGACGAGATGCCAGCCCTCACGGATGAGGGAGAGGGTGCCATCGAAGTCGAATAGGACGGAGCGGAACCGGCCGCGCGGCAGAGCGGTGTTGACGATTTCGATTTCTTCGTGGGCAAGCATAGGGACGCCTTATCTTGGGCAGACACTTTAACCGTCAATGTCGTTACGATCCGAGCATCTTTCGCGGATTTCCAGGTCGACTATGCCTGTTCGCTCAAGATTCCCGACGGCAAGGGGGAGTAGGATTGGGGAAGAACAGACCGGAATTGTTTTCTTTTCGGAAGACGAGACCATGTACCTCACAGAATTCCTCGCGGATCGACAGGTGGCGTTCGAGACGGTAGTCCACCCACCGGCATTTACGGCGCAGAAGCGGGCCAAGTTTTTGCACGTTTCCGGACATTGCGTGGTCAAGAGCGTGCTCTTGCGGGGGCCGAGCGGATTGTTGCTCGCGATCCTGCCGGCGTCGCAACAGATCGATTTCGCCGTTCTCCGGCGTCATTTGGAAGGCCCCGTGTACCTGGCGAGCGAAAGCGAAATCTCCGAAGTATTCGCCGACTGCGAACTGGGCGCGTTGACGCCGTTTGGGAGTCTTTATGGGGTGCGGACGCTCCTGGAAGCGTCCCTCGCGGAGGATACGGTCATTCTGTGCGAAGCCCAGCGCCACGCGGTCACTGTTCGTATTCTATGCCGCGACCTGGAGAGAATTGAGAATCCATTGCGAATTCGCTTCGGCAAGCAGGCGCCGCTGTGATCGGCGGGTTCTCGTTTATTCAAGGCAGGTCGCGTTTGGCGCTGTCGCTGATGGATTGCAGGCGCTGCCGATAGTATTTAAGGCCGGGCACGAAGAACCCCAGGGCGAGCACGACGCCCAACATCAGAGGGCCGATCGGCGGGCCGACGAACGCCATGGGCACGGCGGCGAGAAACGAGATCACGGCGGCGATATAGAACCAGCCGGAGAGCGTGCCGGCCTTGATCAAAAACACCATGCCGGCGAGGACGGACAGGACAGGCGACAGAATCAAGACGGGCATTTCCAGAATCACTTCGACGATGAAGATGCCGATGGAGGCGATGACGGCCGCCGCCCACACATGGGCGATTTGCCGTTCGACGAAGGTCACGGGACCGCCCCGGCTGCGGAGATTCCAAAAGATCGTGCCCCAGACCGCCAGGCCGATGCTCCACAAAGCGAGATAGGGAGAGTGGGATTGCACCCCCAAGGCGTGCATCAGGCTCGTCACCCCACATAGGAGCATGACCATCGCGCTATGCCACATCCAGAGCAGGCCCCAGTTTTCGAGCACCGGGGCGTGGTGGGTCTCGCGAAAGATGCGGCTCAGGAAGTAGATCAGACTGCTGGAACGCGCGGAAACCGGTTCGCCGTGCGTGAAGGCCTCGAGGTCGTCCGCAAGTTGGGCGGCGGAGGCGTAGCGATGCTCCGGATTTTTTTCCAGACACTTACGGCAGATGAATTCGAGGTCGAGATCGATTTGCGGATTGAGCAGGCGCGGGCGAACCGGTTCCTCGCTGCGCACCAGAAGGAGCGTGTCGACGGGGGTCGCCGCCAGGAACGGAGGCCGGCCCGTGAGCATCTCGTAAAGAATGGCGCCCAGCGAATAGACGTCGGCCGCCGGCGTGGGCTGCCCCTGGCCCATGGCTTGTTCGGGGGCCATGTAGCTGGGGGTGCCGACGATCGCGCCGGAGCCGGTGAGGCTGGGGTCGTTCTCGGTGCGTTTGGCAAGGCCGAAGTCGGCGACGAGGGGTTCGTCGTTTTCGTCGATCAAGACGTTGGCGGGCTTGAGATCGCGATGGAGAATGCCGGCCTGATGGGCGTGATGCACCGCGCGGGCGATGCGGGCCAGATAAGCCGTGGCCTGGCGCTGGAGCAACGGCCCCTTTTTCATAACCTCCGACAAGGTCAAGCCGGGGACGTACTTCATGCTGAAGAACGCATGGCCGTCGACTTCGCCGACTTGATAGACCGGCACGATGTTGGGATGGTTGAGTCCCGCGGCAGCTTGCGCCTCGCTTCGGAAACGCGCTTGATCGGATGACGACGCATGCGCGCCGCGCAAGATCATCTTCAAGGCGACGAAGCGTTCGAGTTGGCGGTCCCAGGCCTTGTAGACGACGCCCATGCCGCCCCGGCCCAATTCGTCAACGAGATCGTAATCGGCGATTTGTCGTGGGATTTCCAAAGGCGCCATCCGCCGTGCCCGCCCGTCGATCGTGAGCGTCGCTTTTTGGCTTGGATCGGTGACGAGCACATCCATCATCTGCCCCACCGCCAAAATCTGACGCAGTTCGACGGCGAGATCCGGGTGCGCGCGGCATAGCTGTTCGACGTCCACCGGCTCAGGCGCGGAACGGCGATCCAGATCCACCAACACCTGGGCCAGCCTTTGGTCGCGTTCGTCTTGGTCGGCGGTCGTCATGCGCGTTTGGTCTTGGAATTGACAATCCGCTAACATTGTATTGACGACAAATCAGGAAACCCGAACCACGACACCAAGGCCCTATCGTTCACTCTCTAAATGGGGGCTTTCGTGTCTAGGTCATTTTACGTGAACGACAGGGCCTTGGTGTCGTGGTGCTGCTCGTGCCAATGCGAGGGGCCCGAAAATTACTGCGTATAAGTCTCAATAATTTCGTGGCATTCTCTCGGCAAAAAGTCAGGGTAGAAAAAGGCATCAATTTTCAGAGAGAATGCCACGAAATTATTGAGAACGATATATGCAGAGGAGACCGCGATATGTGGCCGGAACCGCAACCCACGCTGGAACTACTGGATCAGGCACGCGCCGGCGACGCGAAGGCCGCCGAGGCGCTGCTCGCGCGGCATCGCGAGCCCGTGCGGCGGATGATCGCGCTGCGGCTCGACCCCGCCATCGTCCAGCGTCTGGACGCCAGCGACGTCGTGCAGGAGGTGCTGATCGAGGCGAGCCGACGCTTGCAGGATTATCTCAAGTCGCCCGGCATGCCGTTTCATCTTTGGCTAAGGCACATCGCCAAGGATCACGTCATCGACGCCCATCGCAAGCATCACCAGGCGGCCAAACGCGGCGTCGACCGCGAACAACCGCTCGCCCGGCCCGGCTGGGATGAACGCTCGTCGCTCGACCTGGCCGCCCAACTTTTCGACCAAGAACTGACCCCCGCCTCCGCCGCCATCCGCCACGAACTGCAAAACCGCCTGCAAACCGCCCTGGACGGCATGAACGAAGACGACCGCGAAGTGCTGGTCATGCGCCACTTCGAGCAGCTAGGCAATCAGGAAGTGGCCCAGTCGCTGGGCCTGACGGAGGCGGCGGCGTCGATGCGGTACTTGCGAGCGATTCGGCGGTTGCGGGATTTGTTGGGGGAGGCGGGTTGACATACTACCTGAAGAAGGAAGGACTACCGATGAGATGGCGTGACCGTTGGCCGGAACGAATTCCCGACCCAAACCACGGCGGCTGACCGAAACGGAAAAGCTCAGCCTCTTGAAAGCGTTGACGAAGGCGATTGTCGCTTCCCCAGTGCTGTCGTACCTGGGCGTTTTTTCCCGCCATTGGCCCGATGGGAGAGTTCGGCGGCACCTGCCTGTATGCGAAACCAGACGGCTTGTGGGACGCCTACACGGTCAGACCCAGCGAGAGCGGCAGCATCGCCGCGGCGGAAGCCTGGCTGGTGAAGCGAAAATGGAAAGGGTGGTAGTTGCTTTTTCGCGATGGGGAAACCAACCAGGCGCGGCCGACTTTCCGAGCCGAGAAAGGGCGACGTTTATCGCACTTATGGAGTCGGTTGCGTCAGAATTGTCTTGGACCAACCCGCATCGCGTGTGATACCATCCAACCCATTGGAGGACTTACCATGCTTTCACGAAGATCGACCACGCTTCTTTTCTGCTGTCTCCTCGGTTCGACGGGGAGCGCCATGGGCCAAGGCAAAAAGGGAAAAGATGGCGAGATCAACACGCCGCCCGCCAAGGGCGAACGCAAGAAGGACTCCCTGAAAGTCGGCGACATCGCTCCCGACTTTGCCCTGCCGTTTCTCAAAGGCAATGGCGAAGCGAAACTTTCCGCTTACAAAGGCAAGCTGCCCGTTGTCCTCATCTTCGGCAGTTACACCTGACCGCCCTTTCGTCGCCAGTCTGGCGACCTGGAAAAGATGTATGTCACCTACAAGGACAAAGCCGCGTTCTTCCTCGTGTATATCCGCGAAGCGCATCCCGACTCGGTTTTGAATACCCTGGTGAGCGGCGAGAAGAAACTTCTCAAGATCGGCCAAACCGAAACCACCGGCGCCCGCAAGGAAGTCGCGAGCAAATGCGTGGAAACTCTCAAACTCTCGATGTCCACCCTCATCGACCGCGAAGACAACAAAGTGAACTACGACTACGCGGGTTGGCCGGAACGCCTCTACGTCATCGGCGTCGATGGGCGCGTCGCGTATCAGGGCGGGCCGGGTCCGTGGGGATTCAAGGTGGAAGAGGCGGTCCAATGGCTCGCCAACAACGCGAAGTGAACACTGGAGGGAAAATGTCGGCACGATTTTTGATTGCGCTGTTCGCCTGGGTGACATTGGCCGCGCCTGCGCCCGCCCAGCCGAAACTTTCCCTCGCCACATTCGAAGCGGAGGTCACGCCACCCATCGGCCACCCCTGCATGGGCGGCGGCATTGCCCCGGTTGCGCGCATCGAGGATCCCCTCTACGCCAAAGGCTTCGTCATCCTGGGCGACGACGCGCCGATTGTCGTCGTCGCCGTCGACTGGTGCGAAATTCGCAACGACGCGTATGAGCGCTGGCGCGACGTTCTCGCGCAGGCCGCCGGCACCAAACGTAACCGAGTGCTTGTCTGCGCCTTGCACCAACATGACGCCCCCATCGCGGATTTGACCGCTCAAAAACTCCTCAATGACGCCAAAGCCAAGGGCGCTATTTGCGATCTCAAGTTTCATGAGGAAGCCGTCCAGCGCGTCGCCCAGGCGCTCAAGGCGTGTCTGGGCAAAACTACGCCGATCACCCATCTTGGCATCGGCCAAGCGAAAGTGGAGCATGTCGCCAGCAATCGCCGTTATCTCGACAAAGACGGCCGGCCTCGTTTCAACCGCACCAGTGCTTCGCGCGATCCCCTGGCCAAGGCGGGCGAAGTAGGGCTTATCGATCCCTGGCTCAAGACGCTCAGCTTCTGGAACGGCGATCAAGCCCTCCTCGCCATGAGCGCCTATGCCACCCATCCGATGAGCTACTACGGCCGGGGCGGCGTCACCGCCGATTTCGTCGGACTGGCCCGCAAACGCCGACAAACGGATCTGCCCGGCGTCTTTCAAATGTACCTTTCCGGATGCAGCGGCAACGTCACCGCCGGCAAGTACAACGATGGCGCCGCCGAGAACCGCCCCATTCTCGCCGAACGCATCTATCAAGGCATGCAGGCCGCCTGGAAAGCGACCGAAAAGAAACCGATCACGCGCTTCGATTTCCGCGTCACGCCCCTGGAGTTGGAACCTCGCGGCGGCAAGGAATTCAGCATCGAGGAAATGACCAAGAAACTCCACGAAGCCAAACGCCCCTTCGATCAATGCCTGGCCGCGATGGGACTCAGCTGGCGCACGCGCTTGAAGTCGCGCCCGACCATCGACCTGCCCGTCCTCGACTTCGGCGACGCCGTCCTGACCCTGATGCCGGCCGAGGCGTATGTCGAATATCAACTCTTGGCGCAGCAAGTTCGCCCCAAGGATTTCGTCGTCGTCATGGGCTACGGCGAATGCGCCCCCGGCTACATCCCCACCGAACGCCACTGGAAAGAAGGCGACGGCAATTTAGGCGACTGGTGCTGGGTGGCCCCCGGCGCCCAGGAACGGATGGAGAAGGCGATCCGCGCGGCGCTGACCGCCGCCCCCGCCAAATGAAGCGCTCCACATGATGATCTCCCTCTCCCACGCTGCGGGGGAGAGGGCCGGCGTGCGGGGGCAATCACTTCCCGGCCTGTTCCACCGCCATCACCCACGTCAAACTCTTCCCCGCCGCCAGCGTATGCAGGCGCGTGAGGCGGCCAGTGCGCTGCGCCAACTCAAACACCGCGAGTCTGCCGGAGCCTTCGCCAGCGCCGAAGAGATAACGGCCGGCCGGGTCGATCTCGAACGAACGCGGCGTCTTTTCCGTGGGCGTATGGCCCAACGGCAACAGCTTGCCGACGGCGTCGATGACGAAACCGGCGAGGCTGTCGTGGCCTCGGTTGGAGACCCAGACGAACTTACCAGAGGGATGCACCTTCACCTCGGCCGTCGTGTTCTTGCCCTTGTAGCCTTCGGGGAGGGTCGACAGCGTTTGGCCAGGCGTCAGTCCCTTGGTGGGATCGAAGGCGTATGCCGTGATTCGGCTGCCCGCCTCGTCCGAGGAGAAGGCGAGCGGCAAAGTAGGATGAAACGCGAGATGGCGCGGCCCCGCCTTCTTCGAGCCGCCCGGCGCCGTGCCAGCATCTTCGAGATGCCCCTTCTTGGCGTCGAAGCGATATTGATAGATCGCGTTGGGGGCGACGTGCGGGACGAATACGAAGCGGTTGCCCGGATCGGTGACGGTGGCGTGGGCCGTCGTGGTGGTGGACACAGTTTGCACGGCCGGCGAAGCGATCTTGCCGTCTTCGCCTATGCGATGGACGACGACTTTGCCCCCCATGTACGACGCCGACAACAGCCAACGGCCCGTGCGATCGGTCGCGACGTAGGCGGCATTGGCGTCCTTGTCAAGCGGCACGGTACTGAGCCAGGTCAGCTTGCCTGTCTCGGAATCGATGCGAAAGCTGGCGAGACTGCTCGTGGTGCGCAGCGAGGCGAAGAGAAACTTCTTGGCCGGGTCGGTCGCCAAAGAACCGGGAGCGCCTTTGACCTTCACCGTTTCCACGGCAGAGAGCATGCCGTCCGCGGGATTGAGCCGATAGATTTGGATCTCCTGCTCGGGCGCTTTCGAGACGTAAAGGTAAGTGTCGGCGAAAGCGGGCAAGCACGCGACGAGAAGAAGGGAGAGGGCGCTGAGCGAACGCATTGGGAGGTCTCCTGTGGGGTTGGCGGTGCGGTTGCCAGCGTAATCCACGGCTTGACCAGTTGCAAGCGCCCACTAAATGGCGAGCCGGGCGGCGTCAGCCCCCGGAGTCTTTGCGCCATTGCGGTTTCATCGTCATGCCGGCGGTGTCCCGAGTCGCTTCGATCTCGGCGAATTGTTCGTCCTCGGTTTGGCTTTCATAGTGGGCAAGGACATCCCGGACTTTCGCCGCATCCCATCCAGGCGGGAATTTCTGTTCGTTTGTCATGATTTCCTCCGTCGGCGTCGGCGAAACGCTTTCTTCGCTTTGCCGCGCAGGTCAAACGCGAACCAACCACCCGGCGCGCGCTCATGCCTCACCTTGCAACATACACACGTGCCGAAGCTTGAACGATACGCGCTTCGTGCTTGGAAACACTTGCAGGTCTTTCACGTAGCCTTCCAAGCCGTCGGGAAAGATGACCTTTAGCGGGATCATCCCAATCTTTTCCTCGACTTCGTCCGCGAGCGTAAACATCTGCCCTTCGACGTTCTCTTCG
>Ga0163144_10029155_pt1 | contig 10607 bp, 10 predicted proteins | sample OliLak19BULKMAT1_FD_123175 | JGI IMG/M metagenome (GOLD analysis project Ga0163144, IMG submission 123175) | Freshwater microbial mat bacterial communities from Lake Vanda, McMurdo Dry Valleys, Antarctica - Oligotrophic Lake LV.19.BULKMAT1 | ecosystem: Environmental > Aquatic > Freshwater >...
CGATGAGCCCGCGGACGGTCCGGCGGCGGGCGCCGATGGCCTGCACCGCGGCGAATTCGTGTCGACGTTCGTACAGGTTGACCGACATCGTCGACACCACTGCCAGAGCGGCGACTGCAGCAACGATTGCGGCGATGGCGCCGAAGATCAGTACGAAGGACGCACGATCGTCCTCGCCCTGCTGAGCCAACTGTTCCATGGTCTGCGTGGAAACCGGTACCGATGTGCGCAGCGTCGGCGTTTCGTCGGCCGACAGGACCATGTTGTACCGACCGGGTACACCAAGGTCTGCGGCGAGCACAGCGACATCGAGATACACCGCCCGGCCGTGGTCGTCGACGGTGCCGACGACCTTGTACCGAACGATGCCCGATGGCAGGTCGACGTCGATGGTGTCGCCCACATTGATGTCAGAGCGGCTTGCAAATCCGGCGCTCAGCACCGCCTCGGGGGCGCCGCTCGACGACAGCCAGGAGCCGTCACGGATCGGGCTGAAGAACATCGTCGTGTCCGGTGAGAACCCAAAGATGTCGAGATCCAGGTCGCTGACCTGGCCGTCCACGCGAATCGCCAACTCCTGCCAAGACGTGCCGTCGATCACGCCCGAGTCGAACGGCAATCCGTTCTGTCCGGCAGTGGTCATCGACGCCCATCGCCAAGGCGCTCGTGTTGCGTCGTTGAAGCCGTTCACCGAAGTGGTGAGGCTGGTGATCACCAGCAGCGCACCGACACCGGCGGCGATCTGCGCGACAACGGCGACGGCCCTCGTGCGCCGATGCGCCGACGACCTGAGCGCGACACGCGACAGCAGCCCACCCGTCGGCATCCTCGCAAGCAAGCGGTCGCTGAACCGTCGACCGAACGGCGCTCCTTCACGGTCGCGCAGTGCCTCCGCGAGTGGCAACTTGGTGACACGGCGAGCAGCGCGTGCAGAGACGAGGCGCGCACCGAGCAACGCACCAGCCGCGCTCCCCGCGACGACCACGATGCTGAAACCGAACTTCGGCGTGATGCCGACGAACTCGTCGAGCACCAGTCGAGCGATGACGTTGGCGATCAGCACACCGAGCGGGAGACCGATGACCAGCGCCGTAGCAGTGATCCCCAATGCGATCCGACGCAATCGCCGCCGAAGCGGACGCGACGGAGACCCCAATGCACGCATGACCGCCGTTTCGCGGCTGCGTTCGGCGATCAGTGTGCTGGTCGTGGAGGCCAGCAGGACGAGCGCAACGATCCCGGCCACCATACCGAGCAGGCCGATCAGTGTGCTGATCTGTTCGATGTCATCCTCGATCGGAGTCCGCTCACCAGGCAGGAAGAAGGGGAACGATGCAAACGTGTCGCCCTGCCTGCCGATGACGTCGCGGACCTCGTCGGCGATGCTGTGCAAGCTGGCGGCCGTGTCCACCTTCGCCACGATCGCAATCCGGTCGGGGCCCTCCGAACCGCTGATCGCCAACGCCGACTGCGTCGTTGTGTAGAGGGTGTCAGTACCGCCGAACCACAACGTGTCGCCATGCCCAACAATTCGAAGTGAGGTCACACCGACCGTGACCGTCTCACCGATCGCACGAAATCCCGGCGAAGCCAAGGCTTCCCGGTCAGTGGCGGGAGGTCGCCCGTCGATCACATGAAGGCGGTCGATCTGTTGATCAACGAGCTGCATACCGACGACTGTGACATCACCATCGCCCAGTTCGACGACCGCCGATGTGCTCGCCTCCACCAAGGCGACCCCCCGAATCGTGGCGAGGGCTGCAACCTGTGCCGAGTCGAGCGCGGTGGTACTGATCACCAAGTCGGCCAGCCCATCGCGAACGGCCACATCACGCAACGGCTGACGCGCAACTGCGGGAATTGCCATCACGCCGACCGCGCCGATCGCAAGCGAGAGCGCGAAGACACTGGCAACGATGCGCATCGGCGCGCGCCGGAACTGACGAAACGCTGCTCGCATCACAGCCCCGCCGTCGTAGCGATGCCATGCACGCGACCATCGACCATCGTGACAATGCGATTGGCTTCAGCCGCAAGCTGCAGGTCGTGGGTGATGAACACCACCGTGGTACCCGAGGATGCAAGCCCAGTGAGGATTCCGAACACAGCGTGACCGTTCGCCTGGTCCAGGTTCCCCGTCGGTTCATCGGCGACCAGCAGCGCCGGGCGCCCCACCACCGCACGCGCGATCGCGACTCGTTGCTGCTCGCCGCCGCTCAGTTGCGCCGGAAGCCGCTTCGCCTTCTCGACCATGCCGACGGCCGCCAGCGCAGACAGCGCTGCCTCACGCCGGTTCTTTCGACGACCCGACAGCATCAGCGCCAACTCCACGTTCTCTGCTGCTGTCAGTGTCGGCAACAGGCTGAAGTTCTGCAACACGATGCCAACGTTCGCTCCCCGCCAGCGTGCAAGTTGGTCGCGCTTGAGATTGTCGACCCGACAGCCGTCGACCACGAGCGAGCCAGAGGTTGGGCTGTCGATGCCAGCGAGGATCGCGCCGAGCGTCGACTTCCCCGACCCGGACGGGCCGACGATGGCGAGCAACTCGCCGCGTCGCATGTCGAGGTCGACCTCGGCGATGCCGATCTGCGCCGAGTCGCCCCTCCCCCAGATACGGGTGAGCGAGCGGACCTGGACGAGCGCATTCGATGCAGGTATGGGATACGTGGACCCCCGGCTGGGTGTGTGGACAGCAGTTCCGTGTGGAGTGGGCATGCACTCGATCATCACGATCGCGCGGCCTCGGGTCGATGGTGTGGCCCGGTGAAACGCTGGTGGGGTTAACCCCACCAGCGGCGCCGGGCGCGGCAGCTACGAGTTCAGTGCGCTGCGCTTCACGAAGGCCAAGGCGGCTGTTCCACTGACGCTGGTGATCGCCCCGACTGATGAGCCGTCGACCACGTACGCATCGCCCGCCACGACGCCTTCGGCGACCATCACCTGCTGCAGCAGCTTGGGCGCCGAAGCACCGCGGCTGTCCATTCTCTCGACGAGTTCCTGGCCGGGATAGCAGCCCTTCGTGAAGCTGACGGCGACACCCGTGATCCCGGTCTCAGCAGGGATGGCCTCGCCCGGCACGATCTCGGCCCCCATCTGCGGCCAGACCGCGTCGATACGCGAGGACAGCAACTGCTCGGCCGTGCCGTGCTGCACACCCGCTGGCGGTTGCACAGCAGCGCCGAGCAGGTCGACACCTTCGCCCCATGACGCAAGGCCTTCGACCTGCGCGGCGCCAGCGCCGCGCACCGCGATGCACGTCCAGTCCAGTTCGGTGATGTCGGCCTTGACACGGATCTTGAAGCGGCTCAGGCGCGCCGTCAGAATCTCACCGAAGCCGGCATCGGTATCGAGCACGAAGGTGTCGGCGGCGGTGCGCCACACTCTCAACAACACTTCGACCTTGCCAGTGGGTTGCAGCACGAAGCTCCACACCGACCGACCAACCTGTAATGGCAGCAGGTCCTGCGACAGCTGCGACTGCAGGTAGGTGAGCGCGTCGGCGCCAGCTACTTGCACCACATCACGCGGATACTCGGTCCAGAAGCGCTCGGAAAAGGACATGGCAACAGTGTCGCACCGCCGATTGCTGCTGACACACTGTGTCGATGGAAACCGATGTCGTCGTCCGGCGCGTCAGTGACGGTCTGCAACTGACTCTCAACCGGCTCTCCAGCCTCGCCACCGGTGTGGCTGTCCTTGCAGCCGCCATCGGCACAGCAACCTTTGCCACCGGATGGTGGCTGTTTGCCGACCACCGAACGGCGTGGGTGATCATCGGCGGCGTGATATGCCTGGTCCCCGTGGGCGCCGCCCTCATCGCTCGTGTTCTGTTGCGGATCACCGCCAAGTTCGCCCCGCAACTGATCGACAACGTGCGCACCTTCCTCGGCGGTGCCTCGCCAGGCTCACGGGTGCTGCTCGACTACGACAGCGGGCAGCGGGTCATTGCGTCGTCCAAGACGTTCACCGGTCTGCGCACCGAGCTGAGGTCGCGCAGTACCGATCTGCCTGCGCTGTGGGCCGGTGTACGCGCCATCACCAGCGTGCCCGTGCTCGCCGCGATCTCAATACTGGGCATGCTCGGCGTCGGCCTGCTGGGCACCATCTTGTTGATCAGCTTGCTGCTCAAGTAGGCGTTCCATGCGGGTGCCCTTGGGTTGATGGGCTTGCGGGCTAGCGCGAGAGCTACTGCGGGCGACGTTGCGCAGTCATCCGGCGCGCAGCGGGCACGGCGGACAGCAGCGCCGCCGCCTTGTTGCGGCACTCCAGGTCTTCCTCATCCGGCACGGAGTCGGCGACAATGCCCGCGCCCGCCTGGAACGACGCCCCGTGCACACCAACGAACATCGTGCGAATGGCCAACGCGGTATCGAGGTTGCCGCTGAAGTCGACGTAACCCACCACACCCGCGTACGGCCCGCGCTTCACCGGCTCGAGTGCGTCGATGATCTCCATTGCACGCACCTTCGGAGCGCCACTGACCGTGCCGGCGGGCAGAGTGGCCCGCAGCACATCGATGGGGGTCTTGCCCTCCACCAACTCGCCGGTCACCTGCGAGGTGAGGTGCATCACGTGGCTGTAGCGCTCGAGATTCATCAGCTCTGTCACCTGCACTGTGCCGAACTCGGCAACCCGGCCGACGTCGTTGCGGGCTAGATCGACCAGCATGATGTGCTCGGCGATCTCCTTCGGGTTCTCCTTCAGCTCGCCCGCCATGCGACGGTCGTCGTCGTCATTGCGGCCCCGGCGGCGGGTGCCCGCGATGGGTCGGCTGACCACCGTGCGCCCCAACACTTTCACCATCGGCTCGGGCGAACTGCCGGCGATGGTGACATCGGGGTGGCGCAGGAAGTACATGTAAGGGCTGGGGTTCACCTGGCGCAGGACGCGGTAGAAGTCGAACGGGTCGGCCTGCAGATCGATGTCGTAGCGCTGGGCCAGCACGACCTGGAAGATGTCGCCGGCGAGGATGTGCTCCTTGGCCACCGCAACTGCCTGCTGGTACACGCCGTCGGGCATGGAGCTGCGAACCTGAGGTGCCTGCTCGTCGGGCTGCGGTGGCTCGGCGGCCGGTGCAGAAAGTGGCATCGCCAACTTGTCGACGGCGCGCTGCGCACGAAGGCAGGCAGCGTCGTACTCGCGATCGATACCTGCGGTGTCCATATCGAGTACGGGCACACTCTCGATGAGGTACACGCGCTGGCGCCAGTGGTCGAAGGCCGCCAACGAACCGATGATGCTCATCACCGCGTCGGGCAGCCGACGGTCGTCGCGCGGCGCGTTGGGTAGGTTCTCGACTTCGCGGACCACGTCGTAGCCGAGGTAACCCATCACACCCCCCTGCAACGGCGGCAGTTCTGGAATGATGGGCGCACGGTACGCGGCGATGATCGCGTCGAGCGCTGCCAACATTCCCCTGTCGAGCGGGATGTCAGCACTGAGGTGCTGGCCCTTGATCTCGATCAGGCCGTCGCGTAACTCAAGGGTGGCGACCGGGTCGTGCCCGACGAAGCTGTAGCGAGCCCACCTCTCGGCATGTTCGACAGACTCCAGCAGGAACCCTTCGCCCTCGCCGACCAGCTTCAGGTACGCAGCGACCGGCGTCTCCAGGTCGCCGAGAACTTCTGCCCACACCGGAACCACCGTGTGCTCCGCGGCCAGTTCGTGGAACTCGTCGCGGCTGGGGCGCATCGTGGCGGTCACCCCCTCGACTTGTCCGCCACCAACGGGGCTCATGCGGCTGGCCCGAATGCGCGATAGAAGCACGAGTACTCGCCGGTGTGGCACGCGCCACTGCCTTCCTGCTCCACCAGGAACAGCAGCGTGTCGCCGTCGCAGTCGTAATAGCCCTCGCGCACGAACTGGCGGTCGCCGCTGGTGTCGCCCTTGCGCCACACTTCCTGTCGGCTGCGGCTCCAGTAGACCATTCGGCCCTCAGCGAGGGTGGTGGCCAGCGTGGCTGCATTCATCCACGCCATCATCAACACACTCTTGGTGTGCACGTCCTGCGCAATGACGGGCACGAGACCATCGGCGTCGTACTTGACAGCGGCCAGCTGCTCGGGGCCGGCAACGATGGACACTGCTTCGGACATGGCCGACAGCCTAGGAGTCGCTGCCGCCGCGCCACCGGTGAAATCACAGCCCTCCCCGTTCAACCCTGGTCTCGCAGGGTACGGTCGTTCGCATCGCGACTCCCTCGGGTCGGGAAAGGGAACCAATCGTGTCGTGTCGCTCGAATCTTGGTCGTGCGAGGTTTCGTCGTGCAGTCCTTGCCTGCGTTCTCGTTGTCGGCGCTGCAGCGTGCAGCGACGACGACAGTTCGTCCCCAGGAAGCGATCCAGCCGCTGGGTCGATTGCACCAAATTCCACCACCATCCTCGGCGGCACCTTCGCCCCGCAGACCACCTTCATGCCTGACTGTGTGCAGTTGCCCAGCGCTGCCGATCTATCGGCCCAGGTCGGCGTGCCATTGGACCTCGGCCAGGTCACCGGCAGTGGCACCTGCGAGTTCATGGGCCTCAATGATCAGAGCCGCTCCGTGATCCTGAGCCTGCTCACCGACCCCGACGATCAGGCTTCCTTCCTCGACGTGCAGGCCTCGATGGGAGTGGCCGTCGCGCTCGACGACCCCGAACTGGTCGGCGCCATGGTCGGTGGCAACTCGGTTCTCTACCTGACCACTGCCAAAGGGCTGTACAGCGTGCAGACCATGGTCAACGACACCACCCCTGCTGAGCAACTTCCGCTCTCCATCGCAGTGTTGAAGCAGTGGCTGACCCTGTAGGCCGGTCTCGGCACTAGCCGCGAGAGCGGCGGGTGCTGCGCCCGGCGGTCTCGGCCGGCGCCGAGTTCGTGAGCACCCCGATGTGCTCGACAATTGCTTCCATCGTCGGGCGCTCGCCCGGCGAATAGCTGTCGATCGCAACGCGCATCGACGCCAAGTGCTCTGGGCTGGTGCCACAGCAGCCGCCGACGATCCGTGCGCCGGCGTCGATGGCCATCGTTGTGTATCTCGCCATCAGGTCTGGCGTACCGGTGTAGACAATCTCGGTGCCGACGAAGTGCGGCACACCGCAATTACCCTTGCTGACCAGTGGGTACGGCGCACCATTCATCTCCAGCAGGGTCACCAGAATGTCGGAGGCGCCGACGCCACAGTTGGCCCCCATTGCCAGCGGGGCGACCGGTTCATCGGCCAGCGTGTCAGCCATTGCGCCGGGCATGAGGCCCATCATCGTGCGACCCGCTGTGTCGTACGAGCAGGTGACCACGTACGGCATGCCGCCCTCGATGGCGGCGGTGACCGCAGCGTGCACTTCTTCGGGCGAGGACATCGTTTCGATCCATGCCACGTCGGCACCACCATCGCGCAAGCCGCGAATTTCGTCGGCGAACGAGGCGACCGCAGCGGCGTGGTTGAGCGCGCCCATCGGCTCGAACAGCTCGCCTGTGGGCCCCACAGAACCGGCCACCACAACCGGGCGTGGCGCTGCATCGGCAACTCGACGTGCGAGTTCGGCCGCGCCCCTGGCCAGCTCGTACGTGCGCGCCTGTGCGTTGTGCAGCTTGAGACGGTGTGGGTTACACCCGAACGTGTTGGTGAGAATGATGTCTGCGCCGGCATCGACGAACTGCTGGTGCAGGCTCATCACATCGTCGGGTCGGTCGGTCACCCAGAACTCTGGCGGCTCGCCGGGCCCGAGGCCGTTCATCATGTAGTTGGTACCGGTGGCGCCATCGGCCAACAGGACGCGGCCAGAAGCCAGGAGTTCGGAGAGCGAAGTGCGCATTGGTGCAAGGTTAGCCCTGCACGTCAGGCGACAGCGTGAGCGATTTGCTCCAGCACCTCAGGGGTCAGCGCCGTCAGCACGTCGAGCGAGTCGAAGTTCTCCATCACTTGGCTGGCGCGGCTGGCACCTGTGATCACGGTCGAGACGCGAGGGTTGGATGCGCACCAGGCGATGGACAGCTGTGCCAGCGAGCAGCCGAGCTGGGCAGCGATCGGCCGCAGACGCTCGACCTTGGCGGCCGACTCGGCGTCGTTCATGCGCTCCGCCAGCCATTCGTAACCCGGCAGGGCGCCGCGGCTGTCCTCGGGCACGCCATCCTTGTACTTGCCGGTCAGTAGGCCACTGGCCAGCGGGCTCCAGATGGTGGTACCCAGGCCGATCTCGTCGTACAGACGAGCGAACTCTTCCTCCACCTTCGTGCGCGTCAGCAGGTTGTACTGCGGCTGCTCCATGACCGGCTTGTGGAGATGGTGTTTGTCGGCGATGTCCCAGGCGGCTCGAATCTCGTCGGCGGTCCATTCACTGGTCCCCCAGTACAGGGCTTTGCCCTGGGAGATCATGTCGCTCATTGCCCACACCGTCTCTTCGAGCGGGGTGTTCGGGTCGGCGCGGTGGCAGTAGACGAGATCGATGAAATCCAGCTGCATCCGTTCCAGCGAACCGTCGATGGCCTGCGCCAAATACTTGCGGTTCAGCGTGTTGCGCATGTTGCGCATGTTGCCGTTGAGGCCCCAATAGAACTTGGTGCTGACAACGTACGACTCGCGCTTCCAGCCGAGCTCCTCGATGGCACGGCCCATCTGCCCTTCGCTGCCACCCCCGGCGTACGCCTCCGCGTTGTCGAAGAAGTTGCAGCCGGCGTCGTACGCGGCGGACATGCACTCCAGCGCCATTGCATCGCCCAGCTGGTTGTCGAACGTGACCCAGCTTCCGAAGGAGAGCACCGACACTTGCAAGCCGCTGCGACCGAGCCGGCGATACTGCATCTTTGAAGCCATGCGCCGACTGTACCGGCGAGTCGCTTCACCGGGCAGTGTCGGGTTCTTCGGACTCGAACTTTGAATTCAATGGTCGCTACGTACGGTCGTTTGAACTCACAGTTCGGGACCGAACGAAATCGCTCGGCGCAGGTCGGCGAGGGCGGCGATGCCGGCAGTGCCGACTCCACAGCAGCCGCCGATCAGTCGGGCACCGGCTGCCAGCCAGGAGGGCACCAGCGCTGGCAGCTCGACGCCTCCGGTGGCCCCCGACCAGCACTTGTGGTCACCGTCCCAGATGGCCCCATGATTGGGATACACGACGAGCGGGAGGTCAGTCGCAACCGACGCCAGTAGGGGCTGAACCAACCCAGGGGCAGTGCAGTTCACCCCGACCGCCGCAACCGCCGGCGCAACTACCGCGACCGCTTCCGCGAACACATCGCCACTGCAGGTGTGCGCCGCATCTGCACAGGTGAACGTCAGCCACGCCGGCGCGTCGGTGAGCGCACGCAGTTCCTCCACCACGATCTCCGCCTCCGCGAGCGACGGAATGGTTTCGATGGCGAACACGTCGGGGGCGGTGTCCACCAACACTTCGAGCCGGGAGCGATGAAACGCACGGACCTCGGCCCAACTGGCCGCGTAGCGACCGCTGTACTCGCTGCCATCGCCAAGGCACGCGCCGAACGGACCGACTGAACAGGCGACGATGGACGGCTGGGCAGCGCGTGCGACAGCCGTGGTGGATGCCAGTAGGCGACGGGCGTCAGCTGCGTGGAGACCGGATGCCATGAAGCTGGCTTCGCTGGCCTGATAACTGGACGTGATGATCACGTCGGCACCTGCCTCCACGTAGCGACGGTGCGCAGCCGTGAGGACTTCGGGTCGATCGATGAGCACGGCCGCCGTCCACAGCAGACCGGCCGGATGCTCGCCCATCTCCTCCAACACTGTTGACAATCCGCCGTCGATCAGTGTGAACGGCTGACGCAACAGCACCGTCATGCGGGCCGCACTTGCACGCCCGCAGCCGTCATCGCCGCCTTCGCCTCGGCGATGGTGTGTTCGCCGAAATGGAAGATGCTGGCAGCCAATACGCCAGTGGCGTGGCCCTCGGTGATACCTGCGGCAAGGTGCTGCAACGTGCCGACGCCGCCGCTGGCGATCACCGGCACCCCGACCGCATCGGCGACGCGACGAGTCAGCTCGACGTCGAAGCCCTCACGCGTGCCGTCGCGGTCCATCGAGGTCAGCAGGATCTCACCGGCACCGAACGCAGCCGCACGCTGGGCCCACTCAATTGCATCGATGCCGGTGGGAGTGCGGCCGCCGTGAAGGTACACCTCGAACCCTCCGGCGAGCGTGCGCTTCGCATCGATCGCGCACACGCAGCACTGCGCGCCGAACTCGGCGGCGATGTCGCGAATCAGCTCTGGCCGTTGCACCGCGGCGGTGTTGACACTGACCTTGTCGGCGCCTGCACGCAGCATCAGGCGGGCATCGTCGGCGGTGCGAATGCCGCCGCCGACGGTGAACGGGATGAACACCTGCTCGGCAGTGCGCGAGACCACATCGACCATCGTCTCGCGGCCATCGGAGGAGGCGGTGATATCCAGAAAGACCAGCTCATCGGCACCCTCCAGGTCGTACTTGGCAGCAAGTTCAACCGGGTCGCCGGCATCACGCAGGCCGACAAAATTGATGCCCTTCACCACCCGCCCGTTGGTCACGTCGAGGCAGGGGATGACGCGTGCCACCCTCACCGGGCCAGCTCCTGCAGTGCCTGTTCCACCGTGAAGCAGCCTTCGTACAGCGCCTTGCCGGAGATGACGCC
>Ga0163144_10029156_pt1 | contig 10607 bp, 15 predicted proteins | sample OliLak19BULKMAT1_FD_123175 | JGI IMG/M metagenome (GOLD analysis project Ga0163144, IMG submission 123175) | Freshwater microbial mat bacterial communities from Lake Vanda, McMurdo Dry Valleys, Antarctica - Oligotrophic Lake LV.19.BULKMAT1 | ecosystem: Environmental > Aquatic > Freshwater >...
CGGCTTTATTCCAGGTGAGGAGGGGAAGAGCAGCGATTACGCCAACAACTTTGGAGAACGCATGCGGGGCTTTATCAAGGCCCCGACGACGGGCGCCTATCAGTTCCTCGTGTCAGGCGACAACCAGGTCCAGTTCTTTCTCAGCACAGACGAGCAATACGCGTCGATCTCGACCGCAATAAATGGCTGTACGAGCGCCGCCCAGGGTGGCAACTGCGTCACGTCCACCGCAGAAAATCGGAACTTCACCCTCGCAACGAGCTTCCTAGAACCGCGACAGATATCGGCACCGATTCAGCTACAAGCCGGCAAATTCTACCTTTTTGATTGGTACCATCGGGAGGGAGCAGCCAACACGCACGCCCTTGTTAAGTGGGCAAAGCCAGGCGAGTCGGTTGCGAATCCCGCTCTTCTCGAAATTGTGCCTTCGTCGGTCCTCTACTATCCCGAATTGACTCGCTCGCCGTCCGGGTCGGGAGGCACGGGCGGGGCTCCCGTCGTGCGTTCGGGTTGCCCTTAGCAATCGAGTTACTGCCGCACACAGAGGTCGTGCCCTTTACAGCGTCGTCAGTGAATGCCGATCGAATTCGGAAGGATGGCGGCAATCCGCCCTTGGGGGTGCGTCCTTTGTTGAAAGCAAGCACCTCAGTGCGGAGATCTGTTTGCACGTGTGTGAAGTGGGCTTCTCAGCCCCGCATGGAGTTTAGTAGGCGTGCGCGCCACTCGACGCGCTACTCTTTGCTCTCCGCGCGCCAGGCTGTGAAGTACGCAGTATGGCGCGCTTCCCATGCCCTGGCCGACTCGGCAAAGAGGCGCGCCGCAATCGGCTCTGCGCGGTCACGCCGCTTCCTCACGGCGATCTCGATGGCACGGTGCACGACTTGGTGCTCGTCGGATTCCAATTCCATCGGGAGCTCTGGGATCAGTGCTTTCAGGTCCGCGAGGTCGTGATCTTCGCCCAAAATGTCCGCAAGATCGTGGGCTTTTTCCGCTTCTGCTTCCAAGATCTCAGGCCACATTGGGCGCAAGAGTTCCAGGTGGTGGAGGTGGTGTTTTGTGGCGCGGCGGCTGGCATGAAAGTCCTCCGCGTCGTCCGTCCTCAAAGCTTTTCGAAACCGCCGTCGTGCTTGCCGATACGTGTTGGTCAGTGCGAAACTCACAACGCTCCACGAGCAGGATTCAGTCTTGAGCAGTGAGATGCGGTCACTCGTCGCGAGTAAGGCGTCACACGCCCCTTGTAGCCGATCTGGCAGGCAACTCTGCTGCTTCACGTTTGCGGAGTGTTGCAGAAGAGCTTGCGACATCCGCTCCGCGAGTTCGGGCTGATCATGGGCAAAGCCACGGTTCACCATCACCAAGGTGTCGCTGATGGCGCGCGCCGCGCGCAGCGGCGCAAGTTGACGGCCAACATCAGCAAGGGATGCATCGATCACAGCAAAGTCGCTGCCAGAGATCGTGGTTCCTAAGGCTCTCAGCACGGCTCGCAGACGCTTAACGGCTTTCCGCGTTTCGTGGATTCGCTTGTCTATGGTTTCTTCATCGGACAACAGCAACGCGACCACGCACGAGATCTTGCGAATGGCCTTTTCCCGCAGTTGGTTGCCCAGGGCACGCGGCGATCCAAGCTCAATGGGCATGGTGTGTAGGTTGGTCCGAATGAGAGACTCCACTACTATGCAGATGCACAGGAAGGCTGTGGTGGGGTCCAATGGAATAGAAGTTCAATAATAATTCCAGTTAGTTGGAGATCTTGGGGCAGTAAATTTTATGTTGCCGACAGCGGGGGCGCCGGACAGCTGACGTCGTCGCATGCACCAGAGGAAACCCCATCGCTCTCGGGCGAAACGTTCGTGACGGTCGCCGGGAGGGCGTCCGCGCGCGCCTCCAGCAGAAGCGCTTGAAGCTCGGCTCCGAGTAGTAGATCCTCGTGCGCGCCGAACACCTGACGACGCAGCCGCCCGCAAGCATCGATGAGCACCGTCGTCGGTGTTCCCTGCATCGCGTAGGCTCGCATCGTCTGCGGAATCGGGTCGCCATCGTCGGTGGGTGCATCGACGCCGACGGGGAACCTCACGCGATACTCGTGAAGGAACGCCCGGAGCGACTCGACGCGCATCGCCTCGTGGTGTTCGAAGACGGTGTGCATGCCGACGACCGTCAAAGGAGCGCCAGCAAAGAGCTCAGCCACCCGCTGCGCCTGTGGGATGCCACGCGCGACGCAACCGGGGCAGAGCATCTGGAATGCATGCAGCAGGACGACCCGCCCGCGAAGTCGCGCGAGACTGAGCGGCTCGGGCGAGTTGAGCCAGGTCGTCGTTCGCCATTCAGGAGCAGGTCGCAGTTCCATCAGAAGTCCCCGTCCTTGATGTACGGATGGCTCCACAAGGTGAGCTGGAGGAGGCACGACTTCACCCACGCTGCGTACATCTTCTCGACATCCTCGGACGGGTGGCCCTTCTTCCCGAGGAACGGGCGAAGCGTGAACGTCACGGGGAAGATGAGCGCGAAAAGGTTGCGGAAGGGCACGATCGCCGTCGAGCTGGCCTCATCGGTCTTGTTCTTCTTCGCGCGGTGATGCCTGAGCCCGATCTCGTGTTGATAGTCGAGCCACGCCTGGTCGTACTCCGCGCGCGAGGTGTCGAGGATCCACTGGCCGAACCGCTTGCGGACCGCACCGAGGTACTCGCCGAGCGGCTTGCCGTCCGTCTTCGCCGTGAACGAAGCAAGCAGGTGCGCGTTCGAGCCGACGAAGCCGTACCAGACGTCGAGGATCGCTTCGACGTGGTCCTTCACGACGTCGTGGGACATGCGCAGGTACTTCGCGTCTTCGTCGCCGAAGAGAACGCTTTGCTTCATCTGCGCGAAGTCGTCGAGCGTCACTGGTGAGCGCTCGACCGCCGAGGTGCCATGGGTGTATCCTGGAATGTTGCTCATGTATGTGTCTTCCTTCTCGGAGCAAAGCTCCGCTGTGCCCCCGACCGTCATGGTCAGGGGAAGTGATCCCAAGAACGACAGCTGTGGCGGTGATGCTATTTGCGGCCCGGGTCTACGTTCCTTCTCTGTGTCGTCCTCTTGGCCCGCTTTAGCGGAGTCGAGCGTTCGAGCCTTGCGTTTGCTAGCAATGCACTCCTGCTTTACACACTAGGATCGGCCGTTTGGTTGCTGCCGGTGGCGTTGATAGGACGCCGACTGGACACCTGGCTGACGTTGGCTGGGTGTTTTGCCATCGGATCAGTGCTTTGGGGAGGCCTCTTCATTCCGAAGCAATCACAGGAATCAGCTCAGGGCCCGAGTGTTTTACCGCCTCATTGCTTCGGTCCTCCGCGATTCGTGGCGCGAAGCGGGGTACGGTTTTGGCCACACATTTCCTGGTACCCCAACTATCCCGGGTACGCGCCCGGTGATCTTAGGCATCCAGGTGCCCAAGTGGCTGATTCGCATCGACTGCATCTTCCACTCCCCCGATCTATTCGCGAGCACGGCTCAAATCATTCCATCAGATGGCGCCAGCGACCATCGTCCCGTCATGGCCACGCTCAGGTTCCGCTAGCTCGTCGAGCCCAATCCGCCCCAACTTAACACACTTGCGGGGTCCTCCGGGAAGGGACGGTGCTCTGCTGGGGAGACAACTCCGCTGGCCAAGCCACGCCCCCAAGCGGCACCTTCACGCAGGTTAGCGCGGGCTATGATCACACGTGCGCGGTAAAAACCGACGGTACGCTCGCCTGCTGGGGGAGCAACCAACTTCTCCATTCCACTCCGCCAGCGGGCCATTTTCTTTAGCGGTTCACTGCTTCCTCGGTGAAAGCGTCGACCACAGCGGATGGCCGTTCGCACTCAGCCACGGCGACGCTGCAGTATCCAATAATGGTTCCAGCTTGACAGAACTGACCGTCCTCGACCTGCCGGCGCACACCCGATCTCAGAACGACGTGGCCGGCTAGTCTTTGGTCCCTGGGAGGGAGGCGATCCAATCATTGGCCTAGGCAATGCTAAGTGGCTGCAGCAGATGCGCTAGGGTCAAGCAAGTAATAAACGTCCGTGCGCAACTGTGCCGGATCGTCGCTCCAGTCGCCGTATATTTCCCAATTCACCTCGGATAGAGCCCCGGAATCTCTGAGCCACTTCTGAACGACTTCGTGAGCCTTTGGTAACCCGCTGTAGGGACCAAAGTGCACGAACTTAACGGCCCGTCCACTCGGCGTCTGCTGACAGACGAGGTCTCCGACACTGTCGAATAAGCCAGAAACCTGCACGCCAACGCTCACTTCGAACACATTATCTGGCCCAGGCCGATAGACAGCCAGATTGTGGCCTTGCGGTTGAATTCCCTGAATTCCTGCTTGCCCTAGCAGCCCATATACCTTGTCGTAGCAGCCCGTCATTTTGCCCGGCAGTTCCGCGAGCGTTGTTCGCAGAACTACCGCTGCGAAAGGCCTTGACTCCACGGCCTCAATCCGCATCGCATTCTCCATAGGTACTTTCCTCGAAAGCGGGCGGTAGAAATAGCGGACCTTACTCTTGAGGACTGCTACCACGCAAGGAGCCGAGGTTCAAATGCTTTCTATGGCTCTTGCTCGCGTCGGCAGCGCTACTCGCGGCACGTCGTGAACAAGCTCCACGCCGTGAGAAGGACCGCTCGTGAGCTCATACGAGCTGGTTGAATCGGGGAAGGCACGGTGGGACACTAGCCGCCACCCGCTGTGCAGAGAACTTACAGCGCCATCCGACTCAATGTGCACTTCCATGTTCTCGCCTTAGACGGCGTCTATGTCCGCGACGCTAAAGATGCTCTTGTCCGCACGGCACAACGCATCGAGAAAATCCTCCGAGCAAACGGCCGCCCCTCGACCGTGTCATGCAAGACGGGCAAGACGACGAGCCGCCCAAGCTCTGCTCCGATGAGCCCGGTCTTGCCGCCTGCTATGCCGCTGCGGCGCGCGGAGTAGCAGCCTCCGGTGACCGCGCAGGCCAAGCACCTCTCCGCTTGCTCGTCTCGCCCGCACCAGCTGTCAGCGAAATTTACGACGAAAACGACCCCGTCGCTGAAGTCCGCGGCGTTAATCTCCACGCTCGTCAATGCGTCGATGGCCGTGACCGTCGCCAACTGGAGCCGGAGTGGACGAGTGCAGCACGCTGCACGAGTCAACGGAGGACCACGGTCGGCGAGCCCCTGCGAGCCGAAGCGCCGAAGGCGCTAGTGAGCGCCGCTTCAGGTATATCACGCGCCCCCGCTTGCCCAGGACCGCCTCGAGCTCCGCCCCGAGGGTAAGCTCGAGCTCACTCTCAAAAGCGTTAGGAAAGATGGCACCCGCGCACTCCTGCCCGAGCCCCGCGACCTCATCATCCGCCTCATCGCAGCCATCCCACCTCCGCGCTTTCATCTGGTGCGCTATTTTGGCGTCCTCTCAAGCCACTCCAAGTTCCGCTCCGAAGTAGTCCCCAAGGCGCCACAGGATTCTACCGCTTTCAAGCCGCCTCCGGCCTCGGGCGACCAGCTTGAGTTCCCCCAGCTCAGCCCCCAAACTGCCGACGCTCGCCCTTCCAGTAAGCGTTGGGCCTGGCTGCTGGCTCATGTGTTCCGGGCAGATCTTGATACTTGTGTCCGCTGCGGTGGACCCATGCACTGGCTCGAAGCCGCCACCACCGAACAAGCGGGGACCGCCCTGCTCGCCAAACTTGGGCATGCTCTTCAGCCTCCGCCGACGCCACCACCGGTTTTGTTCGGGCAGCTCCGGCTCAAGTTCTGTCGAGTTTCTGTTGCTCCGCTTGTTGCCCTCGGGGATGGTGCTCCCTTTGTTGGAAGTGAGCGCCTCAGTGCGGAGATCTATTTGCACCGGTCTCCTGCTGGCTTTTGAGCTCCGCAGTCGCTCGTGTTCAGCGCTGCCTGGGCTTCGTTGACGTGGTTCGGAGGGTCCAGAGCGCCTTCGGCTGGATGGCCTGCTCTTGGCGCTGCTCCTCCTTACCGTCCGACTGTCAGTTCGAATGTCTTATGCTCCGCACCTCGCGAGGCAGGGTTTCGAGGAGCCAGGCGCCTTCCCAGCTTTTGGCGCCGCGCTTGGATTCTGTATCGGGAGGATCCACTCCGAGCTTGGCTTCGATCTTGGTGCGCAGACGCTGAGGTCGCGGCTCACGAGCGCTGAAACGAGCCTCGAGGAGAACAATTTGCGTTTTGATATCGGCTACGCTGCCCTCAACGCGCGACGCCACGCGCTGTTTCCGTTCCTCGGAGTCGCCCTCGTCAGCCACGGCGTCGACCCCATCCGAATGTTGGCCCAGTCAGCGGCCGAGATGAGCGAATTGTACAGCAATTCGGCGCGCTCAATCTTGGCGTTGGTTTTGATCGGTTGGTCCTGGACCAAGGATTTCGACTTGTCGGCGGGCGAGCTGGTTACTCCGTCGGGTTCGACCGAAGCATTTGGTTCGAGCAAAAGAACGCCGATACTCTCAAGATTGAAGGGCCCACGTATCTGGATAATCCGAAGTCAAGTGTTAACGGCGTCAGCTTGAAGGTGGTTGTTGGCGTGGCGCTGTAGCCGTCCCTTTACTGAACAAACCATTTCGTCTCGGTAATCGCAACCACGAGCTCTCGCAGATCCATTTGATCTGCGAGATGCGTCCGAGCGGTCACGTACTCGATAGCCTCCCGGTCCGGTGTGAGCCAGAGCTCGCGGTAGTGCTGCGAGTCGGTGTCGAAAGTCCGCGCATAAGCGAGCCAATGCGCAGCGTGGCACTGTCGCCCTGCCAAGCTTGAGGAGATGTAGTTCATCCAGTCCACGGCGCCGTTCACGGCGCGAAACCCTCCGGCGTTTCCAGCCGAGTCAGGCAGGCTCACGGGCAACGCTGGCACTTCCGTTCGGGTATCCACAGGAAAGCCGTTCTCAGTGCTACGAAAACGACCCAGCACATCGAAGTGCTCAAAGGCGTAGCCGGGCTTGCCCGCGAAAACATGGCAGCTCATACATACTGGGTTCGCGTAGAGCTCATCGTAGGCCGTCCGCGTGGTTCCTTGATCGCCGATGGTGGCATTGGCACGAACTCCAGCTGGGGGCACGGGCGAGGAAAAACAATGGGCTGAAGTGACAACACTCAGGCCGCGTTGCGTTGGCGAACCATGACTCGCTGTGGAGCGCGTCATTAAGAAGTACGCCTGAGTGAAGATGCCCTGCCTGTCTTCACCCCGAAAATAATGTTGCGTGAGCTCCCCTGGCGTTGACTGGCGGCCGTAAACAAGATCGAGCGCCGGCGCCGAAAAAGCATAAGGGGCGAGCAAGAGCTCTCGCAGAGTTCCGGTACCTTCGAAAAAGACGTGCTCAATGAAACGTTCGGTCGCAATGCGCGCCGAGTCGAGCAGGAGGGGTGAAAATTCGGGAACCAATTTTGGATCCACATAAGACTCATTCGGCTTACGATTCAAATCCAACCAAGCCATGTAAAATTTCCGAATCCCGCCGCGCGCACGCCGATCGACCAGCATCTCTCTTGCCAGGCAGCCCAGGTTACCTGCGGTGTAAGGACTCAAGCCTCGAACGCGGGCGAGCAGTGGCTCATCGGCCGAGCCTCCCCAGATGAGCTGAGCCATGCGTTCCGCGACCACCGCGGGCAGCTGCGCAACGGCCTCCCCACCTGAGCAGCCCGGTGGCGGCAGCTGAGGCCACGACGCGGGATCAGGCATTGGCATGGACGTAGAGGTTCCACTAGGAGCGGGCCCGGTCGGCGCGGTCGGCGCGGTGCCTGTAGTGCTACCTGTTGGCATCGGACCCAAACCAGTCCCCACCGTGCTGGCGGAGGGGCTGGGCAGGCCATTCGAGCTTCCTGGGTCAACGGGAGTTGAGTCCAAACTGGTAACGCCCCCGCAACTCAAGCACGCCAGCGCGAAAATTCCCATGGCAATGGGTGTCAACCTCAACGTGTGAGTATCGCGCAGGTTCATGCGCGCAAGCGTACTCCTAGTTGCTCGATGTCGCCAACCCTAGAGCTTCCGCCGACATGGGCTTTATGCTGTTAACACTGGAGCGGGCGCCGCCACAATGTACGACATTCACTTAAACCGCTAGGATACGCGCATGACGTACGCCGCTTCTTACGAGCGAGTTCTGGCTCGGACCTACGATTCGGTTTACGGCCTGATCCGCGACCCCTCGGGTGATAGAGCGTTCTACGTCGAACACGCAAAGCAGAGCGGCGGTCCGGTGTTGGAGCTAGGCTGTGGGACGGGTAGGGTGTTGTTGCCCACCGCGCTGACGGGCGTGGCTTGTGTGGGGCTTGAGGCGTCGTCCGAGATGTTGGCGGTGCTGCGTGAGAAAGACCCGCCCGCGAATGTTGAGCTGGTTGGTGGGCGGATGGAAAATTTCGACCTGGGCCAAGGGAGGTTTCGGCTGGTGACGGCACCATTTCGCGCGCTGCAGCACCTGCTCGACGTCGAGGCGCAGCTTGCGACGCTGGAAAACGTCCGACGCCACCTGGCTCCGGGAGGCGCGTTCGTGTTCGACGTTTTCGATCCGAAGCTCGCACGAATGGCAGTCTTGGAGGAGCCAGAGGGCCCGGGGGTGGCATTCTCCCACGACGGCAAGCAGGTGAGGCGTCGAGAGAGTGTGCGGCGTGACCTGACCCGCCAGGTGATGACGGTCACGTTTCGTTACGAGAGCGACGCGGTTGACCTGCAAGGAGTAACGCAGATCGATCTGCGCTGGTATTACCGATACGAGCTTGAGCACCTGCTCGCCCGCGCGGGCTTCGGCGAGCTCGAGTTCTTCGCAGGCTTCGACAAGAGCCCATGGCGCGCCGGGCAGGAAACCGTGGTCGTGGCGCGCGCTCCCGATAGGAGTTAGCCTGGGGCATTTGGGGTGGCCGCCCGCCATCGAAAGCTGTATCTTATTGAACCTAAGTATCAGAAATCTCAAAGGCTTGAGCTCGGGTGCCCTCCTGCTAGCGTTGGGGGCGGGTTGCGATCAAACGGACGAGGGCGAGATGGCTGCAAGTGTATTCCGGATACCTTGGCCATTCCATTAGTGTGCAGTGGACAAATCCCGAAATGATCGACTTGTGGCAAGTGGGGTAAGGCTCCCCGAGCGATACGTTGCGTTGGCCGTCTCAGCCTACGACCAAAGGATGTTAATCGAGAGCGCGGATCTAAACGAGCGTCCCTTCGACCATCAGCGAACCATTGTTCCGAAGCTCCCGCAGTTCTTCGATCACCGTCCGCCAATAGCGGCGATCTGCTTGACGGATTCGAGAGGCCCGCTGTTGCTGCCAGGCATCAATCTCATCCTCAAGCTCTGGGGGCCAATCGGACTCAGACTGGTTGGCGTCGAGTGCCCGTGCCAACAGGGGAGAAAGCATCAAATCGGCAAGCTCTGCTCCGTAGCGCAACATCAAGCGTCGCAGCTCGCCCACAGTGAACACATTGTCAATTGCCCAAAGGCAGTCTTCGGGAGTCGGATTCGGTTTTTCGCTGAGGAATGCGAGCGCTAATCGGGAGATGATGGGATAGTCCTCAGGTCGCTGCGTTTTCTTGATCTCGACCAAGGCTTGAATCCCAATGACGGGGATGCTGCCCCAGGCGGTCTGAAAGACTCGGCCCTACTGAGTGGCTTCGACAAATGACGTGAAGCGCGGAGGGCGGCCCATCATGTCTAGGAAAGTGCTGGGTTCCTTCCCAGAACAGCAAGGGGGTCTCCCGAAGTTCGTGGTGCGTGAGTTCGAGGAGTACTTGCGCTGCGGGCTCTTATCCGCAGGCAGCGTGCACCTCGTGTGTCGCAGCTGCGGCCACTCGCAACGCGTAGCTCTCTCCTGAAAACGCCGCGGCTTCTGCCCCTCCTGCCTGGGGCGACGCATGGCCGACACCACATGGAGCAGCACGTGTTGCCGCGCGTACCCATGCGTCACTGGATTTGCTCCTTGCCCTGGGGCTTGCGTGCGTTGCTCGGCTATGACCGCGTCCTCGCGGCGCTGGTCGTGAGTGCCTTCGCGCACGAGCTCGACCGTTCGCTCTGCAAAAGAGCCAAACCCATTCTCGACCTCCCAAGCGTTGCCGACGCCCACACAGGCGCCATCGCCGCTGTGCAGAGAACTGTCAGCGCACTCCGACTCAACGTGCACTTCCATGTTCTCGCCTTAGACGGCGTCTATGTCAGGACGATACCAATGACGCTCTCGTCTTTCATACTCTTCCAACGTCTACCCATGCCGAAGTCGCCGACATCGCCCGCCGCGCGGTACAACGCATCGAGAAAATCCTCCGAGCACACAGCCGCTCCCTCGACCCGGCAATGCAAGACGACGAGCCGCCCAAGCTGTGTTCGGATGAGCCCGGTCTTGCCGCCTGCTATGCCGCTGCGGCACGCGGAGTAGCGGCTTCTGGGGACCCGCGCCGGCCAAGCCCCACTCCGTTTGCTCGTCTCGCCCGCACCGGCTGTCTGCGAAATTCACGACGAAAACGACCCCGTCGCTGAAGTCCGCGGCGTTAATCTCCATGCTCGCCAATGCGTCGATGGCCGTGACCGTCGCCAGCTGGAGCGCCTTTGCAGGTATATCACGCGCCCTCCGCTTGCTCAGGACCGCCTCGAGCTTCGCCCCGATGGCAAAGCTCGAGCTCACTCTCAAGA
>Ga0163144_10029157_pt1 | contig 10607 bp, 6 predicted proteins | sample OliLak19BULKMAT1_FD_123175 | JGI IMG/M metagenome (GOLD analysis project Ga0163144, IMG submission 123175) | Freshwater microbial mat bacterial communities from Lake Vanda, McMurdo Dry Valleys, Antarctica - Oligotrophic Lake LV.19.BULKMAT1 | ecosystem: Environmental > Aquatic > Freshwater > Lake...
GCTGTCGCCGCCGCCATTGTCTTCCCATGTGCTCGCCACGCTCAGCGAACTGAACACCGCCGGAGTGGACGCGCCAGCCGCGCCGAAATCCGCATAGCTGTTTCCGCTTGCGGTCACAACCGTCACGCCCAGCCTCTCCAGCCGTCGTATCAGCACGGCCTCGCCCGAAGAGTCGTCCGGCACTTGGTTGAAGTTCTGTCCCGGTGTGCCGAGCGACATGTTCACCACGCGAATGTTGAACTCGGCTTGATGATCGATCACCCACGACAACGCCGCGCTCACCGTGTTGTGCTGCGGCCTCTCGTTGCCGCTGGGCAGCGCCCGCACACCGATGAGTCTTGCCCTTGTTGCCACTCCGATAGCCGGGTTGCTCGATCCCGCTGTCCCCGCAACATGCGTTCCATGTCCATCTGGGTCAAACGGTGTTCCACTGCCTGTTTGCGCAACCGCGTCATACCACGCGACAAAGTTGTTCCGCAAATCCGGATGTTGCGAGAATACTCCGGTGTCCAGGATCGCTACCCCAACCCCGCTCCCATCGATTCCTGAGAACGCAGGATCAGCCCGCAGTGCCGTCAGTCCTACGGCGTCAAAAGCCCCCGACAACAGAAGGCGCGGCTCGATCTGCTCGAAGAACCCATGCCAAGACCCCGCAGATGTACGCAGCCTTAAGGCACGGGCATTCCACCGCCGCGCGACGTTGGTTTGAACTTTTTGCACGCCGAATCCTCTCAAGATTCCTAGATGTTACGGAGCTTATTGAGTATTGCAACCCCCGCGGCCCGCGCCCACCGTCATTCATCTCCGTGCCACAACTCAATCGCGAACGAGCCGTGTCACCGAGATCGACTCGGTGGCCTTGGTGCTGCGTTCAACATCCTGCGAAGTATGCGGCGAGGAGGTCGAAGAGGTCTTGCACCGTTGTTGTGCCGCTGAAGTTGAAGTCGGCCCAGGGGGCGGCGGAGAAGTAGCCGGCGAGGAAGTCGAAGAGGTCTTGCACGCTGAGGGTGCCCGAGTGGTTGATGTCGGCGCGGCAGACGGTGGGGAAGTGCTTGAACCAGAGGAGGGAGGTTGCGCCGCCATCATCGATTGTGAGGAAGAGGCTGCGCGCGTTGATCAGGCCATCATCGTTTGCCACTATGGCCAGACCTTCGATGTTGGGTAAGCCGGGCGCGCCGGTTGGCTGCGAGTAGCTGGCGATCGTTGTGAGCTTGCGCTCATTGCCGACGATGGTTGAGCCAAGCCCGAGGACTTCGAGCCGATTGAGATTTCCGTGCCAGGCGAGCAACTGCCCGGTGGAGCGATCAAAGCAAAGCTCGGCGGTCTCGGTATCGCCGGTGAGATAGGCACCGACATAGGAGAAGGTGTTGGATGCGGGGTCGAGATCGAAGGTGTAGATGCGTCCGCCGTTCTGATGGCCGACAAACATCAGGCCCCCCATGCCGCGCGTGCTGGTGTAAGGGTTGCCGAGTGGATCAACAAAGCCCGCGGCCCGCAAGTGGGCATCGGGGATGAAGGCAAGACCCTCAGCGCCCAAGCCGCCGCTGAGGGGAAGAAAGGGGCGCGTGTTCCAGGAACGTTGCAGGATGGCCGCGCCGTACGTGCCGACGGAGTACGACTTGATGACTTCCTCGCCCTCGATCATCGCGTAGATGATCTCTTGCGCGGGGTCTACCTGCGTGAGGGCCTCGAAGTCGCCGAAGCTGGTCCACTCGGCACGGTTGCCGGCGCGAGAATCGACGATGAAGGTCGGGCCGCTCTCGGCCAAGGCCCACATCTTGCTGGTGGTTGCGGTCGGGCCGTTGCGGCAGAGCCAGAGCCGGCGCGTGAGCGGGTTCCAGAACGCGCCGCTGAGGTCATTGCCAAAGTCGTTGGGGATCGGGCCTTCAACCCCCGTCAGGTTGGTGGCGGCGGACCACGACTCGGCGGGCCACGGTGACTGCGCACCCGCGGGCGCGGTGATGGCCGCAAGGGAGATGAGCGAGAAAAGCAGGGTGGCGCGGGGCAAACTCATGGTCGATGAGTTTAGGTAAGCCCGGACTTTGAGAATCCAAAGTTGGACTTTGATAATCGGTAGATGGTTCAGGCCGAACGGTCAGTGGTTGCGGTCGCGCATGAGTTTCCTGAGCAACGGGGTGAGGATGAGGATGAGCAGCCCCGCGCCGATGCTCGTCACAACAAAGAGCGTGAAGAAATCGGCCTGAACCGAGCCGGTGCCCGCGCCCACACTCCAGGGGAGCGTGATCTTGCCATCTTCAATATCCTTGACGCTGGCCGCGACCAGGCCGCCGGCGAGGTTGGCGATGAAGCTCGAGATGAACCAGATGCCCATGAGCAGCGTGACGAACTTCACGGGCGCGGCTTTGGTCACGTAGCTCAGACCCGTGGGCGAGAGGAAGAGCTCGCCCACCGTGTGCAGGAAGTACGTGGCGATGATGAAGAAGAGGCTGGCCTTGACGGCGGCGGCGGTCGGATCGGTCGGTGTGCCAATGCGGATCATGCGTGCGCCGAAGACCAGCACCACGAACCCGAGTCCGAGGAAGATCAGGCCCAGCGCGATCTTGACCGGTTGCGGAACCACCATGTTCCGTCGCGCGAGGGCCTGCCAGAAAATGGTGAAGATCGGCGCGAGGAGGATGATGAACAGAGCGTTGACCGACTGGAACCACGAGGTCGGCATCTGCCAGCTTCCCGGGCCAGCGATCGAGGTGTCGGTGTAGCGATCGGTGAAGATGGTCATGCTCGAACCGGCTTGCTCAAACGCGAACCAGAAGAAGGCATTGAAGACCATGAAGATAAAGATGGAGGCGGTCGGCCCGCGATCTTCGGGGCGCTGGGCCACGACGAACATGGTGGCCGCGATGAAGACCAGCACGGCGAGCACACCCGCGACCGTGGGGCTCATGAACGATTGGAACCCGTCGAGCGCGCCGATGTGGAAGAGCACGGCGAAGGCGGCCGAGAGCAGAAAACCGCTGAGGATGAAGAGCAGTGTGAACGCCCGCACCGCTCCCCCCCCCCCCCCCCCCCCCCCCCCCACCCCCCCCACCCCCCCCGCTCACATGGCTCTTCTCGGCCGCGAATGGGTCATCGCCCGCGCCCGGCTCACCGATCCCCTTGAGCAGCATGGGCCGCCCGATCGAGTACATCGTGAGGCCCAGGAACATGCCGACGGCCGCGGCACCGAAGCCCCAGTGCCAGCCGACGCGCTCGCCGAGCGTGCCGCAGACGAAGGCGCAGAGGAAGGCCCCGAGATTGATGCCCATGTAGAAGATACTGAACCCGCCGTCGCGGCGCGGATCGCCCTTGGCGTAGAGCTGCCCGACCATGACCGAGACACTGGGCTTGAAGTGGCCCGTGCCAAGCACGATCAGCGCGAGACCGAACATGAAGATGCTGGTCCCCATCGGCTGCGCGTGCAGCGAGCCGGTGCCACTCGCGGCCAGCGCGATGTGCCCGCTGATGATGAGCAATCCGCCGATGAGCATCGAGCGGTGCGTGCCGATGAGCCTATCGGCGATGATGCCGCCGACGACCGGGAAGAGGTAGGCCAGGCCGGTGTACCACCCGTACAACGTGTTGGCGGCCCCATCGGTCCAGCCGAGGCCGGGGTTGAAGCCCTCGGGTGCGCCCGAGGGCGACTTCCTCATGCCGGTGATGGGGCTGCTGAGGTAGAGGACCAGCAAGGCCCTCATGCCGTAGTAGCTGAAGCGCTCCCACATCTCGACCATGAACAGCAGGAAGAGCCCGGCGGGGTGGCCGAGGAACTGCGGCCGTGGGTCGTTGAGCTGGTAGGAGAGGGGCGAGGGGGGAGTGGATTCGGTGATGGTGGAGGAAGCCATTGGCGTGAGCATACCGAATATGGCGTTCGCGGGGCCGATCCACACGGGCGCGGCCCTACTTCCTATACTTGCGGTCATGGCTCAGCGAACCATCCTTTGCCCCGGTCAGGGTGCTCAGTCTGTCGGAATGGGCAAGGCCTGGCACGACCACTCCGCCGAGGCCCGCGCGGTCTTTGCAAGGGCTGATGCGCTGCTTGGCCATCGCCTTGGCGCACCGCTCAGCACGCTCTGCTTTGAAGGACCGGCCGATCGGCTGAACCAGACCGATGTCAGCCAGCCCGCGATCTATGTCTGCTCGGTCGCCAGCTGGGTCGGACTGCTTGCCCGATGGGGCGCGGGTGCTCACGCGAGCATGGCCGAGGCGGGCATCGTTGGCACCGCCGGGCTCTCGCTGGGTGAATATACCGCGTTGCACGTTGCCGGGGCCTTTACGTTTGAAGATGGGCTCGAGTTGGTTGTGCTTCGTGGGCGGGCGATGCAGGATGCGGCCGATGCCGTGAAGAACCCGGATGGCTCACCCGGCTCGGGCATGGTCGCGCTGATCGGAGCCGATGCCGCGCAGGCCGAGGGTGTGTGCGCAGAGGCACGCCGGACCGATGTGCTGGTCCCCGCCAACTTCAATGCACCGGGGCAAGTGGTGATTTCGGGCCATATGTCGGCCTGCAAACGTGCGGTCGAGGTTGCTGCGGCCATGGGTCTGCGGGCCGCGCCACTTCCGGTTGCGGGCGCGTTTCATTCGTCGATCATGCAGCCCGCGGCCGATCGTCTGCGTGCCGCGCTGGCCAAGACCTCTATCAAGCCGCTGAGCCCTGCCTGCCCGGTGGTCTCGAACGTTACAGGTGTGGCCCATGACCCAAGTCCCGAGTCTGTTCGCGAGAAGCTCGTGGCTCAGCTCACACACCCGGTGCTGTGGGACCAAGGGTGCAAGTGGTTGCTGGGCGAACTCGCACCGCGAGCGCATGGGACCGTTGAACATCACGAACTTGCACCGGGAAGGACCTTGGCGGGCCTGATGCGTCGTATAGAGAAGACCGCCAAAGTTGAAACCCATGATGAACCCTGACTCGTTGCAGTAAATCATATCTTCCAGGCATTCACCGCCACTATCGAGAGCCGCCCCATGCAGCAGAACTTCAAGTCGTTCGCACTCATCACGCTCGCCGCGGCCGCGTTGCTCACGGGGGGCATGAGCGGGTGCAAGAAGGAAGCCCCCCCACCGCCGCCGCCCGTTGCACCGCCGCCGCCCCCGCCGCCCAGCACGATCAAGCTCGATGACCTCTCGCAGGAGATGCGAGTTGATGCACGGGTGCAGTTCTCGACCGATGTTGCCGAGTTGCAGGAAGACCAGGCCGACATGGGCCGGGCCATCATCAAGCTGGCCGATGCCTTTGCCAAGGGCGATGCGGGCGCGACCCGCGCGCTGTTGACGCGCCGGGCGCAGGCCCTGCTCGAAGAGCTTGAGCAGACCGGCGGATGGTCGGAAGCCACCGCGAAGATCGAGGCCGTGCGCGTGGTGTATATCGGCCCGGCACCAGCGATGGCCACGATGATGGACCCGACTTCGATGGATGAGGCAATGGCCGCGGCGCAGCAGCGCATGGCCGGGATAATGCCCAAGATCATAGCGTTGAACACGGCGATGACGGAGGCGATTCAGGCCGCGCCGGCCGACTCGCAGGCGAAGCTCACGGCGGTGATGATGGAAATGGCCTCGGGGGACGCGATGATGCCCAAGCCCGGCCAGTCGGCGGCGGAGATCATGGCCGATGCGCGGCAGATGTTTGATGCCTTCATGCAACAGTTTGAGTCGAACGGTGTTCCTGCTGAGAGCGTTGCCACGCTCCGAACCAAGATTGATGAACTGATCGCGGCCGAGACCGCGGCTGCTGATCCGACGGGGGGCGTGGGTGATGTGGGTGGTGGCGAGGGCACGGGCGTTCTCTTCGCGATTCAAGATCCCTCCGGGTCATACCTTCTTGGGTGGACGGTTGCAAAGGCCTTCGACAAGTGGGTCTTCACCAACGCGCCCTCGACCAGCACCGCGCGTGCTCGCGCTTCGGCGTGGGATGGGATCGGTCAGGCCGGGTTTGGCGAGATGCTCGCGGCGGGTCCGGACTTGCTCGACGACAAGGCGCTCCTGGGTTCCACGCCCGATTCGCCGACCCCCCCCTCGGGCGGCGAGTCATCGACACCCAATCCGGCCGGGCCAACACGCAAGAACACGCCTGCCGGCCCCATCACCATTCCGGGCGGCTGATTTTCCTGCATATGCTCATATAAGTTTTCTGCTTATCTAATATTTCCAATCCGGAGCCTCCAGTTGTCCGACTCGCCATCCACACCTGCGACCATCGCCGCGCCCTCCCGCATCGCCGTTGTCACAGGGGCCAGCCGCGGCATCGGCAAGGCGATTGCGCTCCGGCTGGCACGCGATGGTCGGCACGTGGTGCTGGTGAGCCGGACGGAGGCCCCTCTCAACGATGTTCGCGCGCAGATCCAGGCGAACGGTGGGAAGGCGAGCGTGAAGGCCGTGGATGTGGGTGATGGGAAGGCCCTTGCCGCCGCGTTCGACCAGATCGCGGATGAGCACAAGCGGCTGGACATCCTTGTCAACAACGCGGGCATCACTCGCGACAACCTTACGCTGCGCATGAGCGATGAGGAGTGGGATGAGGTCATCCGTGTCAACCTCACGAGTGCGTTTGTCGCCATCCGAGCCGCCGCACGCCCGATGATGCGCGGCAAGTTCGGGCGCATCGTCAATATCAGTTCGACCAGTGGCCTCGTCGGTAACGCGGGCCAGGCCAACTACGCCGCGGCCAAGTCGGGGCTCATCGGTCTCTCCAAGACGATCGCCCGCGAGCTTGGCGGCAAGGGGATTACCTGCAACATCGTTGCCCCCGGCTATATCGAGACCGACATGACCGGCAACCTTCCGCAGGAGATCAAGGACAAGATCGTCGCCATGGTGGCGGTGCGGAGGCTCGGAATCGCCGAAGATGTCGCCGCGGCGGTCGCGTATGCCACGTCCGATGAAGCGGGCTACTTCACCGGGCAGACGATCTGTGTTGACGGTGGGATGACGATGTGCTGAGGGGGGGCCGGGCGAGCTTTCTATCAGGGGCACCCCGTGAACCAATCTGTGATGAAGTCGAACAGGTCCTGCACTGTGACGGTGCCGTTGTTGTTGCGGTCGGCGTAGATGCAGCTCTCGCCGGCGAAGAAGCACGCGATGTAGTCGAAGATATCCTGGACGTTCCGCACGCTGTCGTTGTTGAAATCTGCCCGGCACGGGGTGTTCGAGCACGCTCCGACGATTGGTGTTGGAGCAAGATTGAAGGCACGCGGCACGACCGGGATGCCCGTCGGAAAGATCATCGATGAGGGAATCTGCAGGATGGAAAAGCCCGCCAGATCTTTGATCCCCACGGTCACATCCGTCGGGAAGATGGATCGGTTGGAGAGCATTGCGTACCTCAGTTCAATTCGATTCGATCCTTCAAAGAGGACGACCTGAAAGTTGTCGGTTTCCTGGGTGAAGCCAGCGAACGCCATGCTTTGCCACGAAGCCACAAAGCGGCGGCTGCCGGGCAGCCCATCGGTGCGGGTGTAGATCATGCCCCGAGCAGGATCGAAGTCATCCCACATCGCAAAGATGGCGTTGGCGGGCGCGCCGGCCGCGGTGATGATGTCAGGATTCGAGGCGACACCGAGCGGCTGTTCGCCGAAGGCCACGTAGCCGTTGTCGCTCACGCCGACCTGCGTATAGGTTCGGCCGAAGAACTCGAACGTGAAACCGAGATCGACAACTGCTCCGCTGTTGTTGGATAACGCCAAGGGCGTGTTGCCTGCTGAGATATCCTCGAAGGTGGAGCTCGAGCCACTTTGTGCATACATCGCGCTGGGGCAGACGGTGCCTTCACCTGCAAAGTTACCTGTCCGCGCGGCGCACTCGGTTGCGGTGGTGATGGCGCACCCGCTCGGTGTGCAACATGCGCCAAGCAAATCCGCGTCGATGCTGAGGATGTAGTGATTCGGCAATGCACATGGAAGGTCGTAGAACGCGCCGTTCTGATCATTGGGGTTGTTGGGATCGTGGGCCACGAGCACACCAAAGCGGCCTGCGGATAGATTGGCGGTGATTTCTACCGTTTCGCCGCACCGTGTTGAGCGTATCAAACTGATCGGGCTGAACGGGCAGCCATCGTTCATCAGGTAAACAATCGCGGGGAACTCGGTCGTCGCGGCGATCGTCACCGAAGCGGGTGCTGTAAGCGTGAAGCGGTACCAGTCGATATCGCGTGAGCCGCCTTCTGCTCGGCTAGTTGCCCACACGGATACGTTGGCGGATGGAAGATCCTGAAAGACGGGTGTGGTCCCGAACAACCCAGAACAGCCCGCATTGGACTGCTGGCCGCAGGGTTCGGGCTCAGTGATCGACCCTGCGGGCTGCGAGAGGCAGGCTTGCCGGAAGTCGGATGTTGTAACCACGAGTTCTCCGTTGCCCGAGCTCCCGCCTTCGCCCGCGATGCGAACAAGGTAGCGACGACCGGCAACTGCATTGAACACTGCGTCGATTCTGCCGCTGCACGAGAAAGCATTGCCGATCTGGCGGAAGCCCTCAGTCGAGCATGCGAGTTGTTGATTGGTCAGGTCATCAATAACCGAAACCACACCGGCACGGAGGGGTTGATCATTGGATGTTGAGCAGAAGACCAGGGTGACAAGTCTGTCAGTGACCGATGTGTAGGCGAACCAGACATCGTTGCTCGAGAAACCGGTCCGGGGAGGACACGTTGAAAGCCCGTCGGTGGTGGACCCGATGGTGGTTACGCTGTTGGGTCCGTCAAGCAAGGTGATTGCGGAGTTTCTGGAATCGTTGAGCGGCGGCGCGTTGTTGAGGGTTACCGACAACTCACCAAGACCAAAGTTGTACAGATTGGCGAATGTGCCTGTCGTACCCGCAAGTCGCACAAGCACGACCTGACCACCAACGACCGGAACCGAGAGTGAACTGCCGGTGCAGTTAACGCAGTTTGCTTGCTGATTGGTTGCGCACGCAAACGGGGGCATGTTGCAGGAATCAAACGCCGAGAGCATGACGCCGAAGTCCGGGGCGCCGTTGAACCCGAACCCTTCAAAGCCGTAAGGGGTGCTGAAGGTCGCGACACCGTTGCCCGTGGCGGTGTAGCGATACCAGATGTCCTTGATGCCGCCATCGATGATGTTGCCGCACGGATAGCCGCTGGTGGTGGTCGCGCCGAGCGTTGAGAACTCCTGCGGCGTGCCCTCAACAATTTCAATGGGGGTTGCGCAAGAGTCGTTGCTAGGCTGCGCGAGTGCTTCGAGCCGCAGCACGGCCCAGCCACTATCGTCGCTTGTATACGAGAAAATGTGGATCAAGTATGAGTTTCCGGCGACCGCATCGATCAGCGCCACCCGGCCTTCAGAGCGACACGGAACAGCATCACAGCCGGTAGAGATGTTCTTGCCGGGCGCAAAATCCGCATCGATCGTGGTGACCGCGACAAGGCCGGTTGTGGCCGCGGTGTAGCGGAAGTAGACGTTGCGATACGCGGGCGGCTGGTTGGGTCCGCAGTCCAGCCGTGCCTCCGGCGCGGTGAGCGTTGAGAACGGATGCGAACCAAGCCCGATGTTCTGCGGCGCGGCACAATCTGATGAAGCCTCGGTCGGCGGCTGGGCGATACGCAGCGGGAAAGCACCCGCAACGCCGCCCTCCACCGAAGACGCGACACGAACGATGTACGACTGACCTGCGATGGCGGTGATCGTGGGTTCCTGGCCGCAGGCGAGTTCTGTGCCGCCGCACGCATCCAGCAGGGTAATGACGCCGCCAAAGAAGGGCGAGAACGTGTCCTGCCTGTTGAGCAGTCGGTAGTCAAACCGAACCGGTCCGCTGACCGTTGCGGTGTAGCGATACCAGACATCACGGGTGGATTCGACGCACGTTGGCAGAGCGGGCGCGGCGGAATCGACGAAGCTTGCACTGTTGTCACCCTGTACGATCCCTTCACCAACGGCGATCGCGTTGGCGCAAGTGTCGTTGGGCGCGGGCGGGATGAACTCGACCGTTGCCGTGCCGATGGCGGGGCGCGGCGAATCAAAGAACGTGTCGTCGTATCCGGCTACGCGGAACAAGTATGACTGGCCCGCGGCCACCACCAGCCGCGCCTGCGATCGCGAGCAGGTGTCGGAGAAGAACGCGTCGCCATAATCGCACGCGACATCGTCTCCTCCACAGGTCGTGTAGGCGCTGAGGAAGGCGGAGATGCCATCGTCGTTGGGCGGGATGCAGACCGCGAATCGAACGAGGCCCGACTGCGTTGCTGTGTAGGTGAACCAGACATCGCCGCCCGCGCCGCCTCCAAAATCATCAACACAGAGCCACGAATCGGCACTAAGGGTCGCGGCGGTGGTGTCGAAACTCACCGGTGTGCCCGCGAGCACGGGTGTGGCCGCGGCGCACTCATCGTTGATGGGCTGGGCACACGCCCGATCGGAAGCGAGTGCGAAGCACGCTGCGACCAGGCAGGCCAACGATGATTTCAAGACGATGCACGACATGGATGGACCCCGCAAACAAAGGTGTTCCGACGCAAAAAAGCGCACCATCCGCGGCAATGCGGATGCACCGGTGGGAAATGACGACGCTCCTCCGGATAGGGATCCAGCGGAACTTGCACCGGTAGCTCCCGCGCCAAAGTGGGACCTCTTCAGATTTTTTTGCTCACTCCCCACCCCCCC
>Ga0163144_10029158_pt1 | contig 10606 bp, 8 predicted proteins | sample OliLak19BULKMAT1_FD_123175 | JGI IMG/M metagenome (GOLD analysis project Ga0163144, IMG submission 123175) | Freshwater microbial mat bacterial communities from Lake Vanda, McMurdo Dry Valleys, Antarctica - Oligotrophic Lake LV.19.BULKMAT1 | ecosystem: Environmental > Aquatic > Freshwater > Lake...
GAGTACATCTTGCAATGACGAGGCTTCTTCTAGGGGGGTGACATTGCCTATTGAATACGTTTTGGTATTCTCTTTACCACCCGCCACACGCCGTATTTCACGCCAAAGGTGGCTTTCGTTCCATGGCTTGCCCTCTTTTAGGGTGGGGCGTGACAATATCAAAGACCGGGATGCCGACCCGATGAGTTCGTAAAACAGGCTGTCATCAGCAGCGCGTTCTGATTGCAATTCTAAGCGAATGCCCGCTTGCTGAAATGCCTTACGCTCACTGTCTAAGTACAGCATATCTTCTGGAATGGGCGCAGGAAACAGCCCTTCTGCCAAGCCCACAATCACCACGTGAGGATGTGGCAAGCCGCGCGCATCAGAAACACTGGTTATCAAAATTCGCCCATTGCGCATTAGCATGGTTTCACCGACTCGCAAGCCCTTAAGGGTTGCTGTAATTTCGCTCCAAAATGCTTCCCACGTCAGTTGATGTTCTGTGGACATCAGTTTTTTAAGCAATTCTTCCACATGAAGCACGCCCTTTAACAAGCGATAAAACGCCCGTAGTGCGTCCACGTCACGCTGTTCTATTTTGCGAAGGAGTGGCGTTTTAGCGTCTGTATTGGGTGCATCAGAAGCGATGTTGGGGTTAATCAGGGGCAATCGTGGTGTTTGTTCGGCAGTCGCTTCTATGACTTCATCCGCTTCTTGTTCTGCTAGTGTGGCAATGTGGGACACAATCCATTTTACGTACTCGGTACGGGTGGCGGTTTCGGGGGGTGTTAGCCCTTCAAAGAGCATTTGAACGGCAGTCTCTAGTCGCACTTTTCCCTCTGATGAGAGACTTTTACTACCGTCGTCCTCATTCCTATCGTCATCATCATCATACCATTTTTGGACATTGCCAAATATCTTTAGCCATTCGTCTTTGCCGTCAATCAGTTGTGATTCGGCACTTTTAGCTTCTAGTATCGCCACATCATCAGGCGTTAGCCCCACCGCCCCTAAATTAAGATACGGGGAACGAAGCACATCCAGCACACGCTCACGCTCAAAATTGTGGTTTACCAGTGACAATACATTTTGCAACGCCACAATAAAGGGCATCTCTAGCAGGCTTTGGGCATAATTAAGCAATAGGGGTAAGCCGTACTCTGTGCCATAATGTGCAAAGTGCGCGCCGTATTGCGTCCAATCGCGTACCGCAATCAGGATGTCATCGGGGCGTGCTTTTTGTGCCACAATCAGTTGCTTGATGTGTCGCAAGACTGCCGCCGTTTCTTGCGCGGGGTCTGCGCCCTCAATCCACACCACGCCCTCTAGTGAAGTGGGCGGTGTAACATGCACTACCCTAAAGGCGTGTGCCGTAAGATGCTGTAAATTGGGGCAGCGCAGGTCGGGAGAAGCGTCTTGGGCATGGCTTTCGTATACCTCAAGAGAAGCCCCATCCAGGCGTTCATGCGCCTCTTGAAGCGTTTGGCGGGCTTCGTCAAAGCGTTTGCCAATATTCTCTTGGCTATTGGGGGGTGTTTGCGTTAGCGTAACAAACACTTGCCCCACCTGCAAAGATATATTCGCCAATAAACGCGCTTGTATGGGCGTAAATTGGTCATAGCCATCCACTATCAGCAGTTTGACGGTGCTAAGGGTCTCTTTGATGCCTTTTTCGTCTTGGTGTTTGGGGCGTGTATATTCTTCTGCCAGCCATGCCTCCCCTTCACGGTCTACCAAATTATGGTCTATCAGCGTCCTTTGATAGCGGTCATACAGCAATAGAATGTCGTGATCTTTGTCGGTGGGGGTGGGCTTTTGGGCAAAGTCTTCGGGTGTAATACCATTTTGCTTTAGCTCATAAATAAAATCGGCAATCACGCTAATAAAACCCGCCGTGTGTGCGATGGGTTGATAGAGGCGCAGTTCTGAAAAAGACTCGTCTATCAAACGGCGTAAAATACCCAAGCGCGCTGTTTCTTCTATACGTCTTGGTGGCACTTTTAACAGGTTAAGTAGACGGGTATTGAGATTATAAAAGTTAAAAAACTCGGTGTTAAAGAATAAATGTTGTTTGGGATCAGGGTCAATTAAGCGTTGCCGAAACGCGACTTCTTGCCGTTTGGTGGCAGTAAGTACCCACGCGCGGGGAAAAGGGTCTAAGGTGTGTTGCTGTAATACACTCGCAAGGAGGTCTAGGGCAGCCTCCGTTTTACCAGCCCCTACACTGGACTGAAGCAGCACTGTCGCCATAAAAGCCTCCTTATGGGGTATTTTTCATTGTGTGTTAGCGATGTACGAGGTGCTTAGCGGTACAAAATCTGGGCAATCTTGCTTACGGTTGCAACGTCATGGCGGTCTTTCTTTGCCAGATAGTTGCTGTCTAATTTTTCTTCAAGGGTCTCCACTTGGGCAATAGGCACAGTGTTATCTTGAGCGGTTATAATGGTTTGTGGGGAGGGGCTTGTAAAAACGATTACGCCAAAAACTTGGGCGTCTTCGATGCCGTTGGATTGTAAATACTGGCGTACTTTTTTAATGTCGTCAATCACTTCATCCGTAGGGCTCCATGAGAGGGTTTGCCATGCACCCTTGTCTTTTTGAAGCATCCATTTAGTGCCTTCGTTATAGAAAATGCCTTGTTTGGGCGTAATTCTAAACACCAGCACGCCCGCCGTACCCACCAATACCGCGTCCAGATACCCCAATTGGCGTTTGCTAACGTTGCGAATGTAGATATAACGTTTATCTAAAAAGTTTGCTAGTTCTGCGCCAATAGCTTCGGCGAGGATGTTATCGGTTTTCCACGTTAGGGCGCGAATTGTCAGCGCCAACGCAATCACAAACGCCAGACCGCCGATGCCCAATAGCACACGACGGGCTAAATCATACGTAGGAAAAGAAGGATTGTCAGGCACAACCAATGCCACGCCAAACATAAAGCCCCCAATACTAAGGGCAAGCACCCCAAAGAGCGCAACCACCAGCGCACCCAATAAAACATTCCGAGAGCGACGTGCAAGCGCAGTTTCTGGCGCAACATTTTGCATGAGGTGTCCCTATCGCTAAATAAAAAGCTAGGTAGCTAAGATTGTGTGTCATTCTTAGAGGCGTTTACCGCTTGGCGACGCTGGGCAATCACCCCCTCTAAGAGGGTTTGTAGCTCGTTAAACTTGGGCAAGGGTTTAGGAATCCATTTATCCGCTTCGGTACGGCGCATGGCTTCGTCTTGTTGTTCAATGGTGAGTGTGTACGCAGTCGTGAGTACAATTGCCATATTCGATAAAATGGGGCTTCTACGCAGTCTTTCGCCCACGTCTACGCCATTAATTTTGCCAGGCAGGCGAATGTCTAACAATGCCAATTCTGGCTTATCGCCCGTATAACGCCCTGCATCAACGTCTTCAATCCATTCGATAACTTCTTCACCATCTACAAAGGCAACACCCTCAATGCCCCACATCTCAAACATTGCCAAGATGACTTCGTAAATATCGGGTTCATCTTCTACTACCATCCACGTTGACAAGGCGATTGCTCCCTTAATTAGCTACAACTACACTTCTACATTATCTATGATTTAGGCTTTTTTTTCAACTGTTTCACAATCCTCTTGATACCCACTTGTTACATATCCCCTAATACCTATCGAACCCATGCCTTGAAAGGTGTGTTATGCTATGATTAGGGTTGCTTGTTCGGGTTTTCACAAGCCCTTAAGAAGTCATTTCAGGAGAAGAAAACATGACAAAAGAAAGACAATCACTACTAGGTTTATTTGCGGTATTTGCGATTGCGATGGCAATTTTATTAGGCTATGCGTTCTTTACAAACCAGCCCACTCCCACCCCAGAAACCGACTATAATTTTACAGGCATCGAAGCCGTTGAAGCTGTCCAAGAAGTGCCAGACTTTGACCTTATCGACCAAGACGGCGAAGCCATCACCCTGGCAGACCTTAAGGGTAAAATGTCTCTAATCGCGTTTGGGTTTACCAATTGCCCCGACGTTTGCCCCCTCACACTGAACGAATTTAAGCAAATTCAAACTGCGCTTGGCGATAAGAGTGAAGGCATCAACTTTGTGTTTATTAGTGTGGATGGTGAACGTGACACCCCCCAAGTACTAACGGGCTACTTTGAGCGCATGGGCGTAGAGACGTTTGTGGGCATTACAGGCGATGCTGAAGCCGTCAGAACGTTTGGCGCACCCTTCAACCTGGAGTTTTCGTACAACGAACCCAACGCCACGGGCTATTATACCGTAGCGCACACCGCGCATTACTTCTTACTGGATGAAGAAGGACGCTGGATAACAAAAATCAACTACGGCACACTTCGCGACGACATTCAAGCCGAACTAGAAAAACAACTCTAAAGGGCAAAGGGGCATCGTGTGTTGCGATGCCCCTTTGTTTCACAGCACATGCCTCAATGAAGTCACCACTTCATAGTTAATGGTGCCTAGCCAATCGCCAATTTCTTCGGCGGTAATGCGGTCATTGCCCTGTGCGCCCAAAAGCACCACTTCATCACCCGCACTCACATTAGGGATGTGCGTAATATTGATGGCGCACTTCTCCATAGAAACGCGCCCCACAATAGGCGCACGTTGCCCTCTTATCAGCACTTCTCGCCATGTCTTGGGGGAACGGCGCAACCCATCGGCATAGCCCACAGGCAAAATAGCAATTTTTTCGTGGTCGGTGGTGTAGTAGGTTCTGCCATAGCCCACCGGTGAATTGGGGGGCAATGCTTTTACTTGTAACACAGTGGTTTTCCAAGACATAACAGGATGAATCCCTTCGGGCATTGGCACAAGTTGCGAGGACGCTAACCCGTACATCATAACGCCCGTCCTCACCATGTTAAAATGCAGTTGGCTGTCTAAAAGCGTGGCGGGCGAATTGGCGGCATGAACATACTTAAACTGAAACCCGCTTGCCCTTACCGCCCGCAAAATACTCTTAAAGGTTTCTAGTTGCTTTTGTGTAAACTCTGGCGAATCATCCGCGCTGGCAAAATGGGTGTAAATGCCCTCAACGTCTAGGTTTTTTAAGGTGATTAAGTGCCTAAACATGCCTAGCGCTTCTGACTGTAAAACGCCCAAACGCCCCATGCCACTATCAACTTTAAGATGCACTTTTAGGCGGGCATTATTGGCGCGTGCCATACGGTCATATTGCTGTGCGCTTGTTAAATCATACACTGTCGCCGTGATGCTCTCCACGATGGCTTGGCGCACCGCATGAGGGGGTAAGTACGTGAGTACCAAAATGGGCGCAGTTATGCCCGAATCACGCAACGTTATGGCTTCTGCCATGTTTGCCACCCCAATAAATTCCGCCCCATTTGCAAGCGCAGTTCTGGCAGTTAGTACCGCCCCATGCCCATAGCCTTCCGCTTTAACAATCGCCATCATTGTTACATCACTCGCCAGTCCATCACGGATGACGCGCACATTTTGAGCAAGGGCATCGCTGTCAATTTCTAGCCAGCTTGGGCGAAGCGTGCGTAAAGAACGGCTCATGGCTTGCACACGCTCTTCTTGGCGAACAAGGTGCAATACGTCCGCATTATCGGCTAAAAGACCGCGTACCACCGCCTCAATGCCGCTTTCTGCGCCACCCTTGACCAATATCACATCATCCGAATTAATGCTTAGCGCGTCTAGTGCGCCCAGTACGTCTTGTACGCCATACGTGGTACGGATGAATTTGGGGAGCATTTGTTGGTCAATGGCGGCTCGTCCCACTTGCGCGGATTCTTTGCCCAGTGTAATGATAAAATCGACAGTTTCGGCAGCTTTTGCCCCCACCAAACGATGACCATACATGCTAGATGCGCCAAGGTTGTCCATATCACCCATTACAAAAATCAGGCGTTGCCCGTCAGTTTTAATCTCTGACAACCAGTCCAGCGCAGAAAGCGTGGAGGACGTATTGGCGCGGAAGGTATCGTCTACTATAATACTGCCGTTCTTGCCAAAGAGGGGTTTCATGCGCCCGTTAAGGGGTAAAATTTCTGTCAAAGATTTAAGACCATCGGTGATAGGTACGCCAAAGTGTGCGCCCACCAGCGCCCCCGCCAGTAAACCATAAAGCTGATGCTTGCCCAACACGGGTGACCAACGACCCACAATGCGTTCGTCGCCATAGCGCACATCAAAGCCGATACGGTCTAGCCCACTGACCACACTTAACGCCACAATATCCGCACCAAAGCTATTCACGCCCAACGTTTTTACAGTGGCGCGTGTGCGTGTAGACAATTGGCGCGTGGCATCATCATCAAAGTTCAGCACCGCTAAATCAGTGGGCGATAAATACTCTAAAAGTTTGGCGTGTTCTTGGGTAAGCTGTTCACAATCGGCAAAGTTTGACGGGTGAATGCAGTCTAAGTGCGTCACTACGCCCACCACAGGCTGGCAAGATTGCACCAAGTCTAGCATGTCGGCGGGCGCAGAAGGACTAAGTTTTACAATCAAAAAGCGCGTGTCGGGCTTCATATTGGCAATGCTCATGGGCAAGCCTAGCCGTCCGTCTTGGTCTAAATCGCCAATGTGAACGTTGTGCCGCAGGCTTAACACTGTACCAATAGCTTGTGTCGCAATGCTCTTACCGCTTGTACCACCCACCGCAATCACGCGCACACCCTGCTTGCCAATAACAAAACGCGCCCATGCTAACAAAGCATCCACGCTTTCTTTTACCATGAGTACCGTCACGTTTTGTGTATCGATGTCGGGGGGTTCGTGGCACACTACCCCACTGACACCGCGCCGTATGGCTTCGTCAATGTCGGGGTGGGTATCGCCTTGTGCGTTGCGTTGCGCCACAAAAAGCGTGTTGGGCGCAGCTTGTTGTACATCAAAGCAAAAACTGGCAAATAGTTGTGCGGCAGGTTCTCCGAACAATTGACCATTAGAGGCTTTTTGTAAATCATAAAGGCTTATCATCGTCGCATTGTCCTTTATTAACGCCTTATCGCAACGCTTAGCGAGGTAGGTGTGTTATAATGTTCTATGTTTACGTTAAAAAGATGAGTATTTATGAGCTTTGAATTTGAAATTATTGCCACCGATGGCGACGCACGCGCAGGCATCCTTCATACCCCACACGGTGACATCCCCACGCCCTATTATGCGCCTGTGGGAACGCTTGCCACCGTTAAAGGCGTTCCCCCGCGTGACCTTCACGAAATGGGGGCATCGCTCGTTTTAGCAAACACCTATCACTTGAATTTACGTCCAGGTGAGGATTTGGTCAAGCAGATGGGCGGATTACACCACTTTATGCAGTGGGATAAACCCATTTTAACAGATTCTGGCGGGTTTCAAGTGTTTAGCCTTGCCGAAATTAACCAAATTGACGACGACGGCGTAACGTTTAACAGCCACATTGACGGCGCATCCATTCGTTTAACCCCCGAACGGTCAATGCAAATTCAAGAGGACTTGGGCGCAGACATCATTATGTGCTTTGACCAATGCCCCCCACCCAACCAACGCGAAACCGTAGAACAAGCCGTAGCGCGTACCCATCGTTGGGCATTGCGATGCAAGGAAGCCCACCCCGACGACAGCAAGCAAGCCCTCTTTGGTATTGTACAGGGGGGGATTTACCCCGACCTCCGCGAGAAAAGCGCACGTTTTCTGCAGGATAAAATCGGCTTTAAGGGCTATGCTATTGGCGGGCTTGCCGTAGGCGAAACCAAGCGCGAGATGTATCACGCCCTCGACTTTACCATGCCCTTTATGCCCACCGCCGCCCCCCGCTATTTAATGGGTGTCGGCGACCCCGACGACCTTTGCGAATCTATTTTGCGTGGCGTAGATTTGTTTGATTGTGTTATGCCCACCCGTGTGGCGCGTCATGGTTCTGCACTTACCCCTGATGGGCGCGTGAACATGCGAAACATCCAATACCGCGAAGACCCACACCCCATAATGGAAGGCTCTAATTGCTACACAGAAAATTTCTCGCGGGCATATTTACGCCACCTTGTCGTTACCAAAGAACTGTTAGGGCATTACTTATTAAGCATACACAACATCAATTTCGTCATTCAGCACGTTAAGAATATGAGAGAAGCCATCATCGAAGGTAGGCTAAAACAATACACGGAAGCATTTTTAGCTCGCTATGTTAAGAAAGACTCGTCACTTTCATAACCGTGATAAACATTTCAAAGAAAACACGCCATGCACTCGCGCTATTTGCTTTTAGTAGCCTGTTGGGTTGTACCACACAGGCTAATTTAGCGTCTCCCACATATCCTAGCGTGGTGTTGCGCGTGTATCACACCGATACCACACGCGCCCTCTTTGAAACACTCACCACCCATTACGCCGATACCACCCCCATCACATGGGAAACACAAATTAGCAATCACAGCACCCTCTCCAATCGCTTGCTTATTGGAGAAGCCCCTTACTTCATCACTCAGCAACTCCCCAAAGACCCCTCACTGTGGGCAGCACCGCTTGCCCAAGATGCGTTAGTGATGGTGGTGCATCCTAAAAACAGCGTGCCATCTTTAACACTAGAGAACATACGGCGCATCTACTTGGGGAACATTACCAATTGGGCAGAACTGGGGGGTGATAACCGCGACATTGTGCTATTTAGTCGTGAAGAAGGCGCAGACGTACGCGCGGAGTTTGAACGGTTGGTGATGGGGCAACGACGCACTAGCCCTAACGCGCAAGTTTTGCCCTCCAGCGAAGCTCTCATGGAGCGCATTGGCAACGAAGAAGGGGGCATTGGGTATGTGGCATTTAGCCAGCTTGCCCCCGCAACGCGCGCCATGAACATAGAGGGCGTAGAACCCACCCAAGAAACGCTGGCAAACCTGCTGTATCCGCTAAGGCTCACCGTGTATATTGTGGGACGCACAGAACCAGAACGTGAATACCGAGCGTTTGTGGGATGGGCGCAAAGCGAAAAAGGGCAAGCCTTTATCAAAGAGCAATACGTGCCGTTACCGCGCTAACGCAACACCGAAAAACCCGAAAATAGCACCGCAAATAACACAAACAACGTCAGTCCCCACAGTGACAAGAGCGATAAATCACGATAGCCTCGCAGTTTTGCGCGGTGGCTTTCGCTTCGCATTTCGGCTTCTTTAAGGCGATACAGCGCACCACTTGCCTGCATATTTTTAGGGTTAATCCGAAGCACGTTATCAAGACAAGTTGCGCTTTTGTCTACCGTATCCACCGCCACACTCATCCATAGCCACGCATCCTCAAAGTCTTTGTCCTCACGGATGAGTTCGCGCAGAAGGGGCAAGGCTTCTGCGCGTTGGTCGGCTTGAATCAGTTCAACAGCATCTAACAGACGGTCGATGCGGTGCGCTCGTGCTTCATCAGTCATGGCAAATGGCTCTGGGGGCTAGTCTTCTTTAATGCCAACGAACAAATCGTACTCATCCACGCGCTTTCGAGAAGGCGCGGGAACAACACGGGTAAATTGCTGATAGTTCATAAAGCGTCTACGAAACCAAGAGGGAAAACGGCGTGTAATACCCCCACCCCCCCCGCCTTGGCTTTGGTGGCACACGCTTGATTCATCCCATTTATCATAGTATGCGCCAATGTCCACTTTGGTATGATAAGGGTCGATATGGTCGAGGATGGCTTGCAAGTCGATGTCTTTGTTTGTTCCCATGTGGCGCACATCATGCCCTCTTAGCTTTAGCCACCCCACCATAACGCGCAAGAAGATTCCGGGAATACCGCCATAGTATAGTTTTTGTGATTGATATGGGGACAGGTCTGTTTGATAGCTGGCATCCGCCGCTAACGAAAACGCCTTCGTGGTAGCGCGTTGGATAGCGATATGGTCGGGGTGTCCGTATCCGCCATATTCGTTAAACGTTAAAATGACGTGCGGACGCACTTCACGTATTACATCCACCACACGGGCAACGAGCGTTTCTTCGTCGTTTTCGCCGTGATACCACAAACTATCGGGGTGCTGATTGGTTTCTGCGCCCATCATGCCACTGTCACGATAGCCAAACGTGAACACCTTCTTAAAGCCCAAGACTTCGCTGGCACATGCCAGTTCAGAAAGGCGTAATTCAGCAATGGTCGGATAAAGGTCTTTCATATCATCGGGAATAGTGCCAACATCGCCATTAGTCGCACAGATATAATACACTTCTGCACCTTCTGCAACGTATTTAGCAATTAACGCACCGTTGCCAAAACTTTCGTCATCGGGGTGCGCGTAAGAAATTAACAGCCTTTTGGTCATCTTTATTTGTGCCTTTCTTGTGGATGGGCGCGTATGAAACCCTACGCTTCGCCTATTATATGCCCAAATGTCACTTCTGCCCCCTGTGCAATTACGCTTTCACATCTTAAACTTAGAACGTTTTGCCAAATGCCAACTAAAGGAACATTTTATGCGCCGTATGCTTGCCTTTCCTGTGCTTCTTTTGTTGATGGTGATAGGGATTGCCTTCTTACCCAATACCACCGTAAACAGCCAATTTGCTACTAATACCCCGCCACCCGCAGGTGGTTTTTTTGCGACCAATACGCCAGACCTCTCGCCGACACCTAGCCCGTCGCCCACGCCTAGCCCATCACCTAGCCCAACAGCAACGCTGACTTCTAC
>Ga0163144_10029159_pt1 | contig 10606 bp, 5 predicted proteins | sample OliLak19BULKMAT1_FD_123175 | JGI IMG/M metagenome (GOLD analysis project Ga0163144, IMG submission 123175) | Freshwater microbial mat bacterial communities from Lake Vanda, McMurdo Dry Valleys, Antarctica - Oligotrophic Lake LV.19.BULKMAT1 | ecosystem: Environmental > Aquatic > Freshwater > Lake...
AAAGACGTCTCGGCTGTCCGCTCGCCGGTGCGCTCGTCATAGGCGCGGATCGACAGGTCGACCTTGCCGGCCATGGAGCCCAGTTCGGCGGTGGTCTCCCACAGGGCCTTGCCGGTCTCGCGGCTGATGGCCTCGGCTAACGCGGGGGCACGGGCCTTCAGCGCGGCCTGATAGCGTTTCATAGTCTCGATACGGGCGGCGCGAGGACGGTCCGCCCAGTCGGGGAAGGCCAGGCGGGCGGCCTCCACAGCGGTCTCGACCTGCGTGGTCGAGGCCGCATTGCCGCGCCAGACGCGCGCCTCGGTCGCCGGGTCGAAAGATGCGAAGCCGTCGCCGGCGCCATCAACCCACGCACCGTCCAGATAGAATTTTCCTTCAGTCATGGAAGCGTCACGATTTCACCCGCACGGTGTCGCCCGCCCGCACCCTCAAGGCGTCGGCGACCTCGGCGGTCAGGTGAACCGTGTCGCGGTCGATCGCCGCCTTGCCGCGGACCGCGCGGAACGCCACGAGACTGTCCGTAGAGATCAACGACGGCAGTTCAGCCTCGACCTCACTGGCGACCAGAGCCGTCAGGCGGCGCGCATCGCGGACCGTGCGGATATGATCGCGCGGGCAGGTGACCGTCGGGCCGGCGTCGAAGATGTCGACCAAACCATTGGGTCGGAACCCTTCGCTTTCCAGCAGGGCCATGGCGGCGACGCCTTGGGGGTGGACCTTGCCGATCACGGCGCGGGCGGGCTCGGGCAGGAGTTCGACATAGATCGGGTGGCGGGGCGCGAGGTCGAGAATGAACTGTTTGTCCGTCGAGCCGGTCATCATGTCGGCCTGGTCGAACGGCATCGGGAAGAATTTGTGCGCGACATGGTCCCAGAAGGGGCAGGCCCCGTCCGGGGTGAAGACGCCGCGCAGTTCGGCCAGCACCGTCTCGGAAAACAGGTCGGGTTGGGCCCCGATCAGCATGTAGCGCGACTGTGACAGCAGGCGACCCGCCCCGCCCTTCCTCCGGTCGGCCTTGAGGAACAGCGAGCCCACCTCGGTCCAGCCGGTGCATTCGTTGACCAGCTGCAGCGTCTGGTGCTCCAGCCGGATGTCGAGGGACGGCGATGATGAGGCGTTGTTGGCCACCCGGAACGAGAAGAACGGCCGGTGCAATCCGACAGCGGCCTTGACCGAGGCGATCCCGTCCACGTCGCCCGTGTCGGTCTCCTCCATCATCAGCGTGTACCAGCGGACCTGCGCCGGCAGGTCGCCGGAGAAGCTGGCGCGGCTGACGTCGAGACGATCGGTCAGCTGGTCGGGGTCCTCGGGCAGGCTGGTGAAGCCGGGGCCCGACAGGATGGCCAGCTCCAACAGGTGATCCAGGTCGGCTGGACCGGCGGGGCGGACGACGAGCATCAGAGGGTCTCCATGCGGAGACGCTTCAGGCGTGCGGCGTCGATCTCGCCCGAGGCGATCTTGGACAGCATCAGGGTCGAAAGCTGCGCCCGCTCGACGAAGCTGTCGGGCCAGGCGAACTCCTCCGGCGAATGGATCAGGCCGCCGCGAACACCCAGGGTGTCGATGTTGGGCAGGCCGGCGGCGTGCAGGTTGTTGCCCTCACACACCCCGCCACTGGGCGACCAGGCGATGGTCTGGCCCAGCAGGGCCCCGGTCTCGCGGACCGCCTCGAACAGGGCCGTCTGGGACGCGTCCATCGGCTTGGGCGCGCGGGTCATGCCGCCGTGGAGGGTCAGCGTCAGACCGTCGAACGGGGGCGCGGCGACAATCCCGGCGATGGCGTCCGTGATCCAGGTGGAGGCCTGGGCATCGGGCACACGCACGTTGAAGCGGACCACGGCCTTGTCGGCCACGACATTCAGCGCGCCGCCGCCGGAGATTCGGGCGACATTGACGGTCACACCTTCCCGCCGGCCGTTCAGGTCATGCAGGGCTGCGGCGACGATGGCCGCTCCGGCGATGGCGTTGGCACCCTCGTGGAAGGCGCGACCGGCGTGAGCCGAACGGCCGGTCACGACCAGATGGAAATTGCCGCTGCCCTTGCGGGCCCCCGCCAGCGTTCCGTCGGCCAGCGCCGGTTCATAAGTCATGCCGACATGACCGCGCCGCCCCAGCTCGGCCAGCAGCGGCGCCGAGGCAGGCGAACCGATCTCCTCGTCGGGCGACAGCAGCACCGTCCATCCCACGCCCTGTCGGTCCGGGTGGGTTTCGAAGGCGGCGAGGGCGGCCAGCATGACGGAGATGCCGCCCTTCATGTCGGCGATCCCGGGCCCGTTCAGGGCCCCGTCGGGACGGGCCGTGACGGACTGGAAGGCGCTGTCGACCGGATAGACGGTGTCGTAGTGGCCGGTCAGGACGACCTGGACCGGCGCCTCGGGCCGGGCGGCGATCATCAGGGCGTCGGCCCGGGACTGGGACCGGATCGCACCATCATCGCCGACGCTGGAGAAGCCCGCCGTGGGGATCCGCGTGACCTCGGCCGGCAGGCGGGCGGCCTCGGCCTCCAGCAGGGCGAGGGTGTCGTTGAGCCCCGCGGCGTTGTCACTCCCGGAATTCAGGTTCGACCACGCGACGGCGCGCTCGATCAGGATCGCCGCCCCCCGCCCGACCAGGTCGAGGGCGGCCTGATCCTGTTGGAGAATCCGCATGGAAAGACCCTAGCCGCCCCGGTGGCAAAGGTGAACCCTGGAGCCTGATTCACGTTTTCGACAGAACCGCAGAGCGGTTCTGTCTCATACGATCATGCTCTAGCGGTTCGCCTCGCGATTGGGCCTGCGGTCATCGCTTGCCGTGCCCGGAACCCGGGACTGCCGCCGCCAGCGGATCGACAGGGCCGCGTCGCCCTGTCCGCCGAAGCGGGAGCTGATCGCCAGATTGCGTCGCACCTGCCACTCGACGTTCACAGCCGCGCCGCCCTCGCCACCGCCGATGATCTCCAGATAGACGTCGTCGGTGATGTAGCGGCCGCCCGCGACGGTCAGGGCGGAGGCCTCTCCGCCGAAGGACAGTCGATCCAGCCCCGCCAGCTCGCGCAGGTTGCCGATCACGTCGAAGCCGCCCCCGCCGGCCAGCGAGGCCACGCCCGCCGCCAGCTGGGCCGCCTCGAACGGCGACAGCTGCGACGCCGAGCGGCCGAACAGAACCTGGGACAGAATTTCGTCCTGGGGCAGGGCCGGGGTCGAGGTCAGCAGGATCTCGGGTCGCGCAGCCGTGCCGGTGACCCGGATCGTGGCGGTCAGCGCCGGGTCCTCGCGCGCCGCAGACAGGTTCAGCCGGATGCGGGCGGGGTCGGTGGAGAGGGCGATCGAGCCGCGATCGTCGAAGACGAACCGCTTGCCGGCGAAGTCATAGTCGCCCCGGACGATACTGGCGTTGCCTCCGAGGATGGGCTGAGCCACCGTGCCCGTGACGCGGGCATTGACGTTGAGCATCACGTTCAGGCCCCGACCGGCCACCTTAACATTGCCGCCCCGTGAGCGCAGCCGGATGTCGAGCCCGATCTGCGGACCCCGGCTGGGACCCGCCTCGTCCGTTTCAACGGGGTCGCCTCCCGGACGGTTGATCTCGACCACATCCATGCCGACGATGCCGCCGGAGCCGGGCGGATTGGCTTCGATCCGCGCTTCGTCGATGTCGATTTCGCCCGCCAGCCGGATAACGCCGTCTGCGCCGCGGACGACCGTCAGAGGACCCGAGGCCAGGGCTTCCGCGATGTCGTTGTCGATGATGCGGAAGCGCGTGAGAACCAGCTGGAAGTTGGACCCCGAGCCCTGCCTGAGACCGATACGGCCTTCGCCCGACACCGTACCGCCCGCGCTGTCGGTAGCGGTGAAGGTCTGGACCAGCGCGGTCGTGTCATCCAAGCGGCTGGCCAAGGTCACATCGTCCAGCACCAGGCCGACCGCATTGTCCCGGAACCGGCCCTCGGTGAGGTTCAGACGCCCGGTCAGCAGCGGCGCGGCCAGGGTTCCGTTCAAGATCGCCCGGCCATCGACCTGTCCCGCCAGGGTGCGCTCCCCGCCGAAGAACACGTCCCAGATGGGCTGGATCTGGCCCCGGACCATGACTTCGCCCGACATCGGCCGGGTGCGCGCGATAGCCAGGCGCAAGGGGATAGCCGAGGCCTCGACCGGCAGGGTGATGTAGGCGGTCGCGTTGAGCGCGTCCGTGCCCGCGGCGTTGGCCTGGAGGCGCAGGGTGTTGTTGACCAGGGTGGCGTTGACCGCGCCGTCGACGAACAGGCCGCGCGGCGCGTCGATGCTGCGAAGCTGGGCCAAGGTGATATTTGCCGATCCCGACAGGTCGTCGCCTGCGCCGCGCAGGGAGACGCGGCCGGTCACCCGCCCGCGAAGGTCGGGCGCGATGGAGCCCAGCTCCACGCTGGTCAGGTCGGCCTGGATGACGGCAGCGTCCGAATCCTGCCGCAGCTCGCCGATCAGCCTCCCGCCGCCGACCGAAAGGTCGACCCGGGCCACCCGGCCGTCTCCGGACAGGGCCACCACGGCCGGATTGCGCGTGGAGAAGTCGACGTCGCGGACGCTGCCCGAGCCTTCGAGGGTCACGCTCTGTGCCCGGCCGCTACGGGCGTAGACCCCGGAACCTTCGAACGCGGCCGGCGTATCGCCGCCGACGTCGGCCGTCACGGTGAAGGGAAGGCGGGCCAGCGTGCCGCGGCCTTTCAATTCCAGGGTGCGGATGACATAGCCGGAACCGGCGAAGCGGACGTTCTTGCCGCTGACGTCCAGGATGGCGGTCTCGTTCCCCGCGCTCTCGGTCAGGCGAACGCGGCCGTCGGCCGTACCCGAGGCGAGGAAGGCACCGGGGCGGGCAGTGAAGGTCAGGTCGGCGCTGGAGGGGGTGTTGTCGGCCAGGGTGATCGAGCCTTGTGCGGTCACCCCACCGGCGTTCAGGTCGACCTCGGTCAGCCGCATTCGGGCACCGCCCAGGAAGAAATTCCCCGCCGCCCGCGCGGGTCCATAGCTGGACCCCGCCGTCAGCACGATCCGTCCGTCGGACGCGTCGACACCCTTGCGAAAACTCAGCACCAAATCGGCATCGGCCAAGGTCAGGGGGCCGGCCGCTAGGCTGGCGAAGGTGGCGGTCAGGTCGGGGCGCGGCTGGGCCAGGGTGCCGGTGAGGGCACCGTTTCCGGTCATCGCCCCGTCGATGGCGATGGGGTCGACGCCGAAGGGACCGCTCGCATTCCAGTCCAGGGCGAGCCGCAGACGGCCGTTCGGCTCGATCAGGCCGCGAGCCGAGGCCGTGCCGGCTACGCCGGTCAGCAGGCTCTGCTCGATCGCGATCCGCCCCTTGTCCAGCGCCCCTGTGAGCTGCAGGCGCGGGGCCGCGCCGAGCAGTCGATCCAGTTCCGCTAGGCCGGTAGCAAGCTGTCCGGCTCGTCCGTCGAACGTCAGGCGCCAGGGCGCGCCGTTGCGGGCCGATGACGCCTCGATCGGTCCGCCGAAGGTTCCCCGGGCACCGGGCCGGATCCGTCCGATGTCCGTGATGTCGGCCCGGCCGCGGAATCCAAGGCCGCCGGTCAGGCTGCGTCCGCCCGATCCCGTCAGGGTCAGGGCCTGGCCGCGCGCCTCGATCCGCCGCAGCAACAGGGCCCCGTCGGCCAGACGCGCGGCTTCAAAAACGACCCGCGGGGCTGGGCCGAGAAGGGTGCCCACGATGCCCTCGCTGCGTCCTCCCGCTGCGACGAGATCGCCCCGGACCGTGAAGCGTCCGTTGTCGGCTGCGATGTTGAGTGGTCCCCATACGGTCCGGGCGGCATAGCTGGCCAGCGCGGCGTCCGAAAGGCGCAAGTCGCCTTCCAGTCTCCAGCGCGCCGCATCGCCCCGGAACAGACCCTTCCAGCTTGTCGCCCCGCCGCCCGGGGTGCCCGCCAGTCGGGTCAGAGAAGCGGTCGAGACGGTCAGGGCAACTCCGTCTTGGGCACTGCGATCCGACAAGCGAATCATGCCGCGAGCGCTGGACTGCAGATTTTCGGCCGACAGCCGCCAAGCGACGCCCTGCAGTCCCTCTCGGCGCGCGTCGCGAACGGCCGCGAAGCCGAACCGGGCGGTGCGACCGATCCGGCGGACGAAGGGCTCCAGCAGGTCGGAACCGCTGAAATCGAAGTAACCGGAGATGCGCGCGCCCGCCGGACCGTATCGGCCGCGAATGGTCAGGGGCGTAAAGTCGCCGGTGCGAACAGTGGCGTCGACGATGTCGCCGTTCACCAGGGCGACCGCCGAGAAAGGGCGGTCCGGCGAATAACCCAGGGAGCCCGCCAAGGGGCCGCCCTGGGCCTCGCTGGCGCGCAGGTTCAGTCGCAGGTCCTCGGGTCCGGCACCGAGCGTCGCCGCGAGACGCAGGAAGTCGCCGGGGCGGTTCAGACTGTAGGCGCTGACGGTCGCAGTCTTGTTGCCGGACCGGGGAACAAGGGCGCCGCCGGTCAGACGCCAGCGGCCGTACTCCTGCGAGAAACCCTCCATCAGCTCGATGTCGGCGGTGAAGCGGTCGATCTCGACGCTGATAGGCATCGGACGCGGCGGCTTGCCATCCGGCGGCTCGATCTCCGGACGGCGGAGCAGGCGGATCGACCGGGCGGTGATCTCCGTGGCCTGGAAACGCCGCGTCACCAGAGGCCAGTAGCTCCAGTCAACATGAACGTCCCGGGCTTCCAGCCAGATGCCCTTCTCGTCGGTGACAGTCACCCGGGCCAGGGTGAAGTCGTCAAACAGGTCGCCCGACAGACCTTCTACGTTGATGCGCCCGTAGCGGCTGATCTTCTGGCCCGTGACAAAACTGGTCACCAGATCCCGCCCTGGTCCCGTGACCAGATACATCCGGCCGCCGAAGGCGAGGATCAGCGTCAGGGCGACCAGGCCGACGAGGATGAACCCGCCGAGGAAAGCGACCGTTTGCAGCCTGCTGCGACGGCGCTTTGCGACCTGGACCGGGTCGTTGCCGGTCGCCTCGATCGCTGCCTCAGGCTCGCGACGCGGCCGTGGCGTTCGCTTGCGCCCGGGCCTCGGCGGTTGGATCGGCTCCTGGGTCAAAACGCCTGGCCGATGCTGACATAGACCTGGAAGTCAGCGTCGCCCTCGCGTTTGTCCAGCGGGAACGCAATGTCGGCACGGATGGGGCCGAAGGACAGATTGTACCGCGCGCCCACGCCGACGGCGTAGCGCAGATTGGAGAAGTCCGGGGCCTCGTCGAATCCAATCGCCCCGGCGTCGACGAAGGCCACGGCACCGAAGTTGCGACCGAGGTCGCGGCGCAGCTCGGCGGAGGCTTCGAACAGCGACAGGCCACCGCGCGGGGTATTGTCGGGCAGGCGCGGTCCGACGCCCTGGTACGAATACCCTCGCACCGAACCGCCTCCGCCGGAATAGAACAGCCGGTCCGAAGGGACGCTGAGCTCGCCGCCGCCTACGATAGCCCCCAGCCGCAGCCGCCCCGCGGCCACGGTCCTGGCCTTGTCCTGAAGCGGTGCGTACGCCGTCAGCTGGGCTTCGGTGCGGAGGAAGACGATCGTATCCCCGCCCGTCACAGCCGTGGGCTGAACATTGAGCGTCACCCGCCAGCCTGCCGTGGGATTCAGCGGGTCGTTAGACTGGTCCAGATGGGCGCTGCCCCGGCCGGTCAGGATCGCCAGATCGCGACTGCTGGCGATGGGGACCTGGGTCAACGGATCAAACCGGTTCTCGTCGTAGCGACCGGCGTCAAGACCGATCCCGTAGCTGTAATAGGAGGTCTTGCCGATCCTTCGACGAAGGTCGGCCGAAAGCACTGCAGCGGTCCGGCGATAGGCGTCGGTGTCTTCGTTCACTGCGGCGGCCGACAGGGCCAGGGTCTGCCCCGGTTGGCGCCAGTGGGGCAGGGACAGGTCCGCTCCGACGCGGCTGTCGATATCGGCGAGCCGCGCCTGGAACCGAAGCGTATCCGCCCGGCCGAAACGATTGTACCAGGTCCAGAGCCCCTCAAGGCCCGATCCGTCCGCGGTCGAGAAGGTCGCGCCGGCCTCAAGGATCCGGCGTGGACGATCGGTCAGGGTGACGACGATGGGCCGGTTGCCGGCGGCGGTGGTCTGGTCTGCCGCCGTCAGGGCGACGGCGACGCCGTCATAGACCCCGGTCTCGAGCAGGCGTCGCTCCAGTTCGGCCACTTGGTCGGGATCATAGCGATCGCCCTCCCGCCATGGAGCCAGCCCGACGACCCAGTCGGCGCTCGTCGGGCCCCGGGTTTCAACCCGGACGCCGTCGAGGCGGACCAGGGAGCCGGCGCTGATGTTGTAGGCCGGCGCGACGGTCAGCGCGCCATGATCGACGACCACGCGACGCGGCTGGATGGCCGCGTCAGGGTATCCCTGACGCGTCAGGCTGGCGATGATCCGGCCTTCGCCGGCGATCACGTCCGCAGCCCGGCCCGGCTCGCCGGGCGTGAGGGCGATTTCCGTCCGCGCGGTGCGGACGACCTCCGGCTCGGGCTCCGACCCAACCCACCGAATCTCGGGCGCGGCGAGGACAAATCGGGGACCCAGGGTGATCTTCAGAACCGCGACGGGCGCGTCCTCGCCCTCGACATCGGCTTCCAGGACAGGCTGGTAATAGCCTTCCGACCGCAGCACGGCCTCAGCGGAATCGCGCGCGGCCCGGGCGCGCCGGCGGGCCTCGAAACCGTTCGTCGGCGGCCCGTCGGTTTCGCCGATGGCTTGGGCCAGCAGGGCCCGGAGGCCCGGGTCAAGGTCGCCCTGGATCGCGGCGCGCGGATCAGCCGAGGCAACGCCCGCAAGCACCAGCCCGCCCAGGCCGAAGGCCGCTGCGGCGAGAGCCGTCTGGAACCGGCGGGCGTGACATGACCTTGACGTCAACAGGACACCCCGGGGGCGGGACCCGGACGGGTCACGCTTGGCAAAGGCCCCCCTCAACCAGCGAATCGCGACCGTCCTGCGGCGCGATCAATAGAACAGGGTTTCGCTCTCGGGCTGAACCGTCTCTTCGGACGATCGCTGCTCCGGAGGCAAGGGGCTCGCGTCCGCCGGCAGCGCATCGGCCGGTGCGCCGGTCGCGGCGGCGGGAGCCGCCTGATCGGCAGCGGCGGCGGCCATCTCATCATCCATGACCGGCGGGGCGGACTCAGCGTCCCGTGCGCCCGGCACCTCGCAACCGGCCACAACCAGGCCGGCACCGAGGGCGGCAAACAAGATCCAACGCTTCATATCTGTCTCCCCGGAGGTCGGCGTCGAAACGCGACGCGAATAGAACTGTTCCATAACGGTTCCTGCAGCCTCGGTCACGCCGGTTCCGCCATCTGACGGCAACCAATCCTTCGTCTATTGCTGACAGAACAGGAGGAAAGGAGGGGACCGGCCATGATGGTGAACGGCTATGCGATGGTCGCCCGGGTGCGGTTTCGCGAACTCAAGACGCGAATAGGCCTGGCGACTATCATTACCCTGACCGCGTGGTTTCTGACCCAGTCGCTTTGGCCCCTGGCCTGGTTCGGCGCGGTGGTCGCGACCCAGGCGCTCGACTGGATTGTCTTTCGTCCGCTCAGGATGAACCCCGATCTGGCTCCCTCAGCGACCTACAGGGTCGGGCTTTGCGCCACAGCCGCGATCAATGTGATCGTCTATTCCGGCATCTCGGCCTATCTCTGGATCGCCGGGGGTGACGCGGGCCGACTGTTCGCGATTATCCAGGTGGCGGGCGGCCTGCTGCATGTCAGCCTGCACATGCATCATGTGCGCCCGCTGCTGTTTTCGGCGGTCGTGCCGCACAGCCTGTATTTCCTCGGGCTGCCTGTGTTCGGGGCGATCGTCGACGGCAGGCCGCAGGAGATGCTGATCGCGGTCGCGGGGGTTCTCTACATGATGCATCTGGTCGTCGCGGTGCGGCAGAGTTCGATGACGACGACGGCCCTGAAGACCGCCAATGACGAGGCCCGCGCTGAGCGCCGGAAGGCCGAGGTGGCCAGCGCCGCCAAGTCGGATTTCCTCGCCGTTATCAGTCACGAGATCCGCACGCCTATGAATGCGGTCATCTCGGCCGCCAATCTGCTGCGGCGGACGCGACTGGACCGTGAGCAACGCGAGCATGTGTCCATGCTGCTCGACGCGGGCGACGTGCTGGTCGGGCTGCTGAACGACGTGCTGGACTTCTCCAAGATTGAGGCCGGCAAGATGAGGCTGGAATCGTCCGTCATGGACGTTCGAGAAAAGCTTGGATCGCTGAGGCGACTCTGGGACCCGAAAGCTTCGGCCAATGGCGTGCGGCTGAAGATACAGATAGAGCCGCATGTGCCGGATTGCATCCAGACCGATCCGCTGCGCCTGCAGCAGATGCTGTTCAACCTGCTGTCCAATGCGGTCAAGTTCACAGCCGACGGCTCGATCACGGTCTCAGTCGACTGGCGCGAAGCCGACAGCCGGTTGATCATCTCGGTCGCCGATACCGGCTGCGGCATTCCCGCCGACCGTCTGGCGCATATCTTCGACAGTTTTGAGCAGGCCGACGCGGGCACAACGCGAAAATACGGCGGCACGGGCCTCGGCCTGGCGATCAGCCGGCGTCTGGCCGAGATCATGGGGGGCCGTCTGACGGCCGAGAGCGTC
>Ga0163144_10029160_pt1 | contig 10606 bp, 11 predicted proteins | sample OliLak19BULKMAT1_FD_123175 | JGI IMG/M metagenome (GOLD analysis project Ga0163144, IMG submission 123175) | Freshwater microbial mat bacterial communities from Lake Vanda, McMurdo Dry Valleys, Antarctica - Oligotrophic Lake LV.19.BULKMAT1 | ecosystem: Environmental > Aquatic > Freshwater >...
AACAGGCGCTCTAATAATGGTGGAACCATTGCGTGAAATCGGGGATTAGTCATCAGAACCAACTGGAGGCTATCCCCGATGACCCGCTTTGCCTTTACCGCTGCTGCCGCTGCCACCCTTGCCCTCGTCACCGGCGGTATAGCCGCTGCGCCCGCGACCTTTGCTCAGGGCGCACCGCAGGTCCCCGGCACAATGGACGCATCGCGTGTTACGGCGGGAACCTATGCGCTCGACGCTGGGCACACGCTGGTCAGCTGGAACGTCAGCCACTTCGGTTTCAACGACTATTTTGGCCTGTTCGGCAATATCACCGGCACCATGACGATGGACCCGGCCAATATCGAAGCCGCCACCTTCGACATCACCATCCCGGTCGGTGAAGTCACTGTGGCAAGCGCGGGGCTCAAAGATCACCTGCTGCGCGCGGGCAAGGATGGCGGCGCGCCAGATTTCTTCGGCCCCACGCCGGACATGGCCAAGTTCACCTCGACCAAGGTGGTCAAGACCGGGGCGACGTCTGCCAATGTGCTCGGCAATCTGACACTGAACGGCAAGACCGCGCCGGTTATGCTGGCGGTGGACTTTTCTGGGGCCGGGGCCAATCCGTTCAACAAGAAGGAAACCGTCGGTTTCCACGCTCGCGCTCTGATGGATCGCACCCAGTGGGGCATCAACTATGGTGTGCCTTTGGTGGGCAAGGACGTGACGCTGACCATCAGCGCCGCTTTCGAAAAGCAATAATTCGCCGCAACGTCGAGGGGCCTGCGAGCCCCTCGCCAGCCACTATTCCTCATCGCCAAGCAGCCGTTCGAGCGCAATTGGCATGATGCTGGTGATCTCGACCGATCGATCCTCGCCGCTCATGTCGCGCGCTTCCAACACCGCGTCACGCTGGCGCAGCAGTTCGGCAAGATCGCCGCGTGATAGGCCCACAATCGCGGTCAGCCAGTCATTGACCATCGGATCACCATCCGGCCCGCGCAGATCGAACTTTGCCAATTGATCGATCACCGCTTCGGCGGGATAAATCCATTCGTCCGTAACCCAGCGATTGGTGGTGAACCAGCACAGCGGCAGGCCTTCGGAGCTGATCGCCAAAGCGCCAATATGCACGACATCGGCGCGCGGCTCGTCTGGCGTTGCAGGCAGGGGCACGATGATCGGATCGACGCCGTCAGGCATGACCGACGTATCAAGAAACAGGTGGAAATGGCCATGCTCACCTTCGCTGCGTTCAGCCGGCGGGTGGCAATGGTAGAAATAGCGGCTGCCCGCTGCGCCATTGACAATATCGTCTGGCGGGTAGTGCTGCCATAGTTCGGCCGGCACAGCCGATGGCAGAACCCGGTTCATCAGCGGCTGACCTCCCGCAAACATCGCTGCGGTGCTGGTCATGAGAAGATCGGTCAGTTCGGCATGGGTCATGTGTCAGAAGCGGCGCTGGCAGTCAGATGGTGATCGGGAGAGGTGCAGCACCTCTCCCAACCTACCAATCGCATCATTCCAATCAAGCGGTCGGCTTGCAGGGATTAGCCTTGCAGGGATTGGCCGCACACGGATTGGCCTTGCAGGGGTTCGCCTTGCATGGGTTGGCTGCACATGGGTTGGCAGCGCAGGGATTCGCGGCGCAGGGCGCAGCGGCCTTGGTCTTCTTGGCCTTCTTCGCGGCCTTGCACGGGCTGCACGGATTGTAGCTGCTCGAACGGGCCGAGCATGGGCCGCACGGGGCATCAGCCATTGCAGCAGTGCCAGCGGTCGCCATCGTCAGGCCGCCAGCAACCATCAGCATCTTTGCAAGCATCTTGGCATTCGACATTTCGCTTCTCCTCTTGGTGATCAACATATCCGCCGGGATTGTGACAAACCGCCAATCCCCCTCACGAAACTTTGCAATGAACGGCCGGGTTACCCGCCGAAGACTTCGCCCTCGGGCACTTCTTCCCATGCCGGGTCGGACTGCGCGATGAAGCCGGGGATATTGCCCAGCCAGGTCTTCTGCACGCCTTCGTTGAAGTTGAGGTAGAGCTTGCCGTCCACCACTTTGTAGAGCGTCGCATCACCCGGAGCGAGCGAACCGCGGCTCATCGCCCAAGCACAGTGGCCACCATATTGCGGGGCATAGGCTGAGGGGTTGGCCTTGAAAGCATCGGCATTGGCCTGATTGACGAAGTGCCATTCGGCGTCGTTCCAGGTCACGCTGTATTGCGCATCGCCCATCACCGGGGCACCGTCGCCCGTGAAATAGCTCACTGCGTCGTAACCGCTGACCGCGACCGCCGCCTCACCGTCGACCTCGACATACACGCCGCCATCGGCCAGCGCCGGGGCGGCATAAGCCAGCGGCGCGGCAATCGCGGCGACGGCCAGCATCAGTTGCTTCAGTCGCATTTTCGGATCACTCCTCACAGAATTTCGGGCGTGCGACGGCCAGCGGCATCTCGCCCATTAAAAAGAACGGGAATGGCAATGGGGGGTAGCCTTCCCGCAATGGTAAAGTCGTGATTGCCGACCGACCGCGCACACCTCCTGTTCGCGGGTCGTCGAGGTTTGGTTACGGCCAGGGAAAAAATATTTCGCGACGCCCGGAATTCTTGAAGATTGCCCCAAGTTCTCGACACGATTTGCGCAATCAGCCAATAGCGTCGGCCATGCGTCTGACCGATTGCCACAATATCGACGATTTCCGCACGCTGGCCAAAGCGCGCCTGCCGTTTCCCGTGTTCGACTACATCGACGGCGCAGCCGATGATGAGCTGACCAAGGCGCGCAACACCGCCGCTTTTGAGACGGTTGATCTGGTGCCTGACGTGCTGGCGGGCGTCGCCGAAATCGACACGTCGTGCACCATCCTGGGGCGGCGTTCGGCGCTTCCCTTGATGCTCTCTCCCACGGCTGTGCAGCGCGCGTTTCACTGGCAGGGCGAAACAGCGGTAGCCAAAGCGGCGGAGAAGTTCGGGCTGTGGTTCGGTATCTCCAGCCTTGCCACCCACAGTATCGAGGAAATCGCGGCGCTGACCGCTGGCCCAAAGCTGTTCCAGCTTTATGTCCATAAGGACAAGGGGTTGAATACCCACATGATTGAAAGGTGTCAGGCCGCGGGTTTCGATGCGCTGGCGCTGACGGTCGACACCATCGTTTCGGGCAAGCGCGAACGGTGTTTGCGCAGCGGGTTTACGACCCCGCCGCGCTTTAGCCCGTCGAGCATGTGGAGCTACGCCACCCGCCCGCGCTGGACGCTGGACTACCTTTTGCGCGAGCAATTCCGCCTCCCCAATCTCGATACCCATGTGCGCGAGGGGTCGAGCAAGGCGTTGAGTATCGCTGATTATTTCAACACAATGCTCGACACGTCGATGGACTGGAACACCGCAGCCGCAATCCGCGAACAATGGGGCGGAAAATTCGTGCTGAAAGGGGTGATGAGCGCCGCTGATGCCCGGCGGGCGGTGGAGATTGGCGCGGATGCAATCATGATTTCGAACCATGGCGGCAGACAACTTGACGGAAGCCGCGCGCCGTTCGATCAACTGTCTGAAATTGTTGATACCGTCGGCGGGCAGATCGAGATTATCTGCGATGGCGGCATCCGGCGCGGCACCCATGTGCTAAAGGCGCTATGCAGCGGGGCGAGCGCAGGATCGGGGGGTCGGCTCTATCTCTACGCGCTGGCTGCGGCGGGGCAAGACGGGGTCGAGCGCGCGCTGGGCATCCTCAAGGACGAGCTGGAACGCGGGATGCGGCTGATGGGTGTGACGCGGGTGGACCAATTGACGCAGGATCGGCTGCGCTATCGCAGCTGATGTTATGCTGCTGTCATAATCCTGCAACGGTTTGGGCGTTTTGCGGCTTGTCACATTTCTCGGGAACCTGACCAATGATCCGGACTGTCTCCAACTTTCGCGCCCTACCCTTTGCGCTTGCCGCACTCGCGTTGACCGCTTGCGGTAGCGAGCCTGCGCAGCCGGGCAATGATGCCGACAGCTTTGCCGCGCGGATCGGCAAGGGAGAGGCGAGCCCGACCCCTGGTCCCGCCGCCACTGCTGCGCCCACCATCGCCACCCCGCTGCCCGGCGCGGCCCCCGGTGCATTTGCCAAGGGCACGTTGACCGATCCCGCTGCGCAGAACTGCGGCGCGCCGCAGATGGCGCCGTTCATCGGCAAGCTCGCCGATCAGACCACCCGCGCGGAAATTGCCAAGGTATTGGGCCGCACCAATAACCTGCGATTTGTCGTGTTCGGCAGCGATGATGTGAACCCTGATGCGACCAACCCGCGTCTCAGCCTGATGCTCGATGCGCAAAACATTATCCGCGACGCGCGCTGTGGTTAAGGTGGGCGGTTAAGGCAGCGCAGGGCAATCCCTGCTTGCGCGCAGGGCATCAATCGGGATAGGTCACAACCAATGGAACGGAACGCATCGCTGCTGCTACGACTTATGCGCCCTTGGGCATAGGTTGCTGCGTGCTCAGACGGGCGCGGCGCTGCTCCCAAGGGTGATCATGCCGCCAGCATCCCTTCCCTTTCCGTGACGAGCCATCCCATGACCATGCTCAAGCAGCCTTCCGTCAAATATCGCCCTTTCGGCCAGATCAATCTGCCTGATCGCCAGTGGCCCTCGCGCATGATCGAGAAGGCTCCGCGCTGGCTTTCGACCGATCTGCGCGACGGCAATCAGTCGATCATCGACCCGATGGACGCGGTGAAAAAACGCCGCTTCTTCGATCTGCTGGTTGAAATTGGGGTCAAGGAAATCGAAGTCGGTTTTCCCAGCGCAGGCGCGACCGAGTTCGATTTCATCTCTGGCCTCGTGAAATCCGATGCGATCCCGGATGATGTCACGGTGCAGGTGCTCACGCAAAGCCGCGAAGACCTGATCCGCACCAGCTTCGCCAGCCTTGAAGGCGCGCGCACCGCCATCGTCCACCTCTACAACGCAGTCAGCCCGGCATGGCGCGACATTGTGTTCCGGATGAGCAAGGACGAGGTGAAAGCCATCGCTGTCGCCGGGGCGAAAGTGATGCGCGATGAAGCGGCGCGCTATCCCGGCACGGATTGGCATTTCCAGTATTCGCCCGAGACCTTCTCCACCGCCGAACTCGATTTCAGCATCGAGGTTTGCGCGGCGGTGATGGAGGTGCTCGCCCCCACCCCCGAGCGTCCAATCATCCTCAACCTGCCCGCCACGGTCGAGGCCGCGACGCCGAACATCTACGCCGATCAGATCGAATATTTCGGAAGGCATCTGCCGAACCGCGAAAGCGCGATCCTGTCGCTCCACACCCACAATGATCGCGGCACCGGTGTCGCGGCGGCGGAACTTGGGCTGATGGCGGGCGCAGACCGGGTCGAAGGCTGCCTGTTCGGCAATGGCGAACGCACCGGCAATTGCTGCCTCGTGACTATGGCGCTCAATCTCTACACCCAAGGCGTCGATCCGGAGCTTGATTTTTCGGACATCGACCGGGTGATCGAGACGGTCACTTACTGCAACGATCTTCCCGTCCACCAACGCCACCCTTACGGCGGCGAGTTGGTTTACACAGCTTTTTCCGGTAGCCATCAGGACGCGATCAAAAAGGGTTTTGAAGCCCGCGAGACGCAGAATGACGAAGGTTGGCGCGTGCCCTATCTGCCGATTGACCCGGCCGATCTGGGGCGCAGTTACGAAGCGGTGATCCGGGTCAATTCGCAATCCGGCAAGGGTGGGTTCGCCTGGGTGCTGGAAAAGGATCAGGGGCTGAAACTGCCCAAGCGGATGCAGGCCGATTTTTCCAAGCACGTGCAGCGCATGGCGGACGAATTGGGCCGCGAATTGGGCGCCGCCGACATTTGGGACGCGTTCCGCCGCGCCTATCACGTCCAGACCCATCCCAAGCATTTCCAGCTTGTCCGTTACGAGGAAAGCCGCGCCAGTGATGGCACCCGCATCTTTGCCGGCACCATTGCAGTCGAAGGCAAGGAGCAATCAGTTTCTGGGCGCGGCAATGGTCTGATTTCCAGCGTGATGGTCACCTTGCGCGAAGCGTTCGGCGTGGAACTCGACGTGGCCGATTACACCGAACACGCATTGGGCGCAGGCACAGATGCGCGCGCGGCCGCTTACCTTGAATGCAGCACGCCCGATGGCCGCACCATCTGGGGTTGCGGGATCGATGAAGACATCGCCACCGCCAGCGTGCGCGCGGTGCTTTCTGCGGCAAATGCGGCAGTGGCGTCTGCGGCAGGCTGATCGCCTGCCCGCTTGCGCCGCGCCAGATTTCAGCGCAACAATCACGTGGCTGAACAATGGGAGGGGAGGCCCGGGATGGACACGTTGGAACATGGTGCGGGCCTGCCCCCGCCGCAACCTGCTCCCCCGCCGCAGGTGGCGCGCGATCTGACATGGGTTGACCTTACGCGCGCACTGACGGCGGGTTGGCGCGACTTTCTCGCCATGCCGCAATTCGGGCTGTTTTTTGGCGGGTTCTATGTGATTGCCGGGATTGCGATTGGCTGGGTCACGATCACCGGCGGAGAGTTGACCTGGCTGATCCCCGCGATCGCCGGTTTTCCGCTGATCGCCCCGTTCATCGCGGTCGGCCTGTACGAAGCGAGCCGGCGGCGGGCGGCGGGCGATGTGCCATCATGGCGCGCGGTGCTCGGCGCGTTACGGGGTCACGACGATGATCAGATTCTGTCGATGGGGGTGATTGTGTTCGTCGCCTTTTCATTCTGGATGATCATCGCCCATGCGATTTTCGCCGTGTTCATGGCGGAAAGCGGGATGAGCGCTGGCGGCGGCGGAGCCTTGGCGGCTTTCCTCGCCCCGGCGGGCCTTGCCGTGCTGACGGTGGGCAGCGCCGTGGGCGCGGTGATGGCCTTTGCATTTTACGCGATGACAGTGATCAGCCTGCCGATGCTGGTCGCACGCAAGGTCGATTTCCTCACCGCGATCATCACCAGCATCAAGGTGGTGCGCGGAAATTTTGCGGTCATGCTCGGCTGGGCGGCGATCATTGCGGCGCTGCTGTTTGTCGCGATGCTGCCGGGGTTTCTGGGCCTGCTGGTAGCGCTGCCAGTGCTCGCCCATGCGACCTGGCATTTGTATGTGCGCGCCGTCGTCTGACAACCACGAACCTCAAGAAACGACCGGGAGAGAGCGATGAACGCCGCCACACATCAGCCTGAAGCCATCATCGAACCCGATCTGCCGATCATCGATCCACACCACCATCTGTGGGATCTGCGGCCGATGATCCCGATGTTCCCGCAGCCGCATCACCACTTCATCGCGGCGTTGGTCGACAATGCACATTACACCTTTGACCAACTGCACGGGCACCTGACCAGCGGCCACAACATCATCGGCACGGTCTTCATGGAGTGCGGCGCGTTCTATAACGGTGCTTATGGCGACGCGCTGAAACCCGTCGGCGAGGTCGAGTTCGTCAACGGTGTCGCAGCGCAATCGGCCAGCGGGCTGTATGGGCCGGGCCGGGCCTGTGCGGGGATTGTCGGCCATGCCAACCTGATGCTGGGGAGCGAGGCTGGCGCAGTGCTCGACGCGCTGACCGCCGCAGCCCCGCACCGGTTCAAGGGTATTCGCCATGCGGGCGCGTGGGATGCCGATCCAGAGGTGCTCGGCCCGCCGTTCCACCATCCAGAGGGGCTGTACCGCGACGCGACCTTCCGCCAAGGCTTTGCCGAACTGGGCAAACGCGGACTGACCTTCGATGCCTGGGTGCTTGAACCGCAATTGCCCGATGTGATTGATCTGGCACGCGCCTTTCCCGATCAGCCGATCTGCCTTGACCATTGCGGCACGCCTGTTGGGGTGGCGGCTTACAAGGGGCGGCTGCACGAACGGTTTGACGGGTGGCGGCACAATATCCGCGAATTGGCGCAATGCGAGAATGTGGTCGTGAAACTCGGCGGCCTCGCGATGGCGTTCTGCGCCTTGCCCGAGGAAGGCCCCTGCGCGGGCAACGGTTCGGAGCATCTGGCGGCGCTGTGGCGGCCCTATATCGAAACCTGCATCGAAGCCTTCGGGCCGGGCCGCGCGATGTTTGAAAGCAATTACCCGGTCGATTACTGGGGCGCGGATTACGCGGTGCTGTGGAATGCGTTCAAACGCCTCACCCGATCAGCCAGTGCCGACGAGAAAGCCGCTCTGTTTGCGGGCACAGCGGCGCGGTTCTATGGGCTGGAGGACCTGCTCGGGTAAGCCCCGCGCACACCTCCCCAAATTGGCGCTTGGCAGCGGTGGAACCTGCGTTAGAGACGCGGGTTAAGAATACAGTTTTAAGGAGAAACCGATGCCGCTTCCCGCCCCGTTTGATCGTCTGCGCTTGCCGCTGATCGGTTCGCCGCTGTTCATCGTGTCCGGGCCGGAACTGGTGATTGCGCAGTGCAAGGCCGGGATCATCGGCAGCTTCCCCGCACTGAACGCGCGCCCGCAGACGCTGCTGGACGAATGGCTCCATCAGATCACCGAAGAACTGGCCAAGCACAACCGCATGCACCCCGATCGTCCGGCCGCACCGTTTGCGGTCAACCAGATCATCCACAAGACCAACGACCGGGTCGAGGCTGACATGGCGACGTGCGAAAAGTGGCAAGTGCCGATGGTCATCACCTCACTTGGCGCGCGCGAGGAAATCTTCGCCGCGGTCAAGAACTGGGGCGGGATCACGATGCACGACGTGATCAACAACCGCTTTGCCCGCAAGGCGATTGAAAAGGGCGCAACCGGGCTGATCCCGGTTGCCGCGGGCGCAGGCGGCCACGCTGGCGCGCTGTCGCCGTTCGCGCTGATGCAGGAAATCCGCGAATGGTTTGATGGCCTGGTCGCCCTGTCAGGCTCGGTCGCGCACGGCGCAACGATCCTGGCGGCTCAATCGCTGCGGGCAGATTTTGCCTATGCGGGCAGTGCTTTCATCGCCACCAAGGAAGCCAACGCCGACTCAGCCTACAAGCAGGGCATCGTCGATGGATCGTCCGAAGGCATCGTCTACACCAACCTGTTCACCGGCGTGCACGGCAACTACCTGCGCTCCTCGATCGAGGCGGCCGGGCTTGATCCCGATGACCTGCCGATCAGCGATCCCAGCAAGATGAACTTCGGCAGCGGCGGCAATACCAAAGCCAAGGCGTGGAAGGATATCTGGGGTTCGGGTCAGGGCATCAGCACGATCAAAGATGTCGGCAGCGTCGAAGACCTCGTCGCCCGGTTTGAGCGCGAATACCACGACGCCAAGGCGCGGATGCTGGCCAATTCGCACTACACCGCGTGGGGCGCGCTGGCAGAGGCCGCCGAATAGGCCCTATTCAGCCGACCACAGGGCATCGGCCATCGCGTCAAGCTCGCTAAAGTCATATCCGGTGCCGAGCGGGCCGTTGCGATTGAGCAGCACCCGTCGGCGCTGGGCGAGCAATTGCCGCCGCAGCGCGCCTTGCAGCAGGTGCAGGCGCAGCAGCGCCTCGATCAAAGCAGCAGCTTCATCATTCCGGCGGGCGAGCGACCATCGCTGCTCAATCCGGCCGACGCGGGTGATCACCACCTCGTTGTAGCGATTGTGCGGCCCGCGGTGCAGCGGCATCCCGGTCCTGATCGTCGCCATTTCGGTCGCAGGCAGCAACAGTCCGTTGGCGCGGAAGTCATCAAAGCCCACCGCTGACCGTCCGACCGTTTCGAACATCGCTCCAAAACAGCGTTGCGACAGCAATTGCCGGGGCAAAAGGTGGTGGCGTTGCAAGCCTGGGTCATAACCCGCAGCGCCCGGGCTGTTGATCGAGCGGAAGGCAATGACAGGGGTGGTTTTGGTGCGACCCTTCGCTTGCATCTATTCGCGCACTACACTGATCAGCGTTTGATCGGCGGATGGGCGCAGCACCAGACGGGTGCCATCGGGGGCGATGATCCGCTCATCAGAGTTAAGCCTGCCTGCAAGAACCAACTGGTTCACGAGCCGAATACCAAGCCGCGTTGCAGCCACCTTCTCAAAGCTCAGTGGCGGCTCGATCCTCAGTTCCTGCCCGGTCCAGAACGCCAGCCCCAGACTTTCGAGCGCGCCATCAGAATTTTCGGCAAAGGCAGTAAGGCCGAGCGCTGGAAATGGTCCGCCATCCAGCCAGGCGCTGATCACCGATTCAAAGAACCGGCGCCCAATTGCGCTGCGCGATGGACCCCAGCCAATCGCTACCAGATCGTCAAAATGCAGGATCAGATCGCACGCCAACGCCAGCATCGCGCGCACCACCGGCTGACTGCGCCCGCCAGCGACAAGGTGCGGTCCCGGAAGGAACGCCAAGGCTTCATGCGTTTCAGGTGTAGGAATGTCAGGCAGATCAAACCGATGTTCGATCTGCGGAAAATCGCTCTGTGGCCCCGGCCCTAACCCGCTGAGATCAAAGGTCAGCCCTTCGCGCAACAGCTCGATCCATAGCTGCTGGCCAGGCCAAACGGCCGCAGGTTGCGCCGGGTCTTTGGCAAATGGTTGATTGATTATGATGTTAGCCTGCTGCCGCGCCGCAAAGGATCTTATCGCAGCGCTATCGGGCCGCCTGCCTTTCGCAAACAGCAAATGCAGCTGTGTGTCATGGGCACGCTGCGACTGTGAAATTGTCA
>Ga0163144_10029161_pt1 | contig 10606 bp, 8 predicted proteins | sample OliLak19BULKMAT1_FD_123175 | JGI IMG/M metagenome (GOLD analysis project Ga0163144, IMG submission 123175) | Freshwater microbial mat bacterial communities from Lake Vanda, McMurdo Dry Valleys, Antarctica - Oligotrophic Lake LV.19.BULKMAT1 | ecosystem: Environmental > Aquatic > Freshwater > Lake...
ACTGGCAAAGGCCATTTCTCTCGCAGTTCTGTAACGGCGGCCTTAGGTTTTAATAATTATCTATCTGCCCAGGGGCGTTTCCCAGATTCAGAAAATAAGAATTATGGCCTAAATCCTGGGGGCAGCCGCTACTTTTCTTTAGGCTGGAAATGGGGCCAGCGCTACTACCAGTCTCGTTTTGGCTACAATATTGGGGTAGAGATTGCGTGGCAAAATTATGTGTTGCAAGATCCCTACCGTTTTAGAAAAGGGTCTGATAGCCTGGTGCTTGTAGATTTTACAACCAAACCAGACGATGTAAATGTGCAGCTTTCTAAGTTGCGGGTAACTACACTTAAAGTGCCAGTAGGAATTGCTTTACGCTTGTCTAACCTTTGGTTTATAGAGGCAGGTGGCTTTATGGGCTTGCGCTTAGATAGCCGCACAAAGTTTAGGTACGACCAGCGCGGCAATACCCGTACAGATAGGGAGCAGTCTAATTATTATCTTAACAATTTGCAATACGGGGCCAATTTCCAAGTACGCAGACGTGGATGGGGCGTTTTTGCAGAATATCACCTAAACCCAATGTTTACAACTAAAGGCCCAGACTTGCGTGCTTTCCAGTTTGGGGTATCGTTTTGGGGTATTTAAATTTCTTTATTTAGTGACTAGTCAAGGGGGGCCAATGCCCCCCTTTTTTATGCTTACCAGGCCCGCACGCCAGCATTGTTTGCCCGCACAGCCCCTGCAGCAGGCAGCCAGCTTACGGCTAAGCTCACCAGCACAACTGTGGTGCCTATGAGCCAAAGGTCAGATGCATCTACCCGTACGGGGTATTCTTGCACTAGGGCCGTTTGCAAGCCCATAGAAACCAGTTTGTACCTGTCTTGCAGCCAGCATATACCAATACCGGCCCCCAGCCCTAAGCTGGCACCAAGCGATGATATGGCTAGGCCTACGCCTAAAAAAGTGGTCCGGATGATGGCTGGCGTAGCCCCCATTGCCCCCAATACTGCCAGTGCACGGCGTTTTTCTACGGCTAGCATAGAGAGTGCCGTAAAAATATTAAAACTAGAGATTAACAAGATTACCACAAAGGCCAGTATTACAAAAAGGCGCTCTATAAGTAGCACTCGCATTAAGCTTTCATGTTGTTGCTCGCTGGTTTTTACTATAAAACTGGGGCCTAGAGCCTTTATCACCTCTTTTGCCACCTTGTCTGGGTCTGCACCGGGTTGTAGGTCTAATTCTATGCCAGTACAGGCATCTGGCTTGCCCATAAGGGTGGCTACAAGCTGCCTGTCTGCAAATACGTAGTGCTCATCATACTGTTTCTCTACCTGAAAAACACCCGTAGCTATCACCCCTCTGCGCGCAAAGGCAGATCGTGGGTCTATGCCTATGTTTTTGCCAGCTCTAGGGTACCACAGTTGGGCATCGGCAAGGGTTCCGTTTAAAGGTATTTGCAAGGCATATTCTACACCAGCCCCTAGCACCACCCCACTTACAGCTCCATTGCCCAGTGAAAATCTACCGGCTACAATAGCTTTTGCTAGGCCAGGTTTTTTACCGTACGCTGGGTCTACTCCTTTAAGCCTAACTACGGCCTGGCCCTTATCTGTACGCAGCAGGGCATTATCTTCTGCTATTATTTGCATGCCAGTAATCTGCGGGAAAGCTTGCAAGCGTAGCTGAGCTGTTGTAGCGTTTTCTATAAACTTGCCCTTAGCCGGTGTGATTTGCAGGGCAGGGTCCCAGCTGGTGTACAAATCACGGATGAGCCCTTCTAGGCCATTAAAGGCAGAGAGCACCACTACCATTGCCCCTGCTGCTACGGCAACCCCTAAAATGGATATGGCCGATAAAGCCCCTAGGGCAGAGCGCCGGCGCAACCCCGCAAAATAGCGCCAGATAAGCAGGCCTTGCAAGGCCCAAATTCCAGACTGTGGTGTTTTTTGTTGCAACTACCTGTTTTGGGGCTAAGTTACGCACGCACTTGCACGTGTTTATGGCAGAGGCGTTATCAAACTGTTTTCCAGCTTTTTACCCAAAGAATGAGCCGATTGAGCCCTAAATCAAAAATAGTTTTAGATTTATACAGCTTGGCAATAGAATAGGCACCCATTACACTCACCAGAACAAACATGGCATCCTCCTCTGGCGTGCCCGGAGAGCGCCATTCTCCTCTTTCCTTAGCCTCTCGCATGCCTGCTTTTATTTTAACTAACATTTCTGTGGTTAGTAGCTCTAATTGCAGCCGTATTTCTTCATCAACAGAAGACATTTCTTGCATTAAATTGTTTAAACGGCCCCCAATACTCACGTTGTTAGGGGTTACAGTATCTCTGAGCTCGGTTAATATTTTAATGAAATTATCTGGGATATTGGCTCCTTTAACTACTTGCTCCCATCTGCCTAGGGCCTCTGGTGCATAAACCTCGTGTATTACAGCCATTACCGCCGTCTTTTTATCGGGGAAATAGTGGTAAAAAGCGCCTTTTGTTATGCCTAAGGCTTGTATTACCTTATCGGTACGGAGCCCTTGATAACCCGATACGTGCATACCCTCGGCTATCCGTTGGATAATCCTTTCTCGGGTGTCGTTACGGTATGGGGTCATTGTTGTTGGTTTGCCAAATACATGTATGTGGCTCATTTAGAAAGATATTTGCAAATTAAATAGATTATTAGACAAATCCTGTAAGAAATTAAAAAATATTGTCAATATCTGAGAAAAAATTGTAATTAATACACTAACAAGTATGTTATACCAGTATGTTAAAATAGAAAGGAAATATTTTGCAGTAAAGATGGGTGCAAACTAAGGGCTACGGGGCAGTTGAGGGCCGCATTTTTTAGTTTATCTATGTCTGCCTCTAGGGGAGGGCCCCCAGCCCAGGTTACAACTAACTCTATTTCTGCAATTGCGCGGGGTGCAGTGCCCATTTTTTTAGTGATAGACCAAGCCAAACCAACAGGGTCAAACCCTTGGCGATTTGCTTCTATACTTAAAATAGTTATCATGCAGCTACCCAGAGCGGCTGCCACTAGGTCTGTTGGCGAAAACGCCTCTCCCTTGCCGTGATTGTCTGTGGGGGCATCTGTAAGCAGCGTTGTGCCAGAGGCTATGTGGGTGTTTTGCGTGCGCAAATGGCCTAAATATGTGCCGGTACAGGTCATAACAGTAGTAAAAAGCTATAAAAATACAAGGTTTTTTCTTTACAAAACGCATTTAACTACTTGCGGCTTGTGGCCGCACCAGTAGTACGCGCTCTTGTGCAATAAGAACAGCGCCCGCAGGGGCACCCTTGGGCTTGCGTACGTATTTGCGCAGCGTTACAGAAACGTCTGCCAAGGTCTCTGTGCGTTTTTTAGAATGATGGGCCGCCAAGGCAGCAGCATACTCTACCACGGGCTCTGGGTAGGGCATACCTGGCCTGTGGCGCACTAGTACGTGGCTGCCGGCAGCACTTTTGGCATGCAGCCAGAGATCTTCTTTATGGCTGTGGTGCCGCAGCATCTCATCATTAGAGTTGGCGTTTTTGCCTATACGTATCTCCCAACCTTTAAAAAAAACTGCGCGGTAAGGCAGGGGAGCCTCATCTGCCTGTGTGGCCAGTGGCCCTAGGCCTGCCACAAGCTGCCGTATACTTTTTACATCTTGTGCGGCGGCCAAAGTAGTTTCTGTTTGTTGCAGGGTCTGTAGCCAATCTTCTCGGTTAGCTATGGTCTCTTTTAAATGCTGCACTTCTTCTGCCTCTCGCTTGCTTTTTTTATATAAGGTGGTGGCATAAGCCTGGGGTGTTTGTCCTTCTTTTAGGGTAATGTCTACAGTGCTATCTGTGTAAAAATCTGCCAAGGTGCGGGTTTGGGCCTGTATACCCGTGCTAAAAAGGTGCAGCTGAGCCATTACTATATCTGCCTCTTGGCTAATGGGGCGGCGGGTTAAGAGCAGGTGCAGGCGCTGTGCCACTTTTTGCAGGTTTGCTAGGGTTTGGGCTTTTAGGCGGGCCAGTAGTTTTTCGGCTTCGTTCCGTGTTTTATCTGCATAAAACCGGGTGCTTACCACTTGCACCCAAGCAGTAGCTGCCGCGCATGCACAGGCATGGGTAGAAACCACATCGCCCTCTGCCCAGAAGAGCAAGCGGGTAGTACCCATACTCTGGCAAACATAATACGCAGGCGGAGCCAGCAGCAGCTGAACCATGGCCAGCCATTGTGCCCCTTGCTCATTTTCTGTAGCCTGGGCATACCCCTTGGCCAAAAGCTGTTTTTTGGGCTCAGTGCCCAGTGCCAAAAACTGTTGCCAGGCAGCTGGAGGATTTGCTTTAAATGCAGTGCTGGCAAGATCTTTTGCCGCAGAAAATGGGGGGGCAGAAAAATCTGGCAAAAAGCTTTGTTTCTGTTTAAACCTGTTTACTTCTGTAAGCTCCTGGCATAAAACAGCATCTGAGCGGGTACCGTAAAACAAAAACCAAAGGCAAAGGCCAGCCTCTAGCTCAATACCTATGCGTCTATCTAAAGCTGGGGCTATTACAGCCTTTATGTGGCAACCGGCCAGGTTTTCAAAAAGGGTAGCTGTATTTGCTCTGGCCCGGTGTTGTATGTGCACAGGAGCCATGTAAGCCAGTTCTGGGCGCAGGCTAACTTTTATAAACTGAGTATCTCCGTTTTGCAGAGCAATCTCCAGCACCAGCACATCCCGGTCTTGTGAGTATATCTCTAGCACGGTGCCACCGGCCATAAGAGCATTAAACTCTGCGGCAAGCCTAGCCAAGAAAAATGTATGCGTATGCACTATGGTAAAAGGCTAAGCTTTTGCTGGGCCCTGCGTATTGTAAGGGGTACGAAAGTAAGCTTACTAATAGTGTGAGGCACAGGGCAAAATTTCAAAAACTACGTTAAGGGTGTGTAATATTAAGTAACATAAAAACACGTAAATACTACATTATGAGTATTGTGCCTTAGTGAAAATCTCAGTTTATTTGTAGCATAATAACAAAACTATAACGTGATACTAGGCCTAGGATTTTACGCAGCTGCTCTCTTAATTACTATGGCGTATGTGTGTGAGCTAGAGTTTTAGGGATAGCCTGCGCCTGATGCGTATTTTACTTAGGCTGGTGCATGCAATTGACCAACTATTTTTAGGTCTAAAAGTTGCGGTGATAACTTTGGGTTAGCTGCATAGGGTTAGCTGCATGGGGTTAATAACAAGAGCTACTTAGCAAACGCCACGCTGCGCATCTCCCGTATTACAGTTACTTTTATCTGGCCGGGGTACTGCATTTCATTCTCTATTTTTTGGGAGATCTCAAAGCTGAGCTTGCTTGCCCGATCATCTGACACGCGGTCTGCATCTACTACTACCCGTATCTCGCGGCCTGCCTGTATGGCGTAGCACTGCTGCACCCCTTCAAAATCTGTGGCCAGCTTTTCAAGATCATGCAGGCGCTTTACGTAGCTCTCCATCATCTCTCTGCGGGCACCGGGGCGGCTGCCCGATATGGCATCACAGGCTTGGATAATGGGAGAGAGTAAAGAGGTCATCTCGATCTCGTCATGGTGGGCACCAATGGCATTACACACCTCGGGGCTTTCTTTGTATTTTTTGGCAAGCTCCATACCCAGCAAGGCGTGGGGCAGCTCTGGCTCTTCTGGCCAAACCTTGCCAATATCATGGAGCAGACCGGCTCTTTTGGCTACCTTGGCATTAAGGCCTAGCTCTGCGGCCATGGTGGCGCACAGTTTAGCTACCTCCCGGCTGTGTTGCAGCAGGTTTTGCCCATAGCTACTGCGGAAACGCATACGCCCCACCATTTTCACAAGCTCTGGGTGCAGGCCGTGCACACCTAAATCTATAACGGTGCGCTCGCCAAGCTCAATAATTTCATCTTCTATGTTGGCCCGGGTTTTGGCCACTACTTCTTCTATACGGGCGGGGTGTATGCGCCCATCTGTAACAAGGCGGTGCAGCGACAGGCGGGCAATCTCTCTGCGCACAGGATCAAACCCAGAAATTATAATGGCATCTGGGGTGTCATCTACAATAAACTCTACACCTGTGGCAGCCTCTAGAGTGCGGATATTACGCCCCTCACGGCCTATTATTTTGCCCTTAATATCATCATTATCAATAGTAAAGATAGATACGCAGTTTTCTATAGCATGCTCTGCTGCCGTGCGCTGTATGGTTTCTATTACCACCTTTTTAGCATCTTTTGTAGCCGTAAGTTTGGCTTGCTCTAGCGTATCTTTTATAATAGAAGCGGCCTTTGCCTCTGCCTCTACGCGCAGCGCATCTACAATTTGGTCTCTTGCCTCATCTGCCGATAGGCCAGCAATACGCTCAAGCTTTTGCACCTGCTCTTTGCGGGCACGTTCTGCATCTTCTTTGCGCAGGGTTGCTTGCTCTAGCTGTGCGTTTACTTGCTGGCGCAAAGAGTCTAGCTCAGCCTCACGCCGGTTGTTTTGTTCTGTTTTCTTTGCAAGTTCTTGTTGTTGTTGCTTTAGGCGGTTTTCGTTTTGTTGCAGCTGGTTGCGCCGCTGGTTAGCCTCTTCTTCGTGCTCTGTTTTAAGCTTTAAGAAATGCTCTTTTGCCTCTAGTATTCTTGTTTTTTTTAGGTTTTCAGCTTCTGTACTAGCCTCTTTAAGTAACAGGGTGGCTTTCTCTGCTGTTTCTTTTTCTTGTTGGGCAAAAACATTGCTGTTGTTAGATCTTACCAGAAAAAAGGTAGCAAGCGCGCCGGCTGCCAGGGCAAGTAGTATGTAGACGATGGTCATGATGTTGGGGGTGGGTGTATAGGTTGGCCGCTTTAGATAGATTACGTCTTGCCTCTTTGTTTTGTTTTAGAAAAACAGGTATGCTATCAACCCTATATTTTCTTCTTCTGTACCCGGTTACTTACTCACTTTCTTGCAGGGCTTGCGCCAGCAAGAGCTCCCAAGCTGCCACCTTATCGTTAATGAGCACTTCTGTTTGCTGGCGCAAGGTTTCTTGCCGCTGGCGGTCCATACAGATATCAAAGGCAACCATGGCCAGCAGGTCTTGGCGGTCATCTATGCCGTATTTCTCGCGGTATTTTACCAGACGCTCGTTTATCTCACGGCCCACCCGGCGTATGCGCTCCTCATCATCTGTGTTTACCTTCATGGGGTATTCACGCTCTGCAATGCGCAGTTTTATGGATAGCTCAGACATTGGGGGGGGGCTCGCTTTAGGTTCTAACGATTAAAATAAACCTGGCACTGTGGTGTGCCATGGTGGCTGTAAACACCAAAGTGCTTACGGCATAGGTCTGTGGGGTTTTCCCTTTCTGAAGGCAGAACGGGGCGTAATATCAATAAAAAGTAAAATCAGACAGAAGCAGAAAGGCTGGGCTAGGCACAAGGCATTTGCTTTTCTAGAATACAAGTATACGAAACGCACAGGGCATATGCAGCCAATAGGGCAACAATTAGCACCTGCAGGTACGGAGGGGGTATGCAGGGTATACTATGCTTTAGCGGGGAGCACTTTGCTGCGGCACTCGCCAAAATCTACTCTTGCATCTGCCGCGCCGGCATAGCCACGCAGAATAATCTCGTCTCCATCTTGCAAAAAGGTACGGGTGGTGCCGTCTGGCAAGGTAATGGGGGTTTTGCCGCCTTGGGTAGCCTCTAGCAGGCAGCCTAACGCATCTGGCGTGGGGCCAGAAATTGTGCCGCTGCCGCACAGATCGCCCACTTCCATATTGCAGCCAGTAACGGTATGGTGGGCAAGCTGCTGGGCTTGGCTCCAGTATAAATGTTTGTGGTTTGTGCGGCCAAGCAGTACCTCTTTTGTGTGGCCGGCGGGCAGTAGCCACGCTTCTAAGGTAATATCATAATGGTGCTTGCCAGCCAGTTGTAAATAAGGCAGCACAGCTGGGTCTTGGGCAGGGCTTTGTATTTTAAATGGTTCTAGAGCCTCAGAGGTAATAATCCAAGGGCTGGCAACAGATGAGAAATTTTTTGCCCCAAACGGCCCAAGGGGTTGGTATTCCCAGGCCTGTATGTCTCTTGCGCTCCAGTCATTAAAAAGGAGCATGCCATAGATGTGATCTTCTGCATCTTCTATAGATATTGGCTCGCCTTGGGGGTTGCTTTTACCCACTATAAAGGCTGTTTCCAGTTCATAATCTAGGCGGCGCGTTGGCCCAAAAATGGGGGCTTCAGCCTCGGGTGTTTTTAGCTGGCCGCTGGGCCGGCGCACGTCTGTGCCAGATACTACTATAGAGCTTGCCCGGCCGTGGTAAGCTATGGGCATGGTTTTCCAGTTAGGTAACAGGGGGTTATCTGGCCTAAAAAGCTTGCCCACATTTGTGGCGTGGTGCTCAGAGCTGTAAAAATCTGTGTAATTGGGTACCCATACGGGTAGCTGCATCTGCACCTGCAACATGGGGTGGCAATACTCTGCCATAAAAGCAGGTAGCCCGTTTTTTAAAAGTTCTTGTAAATCTTTTCTGAGCGCAACCCTTGCAGGCTTGCCTAGTGCCATAAAAAAGTTAAGCACAGGGCGCGCAAGTAGCTCTCGGGCTACATCTGTAAGGCTTGGCAGGTGCCCATCTGCTGCCATTGCAGCTAAGTCTATAACCTGCTCTTTGTAAGCTGTAACTGCTCTGGGGGTGGGCTGCCTAGGTATGCGGGCTATGCCCAATGGTAAATTAGCTGCTGTAAACACGTTGTTTGCAAGGTGTGAGTGTGGCCGCTAATTTACAATCTTAGCTGCCGCAAACAGTAGCAACCCCCATAAATGAAAAAGGGCTGCCGCTGGGGTAACCCTTTTAAAAAAGTAGTGGTGCTGGCCTTATACCAGTGTGATTGAACTATCTATATACGTTTTGCACAGCGTTTAAGATTTCTATGGTTTGGGCACACGGTTTTTAGAAAGCCTTGTGCCCCAGAATTAAACCTGTGGCCCCGGCCCGTTTGTTCTATTATTTGTGCTGTGGTAAAATGGCAATTGCTTTTGATTACAATACGTGTGTATATCAAAAATAACGGCAGAAACCCACAGATACCTTGTTACATAAGGGTAAGTAGATTTTTGTTAACCTTAAAATGCAGCAACTGCAAGTCTAAATAATTATACTGCCTTCTTCTGGGTTTGTAACTAAAAAAAAAGGCAACTAATACCTGCCAACTGGCAACTAATTACTGGCAATTACCTTATACATACCGCTCAAAAACAGGCTTGTTGCCCATAATTAGCTCAATTTCTTGTAGTACATCATCTGTAAGTAAGGCTTGCGTGGCCACAGCTTTTAGGTTTTCTTCTAGCTGGGCCAGTTTGCTGGTACCCAGAATCACGCTTGATACATTGGGATTTTTTAAACACCACGCCAGAGAAAGCAGCGTAACCGTAGTGCCTATTTTATGGGCCAAGCCCATAAGCTGGTCTACTTTATGCACCCGAGCCTGGTTTTCTTCTTCTGTGCCTTTAAAGACCCAGTTTACTTTATGGGCTGTGGCTCGGCTTTGCTCAGGGGTTTGTTTTTGATATTTGCCCGTGAGTAAGCCACTGGCTAGGGGGCTCCATATAGTGGTACCTAAGCCGGTGGGGTTTTGGTAAAGTTTTTCATACTCTGCCTCTACACGCTGGCGGTGAAAAAGATTGTATTGCGGCTGCTCCACAACGGGCGGCACCAGATTGTACTGCCGTGCCACGGTTATGGCCTCTTGTATTTCTTGGGCGCTCCATTCTGATGTGCCCCAATAAAGCACTTTACCTTGCTGAATAAGGTCTGTAAAGGCCCGCACGGTTTCTTCTATGGGGGTAAAGGTATCAGGGCGGTGGGCGTAGTAAAGATCTAGATAGTCTACTTGCAGGCGGCGCATGGCCGCATGGCACGCCTCTACAACGTGTTTGCGGCTTAGGCCCACTTGGTTGGGCAGCTTGCCTCCCCAGAAAACTTTGCTGCTCACCACAAACGTATCGCGGCGCCAGCCAGATTTTTTGAGGATATTACCCATCACCGTCTCAGATTTGCCGGCGGCGTAAGTCTCAGCATTATCAAAAAAGTTGATGCCGTTTGTGTAGGCCATATGCATAAGCTGCTCTGCGAGCTCATCTTTTATTTGATTGCCAAACGTGAGCCAAGAGCCCAGCGATAGCGCAGATACTTGCAAGCCAGCTTTGCCTAGGCGGCGATATTCCATTTGTACGGGTTCCATAACAGTAAACAAGGTAGCCAATAAGGCAAATTCTATTTTTTAAACAAGGCCAAGGTTTGATCAAGGGTCAGAAAAGAGCGCCCCAACAACGCAGTTGCCTCTGCCGCGCCAGCGTAATGCAGGTTACGTAGCATTTGTAAGAGCTGCTTGCGGGCGGGTATGGGCAGGCCCGTTAGGGCAGAGGCTAGGGGAGAAAAGGAGGCAAAGGCTCTTATGGCCCATGCAGGAATCTGAACCACGCGCCCCTGTGTTATGCCCATATGGCTGCGGTATGCCGTGTAAAAATCTAGCCAAGGGGTTGCATTGGGGGCCAGTACATAGGTTTTGTTCTCTGCCCCCCGGCTAAGGGTGGCAACCACAAAAGCGGCCACATCTGCCCCAGCTACCCAGTGCATAAGCCCGGGCGGGCAGGCAGTTTTTAGTTTTGCCG
>Ga0163144_10029162_pt1 | contig 10606 bp, 12 predicted proteins | sample OliLak19BULKMAT1_FD_123175 | JGI IMG/M metagenome (GOLD analysis project Ga0163144, IMG submission 123175) | Freshwater microbial mat bacterial communities from Lake Vanda, McMurdo Dry Valleys, Antarctica - Oligotrophic Lake LV.19.BULKMAT1 | ecosystem: Environmental > Aquatic > Freshwater >...
GAAGACATGCCGCATACAAAAGAGTCAGTTCTACATATTGAGATCAGGCAATAGTAAATGAATCATCAGGTCGTAATGTACTCCGTTGTTTATAACCGGCCTGAATTCATTCAAGTCCAAATGGACTCGTTTCGTCATTTTTTTAAGGACCCTTTCGAATTAATTATCGTCAATAATGCATCTGCTGCTGATATGGAGCGGCGGGTAAATGAGGAAAGCTCGAAACTGTCGCTGAAAACAATCCGAACGATTGTTGATCCTAATGCTCTTGATGGACATAAACATCAACGCTGTTTGAATTCAGTATTACAGACTCATGTCTATGACGAGAAAAGACCAGTCTTGATGATGGACGGCGACTTTTTTCTCATTGCGCCATTCTCGATCAATGATTTTATGGAAAACTTTCAGATCTGCGGAGCAAAACAGAAACGAGGCAAGTACAAATATCTCATTGCTAATTTTCTTATGCTGAAGCCTTTTATGTTACCAAACGTAAATACGCTAAAATTGGATGGAGTATGCATATTAGACGATCAACGAGCCGGGACATGCTGGGCAGATCGTCATCCTAATTCTACTCCTCTTGATAGCGGAGGCGAATTGTATTTTTACTTCAAAAACAATCCCAATGTTCAGGTTAAAGGGATTTTCCATTCTGGAAATATCCGTAAAGAGAATAACAATCTACATATACTTCCGGAAGAAATCCGTTCCCAATACGACGATTTCAATTTTGAGATATATGGTAATGAATTTTTACATTATTGTCGAAGCAGTAATTGGGACCATTGTACTCCCCAGCATCATATCGACAAAGCTAATCTAATGCGAAAATTCATTTACGGAGCAATAGACGGATCTATTAAAATAGTTGCTCATAATTATCAAACCGATTCAGAACTCTTCGGTTGGCCAATTTAAGGAGGCAGTATGGGATTTTCAAAAGCAGTTGTATGGGGATGTAATCTGCATGCTCATACAAATTCATATGTCTATGCCGCGTTTTACAAAGCTTTCAAAAGCATGGGCTATGACGCTTATTGGCTAAACGAAAGCTCTGACGTTTCGGGAATAGACTTTGCCAATACTATCTTTATTACCGAGGGTCAACATGATGGGAACATCCCATTGCGGAACGATTGCAAATATGTTCTCCATAATTGTTATTCGTTGAAATACGCTGCGATCAATCCTAAGAATAAGCTGGCCTTGCAAACGTTTACAAACGATGTTTTTAAACATGGGGCCGAAAAGCTGGTTGATGGGTCTTACTACCTTAAGGGACCGGGCCATTGTCTGTTTCAATCTTGGGGAACGGATCTTCTGCCGCATGAGATCGATTTTGAATGGGTTAATCTACCAAGAAAAGATGAATGCAATTACGTTGGCAGCGTTTGCGGCGGAGATTTTAGCAACCTAAATGAAGTCGATGGTTTTAGACGAGCTTGTCAAGAAGACGGGGTTAATTTTGTTCATCATGGCCCCGGTAGTTGCAGCTTCGAAGATAATCAATCTCTAATTCAAAGATCGATTGTTGCTCCGGCGCTACATGGAACTTGGCAAGCAGAAAAGGGCTATATTGCTTGTCGGCTGTTTAAGAATATCAGCTACGGCCATCTCGGCGTAACGAACTGCAAGGCGTCGTACGATCTATTTGAGCAAAAGATTGTCTACAATCATGATACGCATCAATTATACCATGATGCCAAGGCCCACCGCGCCGACAAGGCGGCAATCGTTGAGGTTATGAAACTGGTTAAAGATAAGCATACATATGTCAATAGAATCAATGCAATTCTCTCGGTTATATAATCATGAAAATCCTTGTAACCGGCGGAGCCGGAATGATCGGATTAAATGTAGCGAACCAATTGGCCTCATGCGCTGAAGTCAGTATCCTTGACTATGCTCAACAAATCCAACGAGTTTGGCATTATCTTGATCCATCTATTCATAAGGTTTATGGCTCTATTTTAGACGAGTCTGTTCTTAGCTGCGCTATGAAAGATTGCGACATTGTTATCCATCTAGCAGCAATGCTTGGAGTAAAACGAACAGAACAGGATAAATTACGCTGTTTTGAAGTCAATGTTTGCGGAACGCATCTAGTAGTCGATCATGCCGTTAAGGCTAAAGTTGGAAAGATCGTCTTAGCCTCTTCATCAGAAGTATATGGAGAGCCGGTAGAAAATCCAGTTAACGAAACTACGATGACGCAAGGTAAAACATGCTACGCTCTTTCAAAGCTGGCTGGCGAAGAAATATGTAAGGCATACTCGCAACGATATGGGATCAAATACTCAATCCTGCGTTATTTTAATTGCTATGGTCCTTTCCAAGTAGCTCATTTCGTTGTTCCTCGTTTCATTTTAAACGTAATGAACGATACATCGCCTATTATCTACGGCGACGGCAAACAACTGCGCTGCTATACCTTCGCAGAAGATACGGCCATGGCAACAGTAAAGGCCGCGCTATCGACAGAAGCTAATAACCAAGTTTTTAACATAGGGCGAGGCGATACGCCAATTTCTCTTATTGATTTAGCCCAACTTGTAATCAAATTAGGAAACAAAGATGGGGTTATCGTCCCGATCTTTACTGGGGATTTTTCCAACGCAGATCGCTCTAAAGATAGAGAGATCTTCGAGAGGTACTCAATCCCAAACAAAGCAGAAGAAGTTCTTGACTGGCGTCCAGAATTTTCATTAACGCAAGGCATTCAAAAGATCTTTGAAAAAGGTCAAATATTCGAGGAATGGACAAATGGCTAAGGTTGCGATCTTTGTTGTTACTTACAATAGGCTTGAGATACTTAGTCAAACCATTGAGTCCTACAAAAGGTTTACGACAGACTATGAAGTCGTCATTGTAAATAATGGAACAGATAATCCCAAATGCGTCGCCCTGCTCGAAGAATTAAGTAAAGAGCATAAGATATTTACTGGCCCTAGAATTTTTACAATGGAGGCATTAACGGAAAACATCAACAATGCCGTTAAGGATTATTACAACAATCATTCGACTCCATACTTTGCCGTATCTGACTGCGATTGCTGCTTTGATATCGCCAAGCCTAATACCTTAGACGTCTTCATTGAACTAGCCGAGAAACTTAATTGCGGCGTCGGTCCCCATTACGTTGTAGATGATATTCCCGTAAGTAATGCTCTGCGAAACAGAACTATAAAAATGGAGAGTCGCATACTGTATCGACGCAGGATGCGGCATTTAAAGGATGATATTTTATATTCAGATGACCAAATTGATACGACGTTTTGTTTATTTAAACGCCGGCAGGATTTTCCAAGACTGCAAATGCCGACTATCAGAGTATTAACTCCATATGCGGCTCGCCATCTTGATTGGTACATCGACTGTTTTAATTTAACTGAAGGCAATCTGATTTACATGAACAAAGACAGCTCAGTAGGGAGTACTGGAGGTCATTTCATTAAACGCATCGTTGAAGAATTATCTAGATCAAAAGAGAATGCATTTAACTTTCTTTTGAACGAACATAATCGAGATAAGGCTGCGATCCCCGGCTATCCGACAGATCATTCGAACAATATGTTCTTTTTGTCTTGGATGTACCAATTTGGGCATGGATGCCAGATTGATATAGAAAAGGCCAAAGAATTTGTAATCAATGCGAGTCCAAATAGTACGGCTCAGTATAATAGCCATGACGTCTTTAAGATGATTTTCGACAACGATTTCAGTTGCTTGCGATAGGAAAAATATGAGCATAGCCATATTCTTACATATTTTTTCTCCGCATACGCTGGATTCTCTTTTAGAACGAATCGGAACATTTCCGTTTGGTTTTAATTTATACGTAAATCTCGTTGAGGGGCATAGCGATCATCTTCGGCAGGCGATATTGGACAAGCGTCCCTCGGCAGCGATTAATGTCTCTCCTAATCAAGGAATGGACCCAGGCGGACAGCTCCGAACTCTTCATTATTGGCTAACTAATGGCAAGGATGAGGAATTCCTTATCTTTATTCATTCTAAGAGAGTTGATGAATATAGAGACTTGTTTTCTAGAATTATTTTGCCGGATAAAGCCAAATTAGCGATGCAGAAATTCGAAGATCCGCAAATTGGCATGCTAGGCGTAAAAGAATGGTATTTGAATGCCAATTTGAATCAGGAGCAATGCGCTCAATATGGATGCGAGTACGACCAAAGTCAACGCTACGGCGCTCCTATTCAAAATTGCGAGTTTTACTGCGACTGGTTGAAGCTAAACAATTTTAAGACTAACTCGTTCGCTTTTATTGGCGGAACTATGTTTTGGGTAAGATCAAAAATCTATCGAGACGTATTTAAGGATTTTCCTATTCTCGATCTTGTTAAGGAGCTACCGCCCTTTGAGAATGGCGGTAAAACACATGCATTGGAACGGATTTTTGGATACATCGTTTTAAGCGCAGGTTATAGAATCGAGGGGATATAATGATTAAATTTTGTACCTACGCAGAAAAACGATTCGATTTCCTGCCAATGCAATACAAAACTCTTGAAAAATTCATCGCGGACCCGTTTGAGTACCTTATCTTCAACAACGCTCAAGACGAAAATGTCGCCGCTGATATTCAACGAGTCGGACAATCAATCGGAGGATCTTCCAGAGTTATTCGCGTTACCGAGCGTAATCATAATACTGCCAACGAAGCTCATGCTCAGGCCCTTAATTGGTCTTACCAAAATGTTATCCTAAAAGAATCATGCGATTATGTTGTCTTTATTGACTTCGATATGTTCCTTATGACTCCGCTTAGTATTGTTAAATTCATGGAGAATTACGATCTCATCGGCAATGCTCAACAGAAGGGCCATGTCCAATATTTTTGGCCAGGCCTGCTTTTCCTTAAGTTGGCAAATCTAAAAGACAAGGAATCAATTAATTTGTTTTGCGGACAAGTTGACGGTATTTCCGTTGATGCTGGCGGTCAATTTTTTAACTATCTTAGAAGTCATCCTGATGTAAAAAAATTAGGGATATACCATACCTCTATTATTCAGGACAAAAAACATCTCAGCAATTACTTTGTTGAAGATATTGTAAATAAATATGTTGAGTCAATTATTGAGCCGAATTATTACAAAATCGGCTATGGCTTCGAAATCTATTACGATCTATTTCTTCATTATGGTCGCGGAACAAATTGGGACCATATGTCTCAAGATATAATACATGGCAAGAACATTTTAATTAATGAGATTATAGAACGCATCTTACTAAATGAGAATATTTTTTTAAAGGGAAAATAATGGAATTCCAAGGGCAGGCTCATCAAGATGAATTTGTTGCAAATCTTCTAAAGTTTAAACAGAATGGCTTCTTTTTAGATGTCGGCAGTTGTCATGCTGTTTATTCAAATAATACTTGCTTTTTTGAATCAATTGGCTGGCGCGGCATCTGTATTGAACTCAATCCAGAGCATAACGACAGTTATAAGCAGCGAAAATGCAGGTTCATCAATGATGATGCAACTAAGGTAGATTACCAAGCTCTTCTAGAAGAGGAAAACTTCCCGTCTTCGCCGGATTATTTTTCAGTTGATGTAGATGAAGCAAGTTTGATTGTCTTAAAAAAGATGCCTCTCGACAAATACCGCTTCAAGACAATTACAATAGAACATGACGCCTATATACATGGCAACCAATATAAGGATGCGCAAGCTGATATCTTATTGACGCATGGCTATCGACGTCTATTTAATATCTTAGTACCTTATCCATGCAATGATACTAAACCTAATTGTCCATTTGAGGATTGGTGGATTTGTCCTGACAATTTCAATGTTTCGGAGATGGATGGCATTGCGGGCGATTCTCTTTATCCGAAAGAGGCAATTGGTCGCGTTAAAGCATGGGCGGGACGATGAATCTAAAAGAACTTTTCTGGTCTAAAGGTTATGATTATTATCCTACAGACAAAGATGTCGGCCATAATTTCTTGTCTACATACAGCGAGATGTTCCAAAAATTTGAGCATGAGCCAATAAACATCCTAGAAGTTGGATCGTTTAAAGGCGGTTGCATGCGCTTATTTGAAGAATATTTTACTAAGGCTAATGTTGTCAGCTATGACATTAAAGATTATGGCGATACCCGCTGCAAACGAGCGGTTCGTATTATTAAAGACTTTACCCAAGTCGTTTCTTCAGAGCTGCCGGAGATTACTATCGCGATTGAAGACGGCGCTCATGACATAGATAGCCAGTTTCATTTTGTACAACATGTATGGCCTCGAATGAAATTAGATGGGATTATGGTTATTGAAGACATCTTTACGTCAGAATTAGATAAAACCAAGAGCAGGATGAATAGCCTTCAAATCCCTTATCAGACAATTTCATTTACTCCTCAAATCGATGAAGACAATGATAACATCATGGTTTTCAGAAAGATCCCTGACGATAAATGCAAGGAATTATTTACTAACGCGAGCGCCAAAAGACAACTCTATAGCGGACGTATCAGATGAAATGGATCACCGATAAAGCTGAACGCATTACAGTAGGCATCGTCGGTCTTGGCTATGTTGGCTTGCCGCTGGCCTTGCAATTCTGTTCGAGCGGCAATAAGGTAATCGGCTTTGATGTTGACCAATCTAAGGTCAATTCAATCAATGCCGGAATCTCATATATTTCTCATTTAAAATCAGAGAACATAGCCAAGGCGCGCGCAAATAATGATTTTTGGGCAGTCTCAGACTTCCGTCATATTGCTGATGTCGATGCAGTTATTATATGCGTTCCGACCCCGTTGACGAAACATTACGAACCGGATATCAAGTACATTCTTGCGGCAGCTAACCAAATCGGCCCATATCTGAAGACTGGACATCTGATTGTTCTGGAATCAACGACCTATCCCGGAACAACAACAGAAGACTTTCGGCCAGTTTTAGAGAAGATTTCCGGACTTCAAGCAGGTCGCGACTTTTCTTTAGTTTTTTCGCCAGAGCGAGAAGATCCGGGTAATGTTAATTTTAAGATCCAAGACATACCAAAGGTAGTCGGCGGCTTTACGGAGATCTGTTCTATAGCCGGCCAAGCGCTGTATCAAAAAGCAAATTTGAAGACTATCGCTGTTAGCTCTTGTAATACGGCTGAGGCCGTCAAACTCTTAGAGAATATCTTCCGACTCATTAATATCTCAATGGTTAATGAACTGAAGATCATCTACGCAAAAATGGGGATTGATATTTGGGAAGTAATATCGGCCGCGAAAACAAAACCATTTGGCTATATGCCATTTTACCCCGGCCCAGGTATTGGCGGACATTGTATTCCAATTGATCCATTCTATCTAACTTGGAAAGCTAAAGAAGTCGGGGAGGCGACCCGGTTTATTCAACTTGCTGGCGAGATTAATAATGCCATGCCGAAGTATGTTGTAAACTCCATTCTAGAGGCGCTGTCAGATAGAGGACAATGCTTAAAAGGAGCCAAGATTGGCATTATTGGTATTGCTTATAAGAAAGACATTAGCGATGTTCGCGAATCGCCTGCATTCTATATCTGGGAGTTGCTCAAACGCAGAGGGGCGGAGGTTGTCTACCATGATCCATTGGTTGATGAGGTTCCGTATATGCAAGAACATGCCGACTTTGCCGGAATTAAATCAACGCAGATTGCCGACCTACAAGAATGCGCAGCGGTCGTCATTATTACCGATCATTCTTCGATCAACTATAATCTACTACTGAATACTGCTAAGTTAGTAATTGATACCAGAAATATCTATCCTTCTGGAACTAAAAATGTAATCAAGGGGTAATAATGAAGAAGCTCGCTATGTTTGGCGGATCTGGCGGTCTTGGGGTCCAATTGGCTAAACTGTTAGAAAATACCTACGAAGTCATTCCTCTTTCGTCGCAAGATGTCGATGTAACCGATTTTAAGCAAGTAAATTCGTTCTGTATCAACGCTCAACCAGAAATCGTTATTAATATGGCCGGTTATAACTTCGACTCATTTATCCATAAGATTGACGAAAACAATATTGATGAGATTCAAAAGGTTATCAATGTCAATATTCTAGGATCTATGAACGTAGCCGCAGGCGCTTTGAAACAAATGCGTTCAAAAAATTTCGGCCGGTTGATTATTATTTCTTCTGTTTTAAGCAAGAAAGTTGTCATGGGGACTGCGGCATATAGCGGGTCTAAGGCATTCATCGATAATTTAATAAAAACAGCCAGCGCTGAAAACTGCGCCAAGGGAATTACCTGCAATAGTATTCAATTGGGGTATTTCGACGGCGGAATGTGTCATAGAATGCCAGAGAAGATTCAAGAGACAGTTAAGAATATGATCCCGCTAAAGCGTTGGGGTAAAATTGAAGAACTAGAATCAACTATTAAGTTTTTAATCGAGACAGAATACATAACCGGCCAAAACATTGACGTTAGCGGAGGCTTGGTATGATTTTTGAAATCAGAGAAAAGAATGTCTTTATTGAAGCCGCCCTAATTACTTTAGGCAAGAATGTTTCATTTGGGAGAGATGTATGCATTAAAGTACGCGGCCAATTAATAATTGGCGACAATAGCTTTATTGGAGATCGATTTAAGGCAGACGCCGAAGATATATTTATTGGCGAATACTTCTATAATAAACCAACTGACAGTCGCGGCATGATTATTGGAGGAGGGGGAAGCAACTTTCCTTTCGCAAAATTACGGATTGGAAAGCGCTGCGTTTGTCATACTGGCCATATTAACCTTGCTCGTCCTATTGAGTTAGGAGATGACGTCGGCCTATCTCATGACGTAGATCTTATTACGCATGGATTCTGGTATTCGGTCCTTGATGGATTCCCTGCGGTATTTGATGGCATAACCTTAGGCAATAACGTTATTCTAGGCTGGAAATCTATTGTTATGCCGGGAGTAAAGATTTGCGACGATACCGTCATTGGCGCTCATTCAATTGTAACCAAAAGTATTTCAGCTAAGGGTATTTATGCCGGAACTCCAGCTAAGTTTATTCGCGGTATCGAAACGCCAAGCCTAGATAAGAAGTATAATCTAATTTCAGATATTACTGATGAGTTCGAACAATTGATGTCTTTTTATGAAACTCCGCCATTTAGTATTGACAGAGGCTACCCAATTTTGACAATAAATAAGCTCAAGATTGATTTGGAAAAATTCTCCTACGTAGGCGACCATGACGCTGTAACGGATGCATTTAGAGACTTCTTGAGGCGGTATGGTATTAGAGTTTTTGCTCCGCAGGGCTTCATTTTTAATCTTAAGAGAAAATATGAAATTTTTAAATCTTGACAGAGCGCTATGTCTGTCTCCACATCCTGACGACGTCGAGTATTCCATGTCGGCTACGATTAAGAAGTATCAAGATACTTTATTTGACGTCTTCTGTTTATCGAACGGAACCTCTACTGATACAACTTCAACAAGCAAACGCATTAATGAAGTTAAAGAATTTTGGAAGACATGGACCGTCGAGAACGTTAATCTATTCTTCTCTCATCATCAAACTCTAGACGAATTTAATGAAGCTCAATTAATTACATATATTGAAGACTTGACAATCAAGAAAAATAACTATCAAATGCTATTTGTACCTTCCGCTGAAGACTCGCATTTTGAGCATCGACTTATCAGCGGCATTGCGTCGTCTTTATCTAGGCATCGCCCATTGTCTATATTTGAGTACCGCTGTTCTAGTACTTTACATAATTGGATACCGAATCTTTTCATTGACGTCGATGATCTTTACGCCGAAAAAATCAAGCTTTTGAGAGCGGCTTTTATCTCTCAAATTGACAGCCTTTATTTCAAAGACAATATTTTACAATTGTTTCATAATGACTTCATCAGCAATAAGAAGGCAGATGCGTGCAGGGAAATATTTAAAGCGAAAACTGTTTACCTATGAAATGTTTAGTAACTGGCGGAGCCGGCTTTATCGGCTCCCATATTGTAGATGCCTTACTTGACGATGGTCATAAAGTCCGAGTTATTGACAATCTCAGTACTGGCAATATGGCTAATTTCCCGTTTAAGGATGAACGAGTTGAGTTCTGGCATGCGGATATAGACAATGCTATCATTGCTGATGGCGCTTGCCAAGACATAGATTACGTCTTTCATCTCGCTGCGATACCAAGCGTTCAACGCTCAATTGAAAATCCCCTCAAGACGCAAAGAGCCGGCGAAGAAGCGACTTTAAAGCTTCTTAGGTCTGCGGCTAAACATAAAATCAAACGTTTCATCTTCTCTGCGTCATCAGCGGCCTATGGCGACAATACCGCCCAAGAAGAAGATACTGCGCCGCGCCCGATGAGTCCATATGCTGCAAGTAAAGTCGCCTGCGAAGGCTACGTCGCCGCTTATGCCATGTCGCTCGGCGTTGACGGAGTCTCGTTGAGGTATTTCAACGTCTTCGGCCCGCGACAAGATCCATCGAGTCAATACTCTGGCGTCATCTCGATCTTTTTAAAGAAACTCCGAGAGGGTAAGCAACCGACCATCTTCGGGTCCGGCCTGCAATGCCGTGATTTTACGTACATCGAGAACGTTGTTTCGGCAAACATGCTGGCCATGAACCATCCA
>Ga0163144_10029163_pt1 | contig 10606 bp, 8 predicted proteins | sample OliLak19BULKMAT1_FD_123175 | JGI IMG/M metagenome (GOLD analysis project Ga0163144, IMG submission 123175) | Freshwater microbial mat bacterial communities from Lake Vanda, McMurdo Dry Valleys, Antarctica - Oligotrophic Lake LV.19.BULKMAT1 | ecosystem: Environmental > Aquatic > Freshwater > Lake...
GCTAGGCCCGCGCGACACTACCGCCGCATCGGCTGCACGCGCCAGTACGGCAAACTCCTCCACGCCCACTCCACCGGCCCATACCGGAACGCCCTCAGCCACAGCGGGCTGATGACCAGCTGCACCGCCCACACGCCCGCGACCAGCAGGTACATCTCGTCGAGTCGCCAGCGGTCCCACTGCCCGCCCGCCCAGCCGTCGAAGATGAGCACGCAGATCACCGTGTGCATCAGGTAGTTGGACAGCGCTAACCGCCCGACCGCCCGCACCGGCCCGAGCATGGCGCCGACCACGCGCCCGCCGACCGTGCCAACTCCGCAACTCGCCCACGTCCACACCACCATCATCGTGCCCATATGCCCCAGCGCCACGCCCAGCGCGCCCAGGAATCGCAACGGCCACTCCAGCCGTCCGAGCGCCCGCGCCGCCGGCCCCGCCACCTCCGGCCCGCGCTCCAGAACCTCCGCCACGCCCCGCCCCATCCCCAGCAGCGTGAATGTCAACCCCAGCCCATACCCCGCCAGCGCCAGCCCGACGTACCCGCCCACGCGCCACGTCCCGGCGAACATCCCAAGCCGCATCAGCCCCATCCCGATCAGCATCTGCCCGAGGCTGCGCCACAGCGTGAACTCAACGCCAGCGATGAAGTGCCACGCCGTGTTCAGGTGAGCCCGCCACCAGAACAGGTCCAGCCATACGCCGCGGTACGCCGCCTCCTCGGTCCGGATCGCCTCCGCGAAGATCTGCCGCCCAAGACTGGGCGCCCGCGCCGGCGTGGGCGTTCCGGGGTCGCGCACCAACATGTCCCACCAGCCCGGCCCCACGCGCCACCACACCGCCACCAGCAGGCACAGCACGCCCACGCCGATCAGCACGCCCGGCCTCAGTCGTCGCAGCGGCCAGATCACCAGCCCGCACAGCGCGTAGGTGTTCAGAATGTCCCCTTGCCACAGCAGGTACGCGTGCAGCAGCCCGATCACCAGCAGCCAGAACATGCGGCGGTAGTGCGGGATTGTCGAGCGCCAAACCGAGCCCAGCGCGGACCCATCCGCCACCCCGCGCTCCCGCGCCTCGCGGGCCGCCCGATCGATCCGATCCCCAAACACCACAACCCCGGCCCCGAACAGCAGGCCGAAGATCGTGATCATCTTGTCCTCGAACAACGCGTTGGTCACGACCCACGTCCAGAAGTCCGCGGGCGCCAGCGTCGTCGCGACGCCCTCCGCCGCCGCGCCGCGGGGCCAGCGGGGGTTGTCGAACTCCCCAAGGGGCAGCGCGAAGTTGCGGATGTTCATCGCCAGGATGCCCAGAACCGCCACGCCGCGGATCGTGTCGAGCGAACCAAGCCGCTCGGCATCGGGCAGCGGAACCACGGACCACTGGGGATCGGTGCTCACGACGGACGTACCGAGGGATCGGCCCGAAGTTGAGCACGCCTTCCCGGCGACCCTTGCAGGATCGTGCGACCACCCGCTTCGCCGTGCCACCGAGTCAGCCTGGCTTTGCGGGCTTACTCGGTGCGAACGTCGACCGACGCCCGAGCCCGCGCCACACGAACACGCACCCGCACCGAGTCACGCCGCAGCGCCGGCGTGGCTCGGTGGCACATCAGAACACAAACCGGAGATCAAGCCCCACCGCCACCTCAACCTCCGGCCTGTGGTCAACCTCCGCCAGAATCGGGATCTGCACCGTTGCCTCGAGCGCCCACGTGCGGGCCTCGATCAGCACGCCCGGTGAGAGCATCACCTCGTTGTCGCCGTTGGTCTCGTACATGCCGTTGAGTTCGAGCACCGCGTACCACGCGGCCTTTGTCTCGGCCGTGTACGCGGCGGGCTCGAAGCGGAACGCGTACGCCGTGTCGTACCGCAGCAGGTCGGCCTTGCCTCCGCCCGCCCGCCACGGGTCCTCGATCGTGCCCGTGTTCAACTGATACACGAGCGACTGCGTGAGCCCGTGCCGACCGGTGATCAGCATGAACACCCCGCCGAAGATCGGGTCCCACGAGTGGCTCGACAGGTCGCCCGTGCCGGTGGGTGCCTGCACGCCGCCGATGATGGCCGCCCGCATCGTGTCCACCGGCCCCAGGTCCTTCTGGAAGAACCGGTACTTGGCCGTCAGCGAGAAGTCGCCCAGGCCGAACTGGTCCTCGTCGTTCTGATCGCTCTCGCGCTCGTTGCGCCAGACGACCGGCGCGTCGAGGCTCAGTGACCAGTTGCGGGTGAGCCCATAGGTGATGGTGGTCAGGGCCGCGAGTTCGTCGCCCTCGCGCTCCCGCCCGGTCGGGTCATCCCCCAGGCTGGTCCACACCACCCGCTCGCGGACCGCGAAATGCCCGACCGACGGCTGTGTGGCGGAGGGGGTGAAGAAGGTCTCCTGGGCCGCGGCGGGGAGCGCGACGAGCGCCGTGGCAAGCAGCCCCGCCCCCCGTGCCACGAGCCGCGGCTCTGAGCGGCTGGTGGTCTTGGCATTCACATCCCGAACGCCGATCGTGCCAAGCCGCGATCGGTGGCACGCCGCTCCTCGCCCTTCGGGCGAAGCGCAACGCACATAGACCGTTCCCCTCTGACACCTCCAACTCACTGCCCCACCTCGATCCGCGTCAGTGTGAACCCGCTGTCGTGGATCGCCCGCGCCAGCATCGCGCGGCTCGGGCGCACGCTCCCGCCCAGCGTCAGGTCCACCGTGCCGTCACCCAGATCGACCGCGACGAACTTCACGCCTTGCACGTCCATCAACTGGTGGTCGACGTTGGTCGCGCAGGCCGGGCACGACAGACCCTCGACGTGCAGAGTCGCCTTCTCCGCGGCGATGGGCGTCTCGTCCAGGAGGCCAAGGTCGATCGTCTCGCCGGCGGGTGTCGGCACGTCGGCCCGTGATTGCACGCCGCCGGATGAGGCACCCGAAGAGGCGCACGAGGCGAGCAGGATCGCGCTCCCGGCCAGGCCGGCGGGAATGAGGCGGGCGCACACGGCGGTCAGCAAGTCAGACTTCATGGTCAGGCTCCTTCGGCGGGCCGAGCGGCGGCGCCGACAATCAGTGTGTCGGTCGGCGTGCGCCGCGCCCGAGGGAAGCGGGTTCCCCGGCGGACGGTCGCAGGCCAACAGTGTGTTTCAACGTCGATTCGGCGAAGCAATGGTGGAGAAGGGACGCCCGAGCCCGCGGTCGGACACAAGGTCACGACGACGGCTCCGGGGGCGCGCAGCGACAGCGCACCCAACCCCTCAACTTCGCCAGACACACAAGAACGACTGCACCGAGTCATACGACCAGAACGGCCCCTGGACTCCTCGCACCGCGCCGGCCAGTCGTATACGGTGCGGCATCGACACAAACCCGCGCTGCACCCCGGGCATCGCGAGGATCGTCGGTTTCGAATCCCGACCCGCGGGAACCGCCGGGGCATCCTCGATCGGCACCGGGGCCGCGGGCTTGAGCTCGCACCCGCACGCGGGCATGGCGCACTGGCCCCCGCACCCGCAGCTTGGCTTTCCCGTCGCACCGCAGGCATCGCGCTGGGCCAGAGCGGGCACGCCCGCGGCGTGCAACCGCGACTCGCTGGCAGAATCCTGGCGCGCCACCGCTCCCAGCCATACCGGCATTGAGGCCAACAGGATCAGCAGGGCTCGCCACGCCATCACCAGCAGAATACCACGCCACCGGGTCGGTATTCCAGGATTCCTGAAGAACCCGTGGACGCCAAGCTGCCCTTTGGACGCCGGCTCCGAGGCTCTGCGAAGGTCCGGGTTCATGCTCGGTTGACGTGCCCCGTACCCGGGCCCTCGCAAGGCCTCAGGTCCGGCGTCCATCACCCGCCCCGCCACATCCCTAACGAGCGCCGCGCTCCCGCGCGAGGTCCCGCAGGTACTTCTTCGCCTCGCCGACCAGGTAGAACGATCCGCAAACGACGATGATGTCGTCCTTGCCGACCCCTTTGGCCGCGCTCGTGAGCGAGTCTTTGAGGGTCGGGATCGCCTGGGTCATCTTGGTCTCGCCGTCCCTCTCGCGGAAGCGCCGCTGGAGTTCCTGGGGGTCCATCGCGCGCGGGCTGCCGGCGGCCTGCGTGAAGATGATCTTGTCGGCCCCGAGAGCCACCTTGCCCAGCATCCCCTCGATGTTCTTGTCGCTCGAGCACCCGAAGATCATCACCATCGAGTCGTACCGCATGTGGGCGCCCAGCGACTTGACCAGGCACTCGATGCTCTCGGGCGTGTGCGCGCCATCCAGGATGATCGTCGGCCTCTGCCAGACTTTCTCCATCCGGCCCGCCGTCAGCGTCCGCGCCAGGCCCACCGCCACCTCGCGCTCCGGGCAGTCGAATCCGCGCTCCCGCAGCGTGTCCAGGATCGCCAGCGCCAGGCCGCAGTTCTTCGCCTGGTGCTCGCCCTTCAGCGGGACCGCCATGTGCTCGTAGTTGCTCCTTCGCGTCACCACCGACACCCGCGCGTGGGGGCCGAGTTCCGGCGACGACTCGAACCGGTACGAGTAGTCCACGTCCTTGCCCAGCACCTTCAGCGGGCACACCACCTCTTCTGAAACCTGGCGGAACGCCTCCAGCACCTCGGGCTTCTGCGGGACCGTCAGCGCGGGCACGCCGGGCTTGAAGATCCCGGCCTTCTCCCGCGCGATCTTGCCCAGCGTGTCGCCCAGGATCTCGGTGTGCTCGAGCTGGATCTCGGTGATGGCCGAAACTTCCGGCGTGATGACGTTGGTCGAGTCCAGCCGACCGCCCAGCCCGACCTCGATCACCGCCACGTCCACGGCCTGCTCGGCGAAGTACGCCAGGCCCAGGGCCGTCATCACCTCGAAGTACGTCGCGTCGCCCTCGCGCCGCTTGACGGCCTCGACCGCCTTGGCCACCGGACCCATCATGGCCGCGAAGTCAGCCGGGTCGATCGGGGTGCTGTTGATCCGGACCCGCTCCCGCACGTCGATCAGGTGCGGGCTGGTGAACACGCCCACCGCGTATCCACACCCGGCCAGCATCGACGCGGTCATCTCGACCGTGCTGCCCTTGCCCTTGCTGCCGGCCACATGCACGAACTTGCAGCCCAGCTGCGGGTTGCCCAGCTCCCTCAAGAGGGCGGCGGTGCGGTCGAGCTTGAAATCCGGCCCCGCCTTGGGGCGAGACCGCTCGAAGTTCGGTCGGCTGTTGAGGAACTCAAGTGCGTCGTCGTACCCGGGGAACATCGGGGATTTCGCCGCGCGACCGGTTGATGTTCGGGCGGCTTTCCGAGTCCCCGACGGAGAAATCGCTTTGGGCATGGCTCCCAGATTCTAAGCCCCCGGCCTCGCGGCTCAAGGCCTGTCTGAACACAAGGCACACACAACCGGGAGAATCGGCCCTGAATGCCCATTATCGGGGATCAGATTCACCCGAAGTAGCACCCTTGATCCGGGGGGTAGATTCCCAGTTTCCGATTTTGTGAAGTTTGCGCGGAGTGGAGTTACTGTCCGCCAACTTGTGGTAGGGTACCCCTCCGCGAGCTGGAGGTTTGATCGTGCCTAAACCCAATCTGAGCGTGCCCTTGACGCTGATCACACTCGGTCTATGCGCGGGAGCGGCTGCACCGGCCCCAGCCCAGACCGCGCCGAGCGTCCTGGATGGCCCGGTCGACTTGGGCGCGCTGATGGAAGACGCCGCCGAGCGGCCCGCGTTTTCCTACCCCGTCGAGCCCAACTTCAACATCCCGGGGCTGGACGGCAACTCGAATCTGCGGATCTACGGGTACTCCCAGTTCCGATACGTCGCCAACACCCGCGACACGCAAGCGGAGGACAACGACTTCACCCACGGCTTCGGGTTCCGGGAGGTTCGCCTGGGCGCCCGCGGCAATCTGATGACCAAGAACCTGACGTACTACCTCCAGGCCGCGTTCGACTCGGGTACCTCTCGACTCACCGACGCGTGGCTCCGCTACGACCTGAAGGAGCAGCTCGGGCCGGGCTGGGCGATCCGGTTCGGATCGTTCAAGTCGCCGTTCCTGTACGAGGAGCTGTCGTCGGCGACCAAGCAGTTGCTGTCGGAGCGGTCGGTGGTCGATTCGTATTTTCAGCAGGGGCGAGCCCAGCAGATCGAGCTGCAGTGGAAGAACGACCACTTCGACGCGTTCCTCTCCTTCAACGACGGCTGGCGGAACAACCTCGACAACCGCTACGGGAACGCGTGGGGCGTGACGGCCCGAGCCGGCTGGCTGCCGATCGGCACCTGGAAGCAGCACGAGGACATGCAGGCCTGGCGCGGCGAAGAGATGATGCTGGCCTTCGGCATCGCCGGGCACGTTCAAGATGGGAACCCCGCGTTCATCTCCGCCACCGAGGAGCGCAACCGCTTCCTGAACGACACGCGGCTCGCGGCGTGGACGGTTGACGCGCACTTCGAGGTTCAGGGCTGGTCGGTCTATGCCGCGATTATGGGTGAGCACGACCGCCCGCCCGAGAGCCAGGGCGGCGGCTCACGGGATGGGATCGGCGCGATGGTTCAGACCGGACTGTTCGTGACCGACAACCTGCAGCTGGTCGGGCGGGCCGAGTGGGCGACCACCGACGGCGACATCGGGCGGCCCAGCGGCCTCGAGAGCAGCCAGGATGAGTTCGCCGCCGTCACCTTTGGCGCCGCCTACTACTTCTGGGGCAACAACTGCAAGGTCATCGCGGACGTGATCGTGCCGCTGGACGAGGTCGGGGATGTATGGACGTTCACGGCCCGCGGCACGCTGACCGACGACGCTGGCGAGTCGGGCCAGGCGGCGCTCCGTGTGATGTGGCAGTGGGTGTTCTAGGAAGGCGTTTGGGAAGGCTGCTGTCGCTCCGGCGCGTCGTGCGCGGTGGTCACGGCAGGATCACGCCCAGCAGCATGACGCTGGCGATGCCCGCGAGGGCGACCACGGCTCCCACGAGCAGGAACTGGCGGGTCGTGACCAGGCCGGCCCGGGCAACCAGCGCGTTGGCGGGCGTCGAGACCGGCAGGAACATCGCGTTGCCCGCGCCCATCGCGATGGCGAGGCCGACCGACGTGATGAGCGAGCCCTCGGGCATCTCAGGCGAGTCGTTGCCGGTTGAGGGCGGCGATTCCATGGCCGACGCCACCGCCAGCCCGATCGGGCACAGCAGGGTGGCGGTCGCGGTGTTGGACATGAAGGCCGAGAGGGCTAGTGCGGCCAGGGCCATGGTCGCCACCACCAGAAGCGGACTCATGGAATCGACCGGCAGCTGTGCCACCAGTTGCGCCGCCAGCCCCGAGTCCTCCATCGCCCGCCCGAGGACCAGCCCGCCCAAGATGAGCAGCAGCACGTCCCACTCCAGATGGGCGAAGTCGGCTGGTCGCACGATGCCGGCGACGGGGAAGACCGCCAGCGGCAGCAGCGCGACGACCGCAACGGGAATGCCGGTCCAGTGCCCGGTGATCCAGAGCATGATGGTGAGCACGAAGACGACGGCGGTGAGGCGGCGTGTCCAAGGCGGGGCGGAGTGTTCATCGTCGGGCGGGCGCGACAGGCCGCGAAGATCGATCGCCCCGGTCGTCCGGGGCCATCTGATGACCGCCCGCATCGCCACCCAACCCAACGCGAGGGCGAACACGGCGATGGGCACGCCCACCGCCATCCACTGCAGGAAGTTCATGGGGTGCCCAAGCTCGGCCAGGCGCTGGAAGACGATTGCGTTGGGCGGAGTGCCCACGGGCGAGCCCAGCCCGCCGATGTTCGCGCCCAGCGCGACGGCCATGAGAATCCCCGCGCGCACGCGTCGATCCAGGGAGTCATCGCTCCACAGGGGCCTTGTGATGGAGAGCATGAGGGCGGCGGTCGCGGTGTTGCTGGTCCACAGGCTGAGCCACGCGGAGGCAATGAGCACGCCCAGCACCAGGCGCGAGGCGCTGCCCGCGAAGGGGCGGAGGATGATCGAGCCGATCACGCGGTCCATGCCCGTGCGCCTTGCGGCCTCGGAGAGGATCACCGAGCCCAGCAGCAGGAGCATGACCGGATCGCCGGCGGGCGCGAGGAACTGGGTCCAGCCGGTGATGGCGTTGCCCCGCGTGGCCCACTGGTGCCCGAAGGACGCGGGCAGCCCGAGCAGGGCGACGATGAGCGCGATGGCGAGCAGCGCGGTCGCCACGCCTGAGATCGCCTCGGTGGCCCACAGAATCGCGGCCAGGAGCAGGATCGCCAGCGTGATCGTGGCGGCGGGTGACAGATCGGGCGTGCAGAGCGCACGGGCCACCATCGCCAGTCCAAGGGCCGCCAACGGCGCGAGGGCCAGTGTCCACATCCGCCAGCGGGGCGCGATCCGCCACGAGTACTCGAGCGAGGGCGGTGCCACCGGCGGTGGGGGGGGTATCAAGTCTGGCATGGGACGCGGCCAGCGATCCGGCACGAGAGCAATCTGACTCCACCGAACCCCCGGGCGGGCGCCCGAGGCGGGAATGGCAGGGTTGAGGCCATCACGGTACGCTGGTCGGCGTGCCCCCCCCGACGGGGGGCCGCTTCGGAGACGGAGCAACAGCCGGGCATGAAAGGGGTGGAGCATGGCCGGGCCGCACTGGATCATCACGAACCGTCGCGTTCTTCCCCGGGGCCAGGGCTTGCCGGAGCGGGTGGACGAGAGCATCCACGAAGCGTTACCGGTGTTCCGGATCGCCCGGTTCGATCCGCCCGCCAGCGCCTCGCCCAGCAAGGACGAGCTGCTCGGCGCGGTCACGTTCGTGCCCGACGAGTTCGTGACCAACTACAAGGACGTTCACGTCGGCGACAATCCCGCCGATTTCAAGGGCAGCTCGCGGCTTTTCCTGTCGTTGTACCAGCAGATGGCTGGCGCGCCCACGGGCAAGGGCGACACGATGTTCCTGATGCACGGGTTCAACTACGCGTGGGTGGACGCCCTGCGCGAGCTGCACCGGGCCCAGCGGATCTATTGCGATCCGCCCGAGAGCCCGGTGTCGCAGATGCTGTATTTCTCGTGGCCCAGCCACGGCAGGCAGCTGGCGTACATGAGCGACCAGCAGATCGCGCAGCCCAGCGGCGCCCTGCTCGGGCGAGTGTTCGGCAAGGCGGTGCGCTTCCACAAGGAGTTCTTCGCGCCAACCAACGGCAGTCCGGCGTTCTGCGGGCGCAAGTTCCATATCGCGGCCCACTCGATGGGCAACCAGGTGCTCGAGGAGTTCATGCGGAGCATCCGCGAGTTCGAGTTCCTGCGTCGCGGCATCTTCGGCGAAGCACTGCTGCTCAACGCCGACGCCGACTGGACCGCGCTGGAGCCGCTGGCCCCGCTGCACGAGTTGCCGGAGTACGCCCAGCGGATTCACGTGTATAACCACTTCAGCGATGACGCGCTGGCGATCTCGGAGAACACGAAGAACTCCCGGAAGCGGCTGGGGCGTCACGGGCCGCGCGACCTGAACCTGATCCCGCCGCGGAACATCGTGGTGGACTGCTCGAAACTCGACGGGGCCAAGCCCGGGCTGACGGCCGATTCCAAGGATTTGGCGGCGGCGGCCCGGGTGCTGGGGCGTGCGAGCGTGAGCATGCGCGAGCGGATGTTCGACCACTGGGGATACCTGAACCGGGCCGAGGTGATCGCGGACATCTACGCGGTGCTGCGTGGCGAGTCGGCGATCGCGATCCCGCGGCGGGAGAAGCGGGATGAGAAGTTGTTCCGGCTGGTGGATGCGTGACCCAGTTCCGAGAAAACGCCCGCCTCGATCGGCGCCGCTTCAACCGATCCGTCGTCAATCGACGTCAATCGAGGACTGTCCGGCGTCCGACACCGAGATCGTGCCCGTCCACGCGCACTTGCACGTGCAGTCCTTGGTGAGCGCCTTCATGCCGCCGATCGTGGTAGCGGATGCACCCGGCGACCAGGGTGATGTGGTGACGGGGATGCACGGGGCGGGCGTGGGCGTGCCGCTGGCGGCGGCGGTGGCGGCGGCCACCGCCGGGTTGGCCGAGTTCGTCCCCTGGCACATCGCAAAGCTGGAGATGTTGACCACGGGGGCGAAGTCCATGACCGTCGCCGCGGGCGGACCCTCCCCGGTCGTCCGGTTGACGGGGAGAACAACGAGCGAGCCGGGGGCGGTTCCCTTGTCGCACTTCAGCGTCGCGCCCATCACAACGAGCTTTGCCATGAGGTTTTCTCCGTCCACAGCATACCGCGGGCCGGGCGGAGCGCCAACGCCAACCGCTGGCCCCGCTCGCGGGGCAAGTCAGGCAAGCGTTCGCACGCAGTGATCGACGCGAGCCAGCACCCGGGCCTGCCCGAGGATGCCCGCGACCTCGCCCAGGCCGGGGCTGACGGTGGTGCCTGTAAGCGCCACGCGCAGTGGCTGTGCGGCCTTGCCGAGGCCCAGGCCGCGGGACTCGGCGAAGGACTTGAGGGCCGAGTCGATGGCGGCGGGCGTGAAGGCGTTGCCCGGAATGCTGGCGAGCACGGGCCCGAGGTCGCGGAGGATGGCCAGGCCGGTGGGCTCGCCCTTCTTGAGGATCTTCTCAACGGCCACAAGGTCGAAGGCGATCGCGTCATCGGCGGTGAACGCGAAAGCGATCTGGGCCGTCGCATCCTTGAACGTGGCGGCCCGCTGCTGGGCCGCCCTGGCGGCGATGGCGAGGGTGGA
>Ga0163144_10029164_pt1 | contig 10606 bp, 7 predicted proteins | sample OliLak19BULKMAT1_FD_123175 | JGI IMG/M metagenome (GOLD analysis project Ga0163144, IMG submission 123175) | Freshwater microbial mat bacterial communities from Lake Vanda, McMurdo Dry Valleys, Antarctica - Oligotrophic Lake LV.19.BULKMAT1 | ecosystem: Environmental > Aquatic > Freshwater > Lake...
CGGATGGATGGATTCTAGGCGACGGCTCTTTTTGTGAAATAAGTGTATACATAATACATGTTTGAACAAAAAGAGGCGGCAACAACGAAGACGCGATACGCCCTTGCTTAATATAATTGGTATCAGTGTAACACGCCTAAATCAAAAGAGCACAGCTTCTTTGGTCTCGCAACGGGCTTTTTAAAAAACATCCTCTATATACAGGTAAGATTGTTTTTGAGTGCTTGTTTTTAATGTCTAAACAATGGGAGTGTGTTAAAGTTGAAAAAAGTTCATCGTTGTGAGAAAGACCAGCCCCTATGCCAGTGCTGACAGCCCCAAGCAGGAGCCGCCATGCCATCAGGTAACGCAAACGCGCCTTCCCCCCTCCAGCGCCTGCAACAACTGTTGTGGGAAGATAAACGCGATTTAGGCGTACTGTTGATGTACACCGCCGTGAGTTCCGTGCTAGCGTTGCTCCTGCCTATTGCGTCTCAAGCCTTGGTGAACATTATTGCAAGCGGGGTGTTTCTCCAGCCGCTGATTGTTCTGACTGTTGTTGTGTTTGTCGGCCTATTGTTTATGGGGCTGATTCGCGTTGTGGAAATGACGCTGATAGAAGTATTACAACAACGCCTGTTTGTTCGCGTTTCCCTCCATTTGGGGAGCCATCTGCCGCGTATTGATATGAGCGAACTGCGGGGCTATCCGCCTGAGCTGGTCAACCGCTTCTTCGATACCATGAACATTCAGAAGTCCCTTTCAAAAGTATTGCTGGTGTTTCCTGCCTCAATTTTCCAGATTTTTATTTTCATGACGTTCCTAGGGTTTTACAGTCCGTATTTTTTAATGTTTAACTTCCTTCTGATTGTGTCGTTTGCGGTGTTTACATTTCTAGGGAAAAACGGTGTGAAAACGAGCCTTGTGGAATCCACCCATAAGTATGAAATGGCGCACTGGCTTGAGGATGTAGCACGGTGTCAAGCAGCGTTTAAGGTAAACTCTGGCCTAAACTTCAGCATTCAGAAAGCGGATGGGTTAGCTGCTCAGTACGTCGGCGCACGGCGCAAGCACTTCGACGTCATCATCCGACAAATTAGCTGGGAATTTTTAGTTACCGCGTTTGCCACCACAGGGCTTCTGGCTTTAGGGGGGTGGCTCGTGATGAATGGAGACATCACCTTAGGGCAACTGGTAGCGGCGGAACTGATGACGATTTTAATTCTTTCTGCTGCGGATAAAATTGTGACCAATATAGAAAGCTGGTACGACTTGCTCACAGGGCTTGCTAAAGTGGGTTATTTGACGGACCTGCCTGCTGAAAAGTATGAAGGGGTGACGTATCTCCCCAAAGAAAACGGAATGGAAATCAACCTGATCGGTGTTGATTTTAAATACCCCACGCAAGAAAACAAAACCTTTGAAAACCTAAACCTTGATTTTGCACCAGGCACCTGTACGGCCATTGTTGGCCCTAGCGGAGCGGGAAAAACAACACTGGCTAAAATGCTTTTAGGCTTGTTGATTCCTGACCGTGGCAATATACACGTGAACCGTCAGCATTTAGATGATGTTAACATCGGGAGCTTTCGTAAACACGGCGCACTGGTGGATAGCCCCAACAGTATTTTCAACGGCACTGTGAAAGAAAATATTTTGATGGGACGGGACTGGGTGAGTGAGGAAGAGCTTCTTAAAGCAATGAAGCTCTCCAACTTTGAGAGAGTCGTTAATTTTTTACCCAACGGCTTAAATACCGTATTGGAAAGTGAAGGCGCAAACCTTTCAAGCGGAAAGCGTCAGATGCTTCTGCTCGCCAGAGCCTTTGCAGGATGCCCCGATATACTGGTGCTGGATGAAGCCTTCCACAACATTGACCGCCCCACACGCTTAAAGATATTAGCGCATATTTTAGATGATAAAAATAGCTGGACAGTGGTGCTGGTGACGCATGATAGCGATGTCGTAAGATTTTCAGACTATGTGTACATGCTTTCTGAAGGACAGTTGATTGGACAAGGAACACCCGAACAGCTGGTGCTGGAACATCACCCCGAATTTGATGCCCTGTTCCCCAACATGGCACGTACTGATGAAGGGGGGCAACGCTAATGGCAACTGTAACAAGCTATACACATACGCGCCAACTTGAAAAAGACGGACACATCCATTCTCCCAAACTTGTCAACACTCCCCGTGCGCTTCAGGTGCTTTCTGTCTGGCTGGTGGCGATTGTGGGGGCGAGTATTTTTCTTCTCGGGTTTCTGCCGTGGCAACAGACTGTTACAGGTGTGGGGGAAGTCACCACTATTGACCCCATGAGCAGACCACAAACCGTTGAAGCCCCTATTGATGCCCGTATTGAACAGTGGCTGGTGAAAGAGGGCGACTGGGTCGAAAAAGATCAACCCATTCTGTTATTAAGTGAAATTAAAAATTACTACCTTGATGAAAATCAGTTGGAACGGATGCTTTCTCAACGCGAGGCGAAGCAGTATGAAATTACCGCCACCGAATCCACAATGGATGCCTTACAAGAACAGTTATCCGCTGTTGAAAACTCTCGGGGCTTCGTGGTTCCTGGGGCGCAGGCCAAGCGCAGTCAGGCGTTGGCGAAGTTTACTTCAGCGCAACAAAAGCTTATGGCTACGCAACAGAACCTCCAGACAGCTGTGTTGTATGAAAATCGGATTAGTCTCCTGTTTGATGAAGGCTTAAAAAGCCAGCGTGAATTGGAAGTAGCGGTCAACAAACTCGCGAAAGCCAAAGCGGATAAAGCATCCGCAGAAGCCGATGTACAGGGTGCGCAACAGGCCATTAACGAAGCTGAATTTGATGTCGGTAAATCAGGCATTGATATTGATGCAAAATCAGGCGAAACCCGAGCAAAACTGGCGAAAGGCCAACAGGATTACGCAAAAGCCACGGCGGATTTGCTTAAGCTCGATAATGAAATTCAAAACCTTCAGGCGCGGCAGGAACAGCGTATTATACGGGCCCCTATCGACGGACGCATGGCACGAGCATCTGTTTACGGATCAGGCCAAACGGTCAAAGAAGGCGGTGAACTATGCGTCATTGCTCCGAAAGAAACATCTCGTGCGGTAGCCTTATTTTTAACCGATGTAGACGCACCGCTAGTGAGTGTCGGGCGTGCTGTGCGATTACAGTTTGCAGGCTTCCCTGCGGTTCAGTTTTCAGGCTGGCCGAATGCGGCCGTCGGTACCTTTGCGGGGCGAGTTTCTGTCATTGATGCCGTGGATGACGGCAAGAACCGCTTTCGTATTTTAGTAGTGCCCGATCAAGCGGCCATCGACAGTAAAAAAGAACAGGACTGGCCGACGAGTGATTACCTGCGCTTTGGCACGCAGGCCCTTGGCTGGGTCATCCTTGAACAGGTGCCCGTAGGTTTTGAACTCTGGCGACGCTTCAACGGCTTCCAGCTCAACCTTAAAGAAGCCCCTATGCTCAACACCGCCGTCGATCAATCCAAGGGCTATAAAGATGCAACGTCTCGTGAAGAGAAAGCCAATCAAGGCGGTAGCAAGTTTGGGGGGATAAAGTCCAATGCCACCAAACAGAAGTGATCTACTCCGCCCCCTCTCCTTTCCAAAAGGAGAGGGTTGGGGTAAGGATGTTTTACAGGCTTGGGACATCCTCACCCGCACTTCGCTTCGCTTCGCTTGCCCTCTCCTTTCCAAAAGGAGAGGGGGCGTCCTGTTATTTCTTTTAGTGGTAGCGGTCTTTTCGTGTACACGAGCTTACGCTGAAGAAGCTACCCCACTAGACCCCATCACCCTGCAAGACGTGCAGGCCCAAGATATGAAAAGTCTGCGTGATCTGGTGATTGATAAAGAAAAAGGGTTACAGCTCCGCGAAGCCCTGCAATGGCTCAAGGAAACCCATCCCGAATTACGACTCGCACGCCTTAAGCTCCAACAGGCTGAAGCCAAGTTTCTCGCAACGCAAGGCGCCTTTGATCCTAACTTCAAGGGCGAGTACATGTTTAAAGAGTACAACAGCTCCACCGATATCGGAAAACAAAGGCAGAGCTTTCTTACTGAATCCGCCGTGGGTATTTTAACCCGCTATGGATTACAGGTTGAGGGCGGGTATCGTACCCGTCGCGGGCAAATTTCCACCACAGTTCAACCTGTAGGAGAAGGCGGCGAAGCCTTCCTGAATTTTATACTTCCATTGCTTCGATATGGACGCGGAAAAAACCCCCTAGCTATTGCGGAGCGAAAAGCGGCTCTTGCGCTGAAAGTTGCCGCACTGGATTTAGCACTCAAAGAGCTTAACCTTCAGAACAAACTAGGCGAAACGTACTGGGAATGGCTGGCTGCTCGAAAGCTTGTCCAAAACAGCGAGGAAGTGCTTGATCTCGCGCAGACGCGCCAGAAGCAGGTGGATCGCCGTGCGGATGTCGGCGACATAGCCGCCATTGCCAAAATAGAGAATCAAAAAGAAGTGCAGAAGCGCATTTCCCAACTGGCCAAAGATATACTGGATGCGCGTAAAGCGAACATTAAACTCAGCCTTCTGCTATGGAATCGTGATGTTGAAGCAGGGCGCTTGGATGTGGATGAAGCGTGGGTTCCACTGCTTGGCTCTGTGCCTGCTCCTGAAGATCTTGATGAAGCCTTGCTTTTACAGGAAGGCAAGCTTGCCGTTCTAAGGACGCATCCACGGCTGATGCAATTCCCGGTTACCAAAGACATGGCCGCACTCGATATTGACTTAGCCAAGCAACTGTTTCTGCCAAAACTGGATGCCATCATTTCCCCAAGCTATCAATTTGGCAATGAAGGCATTGGACCCGCATTATACGGTGGCCTTAAAGTAGAGATGCCGATTCGTAACAGAACGGGTAAGGGTAAGCTGCGAGAAGCTGAATTGATTCTGCAAGCCCTTGATGTCGATTACATCCAGACCTATCAAACGCTGCTAGCGGATGTTGAGCAATCGTTGTTAGAGCTTGAGCAATACTACACAGTGTATCAAGCCTCGCTTCAGGAATGGCAGGCCACCCAAGCGCTTGAAAAGGGCGAGCGCACAAAATTTGCCTTAGGGGATAGCACACTCTTTGTGGTGAACATCCGCGAGCGTGAAACGGCTCTTGCTTTTCGGAGCGTGGTTGATGCCGAGATGAATTACCATCAGGCGATGATCCGCTATTTAACCACCACTACTCAGATTTAAGATTTTTCAGAAGCCCGCCATGGGCACATAATCAGGGTGACGGTTGAGGCGTTCCTGTCCTAACAGAATCGGTTGTTGCCAGTCTTCAATCGTGGATTGAATCAAACGTTTCTCTCTCGCTGCCACCAGATGGGGCACTTTCTCTAGAGCTTGATCTATATTGTTAAACGATTTTAGTTTATTTAGCTCAACTTCAAGGTTCATATTTTGTTCGTAAAGTTGCTTGGCTGCTGAGGTTTGTTGTTCGAGCTTTCGCGCAATGGATACTTTCCATGCATACCCTGTTCCCAAAATGACCAGCAATGCAAAAATGATGAACACATTAAGCAGTGTCATGCGCCCAAAAATTCGGCGCAAGCGCGTTTGACGCATCATGTAACGTGTGGGAATCGGTTGGACATCCGCCACACCTGAAAGAGTGGGATGTGCCGTTGGGTAGGAGTCTGTCGAGATCACAGGTAATGTCTTTATACTTGAGGGAAGTGACTTCTATTATACATGATGATGGGCATACACAGCGGATGAGTTCCTTAATAGACCTCTTTCGAAACTGCTCAGTAGGATGCAGATTCGAGGAAAGACAAACGGCTTTGAGGGCGTGAACATAGGGTTCATAACCGAAAAACGGCTTGGCTTGACAAAGAAGGTGCGCCTAATGGGTAGTTTCGAAAGAGGTCTAATGTTATTCGCTATTGCGGAGGGAGTCGATTTGTTACAATGCCTTTATAGGTTGGGTTGGTTGTAGGGGCGAGTTCTGTGCCCGCCCGCCGTGGATGTCGCCATCCGTAGGCTGCTTAATTGCCTTCGGAGGTGAGAGGATCCTTTCACTTCACTACGTTTGGGCGCTACGCGAGTGATTGGGGAGCCAATCAACAGGATGGTATATGAATTTTAGGTTTTGACTTTTCACCCCTTTATGTTTTCGATACACTAAAGCAAACATTGGTTGCCCAACCCATCAAACAAAGGAGTGCCTCCCTATGAGCACATACGAGCAATCCGCCGATACCGCAGAACACAACAACCCCTTCAACATCCCCACTGATGCAGTCGATGAAGCCTTAGAGGCTGTTGGGGATGAAGAGCTAGCTGAAGAAAATGTCACTACTAAGGTGGATCCTGACAAACCCAGCTATGAGCAACTTCAAGCCATGTCCAATGATATGCACGGCCAATACCTAAGGCTTGCTGCTGATTTCGATAACTTCCGTAAGCGTCGTCTCGCTGAAATGGAACAGCAACGCAAGTACGGCGCGGAACACTTTTTGAACAATTTCCTTCCTGTGCTCGATAACTTTGAACGCGCGCAAAAAGCGATTACTGCCGAGAGTGATTCTAAGGAAATCTATAACGCGTTGGGAACCATGCAAAAGCAACTGGTTCAAGCCCTCGAACAAACAGGCCTGAAACGATGTGACGTAATAGATCAACCGTTTAACCCAGCGATTCACGAAGCCGTGAGTCGTATGAACGTTCCTGGTAAAGAAGAAAATAGCGTCATTGCGGAACAGCAGGCGGGCTATATGCTCCACGATAAAGTGTTGCGTCATGCACAAGTCATCGTCGCTAGTTCGGAGGCGTAACCGACGATGCCTACCACTCGCGATTATTACGAAGTCCTTGGAATTACAAAAACCTCGGATGCAAAAGAGATTAAAAAAGCCTTTCGCACCAAAGCAAAAGCACTTCACCCCGATACCAACCCTAGCCCTGATGCTGAAGCACAGTTTAAAGAATTGGGTGAAGCTTATAGTGTGTTGAGTGATGCTCAAAAACGCCAAGTGTACGACCAGTATGGGCATGAAGGGCTAAACGGTTCTTCAGGCGGAGGCGGCTATGGCGGAGCAGGGGGCTATTCAACCAACTGGGATTTCATGTCTGACTTTGGTGATTTGGGCGATGTGTTTTCTGCCTTCTTTAATGGCGGAACGGGCGGCGGGCGGCGTCAGGTGGCACGCGGGAGTGATCGTCGTGCGTTACTGCGCTTAACCTTTATGGAAGCGGCGTTTGGTGCTGAAAAAGCGGTGACTGTTCAGCGCAATGATACCTGCGATGATTGCGATGGATCAGGCGCTGCGCCTGGAACTGTAGCGGAATCCTGCGGGCAATGTGGCGGTCACGGCCAAGTTCGTCAAAGCGCACAAACCATGTTTGGCAACTTTACTCAAGTCGTTACCTGTCCTGCGTGTCAGGGGCAGGGAAGCGTGATTAAAACACCGTGTTCAGGATGCCGAGGCCAAGGGCTTCAACAAAAAGAAGAAACCATAAGCGTCAACGTTCCTGCGGGAGTCGATTCTGGCACTAATTTAAGAATGTCAGGCGGTGGTGATGCAGCCCCTGTTCGCAACGGCATGGCGGGTGATTTATTTGTTGTGCTTGATGTTGAGGAAGATGATAACTTCATACGTGAAGGCTATGACGTGCTGGCGAAAGTCCCTGTTTGCTACACTCAGCTCGTACTTGGAGATAACATTGAGATTCCCTTGCTTAAGGGGAGTCACAGGCTCAAGATTTCTGCAGGCACGGAAAATGCCTATATCATCACGCTTAAGGGTGAAGGAATTCCTGTCCTCAATCAGCCAGGATTGCGTGGCAATTTGCTGATTCGCTTAGATGTTCAGATTCCCACCAAGATTGATTCACGAGAGCGTGACCTTTTAGAACAGCTTCATAGCCTGCATGCCGATCGAATGAAGCAAGAAAATCTTTCACATGAAGACGGAAAAGCCTCTAACTTCTTCAGCTCCTTAAAATCGTTTCTATCAGGCAAGTAATAGCCCCTATGAATAGGGTTGCTATTATGTGAGAATAGAGCTATTGACCTGCCTGCTGTAATGTGGATACGATTATGAGAAAACCCTACACCCCGCCTCGTCCCGCTCAAAAAAACACCCCCACTCGTGGAAGCCGTCGAGGTCGTCAGCAAAAGGGGCGTTTTTCTATATTTCCAATCCTGCTTTCTGCCACCCTTATTCTTGGGGGTGTTTATTGGTTGTGGTCTTACGGCAACACAACCCAATCCCCTCTGTTGGCATGGCTTTCAGGCGGAAATGCCAATGTCTATACAAAAGTGGGTGATCGTTCGCGTACAGAATCTCGTGATTTATATCTTCAGGCCGTTGAGGCACAGAACGCCGAAGAATACGAACTCGCTAAAAAGCTTTTCCTAGAACTGGAAGACAGTTACCCAGGATTAAAAAACTTAATTTCCTGGCATTTGGTGGACATTTATACCGAAATTCCCCGCGAAGACCTTGTGCAAATAAGGCTACGCAAGCTGAAAGAAGAAGGCAATTTACAGCCAAACTTTATCGCTGAAGTGGATTATGCCTTATTGAAATCTCATATTCGGGCAAATCAACTCGACCTTTCTGCGAAACTGAACAAGACGATTCAAAAGGATTATCCCAACACAGACTTTGCTAACGCAGCCAAATACTACGAAGGGCTTGCCTTGCTTAATAAGCATGACGAACTCTGGAAAGCGCAGCATGAAGGTGGCGATGTTCAAAAAACAGGACTACCTAACCCAGTCCGTGAACTTTGGGATGCTTATTTGAAAGCAAGCCCAACAGGGACGTTCGCTATTCCCATTATTGATACGATTAAGGCGCGAAAAGTCATTCCCAGCATCAATGAAATGACCTACATGATTCAAGCCTATTCGCACGCAGGCAAGCATACAGAAGCGCTCACCCTTGCCAAGAAGCAGGCCTATAACGTTAAGGATGCGGGCATCGATGTTATTCATTCTCAGGTGGCTATGGGGAATCAGGCTCAGTCGATTGTTCTACTGAAATACTGGTCACCGGAATATATGTTCGATGCTCAAACATTTAACGACGTTCTGAAAACGCTGTTTCCGACAACATCAAAACCCACGCCTGCCAGACTTAAAGACCTTAATCAAATTCTTGCAATCAGTCAGGGCAATAATCGGGAACAGTTGCTGTGGCATCTTAGCCAGTATGATGAAGCTCAACAAGCCAAGCACTATCAGCAGTTTAATAAAGATTATTCCAAATCAAAATTAGTTCCATTTGTCAGTTCTGAACTCATTCGTTTTCAATTTGAAGCGGGCAACAATGTTGCCGTTATTTCAGAGACAGTCAAGTACCTTGAACAGTTTCCTGCTAGCTTGGAAGCGCCATTGGTTTCTTTATGGAAGGCGTTAGCCCTCCGCGCAAATCATAACGTAGCAGGTAGCAACACTGAGTTTGAGAAAATCCTCACCACTTACCCACATACCTTTGCCGCCTTTAGAGCACACCACTACTTAAATGCAAGTGATGATGAAGACTCCTTCAATCCAGTTTGGAAGCCTTCCCACCTTCCCCTTATTTCCAATACCTTGCATTCTCCTATCGAATGGCTGGATGAGTATGCTGAAAAGCATGATGACCTTGCCCCCATTCTCGTTGCACAGCTTAGTGAACTTGCCGCGATTAAAGCGTTTGATGATATTCTTCTTCTGCTGAATATGTACCTGAGCCCTGAGTCCGCGCATTATGCAGCGTTGACCTCATGGGCCTATTTAGTGGATGGTCAACATGATCAAAGTATTCGGATAATTCGCGATCACATTGGCTCATTGGATCGTAAGGTGACGGTTGCAGAACGCTACCAACTTTCTAAGCCTGTATTAAAGTTGCTCTACCCCCTTCACTATCCATCACTCGTTGAGAAGGCTTCGGAAAACGCAGGCGTTTCACCCTTTCTAACCTTAGGACTAATGCGTCAAGAAAGTAATTTCAATCCAAATAGCGTTAGTGGATCAGCGGCTGTCGGTCTTATGCAGCTTCTTGTACCTACAGCTCAGGACATGGTTCTACCCAAAGAAAACACACGGGTAAGCAAATTAACCCTCTTTGATCCTGAAACAAATATACGTTATGGAACACGCTATCTTGCCTACTTAAAGCGTATTCTTCATAATGATCCTCTGTTAGTGGTAGCCAGTTACAATGCTGGGCCAGGCGCTGTTGGTGGATGGGCCAATGCAAACATGACCACCCTTCGCAATAGTCCCGATATGTTTGTTGAAAAGATTCCTTACGATCAAACCCGACATTATGTGCACCATGTGTTTGAGGGAATGTGGAACTACTACAACCTCTACCACGTCGATTAATACCCATTTCAATAAGCAAAGGCGTATCGCGTCTTCGTTGTTACCTTACTTCTTTTTTAGGAGACTCTCTTTATGCGAACTGCTGAAACGCTCACCGAACCTTCGCTTCAACAGCAGCTGCAAGCGCTGAATGTGCGTAAATCTGAGTATGATCTAATCTGTAAAGAAATGGGACGAGCCCCTAATTTTACTGAACTGTGCATGTTCTCCGCGTTATGGAGTGAGCATTGCGCGTACAAGCATTCACGTCACCTCTTGAAAACCCTCCCGACTGAAGGGAAGGCGGTTATTCAG
>Ga0163144_10029165_pt1 | contig 10605 bp, 6 predicted proteins | sample OliLak19BULKMAT1_FD_123175 | JGI IMG/M metagenome (GOLD analysis project Ga0163144, IMG submission 123175) | Freshwater microbial mat bacterial communities from Lake Vanda, McMurdo Dry Valleys, Antarctica - Oligotrophic Lake LV.19.BULKMAT1 | ecosystem: Environmental > Aquatic > Freshwater > Lake...
ATCAATACTATATGATAAATTAGCAGCGCTCGCACTTAAAGCACATCGTGAATTTGAATGTAGGGACGCATCGCGTATTGATATAAGGCTAGACAGTAACGGACAGCCAAATATTTTGGAAGTAAATCCAGTGCCAGGAATGCACCCAACACACTCAGATTTACCTATAATTGCAACTAGTGTAAGTATGACATACGATAATTTGCTAAAAGAGATTATCCAGAGCGCATCATCCAGATATGATAACCTGATCGTCCGCTAAAACTAGTAAGGATATGGTATGCATTTAAATACATTCTCAATCGTAGCCTATGATAGCCTCTCCCAAAGTTGGGGTATAGGAGTAGCAAGCAAATTTTTGGCTGTTGGGGCAGTAGTACCTTATGCACGCGCTGATGTTGGCGCGGTAGCAACACAAAGCGCTGCTAACCTTTCTTTTGGCGAACGGGGTTTAGATTTAATGTCAACGGGTTTTACAGCATCTGAAACCTTAGAGCAGCTATTAGAAAAGGATGACCTGATTGATGAACGACAAGTAGGTTTAGTAGATAGAAATGGCGGGGTCGCTACATTTACTGGTAAAGCTTGCTCTGACTGGGCAGGCGGACTTCAAGGCTCAAGCTATGTGATTCAAGGAAATATTTTAGCGGGACCAGAAGTCGTTGAAGAAATGGCAAAGGCTTATGAAATCAGAAAAGGTGAACTTGCCGACAAATTATTCGCTGCTCTATCTGCTGGTGACCAGGCAGGAGGAGATCGGCGTGGGAAACAATCCGCCTGTTTGCTAGTTGTGAAGAGAAATGGTAGTTATGGTGGTTACACGGATCGCTATCTTGATTTACGTGTCGATAATCACTCTAATCCGATAGCAGAGCTACACCATTTGCTTCAATTGCATCATATATTTTTCGGAAGTACAGAAGAATCAGAAAAAATACAAATCGATCATACTTTGGCTAGAGAATTACAAAAGGTACTTACTAGGCAAGGTTATTATGCTGGGACTATCAACGGGGAATGGGATAAACAAACCCAACAGGCATTTTTCAAGTTTATAGATATTGAAAATTTAGAGCAGCGTGTGAATGTCTCAGATGGGCTTATTGATCCACCTGCTTTAACCTATATTTTTAAGCACTTTGCATAATCTTAAAATGGTGGCTGTGTTTGAAAAGAGTTTCTTAGGAGACAGGCAATGAGAGTTACTGGGCAAATTGCTTCCACAATAGAACAAGGTGATCTTGAACTCTTGGAAATACTGTCTCCAGAGCAAGGGCATATTCTTAAAAGACTTGGAGAACGAAGATCCAAGGAGTTGTTTTTATTGGTAGATGTGACGACATCCAGTAGAAACGAATCACAGGGATTACACATTATAAAAATAAGGGATACTCAAGAAGGAAACATTGACCACAGTTCAGTTCATAAAAAATTAACTCGTTTTGATATAGGTGTACCTGAATTAATTGCTTCTGCGAGAATTAATTCTCGGACTGCGTTAATGTACAAGCTTCCTAGTAACTATCATCAGCATGTGCAGCCATTAAGTTTACTTGTTGGTTCGGATGCTCCCAATGTAATTAGCGCAAGCGAACACATTGCTAATATCGTTGAAACTCTAAGAAAGATTAATCCTCCTGATGATATTGCAAAGGAACATTTACCATCAACTATCTATGACGCAATGTTGAGATGTATAGGTCTTTCTGAATTCGCTCAATCAAGTTTGGCAACAGTTCTGGATAGCATATCTATAAATCTAAGACAATCTGACTCAATTATGTTTGAAGGTGTTCGTTCTAGATTACCAAACCCCATTAGCTTTGCTCGTTCATCCGAACTTTGGAATGGAACGCAGATAGTCTACTTGAGTGGGTGTATTCACGGGGATTTACATGTTGACAATATCATCTGTGACAGGAACAACAAAAGCTCCGTCATCATTGATTGGGGAGCATATAAAGATGATGGCATATTTCTTGCCGATTGGGCATTTCTAGAATTAGATATTTTATTACATTACATCCCCCCTACTGATAAAGATGATTGGAGGGAATGGACTTATATAACGGAATTTTTGAGCAGTGCTATTTCGCCTGAAGGCGAACCAACTGGGCGCTTAGCACCAATGGCATGGCGACTAATTAAGTCAATACGGGAAGGTATTAATCTTCATATTGAGAAACTCAGCAATGAACACGCAAACTGGTTAGAGATGTCTTTTTGGCTGGCTGCAACAAGTGCTGCAATTAGAATGTTATTGGATGTGAATTTAGATAACACACAACGAGTTGCCATCCTCCTTTATGGTGCCTTTCATCTAGATCGTCTTTTGTACCAGTTACAGCTACCAGAGCCAAGTTCTCGTCCTGAGTATATTGAATTTGAAACCCGTCAATCGGTCAACGCAATAGATTGGGTCCAAGTAGGGGATCCTCTCGGAAAAGAACAGTTAGATATTTTTATTAGTTATGCACATCAAGATCGGGAAATAGCTAAACACATTACAAATGACCTTCACGAGAAAGGCTATTCCACTTGGCTTGATATCAGTGCCTTTAAAATATCTGGTATTAGCGAAATTACTAAATATATTAATATTGCGCCCATTTTTGTGGTACTCGTTAGCTCAGTAAGCTCGGAATCGGAATTAGTTCAAGTTGAATTGTTGTGGGCTAAGAATAAGGGAAAGAAAATATTTTATCTACTGATAGAAAATCAAGTCAATTCTTTACCTGATGCTATCGATTTTTCAGTAAATTATGCCCAAGGACTCCGAAAATTACTAAATGCTCTACCAAAACCTCAAACAAAGACTGTATCCTTAGAGGTTGTCCAAACTGTGGATCGTCGTCTTCTCGAGCAGGCATATCTAGATCGTTTACTCTTTAAATATAAGATGTGGGAAAAAGCCTATACTCCTTTGTCTGGCACACTAGAATTATCTATTGCTCCTTCAGAAATGGATACGGAGTTTGTCATACTTAACGATCCTGAGGTTGTGTCAGCTTTAGGTGGAGCGGAAACAACAGTGGATGGTATACCAAACATCATTAGCGAAATTTACAAGCGCCGACGTGTTGTAATTCTTGGTGACCCAGGTGCGGGCAAAAGCACAACACTGATGAAAATGGTATTGGATTTGGCTGATGAAGCTCAAAAGGATGAAAAACAACCTTTGCCTTTATTAGTTCCGTTAGGTGGATATAATGGTAAAGTTACGCTAACTGAATATATCCAAACCACTACAGACACCCTTCTCGGAGAACTAGGCACTTATTTACCTCAATTGTTGAGTGAACAAAAAATAGCAATATTGTTAGACGGTTTGAATGAGATGCCTCGTTCAGACTATGAAGCATTAGTTGAAAAGGTGGAAAAATTTATTGAAGAAAATAGTTCTTTGCTAGTTGTTGTAACGTGTAGAGAAAATGACTATATTGTTGATCTCAAATTGGACCGAATTTCTGTTGCCCCTCTTGATCCAATCCGTGTTAAAAATTTCCTTATTAATCATCTTCCCAACGAAGGCGAAGAACTCTTCTGGGAACTGACAGATCCCATTGTAAAGAATCAATTTTGGCCTAGATTCTCACAGGGGGGAGGTACAGAAGATCAATTCTGGCTTGCTGAAACTCAACCAACTAATGTAACTAGACCTTGGTATGAGTGGGATTGGATATTTTTCTTAAGGATTCGTGATAACCCGCGCAGTTTTTTGGCTCTTGCACGTAACCCATATATGTTATACATGATTACGAATATATACAAAAAGATACATAAATTGCCGTCTAATCGTGGACAACTTTTCCGAGTTTTTGTTGAGATTCTTATGGCTCGTCACAAAAAGCGTATCTTGAATGATGATGAATGGATTGACGAAAAAACTCAGCGAGAAGCTTTGAGTAATTTGGCTTATGCTATGCAGCACGAAGGTAAAGAAGGAACGAGTATAACAATTGAAACGGCGGTCAATCATCTTGGTAACGACCTTATGCTTGATATAGCTGTAAGCGAAAACATTCTTGAAAAAACCAACAAAGTTCGATTCACTCATCAACTGCTCCAAGAATTTTTTGCTGCCGTAGCCCTAGATGGGGAACGCCTCAAGGGAAAACCTGCTGATGAAATATGGGAGACCGCAAAATGGTGGGAACCTGTCGGGTGGGAAGAAACATCTGTTTTAATGGCAGGTTACTCTGATGATCCAGTGTCTGTTTTGATGTGGTTACACAAAGCGAATCCTGAACTAGCAGCCCGCTGTTTAGTTGATGGAGGAATACCGCAAAGGGATGATGTTCGACAGACCCTAATTGCAGCTTGGTTACCACGTTTAACAGGAGATGATCGAGTTGAAGCAAGAGCTGCGATTGGCAGAGCACTGGGTCTCATTGAAGGTGACACACGTCCTGGTATATGTTTGATTGATAATGGGCTACCAGTCATTGAATGGTGTGAAGTTATTGATGACGGCCCAGTTATTCTGAGGGAAGATGAAAGTAAACATTCAGCACAAATAGAAACCTTTAATATTAGCAAATATCTCATAACGAACGCGCAATTTCGCACTTTTATTGATGATGGTGGATATACCGAGAAATGGCGCAATTGTTGGACAAACGCGGGTTGGAAAGAAAAAGGTGATCGCATTAGTCCTGAAGAGTATAGCGAAACTCTACGCCTTCCAAATCATCCACGTATAGGATTAAATTGGTATGAGGCTGTGGCATTTTCCAGATGGTTAGATAGAAGGATGCGTGATGTGGGACGAATACCAGATGGATTAGAAATTCGTTTGCCAACAGAGCTAGAATGGGAAAAAGCTGCTCGTGGTAAAGATGGGCGAATCTATCCATGGGGTAATGAATTTGACAAAAATAAATGCAATGTCGTGGATTTACAGAGTACAACTGCTGTTGGTATCTTTCCAACTGGGGCATCTCCTTATGGAGTTATGGATATGATAGGCAACGCTTGGAAATGGTGTTTAACTAAGTGGCATGAAAATATAAACACCGAAAATGAAGATAATTCACTTGAAGGCAATGCACCTCGGGTATATAGAGGAGGGTGCTGGGGAAGTAATGTTTGGCGTACACCAGATAATCCCTGGAAACCTGACGAGCTTCATTGCGGACGACGATATTCGAATGTACCTGAGGATGATCGCCCTGATGCTATTAGTTTCTTCATTGTTCTTGGACCTACGTTGACCAAATGATTACTTTTGCAAATCTGATCGTAAATTACTAACACGTAAGGAGATACATATGCAATACAGAACATTGGGAAAAACGGATGTCAAAGTTTCTGAAATTGGTTTGGGAACTTGGACAATTGGCGGACCTTACTGGACAAATGGTGATTCCACAGGTTGGACAGGTTCATTGGATGACGAAGATATCACCAATGCGATCAATTATGGTATTGACCAAGGAGTCAATCATTTCGATACAGCGGATGTCTACGGTTATGGTACTTCGGAGCGTCGACTTGCCAAGGCACTAGGATCAAAGAGAACCCAAGTCATCGTTGCAACAAAAGTAGGATTTGCGGCTACGACTGCTCCGCATGTCTATGATCCGAGTAACATACGTTTCCAGTGCGAGCAAAGCTTACGTAACCTAAATACGGATTATGTTGACCTTTACTATTTCCACCATTGTGATTTTGGAGATGATGATATCTATCTCGACGACGCAATAGATACCATGCAAAGATTACAAACTGAGGGGAAAATAAGGCATATAGGACTTTCAGGGTATGCCGAAGAAGATTTTCTAAGATTGGCACCGAAAATAAACCCAGTGGTGATTCAGTCTTGGTCAGATATTGAACATGACGAATTCATCCGAGAAGGATCGGCGTTACGTCAAATGATGGATGAACGAGGCATAAAATTTATCCCGATGATGCCCTTTGGACAAGGGCGGTTACTCGGAAAATATAAAGCTACAGATGCTCCTGAGTTTGATAACGGAGATAATCGCAGTGGCAACTCGGCATTTACCTCAGAAAGTTTGGCAAATCTTGAGCCTCGAATTCAAGCACTAAAAAAGCGTTTTGGTGGTGATACATGTGATCTTGCGCGTGTAGCCCTACAGTTTCTTTTAGCGCAGATGGTAGTAGCATCAACAATTCCAGGTTTTAGGACAACTGAGCAAGTTAAATGCAATTTAAAAGGCTCAGACAATCCTTTGAGCAAAGAAGATGTAGAATATATCTTTCAGATTTTTCCAAGAAGCGAAATGGAGCCTCATCCTTGGATTTAAATTTATCTGAAAAGATCAGTGTGGACTGAATGGCATTATGAATGGGGTGATTGATACGACTGAAATTAATCATTGCCCCATTTTTATTATCACTTCGGGGACAAATATCCCCATTAATTTCATATATTTGTCAATACTTGTAATGGTGTATGCAAACATATGGAAATTATTAGCCTTCCAATCTAGCTTTTAATTGGTATGGAATATGAAAATAGGTCGTGTGAGTCAGAAACCTGGTCATTGTGGAGCAGCTTCCTTAGAAATGCTTTTCTTACATTATAACGTTGCCTTGTCTCAGGATGATATTGTAAGAGCGACCAAGGTTCCCCAACAACTCTGGTATGAAGGCTTTCGAATAGATGAATTAAGTGAGGCTGTAGCAAGTCTAAACTCAGAGTTTATTGTTGTCGGAAAATTTGATAATACCCTTGAAGACTTAAAGAGGGTTCTGGAGAATTTACAAATTCCGGTCGGTGTTGAATGGCAAGGAATGTTTATTGATGCTAATGGAAGATACTTTGAGGAGGGGCATTATAGTGTAATCACCGCAATTGATGAGAATAACGAATTAATACACATCATTGACCCAGATGATACAAGTGCTATTAAAAATGGAATTATAAAGACCTCTGAATTTTTAAGTCGATGGTGGGAAATGAATTCTATCTCGCAAGAATTTGAGAATGTAACACAAGAAGACATACGAAATGAAGGTCTAATGTTCATTGTAGTGCCGCTTTCTAAGTTAGCTGAAATTAAACTCTATGGATTTGAGGAAATTTCCATCCACTTTCTTTTAAAGAATCGCAAATAGTACACATGAAGAATAAGAAAGGCATCGGATGTTTGATGCAGTAGGCACACTAAAAAAAGTTTTAAACATCGAAATCACGCTTCAGCGTACCCTTCCCACGAGAATCGCTAATGTCGATTTACACATTTCACACATAAGAGGTGTGCGAAAATTTGATTTAGATGGGATGTACCTATTGATCGTCTATCAAACATCAGAGCCGGATGTAATAATATCAAAGCAAAAAGTAGTTGAGCGATTACCTTTGTCAATGCCCCATAGTGTGATTGAGTCGATTTATATTGATGGACACCTCATCATGGTATGCAGTGCCGGAAATCAAATAGCTCGGCTAAAATCATTTGATACTAGTTTTGATGATTCTACTCTAAATATTAAATCACTAAAGCTAATTATTGAAACAATTGCAAATGAAATTAGGCTGCTCAATCCAGCAACCGCGCTACAGCGGGAAGTTGCTCCAGGATTTCAATGGCTTAAGAAATTCACACCACTCCCAATTTCCTCCGCCCCTGATGCATTTGTTATTAATGGAAAACTAAAGCGAAACCCTATTGCGTGGATAGATGAACATAATTGGAATCAACTTCCAGTTATTATGCCAATAGGATATGTACATGGACAATTACATATTACACAAATCTTTCTTACGGATTCACCGCTGATTCTTGATGTAAGAAGTTTTGATGAAAACGCTCCTATATTCCTTGATTGGGCAACTTTAGAGTTATCAGCATTAATCAGGTTTTTATCCGTCAAGAGCGCTCAAAGTTATTTAGAATGGAGTGAACTATGTGAAGCATTGGCAACAGAACTTGTTCCAAAGGTTACGCCAACAGGGCGTATTGCACCGCAGGCTATTGATTTAATCCTTCCCTTAAGAAAAGGAGTAAATTCATATATAACAGAGGTTGCACCAACCTTGCGGGACTGGATAGAGACTGCTTTTTGGATGAGTTCAACAATTGCTGCCCTTCGTATACTGTCTGAACCTACTGTTGACGATACTACTCGTCTAATGGCGACCAGCTATGCGGCTTGTATGTTTGATAAAGCAGCAAATTTGCTTGAATTATCCAAACATTTATCTTCCCCCTTTAATCTGAGCTTTGCTCAAAAATTACCAGAGATAGAAATAATTCAACATGGATCAACTGCGACACCGTTTAGTAACGCATATGCGCTCATAATTGGAGTTGGAGCAACCAAATATGAGCCGTTCTCTTTACCTGTGACAAGTAATGATGCCATATCATTTGCAAAATCCCTTACGGAGAAGGCTGGATATTTGCCGCATCATGTGAAAGTTCTGTCTGACGAACAAGCTACATCCAACGGTATTGAAGGCGGTTTTTCTTGGTTAACTAACTGTGCTAAGGAAACGCCAGATTCAACTTGCATCGTCTACTACTCTGGACACGGTGGACTTGTTGGACATGAATATTTCTTGATCCCACATGACACAGATCCATATAATTTAGCGCATAGTAGTATAAGCATGGAGCAATTAAATACTTGGCTGATGATGATAAGAGGTCGTCGTCTTGTGATTTTTCTTGACTGTTGTCATGCAGGAAGTGCTAACTTATCAAAGAATATTGAATCATTGTTTGTACCAAAGTCTCCAGATAAAGAAATTAACCCTCTCCAACTTGGAGAAGGACGTGTTTTAATCGCATCTTCAACAGAAACACAACTCTCTTTTATACTAGCAGGCCACTCAAACAGTCTGTTTACCGAAGTATTGTTAGAAGCATTTTCCATTAAAGGTGAAGTAGAAATTACAACGGTCTGGGCTTATGTTCGTGAGCAGGTATCACGAAGAGCCTTACAAATTGGACGTGAACAAACGCCGCGACTAAATGCGGCGAACTACGATAAGATCTTACTATGTTTCAACAATTAGATCTTTAATTTTAAACTTGACGAAGCCTAGTACTCAACAATTTGCAACTTCTAACACGAAATTTGCGTAACTTACAAAGTAGTTAAGGAATAGCCATGGATTTAGATACTCACGAATCACTTAAAGCGTTTTTAATTGAGACAGAGAGTTTAGCACACGCAAAAAATGACGAAATTAACCTAGTTAGCTCATTTTTGGAGGTAAATCAAACGACGCAAAGCGATGAAATTTTTTCTAAAGAAATAAGGATAATACAAAACCAAGAACAAAATATAACTATTGCAACGACTGTTAAACTGCCAAATCTAAAATTTAAATTAGGAGAATTATTGCTAGAAATATTAGGGAGTGGATCTGCTCTTGCAGAGTCATTGGAAAAACCTTTAAGTGTTACTTTGATCGCAATTCGTTTTCTTCAAAGAATACGACAGCTTTCTGAGACCCCTATCACATTAAATGAAGCACGAGTACTTATTGAAATTCATAAAATGATCTTAGATGACACTGTTTCTACTATCGATAATATCTATTCACAATTAAATGATGAAATGAAGTCTTCTCAAATCGCAGCATCCTTACATAATCTAGAGATGCTAGGCTGCATCACTACACTTGACGGAAAAATTAAACTCAATGAAAACATTACTATAATTCACAAGGGTGATTAGTTTTACGATTTGATAATCAGTCAAACCGTTCAGCGTCCCTGATTGGTTGAACAGTTTGACTGATTTGATCGGTTATTTCGAAGTTGCGTTTTCAATCGGTGGCACGTCATAACGCTGCATCATGTCCAATACTTCACGCCGCTCGATGGCGTAGAGCTTGCCGCCGACATGATGTTTACGCCGTGATTGGTCAATCAATTGCAGCCGTTTCAGGATATGCCCAATCCACTGGGCATTCCCCATCTCGTCAGACGATTGCCCCATCAGACTGCGAATCTTCTCACGCAGGTCTGTTCCTTTCACCCAGATGACCTCATCCGCATTACGGGTAAGCAGTTCCAGTGCCTGCAAAACCGCCTCTTCGCGCTCACTGAGCGATTTGCCTTCGCTGATCTGTTCATCCCATTCCGCTGCGTTGGAAGTCGCATCCAGCAATCCGACCACCCTCTGCTCTTCAAAGAAGGCTGCCAGAGCGACCAGCGGCGACCACAACTCACCAGAGCGGTTATGGAGCTTGTGCAGTTCGGGACGTTCGAAGTAGTTACGATACACCGCCTGAAAGTGCGTTAGTGCCAGTATGTAGAGTTGGTGACGCAGCGATGCACCGTCGAAATCCGGTGGGAAGGACGGCATTTTGCGGGTGGTGCGGCGCATTGGAATAGCAATGCAGCGACTGGCGAGAATGTCCTCCAACCCCATAATGGCTGCCAGAATCTTGGGTGAATACACATCAAATGCCTGCGGCTTCAAATCATCACCCGTGACGCGGATCGCGGGCATTCCCTGTTTGTAGCCGCTGTTGAGCAGTTGCCGGATTTGCTGCATTCCGGGATCTTTCGGATTGTGATAACGCTCGGCTTCGTCAATGCCGACGGTACAGCTTGTCTGGTGGATCAGCCGAAACATACTCGGACCCGTCGGATCAGAAGTGGTAATCATGTTGAA
>Ga0163144_10029168_pt1 | contig 10604 bp, 13 predicted proteins | sample OliLak19BULKMAT1_FD_123175 | JGI IMG/M metagenome (GOLD analysis project Ga0163144, IMG submission 123175) | Freshwater microbial mat bacterial communities from Lake Vanda, McMurdo Dry Valleys, Antarctica - Oligotrophic Lake LV.19.BULKMAT1 | ecosystem: Environmental > Aquatic > Freshwater >...
CTTAATTGAGAAATGGGGTTATTTAAAACCCCTTGCAAGCTTAACTTCTAGAAGTTGTGTGCGTCCCAAAGAGACTTATGTGAAAAATTCCATCTGTTGCCGCTTGTGTATTAGTATCTCTCAATTGAATTTGCACCGCAGATGCCGTAACTGTTACAATCCCGGCGAAGAGCAAGGTAGTACCTACGGTTATTTGCACAACAGGGGGTTCTGCAAAAGGCACTCTTAGCGTGATTGTATAAAGACCTACGCCATCGTCTACCAGTGTTGCATGTAACTGATCCATGCGGGCAGTAATTTCAGCCGTCCCTGTTCCTACTACTCTAAGATGTATATCTCTACGGGAGCGTTGTTCGCTTTTAATGTTTCTAAGCATAAATTCTCCACTTTAGTTTAAAGAAGCACCCAGGAAAACCCAGGTGCTCAGTGCAATTAACGAGATACGTGATTATTATGCCACGTTTAAATTTGTTAGCACACCATGAAAATTTGGATCAATGTATACTTCTAAGTATCCACCGTATCGAGCTTCATAAAAGTCACCTGTTCCACGTAGAAATACTGTACCATCGTCATCAAACCAACCAAAATCTGGAGCATGGTAGATTTCAATTTTGTCATCATTTAGAAAATACATACGGTCATCTTCGATGAAACGATCAGCAAAAATACCAATAGCTCCACGTGACGACATAAAAGTGATACCAGAGAATGAGATTTGTCCCTTGAGATCCTTGGCACGTGGTTCAAGATTATATTGTTTTTGATCTTCAAGAATGTTAAGCAATTTTTCATACTGTAGATATGAAGTACAGATTAGATTAGGAGCTTTTCCGCAGCGTCTCTCAATGTTTAGCATCATTTTATTCATGAGGTCTGGAGAAATGGTCGCCAAGACAGCGTCGAGCTGAAATGCTTGCCATCTACGACCAATCGTAATTCCATATTTAGTTGAACTGGTAGCGTCTAGTACACCTTTAATCCCCTCTGGATCGTTATTTCTAGATCCTTGCATATGCAATACAACTCCAGAACCAGCAGAGGTTAAATCTGTAGTTCCCGCAAGTCGAGCAAGGGTTACCGTTCGGGTAGACTCAACCACGGTCATGATTTCGAAGGTGTCAGTAGTTGAACCTGGATTGATAATATCTCTTTCTTCAAAGTTTGCAGCTTTCCATGTCGCAAGTGAAATAATGCAAACTGGTGCAGTGGCAGACCCTGTAGCATTGGCTTGCAATGTTCCTAGTGACCCTGTTCCATCATTAAAAAGAATCCGACTCATGTTTCGCATGAAAGATTCAACGCCTTTCTCGACTACTTCCTTGGTTGCCTTGACAAAAGAACCCTCGTCATTAGCAGATGCTTTGATAGCTTCACGGTCAACCTGGACGACAGAATATAATCGTTTACGAGTAAATGCCACGTCAGAGTAGATTGCAGTGTTTGCGGCAGGAAGAGTTCCTGATCCAACGCCTCCAGCAAATGATCTAGGGACTGGAAAAACCATTTGTTTGCCAGTAAAAGTATAACTCTTTTTTACTCTTGCCAAGAGGGGAGTTGCGGAGTTATAAACGTTTTCAGATAGTTTACAGTATTTAATTTTAAATAGAGAAGATGCGCTAGTGATGCTATAAATTGCTGCCATTTTTTAAATTCCTATTCTAAATCTGACCATCTTACAGGTACAGATGTGTTTTTATTGTTTTCAACTTTACGTTCAGCGACAGGAGCAGTTTTGGATTCTATTTTTTTTCGAGTGGATTTCTTGGAAAAAGATCCATGGATAATGTCTAAAAGTTCTTCGTCAGAGTGTCTGCCCTTTAGAACCATGTCCGTAATGCTATCCACTACTTTCTCATTCTGTAATAACTCCGTGTCTACTTGCTCTAAAAGTTTTTCTGCCTTAACGACCGCATTCCGCTCTTTCATGTATTCGGTCACAAGGTCCAGTGTCACTTGCTCAGGCTTATAGTGTTCCGTTAATACGTCATATGCCTCGACTAAATCTTTATCTGAAAACCCATGAACCTCCTGCGCAGATTTTAACTTAGAGTCCAGTGCAACTTGTGCTTCCTGTTCTTTAATTTTATTTCCGTCAGATTCACGTTGTTGCTTAAAATAATTATTTTCATCTTCTATTTCTTTAAATTTCTTAGCTTCATCACTTAATTGTTGCCACTTTTCAAATTCTGGTAATACCTGGGTTCTTAGGTTCTTTTTAAATTCCAGCGGTGATATACCTGCCATCTGTGCCAAGTATTCCATAGCACCCATGGAGTCACCTTTTTGCGCAACCTCCTGAAAACCTCGAACATACTTCTCGATTACGTCTCTTTCTTTTTTAAAAGTGTTTTTCTCAACACTGAGCTCTTGAAATTTCTTATCCCAGGCGGTTTGCCCTGACTTATCATTCAAAAGCTCCATGAGAGTCCATTCAACCTCTTTACCATCAACTCTATGCTTCAACTTAAGATCTGGGTCCAATTCTCCGAGAGTTTCGCCTTGCGAAAAAGATATTTTCTTGCCGTTTTTCACGACTTCCGGTGTTTTTAGAACCTCTTCTTTATTTTTAATGACCTCTTCTTTGTTTTCTTCCTTGACATCCTCTTTTTTTTGAGCTAATCTAGGGTTTCCAGAGTTAGAGTCCAATTCAGCAAAACTGATTGACCCACCAGTACCCAGGTTTTCATCGGAAACGATATCTACATTTGTTTCGCCAGAATTATCAATATTCATAAATCCCCTATATATATGTAAATGATGCCTAAAGTGTTATTTTAACGCTTTTTCATGGTCCCATTGCTTGATGCTGGGCTTACTCCTGAGCGATACGCCTCCCCGGGCATAATTTCCGGTTGTTCTGCTGGAATTGATGCGCTGGATTGAATTCCCATGTTTGCATCCCCTTGTTTCTGCGTGGCTTGATCTTGAGCACTGCGAGCAATTGGAGCTGCCTTGTAAAACAAGGGAAATTGTGACAATTGTGCCACTTGAGCTTCAAAAAGAGGGCTTTCCTTCATTTTTTGACTCATGAGAAATTCCATTGCCTTAACCTGAAGGATATATCTAGTACGAATAGCTTCCGGGAGATCTTCTTTGAATGATCTTTTTTGCATTTCCTTGCTATATACACGCCATTTTACCACCAAATCTTCCCAGGGCTTAGGTTCAGCGATCTCTTCACCGGACATTAAGGATTCAATTTCAGACTCAGCCGCCCTGAGTGCTTCCGTGGCGAGAGAATACATTTTGCGATCATTGCCAAATTCTAATAAATCAACCCAGCGTTCATCAGATAATAATTGAGGCTTTATACTCAAGACATCCATGATCGTTTGCAATCTAGCAGCCTTTGATTGTGGTAAAGCAGTACTATTCTGGATTCTCACATCGTAATCTTTATTCAGATTGGCGACCTCGAAATACTTAATAGCAAATTGATTATCTCTACCTAATATTCGCAATATTCGTCCGTCGTTTGTCTGATAATATTCAGCGGCAACAGCAATAGACATCTTGGCTAGGTCGACGATGAATTGAGAATGCTTAGCTATCTCGGAGCTTGCCCTAACATTTTCCCTTTCGTTCAAAAATTGCAAGGCAACGGCAGCGGTTATTCCCGGTGGGGGATTACCCACGGAAACTCCAGGCACTATGGCAATTTCTTGAGCTTCCATTTTTAATCTATCTCTGTATTCATAAACTTCCCGAGGAGTCGGATTGGAAGATACTAATTGCGGTGGAATAGAACCCTGATATTGAACAATAGTTGTATCGTTACCAAGGGATTCAATTTTTGCAGCTCCTCGTGGCATCATCCATTTAGGACTAGCACATAAATAGATATTTTTAGCAGCCATGGAAGATAAATTATTGTGCATATTTTGCAGAGATTTAATATTTTCATAAAATGAATGACCATGTTGTGATTCGGGCATGTCGATATCTGTGATCCTAATGGCAGGTTTTTTTCCATGGGAAAACGGTAGAGGTCCTGATTCAAAAATTACGTCCTTGGAAAAGATTGCAAAGAACCCCTGGGGGGTATATTCGCAAGCTTGATGATAAAAATAGTGTACAATTGTTTCGTTGTTTAATGATCTATCCTCAAACATTTCTGCATCAAAAACTTTAGAGTCAGAGTCTTGCACCTTACCCATAGATTTCGGATATTTTTTCTTTAAAACTTCATTATGCATGACCTTAGTTCTAAAAAGAAATTCTGAATCTTCGAAGTTTCTAGCTCTTTGAAGAAACACTCTATACGGTGCCTCAAGTTCAAAAATTACGTCGCCAGTCTTTTCTCCTGTTTCAGGAGAAATATCTCCCTTTGAAGCATCCCATGTGACAAAAAGATAAGCTTCACCGAAGATGTGTTTATGTCTATGTGCCTGGCGAACTAAATCATCAATGCTATTTATGTACCATAGGTGCTGGATTAAAAGATCTGTCGCTTTTGCTGCTATTTTATCTTGATAGTCACTGGTCGGTGGAACCACTTCGACTGCGGGTCTAATTTGCGTGATATTATTTACTTTGTTTTCAGTAAATTCATATGTGAAATTAGATATTAGTTTTGGATTTTTATTAAGATTATTTCCGTCTGTTTTAAAATCTCCAGTGCGCATTTCTTGAGATTTAAATTGTATTCCACGGTATACAGCTAGGTTTGCTCTCATGTTTGAGAAACGTCTTATTGATGTTTTTTTTAATTGATCAATATTCGTGTTCAGCCATTCTAATAACTTTTGCTTGTTTTCTGTATTAACAGTAAAGAAGGGTTTGTTATCATATGTGTTGCTATCATCATCTTGGTCTAATGCTCGGTCAAATAGATTGCTCATATATATTATCCTTAAAAAATATTATCTAAAGTATTTGTTTCTTTTGCAGTTATATTTACTTGCTCAAGCTCTTTCTCCCAATCTTTATGGGGATCTATATATTGAACATTGTGTGTGGATTTCGCCTGTGCTCTTAATTCGATTAAATTGACTACGCTAAAAATAAATGCCAGTAATGAAAAGATTAGGTTCACGATTTCCATGATTTGCCTTCCTGGTTTATATAGTTAATCTTCGAAGTCATAGAGGGCAGTCCAGTCCGTGCCTATGCGTCCCTCTCTTAGATCTTGATCTAATGTTTTTCCTCTATTTTCTATATTGCGTTTAGCTTCAATCATTTGATTCGAATCATAATTGCTATGACCGAGGAGGTATCTAAAGCAGTCTATCAAGTGATCATTTTTTTTGGGAAATCTACCGAGGTCATCAGATATATAAGTTTCCATTTCATAGCATAATGCTTCTACCCGATCAGACATCACGATCATGCCTTGAAGCATAATGTCTTTTATCAGGGATATTCCGTCTTCTTTTTTATTTTTGCTTTTTTGAGTGGGATGAAAATAAACACCGTATTGATTAAGAATTTCAGTAGTTGCCCAAGCAGCAGCTTCATCAATAACACGGAACCAGTCATCAAGAATATCACTGCCAGGATAAAGCTCATTGGTTGCCTCGTTAATTCTAGGAAAAATGCGCATAACGGATGTGTTGGCTTGGCTTTTTTCATAGATACAATCCAGTAAATAGATTTTTTTAGTATATGGATGTATTGCTCCGAATAAGGCAGCGAAACAAGTAGTAGTTCCTGGATCTACGGAAATGAACCATTCTAGTTTTTTATAATCACGCTTAATTTCTTCAATTACTTCGTCATGTGGACGGACAAATGTTTCCCTATTGAACATGGGAAAAACCGCACGCTTGCCGCCTGTAACCATTCGAGCTTCATACTCACGGTAATACACATCCACTTCACCACGTGCCACGAGCTTTTCTTTCTCTCTCTCTAGCCATTCAGCAGAAATAATTGGATTGTCTTTAGTCGGGCGACACAAGAAAATAGTATCATTTCTTTCTTTACATTCATCAGCCATCTGTATATATTGAGCAAAATTCCTAGCATCAATTCTCGGGGGAGTTCCGATAATAAGCAAAGGTGCTTTTTTAACAGCGAGGTTCGGTCCCATGCCTTCATGAAACTGCGGATGAAAATCTTTAAATTCATCGTACACCGCACAACTGGGTTGAGTACCCCGATAAGCTTCATAAGAATCGCTGCCATCCACTTTAATAAAGGATTTATTAGTGAAGGTTATTCTCATTTCGTTGTTATCTATTTTTGCGATCCATGAGTAGGGCCCAAAATTCTGTAGACGCCTTTCTGCCCATACGATTTCTTTTGCTTGTTTTGCCAATGGTGCAAAGTAATAGCAAGATGCTCCTGGATTCATCATGGCGTGCCGCCAGAGGAAATAAATAACAAATTCACTGTTGTGCGTTGGGACCAATGCTTCCCCTGCTAAATATAAATGACTGCTCCCAGAGACGGTAATGCATCGCATGGCGACAGGTGCAATTTTTTCTACTTTTACAATTTTATGGTGAGCTGCTTTGGTGAAAGGAGTCATTCTGGTTTTCTTTCGCTCAATTCTGAATACATTCATGAGCGGGCGAAACCTAATTCTATATGACACCTTACCAGGCTTACCATTGCAAATAGGTATTCTTGATGTACGTGAAGGAGACATTCCTAAGGATGCTACTAAATGAAAAACACCCTCTGTTAAATCCTTATTACTATTATCAAAGGTGCAATGGTTACCGGATGTATTAATAGTTCCATCCGTGTCCATTAATCCCTGGAGCAAGGATAAGCGATCTTCGGTACTAGCAATTAAGTAATCATGCGGTATGTGTTTATTGTTTAATAATTTTGATTCTCTTAAAATCTGTTTAAGGTTTTTGATATAGTGAGAAACATGGGTTTTCGAAGAGTGAGAAACCTTAAAACCATCTAGTTCGATATTAACCCATACCTCTGGGTCGTATCCAGTGAGACCACCATTTGCGGACGTTCCATCACCAAGCCAGGCACCAAGAGTGTAGGGAGGAATTGGTAAGTCTTGTTTTTTTGCGTATTCTAGCGGCTTGGTATAAGGAATTGAATGATTATTTTCTTTTCCATGCATCTGGGAGTTATAAATCTCTTCCGTATTCTTTGCTGAACTTCTGTCTTTCCCAAATCGTCGTAAACTACTACGGTCTAATTTAGTATAAGTGAACCATAGGTGCTCCTTGCACGCATCTATATAAGTACCGTTTCCGAACCATACTCGATATGGATCAGAACTTATTTCAATCGGATGTGCTTTGATTACCGTTTGTATCCTTCCTTTTTCATCGAATACCTCATCACCATCTTTTAAGTCACCATTTCGGACAAAACCCAAGGGGGTCGGAATAGGGGTATCAACACACAACATTTTCCCCCATTTTCGGGCACACTGCAAAAAAATCGTAGCAATGCTGGGGTTACTATAAAACTGCTTGCCTACGAACAACTGCCCATGATGCGGCGTCCATGTTTTATGCAACTCCTCAAGAATCTCCAGATATTTTAAATCTGAACTTGATAGAATACTCATATTAAGATGGACTCTCTGTTGCTACGACCTCATTTTCTAATGTGACAAATGGGTCAATTTTGAGTCTCTTTCTTAATTCGAAAACCGTACTCGGTGCAGCGGTTGTGGTTATAGATGTTGCCTTGCCTTCATCCAATTTAAGGATTCTATCTATTTTTTCTAAGATATCTGCGGCAATGCGTGCGTCTTGAAGCTTGATCACCGGCTTTGCTGCCATTTCCCGCAGAGAATTCTCTATTAAGACCAGTGCACGGTCAGTAATATTGATTAACAATGTTTTCTTAGTGTCGCTTAAATATTCAAAAAACTTTTCTTGATCTATGGACCTTAATTTATGCCATGAATTATCTGCATGATACCTAATCGTCCGAGCGTTTATTCCGGTTTTCTCGGCAATGTCTGGCACGGAAGTGAAGCTCATGTAGAGTTCCTTTGCCCGGGCGAGTTTCACCTTATCTATTTTTTCACTCACAAGTTATACCCTCACTTGTTAACTCCGTATATTCATCAGGGATACTATCGTGCATCTCAAGGAGACGAATTAACAGTGATGCCGCTTCTAATAAATTATCCCCACTATACGAACCATTCATAATGCAATTATTGCACTCAGCTATAAGCTGCTTTAATTCTTTATTATTCAAGATCTTCTTCCAATTTAAGGTAGTCTTCATATGCTTCCCCGAGCTTATCCACTTCTTTCATTTTAAGAATATCTTCTTCTTTCATATGTAGCAACTTTCTCATATTCTTCATGTAGAATATACGAAGATCTTTTTGATGGGCGATTTCTTTATTTGCGTCTTGGATAGAATCTTGAAAGAAGAGCATGACGAAGGTTTTAAATTTTATCTTATCGGTTAAAGATGAGTCATCGGTTTCTACGGAAGGATTTTTGTTATGCACCATAAATGTAACTCCTTAATTTAGGGTTCTGAGACAATAACGCAAAGAGTCGAGGGCTACACATACGGATGATACTTTCTTCCAGGTCTTGCGGTAAAGATGTAGAGTCATGCAATATTACTAGACAATCCCGCATGACCACATGTAATAACTCATGTTGGAGCGTCTCACGGATGCAATCATCAGGTACGTCTTTAGTCCAGATTCGTATTTCATTGATATTCAAATGAGTTTCGCCCAGATTTTCGCCTAGCTTTTCGGAGAAATAATTAATTCGCCAGTTTTGGCTGTCGTGGATGAAGGAGCTTGGTCGGGTAACTTTCTTGGGTTTTTTAAGCATTTGAACCTCCTATCTATGGGGAGGCTGTCCATGTCAGGGGACATAATTTGTGACATACACCATCGGCGTGTGCCTCGGTGTTATATGTCCCAAGAGGGTAGCGGATTACCCCGCTTTCGTCGGGGCGATTGCTCTATGAGCCGATTGCCATTGAATATACAATTCTGCGCGGGAAATTTCTGTGTAGCCTCTCTCCCCTTAAAGACAACCACCCCCTATTATTGGCAGGGGGGCAGATACCCGGGGGGGGTATATAAATAAATATAACCCTAGAGTTATTCTTGTTTAGGTTGTAAACACTGGATATCATTGGGTTCAGAGCATTACTCCTTTTTTCATTCCATCGGGGGAAATAAAATTTGTTTAGAAAAGAGAAGCTTTTATTGGGTTTTCTCCTCCATTTTAACATTTGTTTTAAAGTCAAGCAAAAAATAGGGCTTAAAAAAAGTGAAAATCCCTGTGATTTCGAGCGGTTGCAGGGCTTTTGCGCGGAGTAAATAAAATTTATAGGAAATTCGATGTTTTCTTCTCCTTCACTCCCGTTTTTACTATTATAACACATGGCAGAATGTAATGCAAGCCCAGTGTACATTATTCTAATCTAGCTATATATTCTTTAGCCCATGAGCGTGCAATAGCTTTTGCTTCTTCAAGAGTATAAGCATCTTTTGTTTTTAACGATTTATCTCGATAAGAAACTTCTATAAAAATTCGGGCTTCGAAATAAGTGTAATATATCGTAATTGTTAATTCTTCAATCGTTAAAAATAGAGTTTTACGTTGACTCTCTTCACAAAAACCTTTATTAAATATCAAGTATTTTTCGCTACTCATGCATGCACCCTCTTGTTTTATTTCTGTAATATTTATATTTGTAGTATTTATATCTAATCTATCTATATATCCTTTAGCTATTTCACATGCATAACCTTTTGCTTCTTCGAGAGTATAAGCACTATTTGTTTTTAACGATTCACCTCGATAAATAGTTTCTATGAAGATTATTTCTTTATAATAAATGTAATATATCGTAATTGTTAATTCTTCTATCGCTAAAGTTAAAGTTTTACGTTGAATCGATTCGCAAAAACCTTTATTAAATTTCAAGTATTTTTCGCTGCTCATGCATGCATCCTTTGTTTTGTTCTTCTTATCTTGATTATAGTACAAAGCAGATTATAATTCACCGACAGGAGTCCCAAATTCTTTATCCACGACGAGGACTTTGTAGCCTAACTCTTTAATTCTAAGAACAATTTGCTTTGTAAGCGTGCTTGTTCCAGCGATTTGAGCAAAAATTTTAGATTTATCACATCTTGGATATACTTGCTTCTTACCGTAGACAAACGCTTGTGTAACAGTTATCGATAGATCATTCATAAATACTCCCTGTGAATTAATTTTTATAGTCTTTCCTTCGCTTGCTCGGAGAATACTTTAACTACTATTTTAATTAAATCTGCTTCTCTTTTGGACATAAAAGGAAGATCATCCTCTAACAGATTAATGCCATTATCTAACGCTTCAAGGGTATATAGTTTCCATCCAATTTGGACATTGCAATACGTGATAGTGATTGGATACATAAAGCCGGTTATATAGCGAAACTGATCATGCTTGGAAATATCTACAAATAATTCAACACTGTCTTGCACTTTAACGGTACCAGAAATGTGCGCACTGTTGAAAATTTTCGCTTGTCCAGAAATTTTCACGACACCAGATGTTTTCACCCGATTATGCAGCTCTGCCTGATCACATATTTTCGACCTTTCGAGAGCTTTCGCCCAATCAAAAAGTTTCGCATGTCCGTATACTTGTGCCCAATTAGCAACGCTCGAACATCCATCAAGTTTCGCATTTTCA
>Ga0163144_10029172_pt1 | contig 10603 bp, 10 predicted proteins | sample OliLak19BULKMAT1_FD_123175 | JGI IMG/M metagenome (GOLD analysis project Ga0163144, IMG submission 123175) | Freshwater microbial mat bacterial communities from Lake Vanda, McMurdo Dry Valleys, Antarctica - Oligotrophic Lake LV.19.BULKMAT1 | ecosystem: Environmental > Aquatic > Freshwater >...
CAATTGACATAAAAGTAGTTAGATAGTTTCGGCATTGTGCCTATTTCACAATTTTTTAATTGGTCTGTGACACACATTACTAAAGTATTAGCAATTATATAAATGGGGCTTTGTGCCACAGCCCCCGTTTGAAAAATGAAAAACATTCAAAGAACAAGAGCGTTTTGCCACAAATTAGATTTAGAAGTTTTAGGAATTAAATCGTTGTGGCATCTATTACGTAGCGGTATCTGGCTTCTTTATTTATCACTTTCTCCCAAGCATCGTTTATTTCACCAGCTTTAATGATTTGTATTTGTGGGTAAATTTTATTTTCGGCACAATAGTTTATCACTTCTTGTGTTTCTGGAATGCCGCCAATTAACGATCCGTTAAAATTTACCCGGTTTGCAACCATACCGAAGGCATCTATCGTCAGCTCACCTTTTAGAGGAAGTCCTACTTGTGTAAAGTAACCGTTGGGTTTTACGCAAGAAATATAATCTGAAATCTCATAAGCATACGGAACGGTGGAAATCATAAAATCCATTTTCCCAAACCAAGGCTTCAATTTATCTGCCGAATCAACTACGATTGCTTCCTTAGCACCAAAACCTTTGATGTCGTTCACTTTTGAAGGTGAGGTAGTAAAGGCATAGACTTGTGCACCTTTTGAAACTGCTAATTTTATTGCCATGTGTCCCAGGCCACCAATGCCGATTACGCCAACCTTATCTCCTTTTTTTAGTTTTATCTTCATTAATGGGGAGTAAGTGGTAATACCCGCACAAAGCAAAGGAGCTGCATATTGCAACTCAATATTGGTAGGGATTTTAATGGCAAAATGCTCAGTTACTACAATGTTATTGGCATACCCGCCTTGCGTGATTCCTGTTGGCGATGTATTTTCGGGTGTGCCATAAGTACCCACCATTCCAGTAGTTTCACAATGGTTTTCTTCACCATTTTTGCAACTTTCGCATTGCATACAGCTGTTTACCATACAGCCTATGCCTGCCTTATCACCAACTTTAAATTTAGTTACGTTTTTACCAATGGCAGTTATCACACCTGCAATTTCATGCCCCGGAACCTGCGGATATTGTTGTTTTTCCCAATGTCCTCTTATAGTATATATCGGAATGGCAAATTCCAGAAAATTTAATTTCAATTAAAACATCGCTATTGCCAACAGGCCTGCGGTCGAAATTCCATAAGGCTAATTGCCCTTTTTCGCCTTTTCCTGCGTAGCCTTTTGATTTTATGTTGGTGCTCATCGAGTTTGATTTGTACGTTTGCGATAAAAGTTGAACCGGATTTGCCAATAAAAGACTTGAACCCACCACCACTGATTTGTGAATAAATTTCCTTCTTGTTGTGTTATCGTCTTGATGTTCCATGTCAATTATATCTTTACTATCCAACGATATAAAGTTGGTAGTTTGGGTTGAGAAAAGTGTTACATAATAAATAGATAAACTTTCAAAATTCACACATTTACGAACGAGAAGTTAGTTGCTTTTTTTGCTAAAATGATCTCAAAACTAGCTACTGAATACGCTGCCTCAAGCAATTAGCCTTTGCACCACAAATGAAAGATAGCCCAGAGAATTTTCAAATTCTTTTATAAACTTGATCAAACGGAATTCTCATTCTATCTCCCCAAACGCCTAATTCTTCTCTAATCCCGCAAGAAACAATCATATTAATTTCCGCTGCTAAAGGTAATTTTAAAACATGTTTCACTTTTTTGCTGTCGAATCCTTCCATCGGGCAGGTGTCGTACCTTTCACTAGCCATGGCCAGCATAAAAGTTTGCGCTGCCAAGGCGCAAGATTTGTGCACTACTACCCTCATATCGCATTCAGATATGACGATTTAATGCCCCCAAAAGAGGTCAGTTTTACGGGCTTGCTACCATTAAATTGAAGGATTGCAGTTTTCATTGAGTTGTGTCCTGGGCTTTTGTTGATGAAAAAGTAATCCATTAAAGATTAGTATTTTAATCGTAATCAATTAAAATTATTCATCAAATGTAGATTTCAAAGAGACAGAGAGTGTTACATAATCCTACTAGCAAGTTGCAAGTTTCACTGATTATGCGTTGTAGCTTTACAAATTTGGCCTATCGTGTCCTGCCAATGTTTTTGAAAAAAATACTGCTGCGTTTCTGACATAGCCTTTACTTAATAAGGAATTGCATGCCGCAAAAACGATGGTTCAAAATCACACCTTTCCTAGAGTCGAAATGGCCGAAAAATAGAGTTACAAATCATTCAAAAAACAATAAATTCGCTACTCGTCAAGCGACAATAATTTTACTTCGGCCACAGCATTGCCTGCTATTCCTTTAATGCTGCCGTACATTCCGCTCATGTTCACCAATACTTTATTGAGCTGTTTTTCCCTTTCACTCCACATCCGCTCCATGGCTAGGCGTTCCTTTTGAAGGGAAGTTTGCATGCACGAAAATCCTTCGACAATCGATTCAATATGGTGTCTGAACTCATTACCTGTCAAAAAATCATACAAAAACTGCATTTTATCGCCTTTGTTGTCTTGCGAAGCCTTTATTTCATGTATCCGAATCAAGCTTTCTCTAAGCACCGCTGCTACGCCTTTCACCTCTTCATAGCTACAGATCCATATTCCATCTTTCTGACCAAATTTGTCCATTTCCCTAGGCATTGTTCCAGTTACTATCACCGCAATATCCGATTTTTGGCTTCTTAAATCCGACTTTAACTTATCTATCCATTCGTTAGAGAATGCCTTTGTGCGCTTGCTTTCATATATAATGGACCCGCATTCCTGACCCAATTTGTTATGAACGGCTTGAATAATATCAGCTCCTTTTACACCTTTTCCCACTTCACTTATAATGTCGAATGGAAATGTCGATTGCAATAATTCTTCCAAAGCCAATTCCTGCACTTCACCCTGCAGCTGCATCGAGCCTTGTTCGGCTTTCTTTTTCATCACCTCAATTTGTTCCATCAGCTGCGCCATCTTCATGTCTTTTTCCCTGAGCTTAAAAAGCGAATCTGCTTCAGCTTTTTGCTTGGCATTTTCTTCTATCACTTTCCGCTCCTCCATTAGCTTTTTTTGCAAATCGAGTTCAAAACTTTGTTTTTGTTCTAGCAATTGCTGCTCCACTTTAAGCAATTCAAGTTCACGCCCTTTCAGTGCGTACACCTCTTTCCGCTTAGCCTCCAATTCTTCATTTGAGTTTTTAAGTTGGGCTTCAAAATCTAGCTTTACTTTTTCACGCAAGTCAATTTCAAGCTTTTTCTGCTGTTCAGCTTGCTTTTTCATTTCTTCCGCTAGCCTTTGGCTCAGTTCCATTTCCTTCTGCGCAGAAAGACCTTTGAATTTTTGATTAAACTCGGTTCGCAAGCGCGTTTCGACCTGTAAAGAAAGTGCCTGTTCCGCATTGAAACGTTCGCCACACTTGGGGCAGGTGATTTGGTTAGCGTTTTCTGCCATACGTTTGATTAAATGTAAACCATGACCAAGAAAGCGAAAATTTTGATTAATCCTGCTTTCTTGGCAAAGAAATAAAAGGGAATTAAAAACTAAATATATTGATTTATGATGTTTTCAAACTGTTCTTGTTTGCCCGATATTTGCTTTGGCTCTCCATTTTTCACCGCCAAATCGCGTAACGCAACCAAATCAAGTTTTCCTTCTTCGAATGCTTTTCCCTCTCCACTATCAAAAGAAGCGTAACGGTTTTTGCGAAGTTCTTTGTATTTTGATTTACTCAATATGTTGTCTGCAATCAACAATGCCCTGGCAAAAGCATCCATTCCGCCAATGTGGGCAATAAAAATATCTTCCAAGTCGGTAGAATTTCTTCTCGTTTTCGCATCGAAATTTACGCCTCCCGTGGTAAATCCGCCATTTTCCAATATCACCAACATCGCTTCTGTCAATTCAAAAAGATCGACAGGAAATTGATCGGTATCCCAGCCATTTTGGTAGTCGCCTCGGTTGGCGTCAATGCTGCCTAGAAAGCCATTGTCGGCCGCCAGTTGCAATTCGTGAGCAAATGTATGGTTGGCCAGCGTAGCATGATTTACTTCAATATTCAGTTTGAAATCTTTTTCCAATCCATTAGATCTTAAAAAGCCAATTACGGTAGCCGAATCAAAATCATACTGGTGTTTGCTAGGTTCCATTGGCTTAGGCTCAATAAGAAAAGTACCTTTAAACCCTTGCTTGCGTGCATAGTCTCTTGCCAAGCTTAAAAATTTGGCCATGTGATCGAGTTCGCGCTTCATATTTGTATTCAACAAACTCATGTAGCCTTCTCTTCCACCCCAAAACACATAATTTTCACCACCTAGTAAAATTGTAGCATCTATAGCAGCTTTCACTTGCGCTGCCCCGTGAGTGAGCACCTCAAAATCGGGATTTGTACTTGCTCCATTCATAAATTTGGGATTGGAAAATAAATTGGCAGTTCCCCAAAGTAATTTTACACCGCTTTCAACCTGCTTTTGTTTCGCATATTCAGCTATGGTTTGCAGATTTTTTTCGGTTTCCAACACCGTTTTTCCTTCAGGAGCCATATCGATGTCATGAAAACAATAGAATGGTATCTGAATTTTGGTGGCAAATTCAAAACAAGCATCGGCTTTGTCTTTGGCGGCTTGCATAGGTTCTGCTGCCGTTGACCATGGGAATAATTTGGTACCTGGGCCAAAAGGATCGCCTCCAGTTCCGCAAAGGGTGTGCCAATAGGCCACCGCAAACCTGAAATGGTCTTTCATAGTCTTACCTGCCACATTCTGGTCAGGGTTATAATACTTAAAGGCTAGAGGATTGTCAGAATCTTTTCCTTCAAATTTTACTTGATGCACGAATGGAAAAAATTCCTTTGCACCGATTGTTGGCTTTGATGACATGGCTCTATTGTAGATTAATGAGAATTACTTGCACAAAAATAATCATACAATGCAATTACAATAGTTTTAATCAGTTTATAAAAAACAGAAGTAAATGCTTTAGTTAACTTAGATTTATAGGTACATGCAAATATGTGGAAACGAATTTTACAATCTTTACTTAAACGCTTAATTATAAGCATTAAATGACACATACAAACTGTATTTATTTGTTTTCTAAAAATTTACTTACAAACAGTGGTGCATATCAAGCGAAATTCACGATGTTTGCATCACGACTGAATTAGTTCGGGTTTTACCGGAATTAACTAAAGGAGTAATTTCTCATAGTTATTTAGATTTATGAAAGCCGTGGCACCATGTTCCACGGCTTTTTCGTTTACCCTTCTTAATCAAAATCATAACACTTGACCACCATCGTAATCCCATCGAAAATGAAAATCAACATAAAGAGAATAAACAATGCAGTAAATCTTGAAGCCACCAATGAAGAAGGCATGAATTTGCTGATGGATGGATCGGCATCTATTGGCGGACAGAATTTGGGAATGAGACCGATGCAACTATTGCTAACTTCCCTTGGTGGATGCACTAGCATGGATGTGTTAAGTATACTAAACAAGATGCAGCAAGTGGTTGAAGCGTATGAGGTAGAAATGGATGGACAACGTGAAGAGGGCATAGATCCATCATTGTTTAGAAATATTCACATACACTTTAAATTCAAGGGAAATTTAGACGCTGGAAAAGTGCAGCGAGCTATCGACCTTTCCATGACAAAATATTGCTCGGTGGCCAAAACATTAGAGCCTACAGCCAAAATTACTTCCGATTTTGAGATATCTGCTTAACTTGCAATTTGCCTCTCTCGTTTGAGCCCGACTCAAACGAAGGAAGCTTTAATTAAAGAAACCAGTTGATTATCGAACAGTGGGCACTGGACTTTGCTAGCACCGAACTTTAGCATTATACCAAGTCAACTTGCTAATTACCAGTAAGTTAAGCATCATATCCTAGCATCTTGATTCATGTATTTTATAGCTTGTTTTTTTAGCTCGATAGCGATTGGCTATCCGTACTTCAGGTGAAGTAATGAAGCTATTTTTGATCAATAATTTTAAATTGGTTGATTAGGCATCCATCCCAAAATTGGCCATCGGTGAAAACTTCCGAGATGTAAAAATCAAATCTTATTAGTTGTAGTAAAAGAATAAGACCACCAGATCAAAAGAAACTGGATCGGAATCCTGAGTAGGAGCGCAATCAATGGAATTTCGAATTTGATAGGATTATCGAAAATCATTTGGATGTGAACTGATAAAAATGCCACCAACATTAAGATAATAAGCCATGCCGCTGTTTTTCTTAGCTTTTTATAAAGTAACATCACTGCAAACACCATTTCAAAAAGGCCACTGATATACACCAATTCGAAAGGAAAAGGCATCCAAAAGGGCATGATGGCCACATACATATAAGGATTGATAAAATGGTTTGCCCCAGCAACGAAATACAAAGCAGACATGGTATAAAGCGATATTTTTTTCATTTGCATGGTATTTACGATGTATCGGTCGGCAAATTTGATTTATTATTTTATTAATGAGCTCAAATATTAAGACGAAAGGCGAAAATCAATTTTAGGTCTTGCTTGAGTTATATTTTTTTAGCTATATTTCGAAAATAATCACCTTTACTCATAACCTTATCTCAATTTTTACATGTCAGATCAAACTGCCGAAATAATCCTGGAAGGGAAGTCGTACAAATTCCCCATAATTGTAGGTTCAGAAAATGAAAAAGCCATAGACATTTCGAAGCTAAGAGATGAATCGGGCTTTATTACCTACGACCAAGGCTACAAAAATACTGGAGCTACAAAAAGCGAAATCACATTTTTAGACGGTGAAAACGGCATTTTGCAATACAGAGGCTACCCCATTGAGCAATTAGCCGAAACTTCCTCTTTTGTAGAGGTAGCTTATTTGCTCATTTATGGCAACCTACCCAATAAGGCAGAATTGGAAGATTTCACTACTAGAATTACCAAACGTTCGCTAGTGCATGAGGACATGAAAATCATTCTCGATGGTTTTCCTTCTTATGCCCATCCCATGGGCGTACTATCTTCGTTGGTTTGTTCGATGACAGCTTTTTATCCCGAGTCGCTGAATCCCAACCCAACCGAAGAGGAACTCGATCTGCATATTATTAGGTTGCTAGCTAAAATGCCTACTATGGTAGCTTGGTCTTACAGAAAGTCGAAAGGAATGCCGTACAATTATCCAAAAAACAGCATGGATTATTGTTCCAATTTCCTCCAAATGATGTTTGCCCATCCTACCGAAACATATAATATTGATTCTTCTGTAACCAGTGCGTTGAATAAATTACTAATTCTCCATGCCGACCATGAGCAAAACTGCTCTACTTCTACGGTGAGAATTGTGGGGTCGTCACAAGCGAGTCTTTACGGCTCGGTTTCTGCTGGTATAAATGCACTTTGGGGTCCGCTACATGGTGGTGCCAACCAAGAGGTGATAGAAATGCTTGAAGAAATTCGTATTTCAGGTGTCAGCACCAAAGACTATATTGAAAAAGTAAAGAAAAAAAGTGTGCGTTTGATGGGCTTTGGTCATCGCGTATACAAAAATTTCGACCCCAGAGCCAAAATAATAAAAGGCGCTTGCGATCAGATATTGAACAAATTGGGTGTTAATGACCCGGTTTTAGACATTGCCAAAGGACTTGAAGAAGCCGCATTGAACGACCCTTATTTTATAGAAAGGAAATTGTATCCAAACGTAGATTTCTATTCAGGAATCATATATAGGGCTTTGGGTATTCCCGTAAATATGTTTACAGTAATGTTCGCCCTAGGCAGGCTTCCTGGTTGGATAGCTCAGTACAAAGAATTGAGAACCAACAAAGAACCGATTGGAAGACCAAGACAAATTTACACTGGTGCTACCAAAAGAGATTTTACCGTAATCGGAAAGAGAAGCTAGTAGGTTTTTTTGATTATTAGCATAGCCACTAGAATTTATCGATTCTTGTGGCTATGCTAATGTTTGCTGCGGCACAAGATCAGAAAGCATTTTTGCACAACGTATGGCAGCCAACCAAAGTTGTAGGTCGATCAAGCGTTGCATATTTATGGTGGATAGAGTTTTGAGGCTGCTAATCTAGCACCGGAAACCAACTACGCAAAAGAAGAACACAAGAACCTACCGATAGCCCCTTTTTTCTTAAACTTGATATCGGTCGAAGCCAAAAGCTATGTCGTCTTTGTGTCTACAAATCTCACATCACACAAATACTATATTTTGTGTTTGGCTGTTGTTGTCTTTGGTTTTTCAGACGCATTCACCCGCATCGCGTCCCGTTCTTAAAGTACCTCTCGGCAATCAATGCCCACCATGTTTGGGGGTGAATATGCAACTACCTAAAAAAGCTACCTCACTCTGATAATAAAGGTTATTTTGCCTGAAGAAGTACTGGCCGGGGCTTTGTTGTCTGTTTTCACGAATGATAATTTTTCTACTTCCTGACGGTATATCTTTTCCACTGCTGGGCTCACAGTGGTCTCCAATAGTTTAAGGTTAATTAAATCTCCTTGGTCGTCTATGGTGATTTGATACACTATTTTGCCATTTTCATCTTCGTTATCATCTTGCACTTTAGGCTTTTTGTCCCATTTCCAACCTGCCAAGTCGAGGGAAGCACCACCACCAGACCCTCCTGCTCCATCCCCTCCTGTACCTGCATTGCCATACAGTGCTTTGGCATTGATGTCGCCTTGCGGATTGCCCTGGTCGCCAACAGCCCCGTTTTTATCGCCATTGTTGTTGCCTCCTTTGGTCGAAGTGCCCGATTGGCCGCCAAACAAAGCTGCAGGATTTACTTTCTTTTCTTCTGTTTTTTTTACCTCCTCTTTGGTGGTCGTTTTGCTAGTTAATTTGGATGGTTCAGCTTTGGTTTCTTCTGCTTTGGTAGGTGCTGCCTTCATGTCCGACTCTTCATCAGTAGTCAACAAATTCTCGTCATTTGTCGGTTGTGGTTCTGTGGGGGAAATTGGCTCATTATCAGCAGGTTGGGCTTGGTTTTCCAAAGCCTTGTTTTCTTCTACTATGGGGCTATCGTTGGGGTCGTTGAGTGTTTGCACTTCGCCAGTGCCTTCATCTACATAACCCAAATTTAGCACCACGCCTGAGCCACCGCTAAATGGCGGATTGGGTGTGTGCAAAATAAACAGAAATAGAAAAGCAAGCAGCATTGTGTGTATGCCCAAAGCTATCACAAAAGCGGAAGTTTTGTTTTCGGTATCGGTTGTCATGATTTCTATCCTTTTGCGGGAGCTTGTGTGGCCAATATCATCTTGATTTTCAGTTTGCTGCCCAGTGCCAGCACATCAACCAGATTTTGTACTTGTATGGCTTTATCCACTTTCAATACTACAGTAATATCAGCATTTGCAGCTGTCATAGATTTCAATCTGGGTTCTAGCTGCACAAAACTGAGCGCTGTTTTGTCGTTGTTGATGTAATACTGAAGATCTTTAGAAATAGAAAGACTGAATTGCTGTTTGGTCACCGTTTGCCCAGCTTTGGCTTGTGGCAAAAGCAGTTTAATAACGTTGGGATTGGCCAATGTGCTAGCAATGAGGAAAAAAAGCATCAAAAAAAACATAATATCGCTTAAAGCCCCGCTTTCTACCGATACATGCGATTTTTTTCTAGGTCTAAGGTTCATAAGAATCTAATTTTGTTATGGTTTAATATGGCTTCGAGGACAGCAATATTTTGAAGTTTCTAATTAATGCTATGATCCTGGAAAGTACCCAAATAGAGCGATTCAAAATTTACGCTTTTACCTTTGTTAGGGTTAGCCCGTTCTCTTACCTTTTGGACTAACACGATTTCTGATTTTCACATGAGCAAAATAAGTTTGCACTTAATCTTCGCATGTTAGATTTAAAATCGTTTTTTTGGTTCTACTACAAAGATACTGTTTTGATTGTAGAACTAAGATTTGCACTTCATTTCTTTTCTATGACGTACTAAATAGGCACTAAACCCAAAAATCGCAAATCGCATATTTCCTTAAAAACTCCTATTAATTCCCACCACATACCTGAATGCTGCATTATCAGTTGCTGCAGGAGTTGAATTAAGTAACAGGGGCATATCGAACCGAATGGTAAAAGGTTTGATGTTCATTTGGTCTATTTTCACTGTAAGTGCTGTGCCTATGCCAGAGGAAGTCCTAAACCTGCCAAGCCTTTGCTTATTGGCATTGTCGCTAATGGCTAACACGCCCATATCGTGAAATAAATAAGTATCAAAATGGAAGTATTTGGTGTATTTGTTGGGCTTGATGGGGAAAAACTTGTCAAAATCAAGTTCCAATGAAATCGATGCGCCAGATTTGCCCACATAGTTCAGTACCTGTGTCCCATTATCATCTGTTGGAGCCAAATAACCTGCATAACCCCTAATGTTCAATCCGCCTCCCATCTGAAAATGGTTTACATTGGCACCATAACCTTCCCATTCCATTGGCACAAATCCGGCTGCCCTCGTGAATTTGTTGCCATACAGTTGCTCAGGTGAAGCTCCAGCTAAATAAAGAGAAGATTCCAAAGGTGTATTTCCATATCCAAACCTTCCGAAAGTTCTGATTCTCCACTCAAATTTGGAAAGGTTGTAGTTTAC
>Ga0163144_10029173_pt1 | contig 10603 bp, 11 predicted proteins | sample OliLak19BULKMAT1_FD_123175 | JGI IMG/M metagenome (GOLD analysis project Ga0163144, IMG submission 123175) | Freshwater microbial mat bacterial communities from Lake Vanda, McMurdo Dry Valleys, Antarctica - Oligotrophic Lake LV.19.BULKMAT1 | ecosystem: Environmental > Aquatic > Freshwater >...
GAGAAGAGCAGGAAAGGCGCGATGAACAGCGCGCCGATCACCAGCCCGGCCAGCGCCGGCGGCAGCCAGGTCACCTGCAGCTGGTACGTGACGAGCACCGTGAAGGCGAACTTGAACAGGTTGTCGTTGCCGGCGCCGAGGAACTGCACCCAGAAGAAGGGCACAAAGCGGCGCTGCGCCAGCAAGGCGAACTGGTCGGGATGACCGTTGTGCATGACGGCCCGGACTGTCTCACCCCGCGCGGCGGTGATGTTGCCAAGCCCGGCCGACGATGTGGCGGCCATGCATCAGCGGCAAGATCAGGCAGACAAGGCACGCCGCAGCGCGGCAGCGCAGAGGTCGATGGCGGTCTGCGCCTCGCCGAGCACGCGGCCCATCGGGATGAAGCCGTGGATCTGGCGCTCGAAGCAGACGTACTGCGCCTGGTTGCCGGCCGCCGAGAGCGCATCGGCGTACTGCAGCCCTTCGTCGCGCAACGGGTCGTAGCCGGCGGTCAGCACCAGCGCCGGCGGCAGTCCGCGCAGGTCGGACGCCAGCAGGGGCGAGGCGCGCCAGTCGGTCCAGTCGGCAGGGTCTTCAATGTAGTGGCCGCGAAACCAGGCGATGGTGTCGGCCGTCAGCAGGTAACCCTGGCCGTTGTTGCCGTGCGAAGGCGCCAGCGCGCGCATGTCGGTGGCCGGATAGATCAGCAACTGGAAGGCCGGCGCCGGGTCACCGCCATCGCGCAGCGCGATCGCCACCGCCGCGGCGAGGTTGCCGCCGGCGCTGTCGCCGCCGATGGCCAGCCTGTCGGCGTCGAGGCCGAGCGCCGCAGCCTCGCGCCACAACCAGCGGGTGGCGGCCAGGCAGTCGTCGAAGGCGGCCGGGAAAGGCTGCTCGGGGCCGAGCCGGTAGTCCACCGACAGCACCGCCACTCCGCTTGCCACGCAGAGCTGGCGGCACAGCACGTCGTGCGTGTCGAGGTCGCCGATCACCCAGCCGCCGCCGTGAAAATACACCAGCACCGGGCAGGCACCGGCGAGCCCGTCGGCGCGCACGGGCTCGTACAGGCGCAGCGGAATCGGGCCTGCCGCACCGTCGGCCTGAAGGCTGCTCACACGCCCCACGGCGGGGGCGTCGGGCTGGGTGAAAAAGCGCCGTTCCAGATAAAAGCGCCGGGCGTCGGCCACGGTCAGTGTGTGAGTGGGCGGCACGCCGCGTTCGATCATCAGGTCGAGCAGCGCGCGGGCTTGCGGGTCTAGCATCGGGGCACCTCGAAGAGTTGAGTCCAGTGTAGCGAGACCATCCTCCCGGCAAGACACCTGATGAGACCCGACGCCCCCTGCCCCTGCGGCTCAACCAAGCCTTATGCGGCGTGCTGCGGCCGCTGGCACGCAGGCCCGCAGCATCTGCAGGCACCGGACGCCGAAGCGCTGATGCGATCGCGCTACAGCGCCTACGCACTCGACCTGCCCGACTACCTGCTCGCCACCTGGCACGCCAGCACGCGGCCAGCCAGCCTGCAAGCCACCGAGCCGGGGCTGAAATGGCTGGGGCTGGAGGTGCGCCGGCACCACGCGTTGGACGCAGATCACGCCACGGTGGAATTCGTCGCCCGCAGCAAGCTGGCCGGCCGGGCGCAGCGGCTGCGAGAGAGCAGCAGTTTCGCGCGCGAGGGCGGGCGCTGGTTCTATGTCGACGGTGACCTGGCTTGAACGCCGTTCAGCAGAATTCCTGGCGCACCGTGTCCGACATCAGGCGGCGGATCACCCAGCCCATCCAGGCAGACACCGCCAGCGTGACGAACACCGCCATGCCCTGCGCCGCCGTGGCGAAACCGCCGAACACATCGGCGGCCTGCGGCGGCAACGCGCCGCGGCGCAGCGTCCTGTCGACCAGCGCATGCAGCACCTCATGCTGCAGCCACAAACCGGCCAGGTTGGCTGTGATGACGACGAGCGGCAGCGCGATGAAGAACCGCCGCGCCCATTCCAGGCGCAGCAGCAGGCCCGCAGCGCAGGCCCGCAGCGCAGGCCAGGAGCAGCATCGACAGCACCACGCCGGCACCCATCACCCAGGGCAGATACCCGAGCAGCAATTGCGTCATGGGCAGCAGCATCTCGCCGCCCGAGCGCCAGGCTTGCAGCACCGAGGCCACCTCGGCGTTCTGCACCAGCGCCGAGACGCTGGCCAGCGCGGACAGCGCGATGGAAACCCAGGCGGTGACCGTGAAGAACAGTCACCGCGCGCCGACATTGAGGGTCCGTGACATGAATAGCTCCCGTGTGGAGCACCGTCCGCTGCCCCGCCCGCAAGGGGCCGGCATTCGGGTGCGAAGCTCCAGGGTGAAATTGTTCCGCATACCTCGCTCCGCCGCACTCCGCCGCACTCCGCCAAAGAGATGACGGCCCGCGAACACCGGGTGATTTTGTTGCCACGGCAGCACGCTGTCGTCACCCATCGGTGAGCGGATGAACAGCAGCGCGCCCACCCCATTGCCTTTCGTCCACCTCGACGACCGCCTGGCCATCGTCGACAAGCCGGCTGGCCTGCTCGTGCACCGCAGCACGCTCGACGCCCACGAACAGGACAACGCGCTCGACCGACTGCGCGCGGCCACCGGTGAACGCTGGTGGACGGTGCACCGGCTCGACAAGGGCACTTCCGGCCTGCTCGTCTTCGCCCGCGACGCCGACGCCGCACGCTCGCTCGGAGGGGCCTTCGAGAACGGCGACGTGGCCAAGACCTACCTGGCGCTGGTGCGCGGCTGGCCGGAAGGAGAAGGCGAGATCGACCACCCGCTGGCGCGTGATCCCGAGAAGCCGTCCGCCGGCCAGCTGACGCGGCCGGCGCTCACGCGCTTTCGCCGGCTTGCCTGCTTCGAATGGCCGTTCAGCGTCGACGGCCGCCACCCCGGCGCGCGTTATGCGCTGGTCGAAGTGCGGCCGCTGAGCGGCCGACGCCACCAGATACGCCGCCATTTCAAGCACATCGGCCACCCGCTGGTAGGCGACGCCACACACGGCAAGGGTCCGCACAACCGGGCCGTGGCCGCCCATCTGGGCCTGCAGCGGTTGTGGCTGCATGCGCTGGCCATCGATCTGCCGCACCCAGGCGACGGCCGCCGCCTGGTGCTGAGTGTCGAGCCGGGTGCCGAGTGGGCGGCGCTGCGCTCGCCGCCCTGCAACCCTGCCTGATCAGGCAGCCCGATTCCGACGCAGCGCCAGCAGCAGCAGGCCGGGCAGCAGCAGCGCCGCGCTGGCCGGCTCAGGGATCGGCGAGGTCAGCGACAGCGCCACGAACTGCGTGAACTGGCCGCCCGAGAAGTTGTTGTCCGACACCAGCATCAGTGTCTGCTTGCCCCGCCACATCGGGCCCATCGTCAGACCTTCGATGTTGTCGAGCGCGAGCGCCGAGCCGTCGTCGTTCTTCAGCGTCGACAGGTCGAGCAGCAGCGTCTTGTTCGCCGCCGTGTAGGACTGCCCGGCCAGCGAGTCGAGCATCGAGACATCGGTGGCCTGGCGTGCATCGACGAAATACAGGCGGATCGTGTTGCCGGTGGGCAGGCCGTTCGGCCCGCTGCCCGGTGTGGCAGCGCCGACCGCGAACGAGCGCTCGATGGCGATGAACTGGCGGTCGCCCACGGCCAGCAGGTCGGTCAGCCCGTTCGTCGCGAAACCGCCCGCCGGGTTGGCGGGCAGCGCCACCGGCGACACGTTGTAGACGTACTCGGCGCCGGCCTGGCCGCTGGCGATGTCGAAGGACAGGATGCGTGACGGCGAACCGGCCGCGCTGCTCGCCGGCGGGCCGTCTTGCGCCAGCGCGTTCTCGGTGGCGGTATACAGCGTATTGCCTTCGGTCGACAGCGTCAGGCTCTCGAACGCCAGGTTGTTGTAGACGCCCTTGTCGCCCGCCGTGCTGCCGCTGCTGCTGCCCGAGGGCACATAGCGCATGGGCACCGAAAAGTCGCGCACGGCGCTGCCGTCCAGCCGCATCTCGCGCACCGTGGGCGCCTGGAATCCGGCGGCGCTGCGCTGGCCTTCGTTGCTCCAGTACATCGTGCCGCGGCGGGCGTCGAAGCGCAGCGACTCGGGGTCGACGGTGCTGGTCGGGAACGGCGTGCCATCGGGCATCTGGATCGTCGTCACGCTGTCGAAGCTCACGCCCGCGCTGCCCGGCGCGGCCGAGCGGTTGAACGCCGCCAGGTCGAGCGACAGACCGTAGGTGCGCGCAGCCTGCAGGCTGCTGCGGTCGTCGCTGATGGCAACGTAGCGCCCCGTGCCGGCGACGAAGTCGATGCCCGACAGGCCGCCGACCGTGGTGCCGCCGAAGGCCGTGCCGCTGGGCACGATCTGCTGCCCGAGGTACTCGAAGGCACCGGCACGCGCGTGGTCGGTGGCGGCAATCATCAGCAGCGCAAGCGCGCCCACAGCCAGACGGGCGACGAGGGAAGTTTGCATGCGGGATGTCCCGGCAGTTGAGTTGACCGCGAGTCTGGCCAACCGCCGTGACACCCGCACGACGCGGGTGGCGGCGCAACGGACTACGCCGACCGGCCGGCGCAGACGCTCAGGCGCTCAGGACGGTGTTTGCCGCAGCAAGGCGCGGCCCGCTTCAGATCGCCTCGGGCACCATGTCGATGGCGCCGCAGGGGCATTCGGCGGCGCACAGGCCGCAGCCCTTGCAGAAGTCGAGATTGAACTCGAAGCGATTTCCGGGACCGAGCTTGATGACGGCGTTGTCGGGGCACACGCCGTAGCAGTTGTCGCATTCGAAGCAGTTGCCGCAACTCAGGCAGCGCCGCGCCTCGTAGAGCGCGGTGCGCTCGGTCAGCCCGCCCTGCACTTCGTCGAAGCTGCTGGTACGGCGCGCCAGGTCGAGTTGCGGGCGCATGGTGGCCGGCGCGTCGCTGTAGTACCAGGGGTTGATGCGCTCGAACGTGGCGGCGGCGTGTTTCGGGGCGGCGTCGAGCGCCGCGCCGCGCAGCCAGGCGTCGATGTGGCGCGCCGCCTTCTTGCCGTGGCCCACGGCCACCGTCACGTTGCGTTCGGCCGGCACCATGTCGCCGCCGGCGAAGAGACCCGGCTGGCTGGTCATCATGGTGGCCGGGTCGACCTGCACCACGCCGTCATTCATCAGCAGGTCGGGCACCTCGTCGAGCAGCGACAGGTCGACGTCCTGGCCCAGCGCCAGCACCAGAGAGTCGGATTCCAGCGTTTCGAATTCGCCGGTGGGCTGCGGGAACCCCCCGGCGTCGAGCACCATCTTCTCGATGGTGATCGATGCCTCTCCGGCCTGCTTGATGGTCGACAGCCACTTGACCATCACGCCTTCCTGCAGCGCTTCTTCGAGCTCGAAGTCGTGTGCCGGCATCTGCGCCCGCGTGCGGCGGTAGACGATGACGGCCTCGGTGGCGCCCAGGCGCCTGGCCGTGCGGGCGACGTCGATGGCGGTGTTGCCGCCGCCGTACACGACGACGCGGCGGCCCAGCATCGGCTGGCTGCCGTCTTCCATCGAACGCAGCACCGACACCGCGTCGAGGATGCGCGCGGAGTCCTTGGCGGGGATCCAGGCCCGCTTGGCGATGTGCGCGCCCACGGCCAGGAAGGCGGCATCGAAACCGCCGGTCTTCATCGTCTGCGCGATGTCGTCCACCTTCGTGTTCAGGCGCAGCGTGACGCCGAGATCGACGACGCGCTGCATCTCCGCGTCGAGCACGTCGCGCGGCAGCCGGTACCTGGGGATGCCGAAGCGCATCATGCCGCCGACCATCGGCCCGGCGTCCAGCACGGTGACGGCGTGCCCGAGCCGACGCAGGTGGTAAGCCGCCGACATGCCCGAAGGCCCAGCCCCCACCACCAGCACATGGCGGCCGTTGTCGGCGGACGGCGCGTCGAAGACCCAGCCCTGCTTCAGTGCTTCATCGCCCAGGAAACGCTCCACCGAGTTGATGCCCACCGCGGTGTCGAGCCTGGCGCGGTTGCACACGCTTTCACAGCTGTGATAGCAGACGCGGCCCATGATCGCCGGGAAGGGGTTGTCACGCACCAGGTGACGCCAGGCCGCCTCGTAGTTGCCGCTTTCGGCCTGGAACAGCCAGCCCTGGATGTCTTCACCCGCCGGGCACTGGCTGTTGCAGGGCGGCAGGCGGTCGACATAGACCGGGCGCTCGGTGCGCCACGAACCGGTTTTGTTGGCCAGCGACGAGCCGGGATCCAGCGTGATCGCGAAGGGCTTCTTCATCGTCATGCCGGCACCTCGTCGTTGACCAGACCGAAGCGGCGGATGTTGCGGTCGGCGTCGGCCTGCACGCGGGCCAGCATCTCCGGGTGCCCGGGTTGGCTGCCGCTGGCGAAGAGGTGCGCAAAACGCTTCTGCGGCCGCAGGTAGTCTTCCACCGGCACGCGGTGGCGGATCTTCGTCACCGCGGTCACCTCGCCGTGCTCGGCCTCGAAGACCGGGAAGATGCCGGTCTCACGCGCCAGCCGTGCCAGCTTGATGGTGTCATGGCTGGCCGCGCCCCAGCCCAGCGGGCATGGCACCAGGATGTGCAGATAACGCGCGCCGTGCAGCGTCATGGCCTTTTCCACCTTGGCCTCCAGGTCGTGCAGGTCGGCCACCGTGGCGGTGGCCACGTAGGGAATCTCGTGCGCCATCGCGATCAGCGGCAGGTTCTTGCCCTGGCCGAAAGGCGCGCCCGGCGTGTCGCCCACGGCCATGGTGGTGGCCGTGCGAGCCGTTGGCGGCGTGGCCGAACTGCGCTGCACGCCGGTGTTCATGTAGGCCTCGTTGTCGTAGCAGATGTAGAGCACATCGTCGTTGCGCTCGAACATGCCGGACAGGCAGCCGAAACCGATGTCGGTGGTGCCACCGTCACCGCCCTGCGCCAGCACGCGCACGTCGCTGCGCGGCAGGCCCGCCTTGCGCGCCTTCACATGCAGGGCCGCGGCGATGCCGGTGCCCACCGCCGCGACGTTGCCGAACAGCGAATGGATCCACGGCAGCTGCCATGAGGTTTCCGGGTAAGGCGTCGAAAACACCTCCAGGCAGCCGGTGGCATTCGCCGCGATCAGCCGGTTGCCGGAGGCGCGCATGGCAGCGTCGACGGCGTAGCGCGCGCCCAGCGCCTCGCCGCAACCCTGGCAGGCGCGGTGGCCCGACGTCAAAGAGTTGTTGCGCTCGGTGGAGGCCTGCACGCTGCGCTGCTCGGGCGCCAGAAGCCGGTTGCCGACGGTGAAGGTGCCGGTCTGGTAGAACTTGACGGGTTGGGTCATGTCAGTGCACTTTCGACGCGACTGCACCGACGTCGCGCAGCAGGTTTTCGGCCACCGGGCCGCTGCGCCGCATTTGTTTCTCCCGTTCCAGCTGGCGGTTGACGATGCCCCAGTCCAGGTCGAGGAAGCTGAGCGACGGCAGCCGGTCGGCCACCGCATCGACCAGCAAACGTGCCAGCGATGCCTTCGTGATGGCGCGCCCGCCCAGCCCCGCCACCACCGTGCAGCCGCGCAACGCCAGGCCCGACAGCGCCAGCCTCACGTCGGCCGACACGACGCCGCCCAGGCCCACCGAGAAGCTCTTCTCCAGCACCACCACGCGCTGCACGCCCTGCAGCGCAGCACGCACCGCAGCCAGCGGGAACGGCCGATAGGAGTGGATGCCGAGCACGCCGATCTTCAGACCGTTGTCGCGCAACTCGTCCACCGTGTCCTTCAGCGTGCCGAGCACCGAACCGAGCGCGATGACGACGGTCTCGGCGTCTTCCAGCCGGTAGCCGCGCACCAGCCCGCCCGAGTGGCGGCCGAAGCGTTCAGCGAACTCGGCGGCGATCTGCGGAATGCGCTCCAGCGCCATCGTCTGCCTGGCGTGCGCCAGGTAACGCACCTCCATGAAGGCCTCGGGCCCGACCAGCGCACCGATCGACACCGGCTCGGCGGGGTCGAGCACCTGGCGCGGCTCGTAGGGCGGCAGGAAGGCGTCGACATCGGCCTGCGTTGGCATGTCGACCCGCTCCACCGCGTGGGTGAGGATGAAGCCGTCCATGCAGACCATCACCGGCATCGACATCTCCTCGGCCAGTTTGAAGGCCTGGATGTGCAGGTCCAGCGCTTCCTGGTTGGTCTCGGCGAAGAGCTGGATCCAGCCGCAATCGCGCTGGCTCATGCTGTCGCTGTGGTCGTTCCAGATGTTGATCGGCGCGCCGATGGCGCGGTTGGCGATCGTCATCACGATGGGCAGGCCCAGGCCCGAGGCGTTGTAGACCGCCTCGGCCATGAACAGCAGGCCCTGGCTGGCGGTGGCGGTGTAGCTGCGCGCGCCGGCGGCGGAGGCGCCGATGGCCACGCTCATGGCGGCGAATTCGCTCTCCACGTTGATGAACTCGCAGGGTTGCAGGGCTCCGCTCTTCACCAGTTCACCGAGGCCTTCGACGATGTGCGTCTGCGGCGAGATCGGGTAGGCGCAGATGACGTCGGGGCGGCACAGCGCCACCGCCTCGGCCACGGCGCGCGAGCCTTCAATCTGTCGGAGCATGGCTGAGTGCCTCCAGTTCGTCACGCACGAATGCGAATGCCTCGGCGGCCGCGGCCACGTTGCCTTCGGCCACCTTGCCGGAAAACCGGCCGCGGATGGCGTGCTCGACCGCGTCCAGCGTGATCAGCCCCGACAGCGCCGCGAAGCCGCCCAGCAGCACGGCGTTCGGCAGCGGCCGGCCGAGGTGGCGCAGCGCGATCTCGGTGGCGGGCACGGTGGTCAGCCGTTCGCGGCGAAAGCGCTGCGAAATCTCGGCCAGGCCGAGATGGTCGAAGTCCAGCCGGCTGTTGATGAGCACGTAGCCATCGGGCTTGAGGCCCTGGAAGACATCGACCTGGTGCAGCAGCGTAGGGTCCTGCACGATCAGCACGTCGGGCGCCATGATGGGTTCGCGCAGGCGGATTTCCCGGTCGGCAATGCGGCAGAAAGCCACCACCGGCGCGCCTGTGCGCTCGGAGCCGAAGCTCGGGAATGCCTGGGCGTGGCGGCCTTGTTCGAAAGCCGCGACCGCCAGCAATTCGGCGGCCGTCACCACGCCCTGGCCACCGCGGCCGTGGATGCGTATCTGCAGCATTCCTGATCCTCCGTCCATCACACGCTCATCGCCCGCTCATCACGCGCTCATCACCCGGCCCTGATCTGCATCGATTCTTGGGGTGCGGGCACCGCCTGGCCTTGATGCGCGTCAACTGCCGGCGGAGTGCCGCGCCAGCGTCACTTTTGCCAGCGTCACGGTGGCCAGCAGCGCCGCCGCCGCGATGAACAGCACCGCCAGCCACAGCACGACGCGTGTGCCTTGGGCATTGCCCAGCAGCCCGCCGAGCAGGGCGCCGGCCAGCATGGCAAATAGGCCGGCCGAACGGATGCCGGCGTCGACGCGCGCCAGCAGTTCCTGCGGCACGGTGGTCTGCCGCAGAGTCCGGTCGAACACCGCATGCACCGTGTGGCCGGCGTCGCCCAGCACCTGCTGCGCCACCAGCAGCGCCACGGCCAGCCAGCCGGGGACGAACACCATTGGCACGAATGCGGTGCCGAGCGCAAGCGCCGCCAGGCCCAGCGCCATCGCCCGACCGGCGCCGAGCCGGCGGCCCAGCCACGGCGCCAAACTGCCGCCGGCAATGGCGCCCAGAGCGCCGGTGGCGAAGATCATGCCCAGCTCGCCGGTCGGCAGGCCGATGTCGCGCGAGACGAAGATCATGATGCTGGAGCCGGTCAAGCCCATGCCCAGCGCCAGCAGCACTTCGATGCCGGCGAGCGCGCGCAGGACCGGTCGCGCGCGCACGGCACGCCATCCATCGGCGGTGTCGCGCCACATTTCCGCCCACCGACTGGAAGCAACCGTCTCACGCGTGGCGGGCGGCGTCTCACCCACCCCGCGCAGGCAGAGCGCCGAGGCGACATAACTGACAGCATCGAGCGCCAGCGCGAGTGCCGCGCCCAACCCCTGGTAGAGCCAGCCGCCGAGCGCGAAGGCCGCCGTTTCCGACAGGCTGCCGGTGACCGACAACTGCGCATTGCGCTGCGCCAGTTCGCCGACGGCCAAACGCTGCGCCATCCAGGCCGAACGCGCCAGTTCGAACCCCACCGTCGCGAGCCCCGTGCCGGCCGCCGCGGCCAGCAGCATCGGCCAGCTCACCTGCCCCAGCCAGGTGGCCAAGGCCAGGCCGCAGAGCAGCAAGGCGCGCAGGCCGTCGCACAGCAGCATCACCGCCCGCTTGCCGGCGCGGTCGATCAGGCTGCCCAGCAGCAGGGCGCCCAGCGCGCCGGCCAGCACGTCGGCCACCAGCAGCGCGGACATCTGCAGCGGCGTGGCCTGCAGCACCAGCGCGGCCAGCCAGGGGATAGCCAGGCGGCTGAGCATCGAGCCGAAGTTGGAGATGCCTTCGGCGGCGAGCAGGCGGGGAAATTCGCGCGACGACATCGGCGGATTCTGCCGGCCTGGATAGGCGGGCGCTGACCGTGCAGCGGCGTACTAGTACGCCGCCACAGAGATGTCGGAACAATTGAAAGCGATGGAATCGGCCCGAGTGCAAGGCGCAAACCACAGCAATACCAAGTGGTATTGCGAGGATTTGCAACGCCGCAATCGGGTCGA
>Ga0163144_10029174_pt1 | contig 10603 bp, 6 predicted proteins | sample OliLak19BULKMAT1_FD_123175 | JGI IMG/M metagenome (GOLD analysis project Ga0163144, IMG submission 123175) | Freshwater microbial mat bacterial communities from Lake Vanda, McMurdo Dry Valleys, Antarctica - Oligotrophic Lake LV.19.BULKMAT1 | ecosystem: Environmental > Aquatic > Freshwater > Lake...
AGGCAATTAGCCTCGGCTTCGTTGAAGCGAACACGTTGATCCGCTGAAAGACACGCGCGCCGATGTTTTCCGAGGCAATTAGCCTCGGCTTCGTTGAAGCTCGCATGTAGGCATCGCGCTATCGTCTTCAAGCGCGTTTTCCGAGGCAATTAGCCTCGGCTTCGTTGAAGCTAGCGCGCTGGGTGCGAAGCGATCGGCCCACCGGCAGTTTTCCGAGGCAATTAGCCTCGGCTTCGTTGAAGCTCCCAAACGACAATGCTGGGTTCGCGTCCGTCGGCTGTTTTCCGAGGCAATTAGCCTCGGCTTCGTTGAAGCAACGGCCGCGCAAGTGCCGCTGATTAGCGCTTACGAAGTTTTCCGAGGCAATTAGCCTCGGCTTCGTTGAAGCCGCGCGATCGTCGAGGCTGACGACTCGTTAGCGGCTGGTTTTCCGAGGCAATTAGCCTCGGCTTCGTTGAAGCGTGCTCATTCTTTCACTTGCGTACTGCCCTGTAGCCAGTTTTCCGAGGCAATTAGCCTCGGCTTCGTTGAAGCTTTGAGTGTAGCCGTTTTCACCGACGGGAAACTCACGTTTTCCGAGGCAATTAGCCTCGGCTTCGTTGAAGCTTAGTGCATCGCGGATTCCCCGCCCATCATCATGAGGGTTTTCCGAGGCAATTAGCCTCGGCTTCGTTGAAGCAACAGGGCGCCTTCGCGCGAAAGGTGAACGGAATCTAGTTTTCCGAGGCAATTAGCCTCGGCTTCGTTGAAGCTGCTCGCCAGCGCGTCTTGGGCGCGGGCCAAATCTGTGTTTTCCGAGGCAATTAGCCTCGGCTTCGTTGAAGCGTCTATAGTGACAGTTGTCGTTGCATGCTCAAGTAGGTTTTCCGAGGCAATTAGCCTCGGCTTCGTTGAAGCTGGGCGGCCATGTGGGCGGTTACTTCCTCACCGACGTTTTCCGAGGCAATTAGCCTCGGCTTCGTTGAAGCTATGGCGTTTCGCACGTCGCTGATGTGCGCCCTGGCGAGTTTTCCGAGGCAATTAGCCTCGGCTTCGTTGAAGCTGAGCTGCAACGCGGTGAGCTTGACGTCGGAAAACTGGTTTTCCGAGGCAATTAGCCTCGGCTTCGTTGAAGCGACCCTCGAAACACCTAAGCCCACGGCCTATCATCTGTTTTCCGAGGCAATTAGCCTCGGCTTCGTTGAAGCAAACCTACACGCGCGTGGCGCAGGCCGTCGCAGTAGTTTTCCGAGGCAATTAGCCTCGGCTTCGTTGAAGCCGGGCCCGCCCGACGCACATCGTCGTGCCGAAGGGATGTTTTCCGAGGCAATTAGCCTCGGCTTCGTTGAAGCGCGGGACGAAGGCCTGCGCCTGGGCTTTGATTCGAGGTTTTCCGAGGCAATTAGCCTCGGCTTCGTTGAAGCTCGGTTTGTACTGCTGAGGCATAAGTTTCTCCAAGAGTTTTCCGAGGCAATTAGCCTCGGCTTCGTTGAAGCGGGCCATTTCGGCGGCGTCGAGCAAGGTGCAATTTGGTTTTCCGAGGCAATTAGCCTCGGCTTCGTTGAAGCGATTTCGCTGGCAGTCCAGCCCGTTTGATTAGTCACGTTTTCCGAGGCAATTAGCCTCGGCTTCGTTGAAGCCGCTTGACCGAACCCGGCGATTCATAGGCCATCGCGTTTTCCGAGGCAATTAGCCTCGGCTTCGTTGAAGCTCGACACCGCGCATTTGGCGCAAGTAGCGTCGCCGGTTTTCCGAGGCAATTAGCCTCGGCTTCGTTGAAGCGCCTTTAACCCTGCACGCGGCACCCTGAACTACACGTTTTCCGAGGCAATTAGCCTCGGCTTCGTTGAAGCAGGACGCTAAAAAAAGCTATCAGCGGAAGCGTGAACGTTTTCCGAGGCAATTAGCCTCGGCTTCGTTGAAGCAGCTGAACAATCCTATGCCTGCCAATACGATGCGCGTTTTCCGAGGCAATTAGCCTCGGCTTCGTTGAAGCAAAGCTTCGCCAATTGATTCGCGCCGAAGACGCGCGAGTTTTCCGAGGCAATTAGCCTCGGCTTCGTTGAAGCTCGAAGCCGGCAAAGAGAACATTAAAAAGCGCTTCGGCGTTTTCCGAGGCAATTAGCCTCGGCTTCGTTGAAGCCGGCTTCAATTACAAGCCCGAGCCCCTCCGCGTAGGTTTTCCGAGGCAATTAGCCTCGGCTTCGTTGAAGCTTCGATGTTAGCGTGTACCTATTTGGGGGTTCACTGTGTTTTCCGAGGCAATTAGCCTCGGCTTCGTTGAAGCTGAATGTCCAACTGCGCGCGGATCGCGAACCCGGCAAGTTTTCCGAGGCAATTAGCCTCGGCTTCGTTGAAGCTGCGCGAGCGTGGTTAAAAGTGCGGCCAGCGCGTGGAGGTTTTCCGAGGCAATTAGCCTCGGCTTCGTTGAAGCGACGCGAACCGCATTAAGGTAAAGGCGCACGTCTTTGTTTTCCGAGGCAATTAGCCTCGGCTTCGTTGAAGCGACGCGCTGCAATGGATGCCGAATGTTAAATTCAAGGTTTTCCGAGGCAATTAGCCTCGGCTTCGTTGAAGCGCGGATGTGGTCACAGATTCCGCGCACCCGTTTCCCAGGTTTTCCGAGGCAATTAGCCTCGGCTTCGTTGAAGCTGCGGCATACGTCGTTGGCGATGCTATTACTGTCGCGGGTTTTCCGAGGCAATTAGCCTCGGCTTCGTTGAAGCTGGCCTAGTGAAAGCAATATGTCACGAGCGCCCTCGGTTTTCCGAGGCAATTAGCCTCGGCTTCGTTGAAGCCCGATTCGACGATAAATGCTATCGCGCTGGTGCGGGAGTTTTCCGAGGCAATTAGCCTCGGCTTCGTTGAAGCGGGCTGTTGTGGGTAATCGACGGCGTTTATCACTGGGTTTTCCGAGGCAATTAGCCTCGGCTTCGTTGAAGCGTGTTTCGTCCGCCCATGGCGAATTGCTGAGCGTCGTTTTCCGAGGCAATTAGCCTCGGCTTCGTTGAAGCACGGGGGTCATCGTAGGGTACTCGTCAGGCTAACTGTGTTTTCCGAGGCAATTAGCCTCGGCTTCGTTGAAGCGCGGGGTAATAGCGGGGCCGACACTTGCAATCGGCGGGTTTTCCGAGGCAATTAGCCTCGGCTTCGTTGAAGCGCAGTGAGCCGCGAGGCCTACATGCAATCAGTATTTGGTTTTCCGAGGCAATTAGCCTCGGCTTCGTTGAAGCTGGTTGGATGAAGGTTTCCATTTTTGTCTCGTTTGATGGTTTTCCGAGGCAATTAGCCTCGGCTTCGTTGAAGCGCGTTGCGCTGCTAACCGGATTGTCAGGCGGCGGGACGGTTTTCCGAGGCAATTAGCCTCGGCTTCGTTGAAGCTCGGCGCGGGTCGTTGTTGCATGCCCGCAATTTCTTGTTTTCCGAGGCAATTAGCCTCGGCTTCGTTGAAGCAGTGGCGTCGCGCCTTCGTGGGTTGCTGCCGATACATACGTTTTCCGAGGCAATTAGCCTCGGCTTCGTTGAAGCGGCGGCCGCGGAACAGCGAGCGCTGGCGCGTGTCAAGTTTTCCGAGGCAATTAGCCTCGGCTTCGTTGAAGCAAGTTATGCTGACGGCTATTAGCGCTGGTGGTGGTGCGTTTTCCGAGGCAATTAGCCTCGGCTTCGTTGAAGCCGGAACGCAGTCGGCATATAGACGGCAACGGTCGAGCGGTTTTCCGAGGCAATTAGCCTCGGCTTCGTTGAAGCTGCGGTAGTTTTGCCTGTTCTCCTTCCGGCGCTTGGTTTTCCGAGGCAATTAGCCTCGGCTTCGTTGAAGCCGGCAATATATGGATTTGTGCGTTGTTTGCCACGGCAACGTTTTCCGAGGCAATTAGCCTCGGCTTCGTTGAAGCGGGCCGCCACACTAAATAGTCATTCATTGATATTGGTTTTCCGAGGCAATTAGCCTCGGCTTCGTTGAAGCAAAAGAGACACGAGGCTAACCCACTTGTTGGGCCAGTTTTCCGAGGCAATTAGCCTCGGCTTCGTTGAAGCGCGAGTAGCGCAGCATCGCGCCGCGCCTTGTCGGCGTTTTCCGAGGCAATTAGCCTCGGCTTCGTTGAAGCGCGCGGCTTGCTGCACTACTTGTGACGTGTAGCCGAGTTTTCCGAGGCAATTAGCCTCGGCTTCGTTGAAGCTTCTATTGCAGCGGCCGCAGGAGAATTCACCCAGCCCGTTTTCCGAGGCAATTAGCCTCGGCTTCGTTGAAGCTACTGTTTCCTTTGCTTGCGCTAGCTGGCGTTCAGCTGTTTTCCGAGGCAATTAGCCTCGGCTTCGTTGAAGCGGCATCAAGGCGTAGCATGTTGTTCCCTTTGGTCAGGTTTTCCGAGGCAATTAGCCTCGGCTTCGTTGAAGCTGCGTAGTCTTGCTACTTCTTCCGCAAGCATATCGGCGTTTTCCGAGGCAATTAGCCTCGGCTTCGTTGAAGCAAAGCTAACGCCGGCCTGCTTGGCGATCGGCGTTACTTGTTTTCCGAGGCAATTAGCCTCGGCTTCGTTGAAGCCAGCTAATAACGGATAAGATCATCAACCTGCTAGCCGGTTTTCCGAGGCAATTAGCCTCGGCTTCGTTGAAGCGCGCGTCTGTGCGTGCTCGTTACGATTGCCAGCAACTGTTTTCCGAGGCAATTAGCCTCGGCTTCGTTGAAGCGACGAAGTGTATATCGCGGTGTGCGGCGCTTGTACCCGTTTTCCGAGGCAATTAGCCTCGGCTTCGTTGAAGCTATGCAGTTTGATATCGGACAAATGTCTGAGCTTTTCGTTTTCCGAGGCAATTAGCCTCGGCTTCGTTGAAGCCTCCAAACCAAGCTTATGCCCACACCCTCTGTCGAAGGTTTTCCGAGGCAATTAGCCTCGGCTTCGTTGAAGCTGTCACTTTCCAGTTCATAGTGAAGGTGCTTCGGTGCGTTTTCCGAGGCAATTAGCCTCGGCTTCGTTGAAGCAAGCTCCGCCTTGATTGCCTCGAGCATGATCGCGGCCGTTTTCCGAGGCAATTAGCCTCGGCTTCGTTGAAGCACTGAGATCTTTCTTGGCAGCCTCAGCCTGCTTATCGTTTTCCGAGGCAATTAGCCTCGGCTTCGTTGAAGCCAGACGGGGACGCGGAATCTTCGGATGCTCTAGAGTAGTTTTCCGAGGCAATTAGCCTCGGCTTCGTTGAAGCCGCGTGCGCTGCCGCCGGCGAGCAACCCGCGCGAAGGCGTTTTCCGAGGCAATTAGCCTCGGCTTCGTTGAAGCGGCCCAGCGCGGTCGCCTGCCGTGAGGTATCCCCGGAGTTTTCCGAGGCAATTAGCCTCGGCTTCGTTGAAGCCTGCAGCTCGGCCTTGACCTGGCGATACGACATGCTGTTTTCCGAGGCAATTAGCCTCGGCTTCGTTGAAGCAGCTCGGCTTGCTTTTCCATTAACACGTTTAAATGATTGTTTTCCGAGGCAATTAGCCTCGGCTTCGTTGAAGCTGTCGGAAAGTAATGTCGAACATTACGACGACTGCTTCGGTTTTCCGAGGCAATTAGCCTCGGCTTCGTTGAAGCGTAGAAGCCCGACAGCGACTGCCCAGGAAACGCGGCCGTTTTCCGAGGCAATTAGCCTCGGCTTCGTTGAAGCGAGCCGACGGACATCTATACGGCTGACGGGCACACGTTGTTTTCCGAGGCAATTAGCCTCGGCTTCGTTGAAGCAGCGGGCCGCACGTTGCCTTCAGTGTCGCTGCTACGTTTTCCGAGGCAATTAGCCTCGGCTTCGTTGAAGCTTGGCGTGCCTTACCCACTTGTTAGCGGCTGGTTGAGTTTTCCGAGGCAATTAGCCTCGGCTTCGTTGAAGCGAGCTGCTTTGGGTCCGATTGGTCGTGTGCTTGATCGGTTTTCCGAGGCAATTAGCCTCGGCTTCGTTGAAGCTTGAAAGCGGCAGATAGCCTCACTTCGACTCAGCCGTGTTTTCCGAGGCAATTAGCCTCGGCTTCGTTGAAGCTTTTCACCCTCGAAAGTTTCCCAGCTCATTACGCCGGTTTTCCGAGGCAATTAGCCTCGGCTTCGTTGAAGCCGCCAACCAACTGCTTTCTAACTATCCCATCACGGATCGTTTTCCGAGGCAATTAGCCTCGGCTTCGTTGAAGCAGACAGCGGACGAAAGCAACAGGCAAGCTTATTACGGCGTTTTCCGAGGCAATTAGCCTCGGCTTCGTTGAAGCTCGAGGACTGCAAATTATGAGCAAAGGGATAAACAAAGTTTTCCGAGGCAATTAGCCTCGGCTTCGTTGAAGCGCAAAGGTAATCGCCGCAATTGACGCCGACCCGAGTGTTTTCCGAGGCAATTAGCCTCGGCTTCGTTGAAGCGTACGCTGAAGAAAGCAGTGACTCTGCGCTGTTTCGGGTTTTCCGAGGCAATTAGCCTCGGCTTCGTTGAAGCTCGATACCGCGCATTTATCGCGGGTAGCATCGCCGGGTTTTCCGAGGCAATTAGCCTCGGCTTCGTTGAAGCTGTATTGCGCAAAACAAACACGCCCGGCGCAAACGGTTTTCCGAGGCAATTAGCCTCGGCTTCGTTGAAGCTCGATGAATTCGGCGAAGATCGCTCTATCGCCGCCGTTTTCCGAGGCAATTAGCCTCGGCTTCGTTGAAGCAGCGAGCTGGTGAGCTTGCCCGCCAAGTTCGAGGTCTGTTTTCCGAGGCAATTAGCCTCGGCTTCGTTGAAGCGCAGTCCAAGCCGGCGTGTCCAACTTGCTCAAAAGTTGTTTTCCGAGGCAATTAGCCTCGGCTTCGTTGAAGCCGGAGTTTGGCGCGGCTATGAGGATCCCGGCGGAACGTTTTCCGAGGCAATTAGCCTCGGCTTCGTTGAAGCGCGGCATTGGCGGCGTCTTTGGCTCAGCTAGTTGTGCGTTTTCCGAGGCAATTAGCCTCGGCTTCGTTGAAGCATTATCCAGACACGCAAGCCTTTTGTGCCGACCTGGGTTTTCCGAGGCAATTAGCCTCGGCTTCGTTGAAGCAAGCGGTGGCCATCGCGTGATTCGCACCGTTTTGAGTTTTCCGAGGCAATTAGCCTCGGCTTCGTTGAAGCAATATCGGCAGTGCAATTAAATACTTATGGCGCTGCGGTTTTCCGAGGCAATTAGCCTCGGCTTCGTTGAAGCTCGAAGGGGAGGGTCACTGGACACAAACCCTCTCCTACGGTTTTCCGAGGCAATTAGCCTCGGCTTCGTTGAAGCAAAGCCCTTACTGTAGGCAATACCGAGCAGAGTACAGTTTTCCGAGGCAATTAGCCTCGGCTTCGTTGAAGCAACCCATCGGAGCAACAGCGCCGACAGAAACGCAAAGGTTTTCCGAGGCAATTAGCCTCGGCTTCGTTGAAGCGGCTTGGGCAGGCTGAAATCCAACGTCGCACATGAGTTTTCCGAGGCAATTAGCCTCGGCTTCGTTGAAGCTGCCACTGTCCACGTCCATATTGAGATATGCGCGGGTTTTCCGAAGCAATTAGCCTCGGCTTCGTTGAAGCAAGTGTCTCAGACCGGGGCGCTCATCAGCGAAAGGGGGCGTTTTCCGAGGCAATTAGCCTCGGCTTCGTTGAAGCCGATCGTATTGAGATCGGGCTTAGGCGTTCAGAAATTGGTTTTCCGAGGCAATTAGCCTCGGCTTCGTTGAAGCGGTCTCTGTTGGCCGACGCGCTTAATTAGGGGAGTAGTTTTCCGAGGCAATTAGCCTCGGCTTCGTTGAAGCAGGCTTGAGACGACATCGATTGACGGAAACCCAGGGGGTTTTCCGAGGCAATTAGCCTCGGCTTCGTTGAAGCTGAGTTGCTAGACGAGGCATCCCAGCGAGCGGCGATTTTTTCCGAGGCAATTAGCCTCGGCTTCGTTGAAGCTGCGCGGATTCCGTGATCAAACGGCCGCTGATCAGGTTTTCCGAGGCAATTAGCCTCGGCTTCGTTGAAGCCGGTTAGCTGGTCTAGGGTGACGCCGTTTTTTACCGTTTTCCGAGGCAATTAGCCTCGGCTTCGTTGAAGCCTCAGGGCATTCACGTTCCGCTGGGCGATCCTTGCTAGTTTTCCGAGGCAATTAGCCTCGGCTTCGTTGAAGCCATTTATGCGTTACCTTATTAAGTTAATAAAAGCCCGGTTTTCCGAGGCAATTTGCCTCGGCTTCGTTGAAGCTGCGGATACGCCAGGCGCGCTTTGTAGGCAACGCGCTGTTTTCCGAGGCAATTAGCCTCGGCTTCGTTGAAGCGGATCTGTCCGCACTGGTAGCCGATCCGGCGTGGGTGGGTTTTCCGAGGCAATTAGCCTCGGCTTCGTTGAAGCCTAGGCCTGGATCCGCGTCCGCGGTGATTGTGAGTACGTTTTCCGAGGCAATTAGCCTCGGCTTCGTTGAAGCTGCGGTATCGATATTCGTTGCCGCCTCGCATGTTGGGGTTTTCCGAGGCAATTAGCCTCGGCTTCGTTGAAGCAACATAATGTCCCTTATACGTACTGTGTGCTTTATTGCGTTTTCCGAGGCAATTAGCCTCGGCTTCGTTGAAGCTTCACGGACGACAAGCACGAACTATCAATCTTGGTGTGTTTTCCGAGGCAATTAGCCTCGGCTTCGTTGAAGCACTTTTTTGGTGGTAGACGCTGGATCATTGAACACAGTTTTCCGAGGCAATTAGCCTCGGCTTCGTTGAAGCACCCACTCAACTGTATTGCCTACAACTGATCTTATCCCGGTTTTCCGAGGCAATTAGCCTCGGCTTCGTTGAAGCCTGTTGACGCGCCACCGGCCCCTATCGACTTTAGTTGTTTTCCGAGGCAATTAGCCTCGGCTTCGTTGAAGCAATAGCGTTGCATCCGGACAACGTCACGCCCGTAGGTTTTCCGAGGCAATTAGCCTCGGCTTCGTTGAAGCTTGCAGTGCCGCGCGCGTCGCTAACGTAATTGATGGGTTTTCCGAGGCAATTAGCCTCGGCTTCGTTGAAGCGTTGTTGCTCTCGCATCTTTGGCTTTCCTGAAGCGCGTTTTCCGAGGCAATTAGCCTCGGCTTCGTTGAAGCGGAACAATCGTGCGTGCGCTTAGAATCGCAGTTCGAGCGTTTTCCGAGGCAATTAGCCTCGGCTTCGTTGAAGCTTAGCTTGCGGCGTTATATCAATTAAAGGAGCCTTGTTTTCCGAGGCAATTAGCCTCGGCTTCGTTGAAGCCAAAAAAAAGGGACTAGCGCCAATGCTTAGACCTTAGAGTTTTCCGAGGCAATTAGCCTCGGCTTCGTTGAAGCTTCAGGCGAGCCAAGTATTCCGATGGGAGAGTCACAAGTTTTCCGAGGCAATTAGCCTCGGCTTCGTTGAAGCGATATCGTCTAGCACTCGTGCCATGCCTCATCCGCGTTTTCCGAGGCAATTAGCCTCGGCTTCGTTGAAGCGCGTAGTTGCCGGCAATCACGCCAGAAGCGAGCAACTGAGTTTTCCGAGGCAATTAGCCTCGGCTTCGTTGAAGCCGGTTCCCCAAACCGTGTTCTTTGCCGGCAAAACGCCGTTTTCCGAGGCAATTAGCCTCGGCTTCGTTGAAGCGTGTGTGTGGGTCAATTATTATGTGGATTAATCATAGTTTTCCGAGGCAATTAGCCTCGGCTTCGTTGAAGCGAATCTCTTTCGTGTGGGCATTGCGTTTCATGGTTCGTTTTCCGAGGCAATTAGCCTCGGCTTCGTTGAAGCTCTCGACCGTATACGAAGAATTTTTCACAGCCGAGGAGTTTTCCGAGGCAATTAGCCTCGGCTTCGTTGAAGCGCTTCGAGATGGATGTTAGATGCGATACACCAGAAGGGTTTTCCGAGGCAATTAGCCTCGGCTTCGTTGAAGCGAGCGTCCAGACTGGTGGACCGTCAACAAGTGCCGGGTTTTCCGAGGCAATTAGCCTCGGCTTCGTTGAAGCTGGTATTGAACCAGCTTGTTTTCCAAGTCTTTGAATCGGTTTTCCGAGGCAATTAGCCTCGGCTTCGTTGAAGCGCCCGGTGTCGTTGAGCATCGAGCGGAAATCAGCCGGTGGTTTTCCGAGGCAATTAGCCTCGGCTTCGTTGAAGCCGCCAGCGTCACGCTGCCGCGAGTTGCAGATGCCAGGTTTTCCGAGGCAATTAGCCTCGGCTTCGTTGAAGCAGTACATGAGGGGCAGGACCAAGAAGGTCCAACACTGTTTTCCGAGGCAATTAGCCTCGGCTTCGTTGAAGCAAGGTATTTATCCGCCGCCCGCTTCGCGCCTACACCCAGGTTTTCCGAGGCAATTAGCCTCGGCTTCGTTGAAGCGCCAGCGGGCCTGCCGTGTACAGCGCTGTCTGGATGGTTTTCCGATCTCCGGGACACCCATCAAATGTCGGATCTCCGGCGGCGGAGGATCTCCGGGACACCCATCAAATGTGGGCGACGATCTCAGGATCTCTGGGACACCCATCAAATGTCGGATCTCCGGCGGATCTCCGGCGGATCTCCGCGGATCTCCGCGGATCTCCGGCGCGGATCTCCGGGACACCCATCAAATGTCCATTTTCCTAGAACTCCAAAACTGTCCCGGTTTACGCGTCGTTCGTTTGTTGGCTGTCCCGGTTTACGGCTTCGCGTCGTTCGTTTGTTGGCTGTC
>Ga0163144_10029175_pt1 | contig 10603 bp, 8 predicted proteins | sample OliLak19BULKMAT1_FD_123175 | JGI IMG/M metagenome (GOLD analysis project Ga0163144, IMG submission 123175) | Freshwater microbial mat bacterial communities from Lake Vanda, McMurdo Dry Valleys, Antarctica - Oligotrophic Lake LV.19.BULKMAT1 | ecosystem: Environmental > Aquatic > Freshwater > Lake...
CCGCTCATATTGTCGTTTGTCATGCGCGTCACTCCAACGACTGGGATCAGCAAATTTCGCTAGTGTCTTTAGTTCGACAAAAGCGCGTGGCGGCTGGCCCTGCCGGACCAGCGCAATATCTGGCCGACCAACGCCCGCTTGGTTAAACTCGGGCGAAATTGTCAGCGCCGGGACGCCGGGCAAATTTGGCAGAAGCTGTTCAAGCAGCTGCTGAAAAGCCGGCGCCAGGCCCGGTTCAGGTGTTTGCGGATCTGCGCGCAGCAAGCTGCGGACGCGCAGGGCATATTCCTTAAAAATAACGATAGCCATCGCACGTTTCTAATCGATACGATTGCTGTCGTCACCCCGCTCGTTTTGCCTGCTCCCGACCTACGCCGCCACCTTCGCCCGGCTTGCCTTTTTGCGCTCGTTTGGATCAAGATACCGTTTGCGCAGGCGGATTGACTTGGGCGTTACTTCGACCAGTTCGTCATCGTCGATATAGGCGATCGCCTGTTCCAGCGTCAGCCGCCAGGGCGGGGTGAGGCGGATCGCGTCGTCCTTGCCGCTCACACGAAAGTTGGTCAGCGCCTTGGACTTCATTGGATTGACTTCAAGATCGTCGTTCTTGGCATTCTCACCGATGATCATGCCTTCATACAGCACCTCGCCGGGGGCAACCATCATGATGCCGCGTTCCTCAAGCGGGCCGAGCGCATAGGCATTGGCCTCGCCCGAACCGTTGGAGATGAGCACGCCATTCTTGCGGCCGTCGATCCGCCCCTTGTGCGAGCCGTATTTTTCAAACAGCCGGTTCATGACGCCCGTGCCGCGGGTGTCGGACAGGAATTCGCCGTGATAGCCGATCATCCCGCGCGACGGCGCGCTAAAGGTAATGCGCGTCTTGCCGCCGCCCGATGGGCGCATGTCGGTCATCTCGGCCTTGCGGATGTTCATCTTCTCAACAACTGTGCCCGAATATTCTTCGTCCACATCGATGATGACGGTTTCATACGGCTCGGTCTTGTTGCCGTTTTCGTCTTCCTTAAACAGCACGCGCGGGCGGCTGATGCCCAACTCAAAGCCTTCGCGGCGCATCGTCTCGATCAGCACGCCAAGCTGCAATTCGCCGCGGCCCGCGACTTCGTAACTGTCGCGGTCGTCGCTTTCGGTGACTTTGATCGCGACGTTGGATTCGCCTTCCCGCAGCAAGCGGTCGCGGATCATGCGGCTCGTCACCTTGCTGCCTTCGCGACCCGCCATCGGGCTGTCGTTCACCGCAAAGCGCATCGACAATGTTGGCGGATCAATCGGCTGCGCGTGGAGCGGCTCGGTAACGCTCGGGTCGCAGATCGTGTTGGCAACCGTTGCGGTGGTCAAGCCTGCAATCGAAATGATGTCACCGGCATTGGCTTCATCCACCGGCAAACGCTCAAGCCCGCGAAACGCCATGATCTTTGACGCGCGGCCCGTCTCGACGATCTTGCCATCGGGGTCGAGCGCATGGATCGCCATGTTGGTCTTGACGCTGCCCGAAAAGACCAGACCGGTCAGGATGCGACCAAGGAAGTTATCGCGATCAAGCAGCGTGACGAGGAATTTGAACGGGCCATCGGGATCAGCCGACGGCGCTGGCACATGCTCCACAATCTTGTTGAACAGCGGATCAAGCGTGCCTTCACGCACATCAGGGTTGTCGCCGGCATAACCGTTGCGGCCTGATGCGAACAGAACCGGGAAATCGAGCTGATCATCGCTAGCCTCAAGCGACACGAACAGATCAAACACCTCGTCGAGCACTTCCTGCGCGCGGGCATCGCTGCGGTCGATCTTGTTGACGACGACAATCGGGCGGAGACCCAGCGCGAGCGCCTTACCGGTCACAAACTTAGTCTGCGGCATCGCGCCCTCAGCTGCGTCGACGAGCAAAATCACGCCATCGACCATCGACAGGATGCGCTCCACCTCACCACCGAAATCGGCGTGGCCGGGGGTATCAACAATGTTGATCCGCGTCTTGTGACCGTGATGATCGTCCCACTCGATCGAGGTGCACTTGGCGAGAATCGTGATTCCGCGTTCTTTTTCAAGATCGTTGGAATCCATCGCACGCTCTTCAACGCGCTGATTGTCGCGGAAGGTGCCCGATTGGCGAAAAAGTTGATCGACCAGCGTTGTCTTACCGTGATCGACGTGTGCGATTATCGCCACGTTGCGGAGGCTCATGAGATGTCCTGATACGTTTACGAGGGGTGGATGACAGCGCGCATAGCGCAAATGTTGCGGCGCGGGAAGGGTTAGCCAGCCAACTTGTCCCAAAGATACTTTCCGAGCAAACCAACTGCCATCCCGACCATGGCCCAGAAGACCGGATTGCGGCTGACGAGGCTTTCAAATCGACGCCAGCGAATTGGAGTTTCCAGCTCTGCAGCTACAAAGTTTTCGACAAACGAGTTGAATTCACTTTCCTTATTTGCGGCACTCCGCAGGGGAACAGAAAGCGGTTCTTCTTTCGCGCAGTCCAGATCATCGCGCTTGCCGAACTGATGATGGGCCAGCGCCCAAATTGCCGCCGTTGATCTCGCCGGTAAAGAAGGCCGCTCGGGTGGAGACAAGGGTGAGCCACCAGAAAGGCGACCAAGGGGCGTGGTTGTGGGTTTTGCCCATCGCCTTTGGGGGAGGGGTCGCGGCGGTCGCCTCACTCCTAAAGCAGCGGGGCTTGCGACCGCGCATGATTGCAAAGCCCGACCCAACCGATAAGGCGCAAGCAATGCGCCGTTTCCTGCCCGACACCTTCATCACCATCCTTGTGGCGACGCTCATCCTTGCCACGCTGTTCCCGGCCACCGGCCAAGCACTTACCGCGATCAGCTGGGCCTCCAACATCGCTATCTTCACCCTCTTCTTCCTTCACGGCGCGCGGCTGAGTCCGCAGGCGGTGGTGGATGGGTCAAAGCGGTGGCGGTTGCAGGCGGCGGTTTTGGGGTTTGGCTATGTTGCCTTTCCGCTGGTGATGACGGGGGTGAGCCTTTCGATGCGCGGGTGGATCACGCCGGAATTGCTGCTGGGGCTGATTTTTCTGGGGGTGCTGCCGACGACGGTACAATCCTCGATCGCCTATGCATCGATCGCGCGAGGGAATGTGGCAGCAGCCGTGATTGCGGCGGCGACATCCAACCTGATCGGCGTCGTGCTGACGCCTGCGCTTTTCGCGCTGATCGCGAGCACGACGGCGGGGGCGATATCGTTCTCCGGCGTCGGGCGGGTCGCGATGTTACTATTGCTGCCCTTTGCGCTTGGGCAAATCTTGCGCCGCCGCGTGTTGCCGACGGTGCAGCGTCATGCCCGGATTGCTGGGATGATGGACAAGCTGACGATTGTGCTCGCGGTGTTCGTCGCCTTTTCTGATGCCGCGACGCAAGGGCTGTGGAGCCGGGTCAGCACGGCGGAACTGGGCGGGCTGGCGGCGCTGGTGCTCGCGCTGTTGCTGCTGGCCTTTGCCGCTGCCTGGGCGCTTGGTGGGATGCTTGGTCTCAACCGAGAGGACCGGATCACGCTGCTTTTTTCCGGCGCGCATAAAAGTTTGGCGACGGGCGCCCCGATGGCGCGCATCCTGTTCCCGTCGGCAGCGGCGGGGGCGATCATCCTGCCACTGATGATCTATCACCAATTGCAGCTTATGCTGTCCGCCATCATCGCATCACGACTTGCGCCGGACGCAACGCGTATTACATGAATATCACAGTTGAACCCGGCCCCAATCAGCGGCATTTAGGGTAATGAACGCGCGGGTGGAGATTTTTGATGACGACCATGACCGAGACCTTGACCGCAACTGACGCTTTGGTGCTGACCCCGCCTGCCCCGGTACCCGTCATCACGGCGGAAAAAGCGATCGGGCTGGTGCCGGTTGATGATGCCAAGCGCACCGAATTGCAGGCCAAAGTGGACGGCTTTGTCAATGATCTGGTGGCTCAAGACGTCAACAGCCCCGAATTTGGTAAGCGCGTCGATGCGATTGCGGCAATGGGCCAAAAAGAAATTCGCGAGGCGGCGGGGCAGTCAAATCGCTTTCTTGATCGGCCCGTAAAGGCGATGGACCAGGAATCGGGCGTCGGTGCTGATCTGGCCGCTCTGCGCCGCACGATTGAGGATCTTGATCCGGGCAAGAAAGGCAATCTGCTCGCCCCGCAAAAGATTTTTGGCATCATCCCGTTCGGCAACAAGATGCGCAATTATTTTGACGGCTATAAGTCGTCGCAGAGCCATATCTCGCAAATCCTGAAGTCGTTGCAGGGCGGCAAAGACGAGCTGCTGATGGATAATGCAGCGATTGATACCGAGCGCGCCAATCTGTGGACTGCGATGGGCAGGCTGGAGCAGATGATTGTGCTCGCCAAGACGATGGACACGCGGCTTGAGGACAAAGCCAATGAGCTTGATCACACCGATCCCGCCAAAGCCAAGGCACTGCGTGAGACCGCGCTTTTCTATGTCCGCCAGCGCACGCAGGATCTTTTGACGCAGATGGCGGTGACGGTGCAGGGGTATCTCGCGCTTGATCTCGTCAAGAAGAATAATGTCGAGCTCGTGAAGGGCGTTGATCGCGCCTCAACCACCACGGTATCAGCGCTCCGGACAGCGGTGACAGTGGCGCAGGCGCTGACCAACCAGAAGCTGGTGCTGGAACAGATTACACAGTTGAACACCACCACTGCGAACATCATCGAATCAACGGGCAATCTGCTCAAGAGCCAAACCGCGACGATCCATGAGCAAGCCGCAAGCGCGACGATCCCGATTGCGACCTTGCAGCGCGCTTTCCAGAACATCTATGACACGATGGACGCGATCGACACCTTCAAGCTGAAATCGCTCGATTCGATGAAAACAACGGTCAACACGCTGTCGAGCGAGATCGAAAAATCCAAGGGCTATATCGCGCGTGCTGAGGGGGCCTCAGCCAACAAGCTGTCAGGGGCCAACACCTTCAAGCTGGAATCGGTGTAAAATGACTGACGTCGATCGCCAGATTGCGCGTTCCGCCGAATTGCTTGACCGGACGTCAGCCAGCTATCGATCTGGGCTAGTCCGGCGGGACAGGACACAATCGATCGGCAAGCGGGTGACGCGAATTGCCATCGCCAATTCCGCGATCCTGATGGCGGCGGTGATCATCGGGCTGATGACGCCGATTGGGATGTTCGGCGCGCTCGGCGTCATGATGCTGCTGATCGCGACGACAGTGGCGCTTGCGATCTTCCCGGGCACTCCTGCACCGACGCCAGAAAAGCTACGCAGCACCGATCTAAAGGCGTTGCCTGCACAGACCGAGCGCTGGTTGAACAGCCAGCGCGCGGCGCTCCCCGCCCCTGCGGTATCGCTGATCGACCAGATCGGTGTGCGGCTTGAAACGCTCGCGCCACAACTGACGACGCTTGGTGAGGCGGAACCTGCCGCGATTGAGGTGCGCAAGCTGATCGGCGAGCAGCTGCCCGATTTCATCAATGGCTATACGCGGGTGCCAACCAATTTGCGCGCAGTTGAACGCAACGGTTCCAGCCCCAATGCCCAGTTGATTGAGGGACTGAAGCTGATCGAGAGCGAGATCGGCGAGATGACCGCGCAGCTCGCGCAGGGCGACCTTGATCAGCTGGCTACACGTGGGCGTTTTCTTGAGATTAAATATCGCGGAGACGAGGTCAGCGGCGGCTGAGGTTCGCGATCATCGAAAGGATGTGAATGACCAAGCCCATAAAGATCGACTTTGTGTCAGACATCGCCTGCCCCTGGTGCATCATCGGCCTGCGCGCGTTGGAAGCGGCAGTTGACCAAGCAAGCGATGTCGTAACCGCGACGATCACCTTCCATCCGTTTGAGCTGAACCCCGACATGCCGTTTGAGGGGCAAAACGTGGTTGAGCATGTTGCGCAGAAATATGGCTCAACTCCTGAACAGTCCGCCGCGAACCGGACGGGCATTCGCGAACGCGCGGCCGAACTTGGCTTTGTGATGAACGGCAATGCCGACAGCCGCATCTATAACAGCTTTGACGCGCACCGCTTGCTCCACTGGGCGCATATCCTCGGCAAACAGGCAGCGCTGAAGAACCGACTGTTCGAGGTATATTTCACCGAAGGGCTAAACATCGCCGATGCCGATGTGCTCATCGCGGCCGCCGCCTCAGTCGGACTTGATGCCGAGAATGCTCACACGATCCTGACCTCAGATGCCTATGCCGACGAGGTGCGGGGGGAGGAACGCCACTGGCACAGCCAAGGGATCAATGCGGTGCCCGCGATCATCATCAACGACAAATATGTCATCATGGGCGGCCAGCCGATCGAAACTTTTGAACGCGCGCTGCGAAGCATTGCAGCAGAGGGGTGATCCGATTTTCCGTTCAACCGGGGGGGCTCAGACCGCGACGGGTGCGGCGATATGCGGGTCCGCGACATAGCCGTCGAGCCTGAAATCCTCATATTCATAACCGTCGATGCCATCCGGTTTACGCAGAATTTCAAGCCGGGGCAGTACGCCTGGCGCGCGTGTCAGTTGCAGCCGCGCTTGCTCGAGATGATTGAGATAAAGGTGGCAATCCCCGCCCGTCCAGATGAAGTCGCCGACCTCAAGCCCACATTGCTGCGCGAGCATATGCGTCAGCAGCGCGTAGCTGGCGATATTGAAGGGCACGCCCAAGAAGACATCGGCTGATCGCTGATAGAGCTGGAGCGAAAGCTTGCCATTCGCGACATGCGTCTGGAACAGGCAGTGACACGGGGCGAGCGCCATCGCGTGGAGATCACCCGGGTTCCAGGCGGATACGACCTGTCGGCGCGAGGCGGGATTAGTCTTGATCTGGGTGATAAGCTCAGCAATCTGATCAATGTGACGACCATCGCTGGCCGCCCAATCACGCCATTGCTTGCCATAAATTGGACCGAGATCGCCATCCTCGCGCGCCCATTCGTTCCAGATGCCGACCTTGCGATCCTGCAGCCAGCGAACATTGGTGTCGCCGCGCAGAAACCACAACAGCTCAACAAAGATCGAGCGCAGATGGAGCTTTTTGGTGGTAATTGCTGGAAACCCGTCGCTGAGCCGAAATCGCATCTGATGGCCGAAAACCGATAGCGTGCCGACGCCGGTGCGGTCGGCGGTCTCAACCCCGTCATCGAGAATGCGCTGCATCAGATTATGATAGGCTTGCATCGTTACCTGATCCGGCACGGCTTAATGGCCGCGGGCGCGGGCCGGGTGCCGACCGCGCGAAAGGCAGCAAGATACCCGCCGGCCGACGGCATCTGGTCGGTCGATACCAGTCGATAACCAATGGCGGCAAATTCGCATTCGAGCAGCGAAGGCGGCGTGCCGTGATTCTGCGTCTTGCGATCAGCGTCAACTACGATCACCAGCCCGTCGGGCTTGAGCGCGGGGCGCAGCCGCCACAGAAATTCATAAGGCTGCTCAATCTCGTGATACATGTGGACCATCAGCACCCGGTCAAAGCTGTTGTCGGGCAGCTTGGGGTCAGCGGGTTCGCCGAGCCGTACACTTACGCTTTGCAGCCGCTCCCGCGTGACGCGTTCGGCCAGCGCGTCGCGCACTTCTGGTTGGATATCCTCGGCCAGGACACGGCCCTGTGCACCGACGCGCTTGGCGAGCTTGATTGTGTAATACCCCTCGCCAGCACCAATATCGGCGACCGTCATGCCAGGTTTGATCCCGGCTTTGTCCATCACCTCTTCCGATTCATTAAGGCGATCACGATCCTCTTCGGTCGACCAGCGCGGCGAAACGATCCTTGCAACCGGACGATCCGCTGCGGGAAACACGCCAGTCTGCTCGCCCTTTGCCGCGCGCGACAACGAGCCAGCATCGCAGCCGACCAACAGCGCCATTGCCGCCACAATTGCTGCCGAGCGCGGCCTAGTCAACATCCTCAACCTCAACCGTCTCCCCCGTCACGCGCTGCGACAATGCAGCTGCCATGAAGGGATCAAGCGCACCATCAAGCACATCCCCCGGCGCGGTGGAGGTGACGCCCGTGCGCAAGTCCTTCACCAGCTGATAGGGTTGCAGGACATAGGATCGGATCTGGTGACCCCAGCCGATATCGGTCTTGCTGGCATTTTCGGCGTTGGCTGCGGCCTCGCGGATCGCCAGTTCACGCTCATACAGCCGCGCGCGCAGCTGGTTCATCGCCTCTGCCTTGTTCTTATGCTGGCTGCGCTGATTCTGGCACTGCACGACAATGTTGGTCGGGATATGCGTGATTCGCACGGCCGAATCGGTAGTATTGATATGCTGCCCCCCTGCACCTGATGCGCGATAGGTGTCGATGCGCAAATCGCCGTCATTGACCTCAACATCGATATTTTCGTCAACCACCGGATAGACCCAGACGCTGGCAAAGCTGGTGTGACGCCGCGCCGCACTATCATAAGGACTGATCCGAACCAGCCGGTGGACGCCACTTTCGGTCTTGGCATAGCCATAAGCATTTTCGCCCTTCAACAGCAACGTCGCCGATTTGATGCCAGCCTGTTCGCCTGAATGATGGTCGATCAGTTCCACCTTCATGCCCCGCCGTTCAGCCCAGCGAGTGTACATGCGGCTCAGCATGCCCGCCCAATCCTGACTTTCCGTACCGCCAGCGCCGGCATTGACCTCAATATAGGTATCGTTTCCGTCCGCCTCGCCTGCAAGCAACGCCTTGACCTTATCCTCATTGGACCGCGCCGCCAGCGCCGCCAGCCCAGCGACGCCTTCATCAAGCATCGCGGTATCGCCCTCGGCATCGGCCATTTCCATCAGCTCGACCGTATCGGAAAGCTCTCGCTCAATTGCACGGGTCGCGGTGATCGCTTCATCGAGCCGACGGCGTTCGCGCATCACTTCTTGCGCTGCCTTGGGGTCATTCCACAGCGCCTGATCTTCGACGCGCGCATTCAGCTCATCAAGACGGCGAAGCGCACGGTCCCAATCGAGGAATCGACGCAACAGCGCCAGCGCCTCGTTGATCTGATCGACATGAGATTGCGCTTCAGCGCGCATGGGTAAACTCCGTAAAAATTACATGCATAATACCAGCGCGAACTGACATCTCATGCGGCATGGGTGCGCACAACCATCACAAGACCCCAGCTTTCGCCGGGATGACAAACATCAATAAAGCATTCCGCTAGTAGATTCCGCCCTGCCTTTGCAAGAAATCGCTGTCATTTTGGCTGCGTGCCTTGCGGATCACCTTCGCCTCAACGGGTTTTGCCACCGCATCCAGCGCGCGCGCCATGGCCCGACGCGGCTCACTTTCCGGCTTGAAGGCTTCCCAGATCACCGCCGCTTTGGGATCGTCGGTCGGCCAGGTGCCGAACACGGGCTTGCCTGAGGCGCGATCAATGCGAACCAGACGAATGCCACTCGGCGCCCGGAATGGCAGAACTTCCATGCCCTCAAAAGCCTTGACGGCAAACTCCCTAAAAATGGGTGCCGCGAGCGTCCCGCCCTGCGCATAGCCGCCCAGCGCGCGAGGCTTGTCATAGCCGATATAGAGACCAGCGATCATCTGTGGCGTCCCGCCAATGAACCAGACGTCGGTCGGCCCGGTGGAGGTGCCCGTCTTGCCCATGATCGGTCGACCGAGATCGCGCAGTGTCGTCGCCGTTCCACGTTGGATGACGCCTTCAGTGATGTGCGTCATCTGAAAAGCGGTCATCGCGTCGATCACCTGGCGGGTGCGAACAACAGGACGCGGCATCGACTTACCATTCCAGTCAGGAGCGTTGCACTTGTCGCAGCTGCGCCAATTCTCCGGCCAAATAACCTTGCCGCGGCGATCCTGGACAAAATCGATTACGGTTGAAGGATGGCCGCGCCCCTGATTGGCGATGATCGAAAAGGCGTTGACCATGCGTTTTACAGTTGTCTCGCCAGCGCCAAGCGCAATCGAAAGATAAGACGGGAAACGTCCCACGCCCATCCGATCAATGGTACCGACCACCTTGTCCATGCCGGTTTGCGCAGCCGCGCGCACCGTCATCAGGTTGCGCGACTGTTCGATCCCCCAGCGCATCGTATGCGGGCCAGAACCTTGGCCGCCGCCAAAATTACGAAAGCATTTCTGGCCAAGCCGTGCCCCCTGATAGACGCAAAACGGACCATCAACGATGATCGATGCAGGCGTCATTCCGTTTTCAAGCGCCGAGGAATAAACGATTGGCTTGATTGTCGATCCTGGCTGCCGCATCGCCTGGGTCGCTCGGTTGAACGATCCTATCCGCGAATCAAATCCGCCCTGCATCGCCAGGATGCGGCTCGTGCCGGGCTCCTCCACCACCATGCCCCCCGATACGCGCGGCACCGCACGCAACGCAAATACGTCGCCCTCAGGCGCAACGGCGATGATGTCGCCCGACTTCAGCGCCGCAAAGGCCGTCCCGCCTTCCCCTCGCACCGGAATCTGCGCGCCCCATCGTGGCAGGGAACCGGTGCCGCCATCTGCAAAGCCGATCTGTGCAATGTCACCGTCGCGCGCAATGACGATCGCGGCCCGCCAATCCTCATAATCAAGGCCGATATTTGTGTTGAGGAACAATTGCAGCCACGTTGGTTGCACCCCGCC
>Ga0163144_10029179_pt1 | contig 10601 bp, 9 predicted proteins | sample OliLak19BULKMAT1_FD_123175 | JGI IMG/M metagenome (GOLD analysis project Ga0163144, IMG submission 123175) | Freshwater microbial mat bacterial communities from Lake Vanda, McMurdo Dry Valleys, Antarctica - Oligotrophic Lake LV.19.BULKMAT1 | ecosystem: Environmental > Aquatic > Freshwater > Lake...
CCCGCTACGCCAAGGTGCTCGACGCCGAGGGCAAGCCGCTCAGCGTGCGCGAGGCGCTGGCGCTCATCAACCAGACCCTCGACGAGGCGCTGGCCGAGCAGGAGGGCGACTTCGACGCCGACACCCGTTGGGCGCTGGCGTGGTTCGAGCAGTCGGGCTTCGCCGAGGGCGAATTCGGCGTGGCCGACGTGCTGGCCCGCGCCAAAGTCACGTCAGTGGATGGCATGGCCGAGGCAGGGATCGTTCGCTCGGGCCGCGGCAAGGTCAGGCTGCTTAAGCCCTCCGAGCTGCCAACCGACTGGGATCCGGCGACCGACAGCCGCCTTACCAGTTGGGAGACGGTTCACCACCTGATCCGGGTGATCGATGCCGGCGGCGAAAGCGCCGCCGCTGAACTCGTCAGGAAGCTGGGCGCCAAGGCGGAGACGGCTCGGGAACTGGCATACCGTCTGTACACCATCTGCGAACGCAAGAAGCGGGCCGCAGAGGCCCTGGCCTACAACGGCCTCGTGCAGAGCTGGCCCGAGATCACCCGACTCGCTCGAGAGACGGGGCCAGTGGCGGGCCCCTCTCAGGGCGACCTGATTTGAACCCGGAGTTTTGAATGGCTATTTCCAATCACGAACGCGTCGGCAAAGCCCTGGAACTCCTCCGGGACGGACTGGCGCCCTTCGTCGAACGCGAACTCAAGAGCCGCTACGGCGACCAGTGGGCCTTCGAAGTGAAGGATGTTCTGGGCGAAACCCGACTCGGGACGGGCAAGGGCTCAGCACTCAAGGACTCTGCCGCCCTGCTGGTCGTCATGGACCGGAAGTGGAACGAGGTTTTCCGCAAGACGCTCGGCAAGGCGGAGCGCAGCCTGGTGAACGAACTCGGTGACGCCCGCAACCGCTGGGCGCACCAGGAGCCGTTCTCCGGCGATGATGCGGACCGGGCGCTGGACTCCTGTGCGCGGCTGCTGACGGCCGTGTCTGCTACCCAGGCTGATGAGGTCCACAAGATCAAGATGGAACTCCGTCGGACCATGTTCGATGAGCAGGCCCGGGGCGAGCGCCGTAAGGTGGGTAACACCGCCCTCGAAACCACGGTGACTGGCAACCTGAAGCCCTGGCGAGAGGTGATCACGCCCCACAAGGACGTGGCCAGCGGGCTGTTTCAACTGGCCGAGTTCGCGGCGGACCTGTGGCAGGTGCACCTGGGCGAGGGCGGGGACGAGTACCGCGACCCGGGGGAGTTCTTCCGGCGCACGTACCTCACCGAGAGTCTCAAACAGCTACTGGTCGGTGCGGTCCAGCGCATGGGCGGCAAGGTCGGGGATCCGGTGGTCCAGCTGCAGACCAACTTCGGCGGCGGCAAGACCCACTCCATGCTGGCGCTGTATCACCTGTTCTCCGGCACGGCGCCGGGCAAGATGGCTGGTGTCGATGCCGTGCTCAAGGATGCCGGGGTAACGGCGCTGCCCACCGCCAAGCGGGTCGTTCTGGTGGGGAACAAGATCTCGCCCGGCAATCCGGTGACCAAGGCCGACGGGACGGTCGTGCGCACGCTGTGGGGCGAGCTGGCCTGGCAGCTCGGTGGCAAGAAAGCCTACCAGCGGGTCAAGAAAGACGACGAGAACGCGACCAGTCCTGGCGACGTGCTGCGGGAACTCTTCAAGGAATACGGTCCCTGCCTGATCCTGATCGATGAGTGGGTGGCCTACGCCCGCCAACTGCACGACCAGAGCGACCTGCCGGCCGGCGGCTTCGAGACCCAGTTCAGCTTTGCCCAGGTGCTGACCGAGTCCGCCAAGCTGGCGGGAAACTGCCTGCTGGTGGTCAGCCTGCCCGCCTCGGACACCGGCACGTCGCAGGCGGACGATGGCGATGTGGAAGTGGGTGGCGTCCGTGGCCGGGAGGCTCTGGCCCGCCTGCGCAACGTGGTGGGTCGCCTGGATTCGTCCTGGCGCCCGGCCACGGCGGAAGAGGGCTTCGAGATCGTCCGCCGCCGGCTCTTTGAGCCCATGGTGGACCCGGCCCAGTTCAAGGACCGGGACGTGGTGGCCCGGGCCTTTGCCGACTTCTACCGGACCCAGCAGCAGGAGTTTCCCCCGGAGTGCCGGGACGCGGATTACGAGAAGCGGCTGAAGGCCGCATACCCGATCCATCCGGAGGTCTTCGACCGCCTGTACACGGACTGGTCCACGCTGGTGAAATTCCAGCGCACCCGCGGCGTGCTGCGGCTGATGGCCACGGTGATCCACTGCCTGTGGGAGAAGGGCGACCGCAACCCGCTGATCCTCCCGGCCAATATGCCGCTGGACGACCCGCGGGTGCAGTTCGAGCTGACCCGCTACCTGTCCGACAACTGGGTGCCCATCCTGGAGAAGGATGTGGACGGGCCCAGCTCACTGCCCCTGCGGCTTGATGGCGAAGTTCCTAACCTGGGTAAGTACGCGGCGACGCGCCGGGTGGCCAGGACGATCTTCCTCGGGTCCGCGCCCATCAGCGCTGCAGCCAATCGCGGCCTGGAGGATCGGCGCGTCAGGCTCGGCTGCGTGATGCCGGGTGAATCGCCGGCGATCTTCGGCGACGCGCTGCGCCGGCTGGCGGGTGCCGCGACCTACCTCTACCAGGACGGTCCGCGCTACTGGTACGCGACGCAGCCGACGGTGACGAAGTTGGCGGAGGATCGGGCAGAGCAGCTGCGGCGCGATCCGGACAAGATCACGGAGGAACTGGAGAACCGGGTCAAGGAAGATCTGCGCCGGGCGGGCGATTTCCGGCGGATACATCCGCTGCCCACGTCCGGCCAGGATGTACCGGATGACCGGGATGCACGTTTGGTGGTGCTGAGCCCGGACCATCCCTACACCAAGGAGGCGGGCAATAAGGCCGAAGTGGCGGCCAAGGCGATCCTCGAGTCCCGGGGTAATGCCCCGCGGCTGTTCCGGAACACGCTGGTGTTCCTCGCCGCCGATGAGGCGCGCCTTCAGGACCTGAACGAAGCCGTGCGCCGGTATCTGGCTTGGGACTCCATCGTTGCCGAGCGCGAATCGCTCAACCTGGATCCGCACCAGTTCAAGCAGGCCGAGACCCAGCGCAAGTCCGCCGATGGGGCTGTAACCAGCCGCCTGCCGGAGACCTACCAGTGGCTTCTGGTGCCGGTCCAGGCGACCCCCAAGGATTCCGTGACCTGGCAGGCCTCCCGGCTCACCTCGGGAGCGGACTCCCTGGCCGGACGCGCCAGCAAGAAGCTCAGGAACGAGGAGCTGCTGGTGACGGCGCTCGCCGGGACCCGGCTGCGCATGGAGCTGGACCGGGTGCCGCTGTGGCGCGGGGATCACGTGCCGATCCGGCAGCTGGTGGACGACTTGGCCGCCTACCTCTATCTGCCGCGCCTCGGTGACTCCCGGGTTCTGTATGGCGCCATCCGCGACGGTCTCAGCCTGATGACCTGGGCTCAGGACAGCTTTGCCTACGCGGATGAGTGGGACGAGGCGGGTGGCCGGTACAAGGGCCTCCGGGGTGGACAGCTGGTAGATATTTCCGACGCCAATACCAATGGGTTGCTGGTGAGGCCGGAGGTGGCCAGGCGGCAGCTGGATGCGGAGATTCCGGTGCCCACCGGGACGGGCGGGGGAACGGGCGCGGTCACCGACGGTGCCGGACCTGCTGGAACATTGCCAGGCAAGGGTAGCAGCCCTGCGCCCGGGATCACAGGCCCCCAGCGCTTCTACGGCACCGTGAGCCTCGATCCCACCCGGGTCGGGCGCGATGCCGGCCGGATTGCGGAGGAGGTGATCGCCCACCTTGCGGGGCTGCAAGGTGCCGTGCTGAAGGTCACCCTGGAAATCGAGGCCCAGGTGCCTGTGGGGGCCCCGGACAACGTCGTGAGGACGGTGACGGAGAACAGCCGGGCGTTGAAGTTCACCGCGAGCGGGTTTGAGAAGGATTGACTGGCAGGCTTGAAATGCCGTGCCCGACGGACCTCCCTAGAGGGGAACAGTTCTGATTTGTGCGCGTGGCGACCTGAAACTGCTGCATGGCTTTTCACAAGAAGCTGGTTGGCTTACTGGTCCAGCGGCCAGAGGTGGCCATAGTTCCCGAATCTGCCAATCCCCCCGACCTGCTCCCCGACTTAGAGTCCGCGGTTAAAGTAACTGTCTCCAGGACTCGCAGGCGATACGCCGCGACGATCTCCGCCTGGGTGATGTCGCCAAGCGAACTGGGGGTTCGCTAAGTGTTGTATTCCTCACGCCAGCCCACGTTGACGTGGCGAACCTGCTTCAGGCTGGTGAACCAGTGGTCACTCATGCACCCGTCGCGGAACTTGCCTTCTGGCTTCGTGGCATAACCTTTGATAAGCTTGGCCCTGCATTAAGAGTGAGCTGACGCTCCGCCAACCTGCCGACCGGGCAAGGTGGTTACCCTTGGGGGATGCGGCCGATTCCCGGCAACTAAACGGGTAATCCCGCTTCAACGTCGGCTCCTCCCGTGTTAACCACTCATCGGAGGATTCGATTTGAACGAGCAAAAAACCAACGCAATGAACCTCACCACGGAGCTTGGCCGGCGCCGCTGGATCAATGCGGCCCGCGGTGCGCTTGACCCCGAGCGCTTCACTAGCTGGCTGGAGGGCTTTGTGCAGCGCCATCCCCCGATTCCTTCAGACCGGCCAGGACCACCGGCGCCGCCGGAATAAGTCCCTTCTTGACGCATCGAGATTGAGTCCTGTGAGCAGTGCCGGGGCCAAGTTGGGGTCATAGCGAGTGTCATAGAAATCAACGGTTCCTTCGTCAAGGTCTACAGCACTCCCGACCTGCAGGCGGAGGGGTTCAAATGCCGCGGCTGCACGACTCGGACGCCCTGAACGCGATCTACGAGTGGCATAGGCGGAGTCTCCAGCGGTGCCATGACTGCGTGGGAAGTTACCTAGAGCCACGGATGCTTATGGAACAGTGTTAGATGGACGACAACGAAGCCAGGGATAAAGCACGCAAGGCTGCAGGGCCCTTCCTGACGGAGGTGCATGACACCCCCGGCGTGGCGTTCACCCGTTTCAAGAGGTGGCATCATCGGGTGCAGCTGGCTTACGCTGAGATTCTGAGTAAAGAGCGGCCCCCAAAGGCGTAGCCAGTAGCAGCGACATCACGGCACCCAGAACTATTCAGTCCTACGCCGGCGCGCCGGGTCCCTTGCCCATGCACGAGAACGTACTGGCTCCTCGTGATCTTGCTCAGTTCGATCCGCGACACCGCGACAATCCTAGCTGCCGTTGAGTTTTGGGCGTTTCCGGACCGCGACAGGTTTGGTGGGTGTCGCGGATGGGAAATGCCTTGAATCCGGCGTCGTACGTGGTTTGTCGCGGTGTCGCGGATTGGTGGCGTCCAAGGGTGACGGCGGTGTGAGGTAACGCACAAAAGCATCCTGGAGCGCCTCAAGCCGGTACCCCTTTACTGGGGTCCCGCCCGGTGGGCGGATGTCTGTAGGGCGAACCCCGTACGGCTTCAGAAGACGGGCCAACTGGTTGGCCGATAACTCTCGGGCCAAGCGGCCGTATGCTTTCCACGGCCGTTCCTCAATTGCGCAGAGTCTCTCCAGCAAGTCCTTTGTCGTTAGAAACGTGGGCGATTCGGCTGCCTCGAATGTCAGGCGAATGTCCGTCAGTAGATCGACGCCTAACGACGAATCCTCGATTGCGGCTGACAACGCCACGGCTGCTGCGCGGGCTAGCAGGGGCCAGGCACCACCAGCCAGGTCGGCAATCGCGAACAGTGGCTCCCACTTATCGGCAGCCCGATCATCTAGTATTTCAGGCATGGCTGGCGTGGCGTTTCCCATCGCGTCAGCATTGTCCGCCGACCATCGGGCCAATTTCCGTCGCAGCTCTGAAAAGCGATCGCGGTGGCGCAGTCTCTGGACTCGGACCCCGCTGGGCTTGCGTGCCATTGGCACCACGATGGCCCGGTCTACGATGGTGTCGATGGGTTGGCGGATCATTGCAATTGCCTTCGGCGACCAGGTTGAGAAGTGCCTTGTCTGGTGATCATCGCCTTGAGTGCGAAGCACAAATGCAGCATCACGAGTGAATCCGGAATTGATGATGCCCCGTAGCTCTGGATTCTCGCCCAGAAAGGTGTCGGCTTCATCGATAAGAAGCGTGGGGGCATGTTCCTCCACCACGCGGAAAAGAGCTGCAGATGAGCTGTTGGAGGTGGGTAGGGGTCGGTGCACCAGTCGCGAGAGCATACCAATTGTGCGAGTCTTCCCGCAGCGCTTCTCTGGGGAACTCAGCAGAAGAAGCGGGGCTGTGTCGAACGCGTTGAAGACCCATGTCCAAGTCGTCCACAACGTGAGCGCTACATCCGCATGGGGAGGGAGGACCAGGTGCGAAGTCAATAAAGAGCGAATTGCATTGAGCAGCCTGCCGGTGTCTACCGTCTCGCCCCATGGCTCGGGGTCGTCGAAGGCCATGGGAGCCCCTTGGCCGTCGTCGTTGTCGTCTCCGCGGGACTTCCGCACCGCTTCATCCAGCGTTGTTACCCTGCAACCGAGGGCCTTCGCAATGTGGTCGCGCTCGCGGTCGTACTCAATGCCTGGAAGTTTGGCTAGTCGATCAATCTCCTCCCGCCAGGTGGCTTTGCTATCGAGGGTCGCGGCAGCAGCATCCCGGGCCTCCTCAGTGGCCAAGCCCTGATTCTTCAGTGCGTCAGCCAGCTCCTCGGCAACCGCTGCACGAGCCTGGTCGCGTGTCACGCCTTCAGCCTTCATCGCCTCTGCGACAGCGGCCGTAACGGTAGTACGGGCGCAAGAAGCAGTGGCGGGTGCGCTGGATGTGAAGCCCTTATCGGCAAGGGGCCCCCGCATGGCATCGGTAGGGGGTAGGGCCGCGTTGGTGAATCGCCTGCTGTTACGGGCAGCAAGGGCAGACTCCTGACGCCTGCCTGCAGTCTTGGGCTGCAACCCCGCTCTTTCTGCTAGGCGCCGCGCGTTGGCCATCAACGACGCACACAGGGCAGCGCGCTCTTCGGAGGTCTCTCCCCGGGGATAACGTTCGCAGATGCTCGCCGCAACAGATCGCACTTCAGCTTCATCCAGCGGTGGGTCGCAGTGTTTCGCGTTATACGTTAGGAGTGCTATTTGGAGTTCTGGCAAGTCTTGGCCGTCACTGCGCATCATTCCCGCCACCCGCGCCAGAGCTTGATTTCGACCTCCCTTTGGGTGCTGCCCGTACCGAGAGTTGGGGCGCCCTATATCCGTCAAACCCGTGGAAGGCCCCATTATTGCTTCCACTAGCCAGGGTGGGGGAGGGCCAACGCTATCATCCAGCTCTACCGGACAAGCGTGAGATGGCCACCAGATGATCTGGCCACCCTCGGCCCGAATGTCAACGCCGGGGGCGATGCTGCCAGCCGAGTTCTTGATCACCGAGCCCGTAGGCATTTGGTACAGCAGGTGCCAACCGCCAGAACGGGTCTGATGAATGCGCCGGCAACTGAGGCGACTGCCATTTTCCCTATACCAGGTGTTGCCGCCATTTCTGGGGTCAATGTCGACAACCAGCAGACCGCTCACGTGACCGGTTCTAACACCGATCAGCTTGGCGGCTGGATTGGCGAAGGCTTTGCGAACCTCCGCTTCTGTTCGCCACTCTGTTGTTGTCCAACCTCGCTCGAGAGGCCGCTTGTCGTCTCTGCAGGGGACCAGCGGATAGCCCTCCTTCGCCGCGAGTTCGAGGGCTGCTTCGAGTATCGGTGTCATTGGTGCCCCCGCTTCGGCGTAAAGATCTCGAGGTCGGGTTGGCACGTGCAAGGACCGCCGTCGGGGCGCCGGCAGTCGTCGTCATGACTCAGATAGCCATTCACAACACCGGTCGTTTGGATACCGGCCTGGGCCCCCTTGATCGCGCTCGGATGCCGCGGCTGCTTACTGTGGTTTTGCCGTGCTTGTTCCGCACGGTGGACGTGGCTATCACCCGCCGGCTCCGACCCTGGTGGCGGTGCCACGCGATCTATCGGTTGCAACAGACGCCGAATTTCCTCATCGAGGCTCAGCTGGGGCCGGTTTAATGGTGCAGCCGGGCTGCGGTGGTGCCGTCCGGTCTTGTGCTTCCTCCTCATGATGCCCCCACCTTCCGGTTGCTATCGAAAGTGGTGACCCGCCGGGACTTAATCCACTCCAGTACGTCCCCAGCTCGATAGAAGGGCCGTCGGCCGAGCTTGACGTAGGGGATGCCGGCGCGTGCCCAACGGTCCCGCGCCAGAGTGGCCAATGTGCCTCCCCGGAACGGAGCGGTCTGCTCAGGCGTCAACAGGGCGTCCGGGTCAGTCTGCAGAGCGGCAAGCGTGGTGATTGATTGCATTGGTCAGAACTCCATCGACTGGAACCCCCAGTCGCTGGATTTAGTTCTAACTCGGAAGACGCCGACTAAGTCCGACGGGATTTCCTCGCATTCCCGTCGGACTTCTGCTCGTGCATGCGTAATACCCGCTCGATAGCAGGGCGATACCCTCGGCTCATGGTGAGCAAACTGTTGTCGTCCCAGCCAAGGATTTGTGCGGGATCAGCGAGCTGCTTCTCGCACTGGCGGATTTCATGCGCGGAGACCCCAGCCTCACGGCTCAGCTGGTTCACGACACCGCGTCCACAGTGGCGCTTGAGATAAGAGATGGCGGCCCCCAGCGCTTTCCAGTTGTGCGTTCGGCTCTTGCCCGGGGTACGTCCGGGGTGGGCGTTGGTGAGGTGGAGCTCTTTTAATGGCTTACGTGACGTAAGGATCTCCCGGAAGCAATCGGCGAGAAATTTTGCGTCATCGAATGGAATCGGGCCGGACCAGGTCCCGGGGCTGCGCGTGTCGACGGCAGCGACGAAGGATTCCAGGATATCGCGCGCCGCCTCCGGGTCCCGGTTCCGGGCGCGATCAGCCGTGTTCGCTGAATACCAATCATTTGCACTGTTCCCCAGTTTTACCCAGTCTTTCACCGACGTCTCTAGAGGGTCCGGCGCTTTAGCTCTCGAAGGCGGGTTTTCCTCTGCATTCATCGTTCTGTCCCCGATGGCGCTGCGGTGCGAGCGCCCGCCGCAAACCCAAGGATGAAGGTTTCCAGCTTCGTCAGTGCGTCGCGCTTCATGGCCTCGTCGACCTGCACATACCCACCGGTCACGTCGTTGGAGCCGGGCAGGTGATTCAACACCGCCTTGATCGTGTAGACCGGGACTGCCAGCCGTTCCAGTGAGCTGGCCGCGAGTCGCCGCAGATCGTGGGGGGAGAACTGAAGGCCGGTCACCGTTTGGACCCGCGCCAGGGCGTGCCGCAGGTTCCGTGTTGGGGCGCCGTCGAAGGGGGAGGAAAACACCAGTGCCTTGCCATGGCCTTGGTGAAGTCGCCGTTCCAGCAGTTCGCGGAGATACGGCGTCAGGGGCAGGCGGTGATCTCGGCGATTCTTGGTGTCCGGAAAGGTGACGCTCCCCTCATCGAGGTTCACGTCCTGGAGCCGGAGCTGCATGGCTTCGCCGCGCCGGCACCCCGTTAAGGCCAGGAACAGGAGGAGATCCCGGAAGACCTCCCCATGCCGCAGGCGGGGGAGCTCCTTGCCCTTACCGGCTGGGCGCTCCGGGGTTTCGGACAACGCCAGCACGGCGGGCACCCAGGCTTTCAGGTCATCGGGGGAAAGCACCGTCGTCCGTGACTCGATGCCGTGCCACTTGCTGGCCTCGGATAGCACTCGGACCGGGTTATCGGTCAATACCGGGCGCCCCTCGGCGTCCCGATACGCGGCGATGGCGTAGTTCAGGACGGCCCGCAGGTACCGGAACGCCAGGTTGGTCCGGGCGACCGAGGCTCGGACCCGCAGTTGGTACCGCCTCTGCACCATGTCGCGGTTAATACCGGCGAGGGGGCGGTCCTTCCAGTCCTTGAAGCACTCCTCCAGGGTCCTGAGCATGTCGCTGCGGGTCCGGGGCTTCAGCGGCTTGCCGTCCTTCTTTCGCCGCCGGGTCTCGGTGTAGTCGGCGAAGGCCCGTTCCAGGGTGATGCTGGCGACCTTCTGGCGGGCCTTGTCAGCGACTGGGTCGCCATCGTTGGCGACCTGCCCCACGAGCTTCTGGGCCTGTCGACGCGCAATCTCCGGCGTCACCCCGGGGAAGCGCCCGATGGTCAGCCGGCGGGACCGTCCCTTGATCCGGGTTTGCAGCACCCAGGACTTCGCACCGCCCGCGGTAATCCGCAGACCGAAGCCCTTTAGGCTCTCGTCCCATATGAGAAGATACCCAGTCTGAGGCGCCCTCAGGCGCTCCACGGCGGTTTTGGTGAGCTTGCCAGCCATCTGTCCCCCTGGGGTGTTTTGCCCGTGTAAGCGCCATGTAAGCAGGCGACTTCAAACGAGCTCCGACGACACCCGGATAAAGGTAGTCAGGGAAAGCTAGGCTGTCAAAGGATTTCTGACGTGTTCAATCGAAATGTAAGCGGATGCAAACGGGCGGTAGGGCCCGGGGAAAGGACTTTTAATCCGTTGGTCGATGGTTCAAATCCATCACGGCCCACCATATGACCGGTCAGCAGTTTTCCCTTCACGTCCAGCCCCGTCTTCCGGAGCGTATTGCCCGGTTGAACGATCTTTC
>Ga0163144_10029180_pt1 | contig 10601 bp, 9 predicted proteins | sample OliLak19BULKMAT1_FD_123175 | JGI IMG/M metagenome (GOLD analysis project Ga0163144, IMG submission 123175) | Freshwater microbial mat bacterial communities from Lake Vanda, McMurdo Dry Valleys, Antarctica - Oligotrophic Lake LV.19.BULKMAT1 | ecosystem: Environmental > Aquatic > Freshwater > Lake...
AACAGCCAATGGACAAAGAAAAATTCTCAATCCTCTTAGCGGAGGACGACAAAAATCTAGGCAATTTATTGCGAGAATACCTGGAAGCAAAAGGATATAACATCAAGCTTGCCGGCAATGGCAAAGAAGCCTTCGATCTGTTCTCCAAGGAAAATTTTGACCTCTGCCTGCTGGATGTCATGATGCCCGTTAAGGATGGATTTACCCTAGCACGTGAGATCCGGGCGGCAAATAATAATGTTCCCATTGTTTTCCTCACAGCAAAATCCATGAAAGAAGATGCAATAGAAGGATTTACTGCCGGAGCAGATGATTATATTACAAAGCCATTCAGCATGGAAGAATTGCTGCTGAGAATCACCGCTATCCTGCGCAGGGTTAAAAATCAATCCATCAAACAGTCGGAGCAAACTGAATTTAAAATAGGAAAATATACTTTCAACTCGAAGGACCGCTCCCTGGATATAAAAGGAAAAAAAGTGGTGCTTACTACCAAAGAGTCAGACCTGATGAAGCTTCTTTGCATCAATTCAAACGATGTTCTTGACCGCACATTTGCGCTGCGTTCCGTTTGGCAAAGCGATTCTTATTTTGCTGCCCGCAGCATGGATGTATACATTGCCAAGCTCCGCAAATACCTCAAAGAAGATCCCAAAGTGGAGATCCTAAACATACACGGCCGTGGGTTTAAGCTGCTGACGGGGAGTTGAGAGCTTTATTGTTCTGAAACCGCTTTAAGCCTTTGAATTATATTTTCAAATCGTATATCTCGCATTTCATAGTATATATTTGCGAATATTGCTTCCTTCAATGAATCATCCTCAAGAATTTTCTTAAACTCCTCCTGTAGAAATTTTTTAACATCCTTAGGCGACTGACTGACCTGCTCAACCAGATCGATCCTGTTATCGAGAGTGTATGATATGTCTTCAAGATCCTTGCTCGACCGTGGTTCTTTTTTTTCCCGTTCATTAAAAGCAGAAATTTTTGTCGCAAGAAAATAATCGAGTGACAATATTCGGATCTGCTGTTCATCCACTTTCACTTTCTGTAAATAATTAAACCCCGGCTTGAACCAGATATTTGCCGGTGTCCAGCCGATCTGTTCTGTGGCCATCACATCCACTTTAATGCCTTCATAGTTAAAACGACATACTATTTTATCCTCGGCTTTCTGTACAAATCCTTTTTGCGTCAATTCCTCTCTGATTTTTTCCAGCTCTCCCACTGATGCTATTTCCATGCTTATATCCAGATCCGCGGTAGGGCGAACATCATCTGCTGATGGATCGTTTATATATAAACTCACCAATGCTCCGCCAACATAAACTACTCGCTCGTTTAGTTCGCCCAGAGCTGCGGCAATTTTTTTGATCGCTTTTCTATTTACAATAGTATTTTTCATTTTATTCTTTTTTTCAGTTCTTCTATTGCACTATTTCTTTCTCGTGCCTTACCTACCCGTAAAGCATCAGTTAGCGCGAGTAATTCATACAGCTTTTCGTCTTTCAGGCAAGCAGCTGGAACGGATCCATGTAAAGGTTCTATTTGTTGTCCTCTTACTTTCCCTTCGGCATAGGACCATACATAAGACTCTTCACTTACAATGATTTTATTTAACGGAGGAGCTGAATGTGAAGTAGGAATACCGCGTACCATGGCACCAGGATGTTGTGGAAATACATACTTCAAACCATATTTCAGAAAATCAAGAAGCGCAAGTTTCATCAACACCCGTTTGCTGCTTATTAATCCCGCCAACACAGATCGATTAATACTTTCACTTATCTCACTGGCGCTGATGCCGAGTTCCGTAGCAAGGTCTTTCATCAGCCAGGCGGATTTACCTTTGGCAGCAATTTTCAAGAGCACCACTATATCCTGCGGTCTCATGCCATTGTGATGTTTCATAGTTGTTGTAATTACATATCCTAACAAATATACTTAAATCCTCAATTCGCGATTCGCGAATTGAAAATTAAAAATATGTCTTTATTGCTAAATTCGGGCATTTAGCCCTGCTTAGGGAGAGAAATTAATAATTCCTGCCGCAAACATGGATTCCCATATTTGCAGATAATCGTTTAACTGCAAATATAAATTCCTATATTTGCAGTTCATGGATATCCATAAATACAAATCAGGGCACTATAAAAAGCAGTTAGGCTACAGCAGTTTTTCGCCTGAGCCCGTTAACCATTCCTGGCGAGTGAGCGATGCAAAGCTTAACCAGCTGTTAAGCCAAGCCGACCAAAAGCTGGGCGAACTGAATGCCTTTTCAAAACTTATTCCCGATGTAGATTTTTTCATCAGCATGCATATAGCCAAGGAGGCAACACAAAGCAGCCGCATTGAAGGTACGCGCACCAATATTCAGGAGGCTTTGCTGGATGCAGAAGATATAAGTCCTGAAAAAAAAGACGACTGGACAGAAGTGCGCAATTACATAGATGCGATGAATAATGCCATTGTGCAATTGGAAAAGCTTCCGCTCAGCAGCCGCTTGTTCCTGCAAACGCATAAAAAATTATTACAGGGAGTAAGAGGCAAAAATAAAATGCCCGGAGAGTTCCGAACTTCTCAAAACTGGATTGGAGGAAGCAAGCTCACCGATGCCGCGTATGTCCCGCCACATTTTAATGAAGTACCTGAGCTGATGAGTGATCTTGAAAAATTTATAAATAACGATGCACTGCCTCTTCCTCATCTCATTCGCATTGGCATTGCGCATTATCAATTTGAAAGCATACATCCTTTCTTAGATGCAAACGGAAGGCTGGGCCGCCTGCTCATTACACTTTACCTCGTAAGCAATAATATTTTGCACAAACCCGCTTTGTATCTCTCCGATTTTTTTGAGCGCAACAGAAGCCATTATTACGATAACCTTACCGTGGCAAGAACGCAAAATAACCTTACACAATGGCTCACATTTTTTTTGGTGGGCGTTATCGAAACTGCGGAAAGCTCCATCAAAACATTTAATTCAATTATTCAATTGAGGAAAGAGGTGGAAAAGAAAATTACCGGGCTCGGAAGGCGCAGTCCCATAGCAATGGAACTCCTGCATCATTTGTACAGTAAGCCTACCATGGATATGACAGAAATAGCAAAAGTGCTGGACGTAAATATTTCCACCTCCCAGCGTTTGTTAAAAGACCTCACGCGCTTAAAGATCCTGAAAGAACAAACAGGATTTAAACGAAATATGATCTTTGTTTTTGAAGAGTACCTGGATATTTTTAGAAAATAAATTAAAATGGAACGATACGCAGAGCAATTACTGGAGGATATTGCTTATGCCACAAAAAATGTAAGCCAGCCTTTTGCTGAACGCGAGCTGCATTTGCAGGACTGGATATCTCCCGAAGAGGAAGACAAAACCGCACCTGTGCGGGATCTCGAAGAACGTTTCGCAAAGCCGAAAACTCCCCCTTGAAAGGGGAAAAGAGCAACAGCCTTCAGACACCAGGGTTGTTGAATTCTCCGCTTCTCTCTGTGGTTCTCTGTGGGCTGCATCTCTGTGTATCTCAGTGTTAAAAATTACACAGAGTCTCACGGAGAAGGACGCAGAGTGTCTCAGAGAACATCTCTTAGAATTCAACAACCCTGCTTCAGACACTCCCCTTTTTTCCCTTATTCGTATATTCGCAAACATTCGATATTCGTACCTATGCAATTATCCGAACAAGAAGTTATCCGCAGAGAAAAGCTCAACGAGATCATCAAATTAGGCATCAACCCCTACCCTCCTGAGTTGTTTGAAGTAACAGCTTCAGCAAAAGATATTCTAGAGAATTACGATCGTAATAAAACCGACTACAAGAACATCAGCATTGCAGGCCGCGTCATGACCGTGCGCGATATGGGCAAGGCAAGCTTTGCTTCTTTGCAGGATGCTACCGGAAGAATTCAATTATATCTAAAGAGCGAAGACCTGTGTCCGGGCGAAGACAAAACACTTTATAATGTACTCTGGAAAAAACTGTGTGACATTGGCGATATCATTGGTGTAACAGGATTTGTGTTCACCACCCGAACAGAGGAGATCTCTATCCACGTTACTTCTTTTAAAATGCTGTGCAAATCGCTTAAGCCGCTGCCGGTTGTTAAAACCGATGCGGAAGGTGTGGCACACGATGAAGTAACAGACCCGGAATTCAAATACCGCCAGCGTTATGCCGATCTGATAGTGAATGCCCAGGTGAAGGATACTTTTTTGAAACGTACGCTGATCATAAAAACTATTCGTGATTTTTTGAATGATAACGGTGCATTGGAAGTGGATACTCCTGTGCTGCAAAATATTCCCGGAGGAGCTACGGCAAGGCCTTTTAAAACGCATCACAACGCGTTGGATGTTCCTTTTTATCTGCGTATTGCCAATGAACTTTATTTGAAAAGACTGATCGTTGGAGGTTTTGATTTTGTATATGAGTTCTCCCGCAACTTCCGCAACGAAGGGATGGACCGCACGCACAATCCGGAATTTACTATCCTGGAATTTTACGTGGCCTACAAGGATTATTTCTGGATGATGAATTTTACAGAAGAGATGCTGGAAAAAGTGGCGGTTGCACTTCATGGCACCACCGATGTTGTGCTAGGCGATAAAACAATCAGCTTCAAGGCCCCTTTCAAACGTATAGGAATTTTGGATTCGATAAAAGAAGAAACGGGTTTTGACCTGATGGGAATGGATGAAGTACAGGTAAGAGAAGTTTGCACGAAGCTAGGTTTACACACGGAAGCATCCATGGGGAAAGGAAAGCTGATCGATAATTTGTTTAGCGAAAAGTGCGAAGGAAAATTTATTCAGCCCACGTTCATCATTGATTACCCGGAAGAAATGAGCCCGCTCACTAAAAAGCACAGAACTAAGCCCGGATTGGTGGAACGTTTTGAGCTGATGGTGAACGGCAAAGAATTAGCAAATGCATACACGGAGCTGAACGATCCTCTCGATCAGCGCAAGCGCTTTGAAGACCAGGTAAAACTGATGGAGCGCGGTGATGACGAAGCCATGTTCATCGATCATGATTTCCTACGCGCACTGGAATACGGTATGCCTCCTACTTCCGGAATTGGTATTGGAATAGACCGCCTCTGCATGTTCATGACCAATTCACCAAGCATTCAGGATGTTCTGTTCTTCCCTCAAATGAAGCCCGAAGTTTTAAAGGTGATAGCGCCTGTTGTGGAAGCAGAAAGCAAAACTGAAGATTCATCCGAAGTGATTAGGATAATTCAGATACTAAGAACATCGGCTACAGGAAAAACTTCTGTGGAGATCCTGGCAGAAATGAATGATGCAGCTATGTCAAAAACAAAACTGGAGAAGATCCTGAACCAGCTGACGGAAAGTAAGCGGCTGGTTAGAGAAGGAAAGTTGTTTTCTATTGTTGCGTAGAGATTTAAATAAAAAAATGGCAATCTAAAGTCAACGTCATTGCGAGCCCCTGACGCTTTGGGCAGGGCGAAGCACTCCCACAGAAAATTTTCTGAGAGATTGCTTCGTCACCCTCAAAGCAGGATTCCTCGCAATGACGAACAAAAAATGAAACAAATAGCAGTCATAGGAGGAGGAAGCTGGGCAACTGCCATCGTGAAGATGCTTTGCAATAATGTTGAAGCGGGGAACCCCGTAGGACATTCGTCCAACGGGGTGAACTGGTGGGTACGCAACAAGGAAACTGCTGACTATATTAAAAAATACCATCACAACCCAAACTATATTTCCTCTGTTGAGTTTGAATCCAAAAAAATAAATGTAAGCTCGGACCTGAAAGAAGTTGTTTCAAAATCAGATGTGCTGATCATGGCCGTACCTTCCGCTTTTCTGAAAGAATCTCTTTCGGTTATTCCCAAAGAAACGCTAAAAGGAAAAATAATTTTTTCTGCTATCAAAGGAATTGTTCCGGAACATAACCTGATCATTGCAGAATTTTTTAATCAGATCTATGAAGTGCCGATACAAAACATTGGCGTTATTGCCGGCCCTTCGCATGCAGAGGAAGTGGCCATGGAAAAGCTATCCTACATTACCATTGCTTCCCAAAATTCCGACAACGCTAAGTTTTTAGCCGATAAACTTTCCTGTCGCTACATAAAAACCTCTGTGAGCGATGATATTTACGGAACAGAATATTCTGCCGTTCTTAAAAATGTGCTGGCCATTGCAGCAGGAATCTGCCACGGCCTGGGTTATGGAGATAATTTTCTTTCTGTACTTATCTCCAACGGCATCCAGGAAATAAAACGGTTTGTGGATGCTGTTCATCCTATTGATCGCGATATAAAAGACTCCGCATACCTGGGAGATCTGTTAGTTACGGCTTATTCTCAGTTCAGCCGCAACCGCACTTTTGGAGGAATGATCGGCAAAGGGTATTCCGTAAAATCAGCGCAAATGGAAATGAACATGGTTGCAGAAGGCTACTATGGGGTAAAATGTATATACGAAATAAACAAGGAGCACAAAGTGAATATGCCTATTACGGATGCAGTCTATCATATTCTTTACGAAAAGATATCTCCCGCGATAGAGATGCAATTGCTGTCGGATAAGCTTTCATAGCCGTCATTGCGAGCGAAGCGAAGCAATCTGTTTTTAAGAACGAGATTGCTTCGCCCCAAAGCGGTCTCGCAATGACGAGGAAAAAACAAAAATCAACACCAGCATCGAAACATAAAAGCTCACTCTCCAGATAATATCCCCGTTACGCACGTAAAAAGTTTCTTCTGAATTGCTGTTGATGCTTCCTTTTATCACATCCGGAACCCACCATCCCGTACGCTGCAAGATATCTCCACGCTGATTAATAAAACATGAAATACCCGTATTAGCCGATCGCGCAATGCTTCTGCGTGTTTCAATAGCGCGCAGCCTTCCATAAATAAGATGCTGTTCAAAGCCGAGGGTGTTTCCCCACCACCCATCATTGGTGATAATGAAAATGGAAGTAGCTCCTTTATGTACATATTGATTTACAAATTCTCCAAAAATAGATTCGTAGCAGATGACAGGGGCGATCGAAGCCCCTCCTAAACTAGCTGCGCTACCAAGTTCTACTTGTCTTTCAGGGAGGACTTTCGGTACTGCCTCCCTCCCTAACGGGGAGGGTCGGGGTGGGGCCTTAAATACTTCCCTCTCCTCCTGTATCCCTAAACTTCCTGCTGTACCTCCCAGATCTATTGCAAGGTCCTCTAGAAATCCGAATACAGCCGGATAAGGCATTCGCTCCACTCCCGGAACCAATTTGGACTTGTGGTATACCTGGATTACATCTGAACTATCTATTTGCATTGCCGTGTTGAATGAATCGTAATAATCATCCTGCTGAGTAAATTTTCGTGCGGTAACAGAAAGTTTTTCGTTTTTGTCGTACATGTAAGAAGTAGAGGCTCCAACAACGATCTTCAATTTAGGAAAAGGTTTAATAAATGATTTAAGTCTCCGTATGCTTACAGTTCCTTCCATGTCATTTTCCCACATGCTTTCCGTTAGTGCAGTTTCCGGGCAAACGAGATAATCCGTACTGGAGTCTACTTTTTGTGCAGCCAGGTCAAGCATTTTTTCCAGTTGCTCTTCAAAATTCATTCCGTCAAACTTTTCACTGTATGGGTCTATGTTAGGCTGAACAATTACAATATTAATAGGGTCTGGATTCTCCTTGTACGAGCGATACATTACAACTGAAATGATTATGGGAGTGATAATTGTAAAAACAATGCCAGCTAATTTCCATCTGCTATCTGCTAATCCCGAAGGGACTCCTTCGGATCTGCCACTTTTGAATAAACCGAGGATCATTAAATTAACAGCTAGTACCCACAAAGTTCCTCCACAGGTTCCCGTGTACTCATACCATTGTATACAGGAGGGAACCGATGCAAAGGCATTTCCAAGCCCCAGCCAAGGCCATGTAAGATCCCAGTTATGATGAAAGAATTCATAGCCAAGCCAGAAAATAGCAAACAGCCAGTTTACAGTTGGCAATGCCCAGCCTGCCTGCCGGACAGGCAGGTTGGCAGTTAACAGCCTCTTTTTTACTATATGAAAGATCCAGATCACAGCGGCCATTATAAACGAATTGGAAAATATTGCCATTATTCCTCCGCTCAAAGAAGCATTGCAGACCCAAAAAGTAGTGATGACGTTCCAGATAAAAAAAGTCAGGTAAGAAAGGCCAAATAAGGTAGCACGCTTACCGGTCGTCTGTCCCGATGAGAACGCATGCTCTATCATCAAAAGCGGAACAAAGGCAATAAAAAGAATAAAGGGAAAACCCAGGGGAGGCCAGGAAAGAACAAATAATATCCCGCTAAGAAGGGCTAAGAAATAAGATCTTTTTCTTGTCATGACAATAACGAAAGTAGTTAAATCCCTGCGTTCTATACCTGACAAAAAAATCCCACCTGAAGCAGATGGGATTTGAAGTATTTATTAGTGAGATTGCTTCGTACTGACCCGAGCGTCAGTACTCGCAATGGCTGCTGCAATTATCCTAACGCAATTCTCTTGAAGCCGGTAACCTTCAGGTCCTTATCAATACTTGCAAGATACTGGCTCACAGTTTGTTTTCCATCACGGATGTACTCCTGGTTAAGAAGTGTAGATTCGGAATAGAATTTATTGAGCTTGCCTTGAGCTATTTTTTCGATCATGTTCTCGGGTTTTCCTTCTTTACGTGCAAGCTCCCGTCCAACTTCCAGTTCGCTGTCAATAATTGCCTGAGGCACATCGGTCTTATCAAGAGAAACCGGAGCCATTGCAGCTATCTGCATCGCTACGTTTCTGCCAGCTTCATCACTGATGGTTTTTGTAAAACCTACAATAGTTGCAAGCTTGTTACCGGGATGATTATAAGCAACCACTTTTTCTGTTTGTATCTGTTCGAAGCGGGAGAGTTCCAGCTTTTCGCCAATCTTTCCTATAAGTTCAGTAAGCTTATCGTTAATAGAAATAGAACCTGAAAAAGGAAGAGCTTTCAAAGAATCCACATTAGCAGGAAATTTATCCAATGCTGTTGCAGCAACTGCTTCGGCAAATGCAGCAAACTCCGCATTACGTGCTACAAAATCTGTTTCGCTGTTTACAGCAACTAAAATTCCTTTCTTGCCATCAGCAGACGTTTTTGCAAGAACCATTCCTTCCTTTGCATCGCGTTCAGAGCGGCTGGCTGCCACTTTCTGGCCTTTCTTGCGTAGGATCTCAATAGCTTTATCAAAATCTCCTCCGGCTTCGGTAAGTGATTTTTTGCAATCCATCATTCCCGCTCCGGTAACCTGGCGCAGGCGGTTTACTTCTGATGCTGAAATTGTAACTGTAGCGGTCATAGTCATATTATATATATCCTAATTTTTACTTTGTAGGTTGTTTTGTAGGAATTTTGGTACCGGCAGTTTTAGCTGCTTCCTTCGCAGCAGTTGTAGCCATTGATTCTTCAGCAGCTAAAAGTTCCAGTTTTTTGGAATAATTCTTTTCCCGTTCCTGTTCTTCTTCAGACAGAGTTTCATCCGAACTTGATTTATCTTTTACTCCTTCTTTATCGCGCTCTGTCTTACGCTCGTTCAATCCTTCTTCAATTGCTTTTGCTATCACACCAACGATAAGCTCTACAGATGTAGCTGCGTCATCATTTGCAGGAATAGGAAAATCAACTACGTTAGGGTTAGAATTTGTATCCACGATAGCGAACGTGGGGATATTGAGGCGCTTTGCTTCTGCCACTGCAATGTGTTCAATGTTCACATCTACCACAAAAAGTGCTGCAGGAAGACGAGTAAGCTCAGCAATACTTCCAAAAAGTGTTTGAAGCTTTGCACGGTGACGCTCGATCATCAAACGCTCTCTCTTTGCCATAGAATCCATAGTACCATCTGTACGCATACGATCGATCGTTGACATTTCGCGCACTGATCTGCGGATAGTCACGAAATTGGTAAGCATACCACCGGGCCAGCGCTCGGTAACGTAAGGCATATTGATGCTTTTTGCCTTTTCAGCAACTGCGTGTTTCACCTGCTTCTTGGTAGAAACAAATAATATTTTTCTTCCTGACTTTGCAATTTGCTTAAGCGCATTCGCTGCTTCTTCAAGTTTTGCACTTGTCTTGTTCAGGTCAATGATGTGAATGCTGTTCTTATCACCAAAGATAAAAGGAGCCATTGCAGGATTCCATTTACGGGTAAGGTGCCCGTAGTGAGCGCCTGCATTCAAAAGTTCGTCAAAAGTTACGCGTGGTTGCATTAAGTTGGTTTTTGCCCCTACCCTAAAGGGTGTAAGGTATGATTGGTATTGCTTTGTTTTTGTATTTTTTTGCCTTCTCCCTTTAGGGTTGGGGCATCTTTTCTAACGTTTAGTGAACTGGAAGCGTTTACGGGCTTTTTTCTGTCCTGGTTTTTTACGTTCTACCTTACGTGCATCACGTGTCATCAATCCGTCTGCACGGAGTGCTTTTTTAACTGCAGGATCGATCTCAACCATAGCACGTGCAATAGCAAGACGGATAGCTTCCGATTGCCCAGTGATTCCTCCTCCATGTACGTTGATAGAGATATCATATTTATTAAGGCTATCCACTTTTACAAGCGGCTGG
>Ga0163144_10029181_pt1 | contig 10601 bp, 11 predicted proteins | sample OliLak19BULKMAT1_FD_123175 | JGI IMG/M metagenome (GOLD analysis project Ga0163144, IMG submission 123175) | Freshwater microbial mat bacterial communities from Lake Vanda, McMurdo Dry Valleys, Antarctica - Oligotrophic Lake LV.19.BULKMAT1 | ecosystem: Environmental > Aquatic > Freshwater >...
CGCCGCGCCAAGTATCGCTGCACGCGAGAAGGTTGCGGCGCGGCTCGGCGCGACTGCGAGGTCAACCACCTTGCGGCCCGCGAGGGCAACGGCTACGGGCCTGGCTGTCATCATCACTTACACCCAGACGCCGACGGCAACGGCGGATTAGAGGTGTTGTGCCATGCCCACCATGCCGAAATTACCGCGGCACAAGCAACAGCAAGAGCCGCCAAGCGCCGCGAGATTGGTACGCAAGCGGCGGCCAAGTTAGAGAGTATGTAAATATCTAGCCGTGGCATTTCGCGACGGTGATGGATGGGTGGACTGCGACTGCGGCCACCGCCATTGGGGCCTGCACGGCGCCGCCGGTTTGTTGCTAGTGCGCCGCGACCAAAACGAACCGTTCGTGCTGTTGCAACTTCGCGCCGCCTGGACACACGGCGGCGGAACCTGGGCTTTACCGGGCGGCGCACTCGACAGTCACGAAGATTCGGTGAGCGCGGCTGCGCGAGAGGCTTCAGAAGAGGCGGGCATCGACGCCAACGATTTTCGGGTACGCGATGTTTTCTCGGACGACCATGGCTCGTGGCGCTACGACACCGTCATCGCCCACTGCCACGGCGACGCCGGGGCATTCACCGCCAATGCCGAGTCAGAAGACCTGCGTTGGGTGTTGCTCGCCGATGTCGCGGATTTCGAATTGCACAGTGGCCTCGCCGCGGCGTGGCCGCAACTGCATACGCGCGTGCTAGCGACCCTGGTTTAACTGGGCTGGATTAATTGGGCCGCGTCTGCCCAACACGAATGCGTGCCGCTACTGATGCGTTCGGGCAATTCGATTGTCGCAACGGGGCCGTCGCCGACACTTTGGGCATCAAAGATTAAGCACGAGGACGAATCGTTGTTGATGTCGGTCGTGAACGTCACCAAATAGCCGTCGTCTTCGAGCAGATTTTTGTCACCGGCCTCGCCGCGCGGCGCCATCACGACCTCACTGCCAAAAACGCCTTCTTCAAAACGAAACTTCTCTTCACGACCAGATTCGACATCGTGCTTGATCAGACCGTCGAACAAGAACCAACCCTTGACCGGCATCGCGCTGTATGCGTAGCGATACGGGCGACCCAGATGGCGCATGTTGATCATTCCGAACTCGGTGATCGTGTCAGACAGCGGGCCTTCACGCACGTCTCCCGTGCGCATGTTCAGTCGCCAGCGGTACGGGCGTGACTCGAGCGCCTGCAGGTCTAGAAAGCGAAACATCTTGGCGTTGGCATCGGCGTCTTTCGAAATAGTTGGCGACGGGTTGTATTCAAAGTATCCATCGAGCACGATCTCTTCGCCCTCTTCGTAGGCGTTGATCCAGTGCAACACGAAAGTTGATTCGCACTCGAACCACTTGATCTCGCTGCTCGCGCCGTGGCGCGGTATCACGCCGATCCGCATCGGCATTTCACGGTGATATTTCGTCGCGTAGATGTCGCGCTTCATCAGTTCTTCGTCCCAAAATAGCGGGCAATCGTTGAGGATCGAATAGTTCTGAGTAATCGCCATGTCGTGGGGCAGTCGGGCGCCCGGCAGATCAATGTCTACGTAGTGCACGAGCTCGCGGGCCGCATTGACGACGCCGTAGTGCATGTACGGCGCGGTGGTTTGGTAATTGAAGAACAGCAACTCGCCCGTGCGCTCGTCTACTTTGCTGTGTGCCGAAACGCCAGCACTTGGAAAATCTCCGCCCCACGACTCGCGTCCCAAATCGGCGAGCGTCAGCGGGTCGAGGCGATACATATCGCCGCACTGATAAAAACTCGTCAGCGCAACGCCGTTGTGTACCACCACATCAGTGCTCGAGGCGTCCTTCATCCGCGTGCGCGCGCCCCAGCCATCACTGCGCTTCGCGATCTTCGGTAGTTCGGCAAGCCCTGCCCACAGCGGTCCGCCGTGCTCAACTTCGGCAGCGAGACCCTGCGTGCGAATGAACCGATTGCGATATTGGGCGACTCCGTTACTAAACGACATCATGTGCAACATGCCGTCGCCGTCGAACGGGTGGTAGCGCTCGAGCGAAGGCATCAGCGGGTTCTCTGTGTTGCGCAAATATACGCCGTTGAGTTCGCTAGGTATTTCTCCGATCACTTTCAGATTCGTCGCGTTGCGCTCTTTTGTTTGCGGGCGCCAAGCCCCCGTGCGATACGGGTGGTTGTCGTCGGCGGGCAGGTACGTAGGGAAGCTGTTCACAACCGAACTAGACATCGAAATCACCCCCGCACATTCTCTACATGCCTGCCCCACATTAGACTTGCGCCATGACTATTGAAGCAACCCGCACCCAGGCCTACCTTGACGACCGCGCCCACGTGTTTCACTCGTGGTCTGCTCAAGGCGCGCTCGACCCAGTCGAGATCACCGGCGGCCTCGGCTCATACTTTTGGGATTCAACGGGCAAAAAATATTTAGACTTCTCGAGCCAACTCGTCAACCTCAACATCGGGCACCAGCACCCCAAACTCGTCGCCGCGATCCAAGAGCAGGCTGCGAAGTTGTGCACGGTGGCGCCGCCATTTGCCAACGCCGCGCGCAGCGAAGCCGCCCGCCTGATCACCGAACTCGCGCCAGGCGACCTAAACATGGTGTTTTTCACCAATGGCGGCGCCGAAGCAGCAGAGAACGCGGTGCGCCTCGCCAAGTTGCACACCGGTCGACACAAGATTCTTACTGCGTATCGTTCGTATCATGGCTCGACGTCAGGCGCGATCGCGCTGACAGGCGACCCGCGCAGGTGGCAAAACGAGACAGGCGCTTCCGGCGCCGTCAAGTTCTGGGGTCCCTACCCATATCGCTCGGCGTTTCACTCGGCGAACGAAGAGCAAGAGTGCCAGCGCGCATTGCAGCATCTCGAAGATGTGTTGATGGTCGAGGGCCCGCAAACCGTAGCGATGATCGGGCTCGAGACGGTGGTCGGCACCAACGGCATTCTCGTGCCACCAGCCGGATACCTGCAGGGCGTGCGCGAACTCTGTGATCGCCACGGCATCGTAATGATGGTCGACGAGGTCATGGCCGGCTTTGGGCGCTGCGGCGAGTGGTTCGCCGTCAATCACTGGAACGTCACGCCCGACCTGATCTGCTTCGCCAAGGGCGTCAACTCTGGTTACGTTCCGCTCGGCGGCGTGATCATCAGCCAAAAGATCGCCGACACCTTTAAGGATCGCGCATACCCCGGCGGCCTCACATACAGCGGTCACCCTCTGGCGTGTGCCGCCGCAGTCGCCTCGATCAACATCTTCAAGGAAGAAAAAATAATTGAGAACGCGCGCATGATCGGGGCCGACGTGATCGGCCCCGAGCTGCAGAAACTTAAGGACAAGCACCCGTCAGTTGGTGACGTGCGCGGCCTCGGCGTGTTCTGGGCGATCGAGTTAGTGCGCAACCGTGAGACGCGCAAGCCACTCGTGCCGTTCAACGCCACGGGCGCAGATGCGAAACCGATGGGCGACATTGCCGCGGCTTGCAAGAAGCAGGGGCTGTGGCCGTTCGTGCATTTCAACCGCATGCACGTTGTGCCGCCATGCACCGTGAGTAGTTCCGAAGTTCGCGAGGGCATCGCCATCATCGACGAAGCGCTGACACTGGCCGACGCTCACTACGAGGGTTGAAGCACGGCGCGCCATACCTTTGGTGCTGCGCTATAACCGATCTAGGTGAAGATCGCTTTCAGTCCGTCAGGACTTGACGGGTTCGGCAACCGCAACAGGCAAATTCTTTCTCGAGCGATCGGTCTGACGCGGATAGTAGGGATTACTTCCCGCACCATGGTCGGTCGTGTCGATGATGTCGATGATCTGAGGCGCGACCTTGCGTACCATGACTTCGAAGCCCTGTCGCAAAGTCACCTGAGACGACGCACACCCCTGACATCCGCCGCTCATGGCGATGTACAGGTTTTGATCGCGCACATCGACGATCGAGATCTGTCCACCGTGGGCGGCGATGGAACGGTTGACCTCTTGGTTGAGCAACTCTTCGATGACCACACGAAGTTCGGCGTCGCTGCCCGCTCCGGTCGCTGATCTGGAAGGAGCTTCCAAGATGGCCGGTATCCCCGTGAGGAGGAAGGTCCTCAGGGCCGCCCCAATTTGTTGCTTCAGTTGTGACCACTCGACACCGGGTTTCTTGCCGACGGTCACAACATTCTCGCCAACTAGTACATGAGCGACGCCGGACAGCGCAAACAACGCCTCGACGAGTGGTGACCCGCCGGCGCGTTCAACGTTGTCGAAGAAAAAAGGCCCGCCTGGATGCACCGTCCGGTTGACAGTGAACTTGCATGTGTCGGGGTCGGCGAAGGAAGTCTCGGCGCGGATCGTGATCGCCGAATCGACGGGCAGAACCTCAGACATCTTCGACGACCTCTGCCAATTTGCGATCGCAAATGACCCGCAGTAACTCGAACGAGTAAATACCTGTGCTGTGGCCGTCGCTCCAGTTGATGGTAATTGCGTAGTTGCCGACGGAGTGAATCATTCGCGGGGCCACATCCGGTCGGATGTTGACAGGATCCAGAAGCGCCCGCCCGCTCATCTCCTCGACGCACAGCGCGCAGTGGCACGCCAGCCGCAAATCACGAACGTCTAAGTCGACTTCTTGCCCGTCTTCCCAGAGGATCGACAAAGTCCGTGAGTCTCGCTGGCGAAAACCAATCGGGGTGGTCTGAGAACCCGATGGGCTAATAGCGGTATCCACCCAGACAGGCTCACCCTCGTTGGTTTCCCATGTCCACACGAATGGCTTAAGCGTCGTCGCCGGGAGTCCCTCGACTCGCCGGGCTAGTTCCGAGGCGATGGCCCGGTAGGACTGGGCCGACACCGAATCAGGTTTGTCGAGCAGGATAGGACGTCCCTCCTCGCCAGCCGTGACAATGTCAATGTCGAGAGGTAGCGCTCCAAGAAACGGCACGCCGACCTGCCGGCTCAGCCTTTCGCCGCCACCACTGCGGAAAATGTCGGTTGCCTTCCCGCAGTGTGGACAGGTAAAGGTGCTCATGTTTTCGATGACGCCAAGGATGTCAACGTGTACCGTTTCGAACATTCGTAACCCGCGACGAGCAATCTTGAGGCTCACATCCTGGGGCGTCGTGACGATGATCGCGCCTGATAGCGGAAGGCTTTGGGCGAGGGTCAGTTGGGTGTCGCCAGTCCCGGGCGGGAGGTCGAGAATCAGGTAATCCAGTTGTCCCCATTGCACACCGGCGACAAACATTTGCAAGTACTTGCCCACCATCGGGCCGCGCAGGATGGCAGGATCGTCGTCGCCTCGGAGCATGCCCATTGAGATGGCCTTCAGGCCATAACGGACGGCCGGAATGATCCTGCCGTCCGCGGCCACTTCGGGTGGGTCGCCGGTCGGGAGTCCGAGCATGACGGGGATGCTTGGTCCCAACACGTCTGCATCAACGAGCCCGACCGAGTTGCCGGCCTGGTGCAAGGCGAGCGCCAGATGGACGGCGACGGTGGACTTGCCCACGCCGCCCTTGCCGCTGCCAACGGCGACGAGATGCCTAATCCCCGGCAGTTTTTCTTGATGTGTGGAGTTCTGGGTCATGTTTGGTACTAGGGCTCGATGAAGATGCACTCGCCGGGGCACTCTTCTGCTGCTTCGATCACTGCTTCAAGCAGATTGTCTGGAACCTGCGCCATTCCTTCTGCCATCTGATACGCGGGTTTAGCGCCTTTTCCATCTGCGCCAAACAGCGTCGACCAATCAACTTCTTTGACGTAGGCAAGACCGTCATCGGACATCATGAAAACGGCTGGCGCAATTTCAGCGCAGATTCCGTCGCCCGTGCATAGATCCTGATCGATCCAAACTCTCATAGTGATATGTTCTCCTTTGGTTCGTTGCTTATCAAAATATGCCTAGTTGTAGTCGTGCGCCTTCGGACATGCGGCTCGAATCCCATGGCGGGTCCCAGACGATTTCGACTGCGACCTCATTGACACCGGGGATCGTCTCCACTTTGGCGATGGCGTCCATGCGCAACACGTCGCCCATCCCGCAACCTGGTGCCGTCATCGACATCTGAATCTCGACCCGGTGGCCGCCGCCGGGAAGTGGTTGTGCCTCGCAGGAGTAGATCAGCCCGAGATCCACGACATTGATCGGGATCTCGGGGTCAAAAACGCTCTTAAGTTGGTCGATCACTTGGTCCAGGTGAAACTCTCCTGACGCCGACTGCGGGTCGACCGCCTGCGGACGCTCGAGGCCGAGGGCGTCGGCATCTGTGGCCCCAATCCGCACCAAGTGCCCGCGGCTGGTGGTGACGGTGAAGCTGCCGCCGAGGGCCTGGGTGATCCGAACCGCGTCGCCGCGCTCGAGTGTGATCTTGTCGCCGCTGGGGATCTTGGTCGCCTGGCAGTCACGCCGGAGCTCGATGGGCGCGTGGCGAACGATCACAACTGCCCATTTTCGGTCGAAACACACTCGCCGGATGATTCGAGCGCGCTTCGCATCGTGTGCCATGCGAGCGTGGCACACTTGACGCGCATCGGGAACTCCCAGACTCCCGACAGGACCGCGAGTTTGCCCATCTCCTCGGGCAAGGCTTCGCCGTCGGGTCGTTCAGTCAGCATCGCGTGCACTCGCCCGAACAGGGCAAGGGCTTCGGCTTCATTTTTACCTTTGAGAGCCATGGTCATCAAAGAGGCCGAGGCCTGAGAGATGGCGCACCCGACGCCCTGGAAGGCAATGTCTTGAATGCTGCCATCTTGAAGTTTCACGTAGAGAGTCAGTTCATCGCCACACACGGGGTTGACTCCCTCCGCGATGCTTGTGGCGTCATCCAACTTGCGGAAGTTCCGAGGGTTGCGGCCGTGATCGACTACCACTTCCTGATACAGATCCCGCACGTCACCGTTCATCTCTCCACCTCTGCACTGTCAGCGCCCAGCCGAAGCGCGACCTTACTCTCAACATGAGTTCGCAGCGGATCGACTTGAATTAGATCCACCATTTCGCGGGCGAACGCATAGGTGAGCACACTTCGGGCCTCCTGTTGCGGCACACCACGCGAGCGCAGGTAGAACACGGCGTCCTCGTCAAGTTGTCCCACGGATGCCCCATGGGTGCAACGCACGTCGTCGGTGAGAATCTCGAGCCGCGGCCGGGTGTCGACCACTGCGGTGTCGGAAAGAAGCAGGTTCTTATTCGTTTGACTGGCATCGGACCCGAGCGCCTCGTGGCCGACGACGACGCGTCCGTTAAACACTCCTCGTCCATGTCCGCCGAGAATGCCCTTGTAAAGTTGGCGGCTGGTGCAGTGCGGCGCGATGTGTTCGATCAATGTTGGGTTGTCGTGGTGCTGGTTTTCCTTCGGCAGGTACACGCCGTTGAGGGACACATTTGCCCCTTCGGATTCGAGACGAACCCAGACCTCGTGGCGGGCGATCGCGGCGCCGAGCGCAAACCCATTGGTGGAGAAACTGCTGTCGCGCCCTGGTCGCACATGCAGGGCGCCGAAGTGGAACCCGGTGTCGGCCTCGTCTTGGATCTTGTAGTGCTCGACCCGCGCCCCTTCGTCGAGGATCACCTCGGTAACTGCATTCGTGAGGTGCATTCCGGAATTTCCGACGTAGGTCTCGACAATCGTCGCCCGGCTTCGGGCACCTGCGAGAACTACCGACCGCGGGCTCGATACCACTGGGGAGGCGCCGACGTCGGAGAGGAACACCATGTGGATGGGTTCAGAGATAGTGGTGTCTTTGGGAATCTGGATGAACGCCCCATCTTGGCTGAGTGCCGCGTTGAGTGCAGTGAACGCGTGGCGAGGCGCCGGCAAGTAGTCAGTAAGAATCGGCTCAAGCAGCGCCGCATCCTCGACGAGCGCCGAGACCAAACTGGTCGCCCGTGCTCCGCCGGGAAGATCTGTCAGCGACGAGAGCTGCGCAGAAAAGTGACCGTTGATAAAGACGAGCCGTGTGCCGCCGAGATTGCCGGCCAATCCGTCAATTTCGCCGATGGAAGGTAGCCAACTTGTCAGGCGAGTGGCAACCTGAAAGGGAACTTCTAAAACGGTTTTAATTTGTGTGTATTTCCAGTCCTCATCCTTGAGCGTGGGGAACCCGTGCTGCGCTATCCACTGCAGCGAACTTGTACGCATTTCTTTGACCCAGGTCGGCTGTTGACCGTCTGTTTCAAGTTCGAGTCCCGCGAGGCCGCGGGGCAAAACGGCTGTGGCTACGGTGCTCACGACGCCGCTATGCCGGCGTAACCATGCTCCTCAAGTTCGAGCGCCAGGTCCTTATCGCCAGAACGCACGATCCGCCCGTCGGCAAAGACGTGCACGACATCGGGAACTATGTAGTCGAGCAGTCGCTGGTAATGGGTGATAACCAGCATGGCCCGACCCTCGCCGCGCAGCGCGTTCACTCCTTGAGCCACCACTCTTAGAGCGTCAATGTCGAGCCCCGAGTCGGTCTCGTCCAAGATGGCTAGTTTCGGCTCAAGTACCGCCATCTGAAAGATTTCGTTACGCTTCTTTTCGCCGCCGGAGAACCCCTCGTTGACGGAACGACTCATGAAACTCTCGTCCATCTCGACGAGGCGCATCCGCTCCCTAGCAAGTGCCAGAAAATCCATCGCATCGATCGGCTCGAGCCCGTTATGACGGCGTACCGCGTTGAGCGCTGTGCGCGCGAAATATAGATTTCCCACTCCAGGAATCTCGACTGGATATTGGAAGGCGAGAAACACACCCGCCGCGGCGCGGTCCTCGGGTGAGAGCGCGAGCAGGTCCTTGCCCTCGTACAGCACCCGACCGCTGACCTCGTAATTTTCGCGACCGGCGAGCACCTGAGCGAGCGTGCTTTTGCCGGAGCCGTTCGGACCCATGATCGCGTGCACCTCGCCGGCGCGAACTTCGAGATTCACTCCCTTAAGGATCTCGTTGCCGCCAATGCTGGCGTGAAGGTTCTCGATTTGTAGCATCATCCGACACTTCCTTCCAAGCTGACACTGAGTAGTTTCTGGGCTTCGACGGCAAACTCCATGGGCAACTCCTTAAATACCTCACGACAGAAACCGTTGACGATCATCGACACCGCATCCTCCGCCGAAATACCGCGCTGGCGACAGTAAAAGAGTTGATCCTCGCCGATCTTTGAGGTATACGCCTCGTGCTCAACCTGCGCAGTCGAGTTCTTCACCTCGATGTAAGGGAAGGTATGAGCACCGCAGTCGCCACCGAGAAGTAACGAGTCGCACTGGGTGTGGTTGCGTGCGCCGCTCGCCGAGTCGAGAATCTTGACGAGACCTCGATATGTGTTTTGCCCGTGACCGGCCGAGATCGCCTTAGAGACGATCGTGCTTCGGGTGTTACGCCCGATGTGGATCATTTTCGTTCCCGTGTCGGCCTGTTGGTGATTGGCGGTGAGAGCGACCGAATAGAACTCGCCAACCGAGTTGTCGCCCTGGAGGATCACGCCCGGATACTTCCAGGTGATGGCAGAGCCAGTTTCGACCTGGGTCCAAGAGATTTTCGAGTTCACCCCGGCGCACTTGCCCCGCTTGGTGACAAAGTTATAGATGCCGCCCCGCCCTTGGGCATCACCGGGATACCAGTTCTGCACGGTGGAGTATTTGATCTGCGCATTATCAAGGGCCACGAGTTCAACGACCGCGGCATGGAGTTGATTGGTATCGCGCATCGGGGCCGTGCAGCCTTCGAGATAGCTGACGTAGGAACCCTCCTCGGCAATGATCAACGTCCGCTCGAACTGACCGGTATCGGCCGTGTTGATCCGAAAGTAGGTGCTTAGTTCCATCGGGCAACGCACACCTTTAGGTATGTAGCAAAACGAGCCATCGGTGAACACGGCCGAGTTTAGGGCGGCAAAGAAGTTGTCCCTCCTGGGAACGACGGTGCCGAGGTACTTCTTCACCAGTTCAGGGTGGTTCTGGACCGCCTCGGAGAACGAGCAGAAGATAACCCCGACCTCGGCCAACTTGGCCTTGAACGTTGTGCCCACCGATACCGAGTCGACAATCGCGTCGACTGCGACGCCACTCAGTCGCCCCTGCTCTGCCAGCGAGATCCCAAGCTTGTCGAACATCGCCAGCACATCTGGGTCGACCTCGTCAAGGCTCGCGAGTACTTTCTTTGGTTTGGGGGCGGCGTAGTAGATGATGTCTTGGTAGTCGATCGGCGCGTACTCGACGTTCTGCCAGCGAGGATTCTTCATAGTCAGCCACCCGCGGTAGGCCTTGAGGCGCCATTCAAGCATCCAGTCCGGCTCGTTCTTCTTTTTTGAGATCATCCGAACAATGTCCTCGCTCAACCCCTTAGGGATGACGTCGGTGTCTAGATCGGTCACGAACCCGTACTGATATTCCTTAGTGGCAAACTCGCGGACTTCGCTCGACAATACGTTGGTCATGACGGCGCCTAGCTCTGGCAACCATTGGCCTGAGAAACCGCCGACCGAAGTGGTCGCAAAGTCGTCCTGCCTTGGCTGTCGGGGGCGAGTTCGTAACGCGGCACGGACGAGTCGACCTGGAGATTCCAGGCCTCGATACCACCGCTCATCGATCGCGCATTGGTGAATCCGTGTCCGGCGAAGTAGGAG
>Ga0163144_10029183_pt1 | contig 10601 bp, 7 predicted proteins | sample OliLak19BULKMAT1_FD_123175 | JGI IMG/M metagenome (GOLD analysis project Ga0163144, IMG submission 123175) | Freshwater microbial mat bacterial communities from Lake Vanda, McMurdo Dry Valleys, Antarctica - Oligotrophic Lake LV.19.BULKMAT1 | ecosystem: Environmental > Aquatic > Freshwater > Lake...
CCCGGTATCCTCCAGATAGACCTCCAGCGCCGCAAGATCGGCATGTGGATCACGGTGGATATCCCAGCGCCGCGCCGCGATCAGCCGGTCCAGCACGTCGACAGGCAGTGCGGCACCTCGGATCAGGTCGTGCAGCGGCCCCGCCACCTCATGCGCGCGGGCGGCACCCGAAGCCGTGTTCTCTACCACGTCGCGCCACCATTGCAGTCGCATTTCGGCAATCAGCGGCTCTTGCGTGACCCATGGGGCACGCGCGACTTCAAGGTTGAAGGCGTACAGCGGCAGAAGCTTTTCCCGCGCGGCAACCGGAGCGGCCATCGCGGCCAGAAACCGGTCCGGGTCGCCGCGTTCCACCAGCGCCGCACAGTCGGCAATGGTCATGCGGGAACGACCTGCGGCACGCCGACATCGCGGATCAGCTTCCACTGGATCGCGTCGAGAAGCGCCTCAAAGCTTGCATCCACTATGTTGGCGCTGACCCCGACGGTGGACCAGCGCCGCCCCTGCCCGTCCTCGCTGTCGATGATGACACGGGTGACCGCCTCGGTCCCGCCATTGGTGATGCGGACTTTGAAGTCGACCAGCTTCATGTCGTCGATGCAGGCCTGATACGGGCCGAGGTCCTTGGCTAGCGCCTTGGCAAGCGCGTTCACCGGCCCCCGGTCCGACCCGGCCTCATCCATGCTGTCGCTGACCGACATCATCTTGCGCCCCCCGATCTTGACCACCACGACGGCCTCGGACAGGCTGACCATCTGGTCGTACTTGTTCTTGCGCCGCTCTACCGTCACCCGGTAGCGCTTGACCTCGAAGAACACCGGGCAAAGGCCAAGCTCGCGCCGGGCGACAAGCTCGAAACTGGCTTGCGCGCCGTCATAGGCATAGCCCTGATCCTCGCGGTTCTTGACCACCTCGATGATCCGGCCAAGGCGCGGGTCTTTCGGGTCGATGGTGATCCCCGCCGCCCCCAGCCGCGCGCGCAGGTTGGACTGGCCCGCCTGATTGGACATCGGGATGACGCGTTCGTTGCCGACAAGGCCGGGGTCGATGTGTTCGTAGGTGGTGGGGTCCTTCAGGATCGCGCTGGCATGCAGGCCCGCCTTATGGGCAAAGGCACTGGCCCCGACATAAGGGGCAGAGCGGAGGGGCACACGGTTCAGGATATCGTCCAGCATGCGCGAGGTTTTCAGAAGACCGCTCAGAGCCTCCTTGCTGACCCCGGTTTCAAACCGGCTGGCAAAGGGCTCTTTCAACAGCAGCGTCGGGATCAGCGAGGTAAGATTCGCGTTGCCGCAACGCTCCCCCAGACCGTTCAGCGTGCCCTGAATCTGCCGCACCCCGGCCTCGACCGCGGCGAGGGAATTGGCGACGGCATTGCCGGTGTCATCGTGGCAATGGATGCCCAGGCGGTCGCCGGGAATGCCCGCCGCAATCACCTCGCGCGTGACCCGGCCCACTTCGGCGGGCAGCGTGCCGCCGTTGGTATCGCAAAGCACGATCCAACGCGCCCCGGCGTCAAGGGCGGCCTGCAGGCAGGACAGCGCATACCCGGGGTTGGCGCGGTAGCCGTCGAAGAAATGCTCGGCATCGAACAGCGCCTCGCGGCCTTTGGCGGTGACGTGGCGGATAGAGCTTGCGATGGCCTCGCGGTTCTCCTCCAGCGTGACATTCAGGGCGGTCGTGACCTGAAAGTCATGCGTCTTTCCGACCAGGCAGACGGCGGGGGTATCGGCGTTCAGGACGGCGGCAAGCACATCGTCATTCTCCGCCGACCGGCCGACGCGGCGGGTCATGCCGAAGGCGGTGATCGTGGCTTTGGTGGCCGGGGGGGCCGCAAAGAAGTCGGAGTCGGTGGGGTTGGCACCGGGCCAGCCGCCCTCGATATAGTCGACCCCGAGGGCGTCGAGGGCGCGGGCGATCTGGTGCTTCTCGGCGACGGAAAACTGGACGCCCTGGGTCTGCTGCCCGTCCCGCAGGGTGGTGTCGAAGAGATACAGACGCTCACGCGGGGCCGAAAAATTTTCGGACGAAAATTTTTCTGGGGCGAAGGTCATTTGAGAGCCTTTAGCTTGGCGGGGTCGAAACCGGGGCCGGGAACGAGTTCGACGCCGTCCTTGGACATGCGGACTTCGACGCCTGCGGCCATGAGAGCGGATTTGAGGGTGTCGACGGCGGAGAAGTGTTTGGTCTGCTTTGCCGAAGCGTAGGTGACAACGAAGCGATGTTGGACTTTATCCAGCAACTCTGAAAAGTCAGACCGTCGTGCGTGCCTTTTCACCATCAGATCGAACAGGCCCAACACGGATAGCCCCGAAAGGAATTGCACTGTCGCGAACTGAATTGCCTTTGGCAGAGCTTGACTGATCGGCACCGTTTCGCCCCGGATGAGATTTACCAAGAGTTGCCCAGCTCCCTCTAGAGCTAGCACAGCTGCACTTGTATTCAGGTCATCCGTAAGAGCAGCTCGCATCAAATCCGGCAAATCTTCAAATTTGTCTGAAGGGGCTAAGCCTTGCTCAATGGCGGCTGCAACGGCGGGAAGCAGCCTCTCCAGCCGGGTCTCAACTTCCTGACGCTTGCGCTCCGTCCAGTCCATCGGGCTGCGGTAGTGGGTCATCAGGAACACATACCGGATCACCTCGCCCGGTATCCCCTGATCGAGCAAATCCCGCACGGTGAAGAAATTCCCCAGACTCTTGGACATCTTCTTGCCCTCGACCTGCAGCATCTCGTTGTGGAGCCAGTAATGCGCGAAATCGCCGTGCGGGTGGGCGCAGGCGCTTTGGGCGATTTCGTTTTCGTGGTGGGGGAATTGAAGGTCCAGTCCGCCGCCGTGGATGTCGAAGGACTCCCCCAGCAGTTCATGCGCCATAGCGGAGCATTCGATGTGCCAGCCGGGGCGGCCCTTGCCCCAGGGGCTGTCCCAACCGGGTTCCTCACCCGATGATGGCTTCCAGAGGACAAAGTCCATCGGGTCTTCCTTGAACGGGGCCACCTCCACCCGCGCCCCGGCGATCATGTCGTCGATGCTGCGGCCCGACAGCTTACCGTAGTCTTTGTAGCTCCGGACGCGGAACAGGACGTGGCCTGCAGCCTCATACGCGTGACCGGAGGTGATCAGACCTTCGATCATCGTGACCATCTGGGCGACGAATTCTGTCGCACGGGGTTCTGCCCTGTGCATCCCTTCGGCCGAGCGATCATCCTTGATAGCGGGCCGCAGGGCCCCCAGCGCGTCCATGTCGGCGTGGTACCAGGCGATGGTCTCCTCGGTCCGCTGGTGGATCAACGCTTCCAGCGTTCCCGGCGCCCCAGCCTTTTGCCGCCGCAACGCCTCGGCGTTGATCTTGTCGTCGACGTCGGTGAAGTTGCGGACATAGGTGACATGATCGGCACCGTACACATGGCGCAACAGCCGGTTCAGCACGTCAAACACCACCACAGGCCGGGCGTTGCCCAGATGCGCGCGGTCATAGACCGTGGGGCCGCAGACATACATCCGCACATTCAACGGATCGATCGGCTGGAAATCCTCTTTCCGGCGCGTTTTGGTATTGGTCAGGCGGATCGTCACCATGTCAGTCGTCCCTGCGAGGCGGCAGTCACCCGGCGCGGGACCGGCTTTTCATCCAAAGGGAATGACGAAGCGCCCGCGCGACCGATGGTCAGCGAGGAATGCAGCAGTTGCGGATGGTCCACATCGTCATGCGCAGGAGCGTAGCATGAGGCCGCAAGGGCGCGCAAGCAATCTGAGTGGCGCGCGCCCCTGAACCGAGCAGCGGTCAGTTCCCCTGGCGGCTGAACTCACCCCGGTTGTCGGGGCCGATCCCGAGCCAGCCCGCGACGGTGCGGGCGACATGCGCGGTGATCTGCGACTTCTGCGTCTGGCCCTTGGCGCGTGCGGCCTTCATCTGGGCCCCGGAAAGCGCCGGCAGTTCGGCCCGGATCAGGGTCTCGGGCAGAAGGACGGCACCGGTGCTGGCATCAAGCACCCGGGCGGTGAAGTCGACGTTGTGAACGCCCCAGGATTCGCCGCGAAGCTCCGCCTCGAAGGTCAGGGCGTGAAACCGCGTCACTGTCACATCGATGATCACCGGGCGACCGCCGGGCAGACCCTGCGCCCCCCGGGTGATCGCCGCATCCATGATCCTCGCGACCTGTTCGTGGCGGTCGCCCGCCGGGTCTTCACGCCAGACGATATCGGCATCGGGCAAAAGCGTCTTTGCTTCGGACACGACAAGGCTTTTCGGCACATTCACCCGCACGTCCGACAGCCGCCAGGCGCGGGAGACATCGGGGGACACGGGACTGTAAGCGGTTTCAAAAGTGCCGCCCCCGACACAACCGCTGACGAAAGCAGCAGAAAGACCAAGCAGAAGTACACGACGTGTGACGAACATTAGGCATCCTTTTCCCGGCAGATCACCGCTTCCTAGACCCGACTCATTAGGAAATGACCAAGACCGCAGCAAGGAAACCGAGTGTCGGAATAGAGTTTCAAATCGCAGAATTGCCGCGATAATGTCCAGTTACACGCATGACGCGAGGCTGTGATGGATCATGAAGACCTCAGGCTGTGGTCCAAACTTGCTGCGGACTAAGCGGCATGACGCATTGGCAGCATCCGCGCTTCTTTGCCGATCTCCCCGCCAACGCCGCCCCGGCGAGCCGATGATGGTCGACTGGTTGCGCCAGACGGTTGGCTTGCCCGCGGATTGTACCGGCACGATCCACGATTCGGCGACCTCGGCAACCCGCTGGGCTTTGGAGGTGCGGGATCAGCTTGGCGCCCTGCCGGGGGTGGAGATCGTGACCGAGCCCCGGCTTTCGCTCTCTACCTTCGCTCTTGCGGAGTAGCCTGCAACCGAAGCGCTTCTGCAACGGATCAACGACGACGGGCGTATCTATCTGACCCCGACCCGCGTCGATGGGCGGCTTGGCATCAGGGTGCAGGTCGGATCATTTGACTGTTGCCGCGAAGATGTCATGGTGTTTGCGAGGACGGTCCGGGAGCTGCTTTCTCCATGATAATGCAACGTAAAGTTGTTCTTGAGAGGCTCAGCACCGCCTTGCGGGTGCTGGCCTGCCTTGCGTGGTGTGCTGCGGCCTTTCCCGTCGCCGCTCAGGTCCTGCCAGCCCGCGAAAGCAATGCGGTCTCCGATTTCGCGCGCGTTCTGGACGCGACGGCGGAAGCCAGACTTGAACAAAGCCTCGTCGCGCTGAAGGAAGAGACCGGCGTCGAGATGGCTGTTGTGACTATGCCCCGACTGGAGCTTTACGGCGGCCGGGGGATGCGGCTTGACGATTACGCCACCGCGCTGTTCAACGCCTGGGGCATCGGCGACGCCGAACGCAATGACGGCATCCTGATGCTGGTCCTGACGGACACCCGCGAGGTGCGCATCGCACTCGGCTCCGGCTATGACCCGGTCTATGACCTTCGGGCGGCACGGGTGCTGTCCACCGCCGTTCTGCCAGAGTTTCTTGAGGGCCGTTTGGTTGAAGGCATCGTGGCTGGCGTCGCCTCGGCCCGCGAGCGTCTGGTGCTGCCCTTTGCCCAAGGCCGCGTCGTGGACGTGGACGACGGCTTTGCCGACTCCGGCGCGGGAGGCAGTCTGTGGCTTTTCGTCGTCGGCGGCTTTGTCGGGCTGTTTGGCTACATGGTCCGACGGTCCCGGCGCAAGCGCCGGAGTTGTCCGCAGTGCGCAGAGCTGACCCTGAAGCGAACCTATGAGGTGATCGATCCGCCAACCCATGCCGCGACCGGCACCGGGATGGAGCATCTGACCTGCGCCAACTGCGGCTTCATCGATCGCAAATCCTATGTAATCGCCAGGCTTGCCCCAAAGGAAAACCCGAACGAGACTGCGACCAGCAGGGCCGACGGCGACGGCGACGGCGGTGGAACGTCGTCAGGGGGCGGGGCAAGCGGCAAGTGGTAGGGCGCCGAACGTCCCCGCAGGCTGGCGCTCAAGCCCTTTCTGCAAGCTCCAGCCAATCGGCCTCGGCGGTGGCGAGCGCGGCCTGGCGGTCTGCCATCGCTTCGCTGGCCTTGCGGAACTTGGCCGGTTCGCGGGCGAAAAGCTCCGCGTCGGCAAGCAGGGTGGCAAGCTTGGCGATTTCCGCTTCCAGCCGGGCAATCAGTGTCGGCAGATCGTCCAGCCGCTTCTTTTCGGTGAACGACAGGCCGGACGGTTTGTCCGCCCCAACCTTGGCCGGTGCGGGTCGGGTGGAGGTCGCCGCAGGTTCCGCCTCGACCTCGGGCAGACCACGCTGGGCGGCATAGTCGGACCAGCCACCGGGGAAGGCGGTTGCCCTGCCCTGCCCTTCCAGCGCGACGGTCGCGGTCGCGATCCGGTCGATGAAATCCCGGTCGTGGCTCACCAGCAGCACCGTGCCGTCGTATTCGCCCAGGATATCCTGCAGCAAATCCAGCGTTTCGACATCAAGGTCGTTGGTCGGTTCGTCCAGGATCAACAGGTTCGACGGCTGCGCCATCAACTTGGCAAGCAAAAGCCGGGCCTTTTCGCCGCCCGAAAGGCTGCGCACCGGCGCGCGGGCCTGCGCCTCGTCAAACAGGAAATCCTTGAGGTAGGCCACGACATGTTTCGGCTGGCCCCGCACCATGACCTGATCGGCCGCCCCTGACACCCGCATCAGGGGATCGCCGGTCAGGTTGTCCCACAGGGTCGCCTCGGCATCCAGCCGCGCGCGGGCCTGATCAAAGACCGCAATCTCCAGATTGGTGCCAAGGCTGACACTGCCTGTGTCGGGCGCCAGCTCTCCGGTGAGCATCTTGAGGAGCGTGGTCTTTCCCACCCCGTTCGGCCCGACGAAAGCCACCCGGTCGCCCCGCAGGATACGAAAGGAGAAATCACGGATCAGGACCTTGTCGCCAAAGGACTTCGCGATGCCCTTGGCCTCGATCACCTTCTTGCCCGACACCGGGCCGCTGTCCAAGGCCAGCGCCGCAGTCCCCTGCCGCCGGATCTGCGACGAACGTTCGGCCCGCAGCACTTGCAACGCGCGAACCCGGCCCTGGTTACGCTTTCTGCGCGCCGAAATCCCCTCAACCGCCCATTTCGCCTCGGCCTTGATCTTGCGGTCCAGCTTGTGGCGCGCCTCATCCTCCTCGGCCCAGACGGTTTCGCGCCATTCCTCGAACCCGTCAAAGCCGGATTCACGCCGCCGCACCTCACCCCGGTCAACCCACAGCGTCGCCTTGGTCAACGCGCGCAGAAAGGCGCGATCGTGGCTGATCAGGACAAAGGCGGTTCTGGTCTGCAAAAGCTCCGCCTCAAGCCATTCGATGGCCTGGATGTCGAGGTGGTTTGTCGGCTCGTCCAGCAGCATCAACTCAGGCTCTTCGGCCAGCAGTTTGGCCAGGGCCGCCCGCCTGCGCTCGCCACCCGATGCGGTGGCCACCGGCATGTCCGGGTTGAACTTGAGCCCTTCGGCCACCACCGCCAGCCGATACTCCATCCCCTCGGGCAGGCAAGAGGCCGCAAAATCGCCCAGGGTCGCATAGCCCGAGAGATCGGGGTCCTGCTCCATGTAGCCGACGGTGATGCCCGGCGGCACGGTCCGGTTGCCGCGATCAACCTCGGTCAGGCCCGCCATAACCTTCATCAGCGTCGATTTGCCGCTGCCGTTGCGCCCGACCAGCGCCACCCGGTCCCCCGGCTGGATGACCAGCGTCAGGCCGTCGAAAAGCGGGTTGCCGCCAAAGGTCAGCGAGATGCTGGAAAGCTGGAGAAGGGGTGCGCGTGCCATGCCCCGCGAGGTAGAGGCGGATTGGACCGGCGTCAACGCCCGCCAAAGGGCTTTGTGCGTGCCGCAAAAACTTTCGGGACTTTTGCCCGGGCACTGGTATGGCTGGCCCATGCCGTTTCGCAGCCTTGATGCCGAAAAGATCCTTTCCACCACCGAACGCCTGCAGCGTCGGGTGGTCGAGCGCTTTTCCAATCGGGGTCTGGCCGGTGTTGCGACCGAGGTTGTCGCCCTTGCCCGCGCGGTCATGGCAGAGGTCAAGGTGCTTGCCCGGCCGATCTGGTGGCTGCGGATCGTGGTGGCCGCCACGGTTGGCATTGGCGCAGCGGTGTTTCTTTGGGTAGGGTCCATTGTCCCTCTGAACCATGTCGGACGTGAGGCCATCAGCTCACTTCAGGGGGTCGAAGCTGCGATCAACACCGCCCTGCTGGCGGGTCTGGGCCTGATGGCCCTGATCCGGCTGGAAGCGCGGGTCAAGCGACAGCGGGTGGCGCGCGGGCTGCATGCCTTGCGCTCGGTCATCCATGTCATCGACATGCACCAGATGACCAAGGACCCGGTTACCGCCGCCCGTGGCTACCGGCCGACTGCGGCCTCGCCCCTGCGCGACCTCGATGCTGCCAACCTTGAACGCTACCTCGACTATTGTTCCGAGCTTCTGGCGATCACCGGCAAACTGGCGGCGCTTTATGCGCAGGCGGTTCCCGATGAAGGAGTGGCACAGGCGGTCAATGACATCGAGCTTCTGGGAGCCAGCCTGTCGCGCAAGATCTGGCAGAAGATTTCGCTGATCGATGCGTCGCCCGTGCCCCGATCGGTGTCCCGCAAGCGGCCGGTGCCGGATTAGCCGCCACATCTGCCGCAAACCACCATTGCCGTGGGCGGAGCACGGTTTAGAACTCAGTCAACCAAAAGAGCCGAGCCCGGAACAGCATGACCGATGATGCACTTGTGATCTTTACCCCGTCAGGCAAGCGGGGGCATTTTCCGCTGGGCACTCCGGTCCTGACGGCGGCACGTCAGCTTGGTGTCGACCTCGATTCGGTATGCGGCGGGCGGGGCATCTGTTCGCGTTGCCAGATCACCCCCGGCTATGGTGAGTTTTCCAAGCATGGCGTGACGGTGGCTGCGGATGCGCTGAGCCCCTGGAACACGGTGGAGGAGCGGTACAAGCGGGTGCGCGGGCTGATCGACGGGCGACGCCTGGGCTGTCAGGCGCAGGTGATGGGCGATGTCGTGATCGACGTGCCGCCCGAAAGCCAGGTCCACAAGCAGGTGATCCGCAAGTCGGCGAGCGACAGGGTGATGGTGATGGACCCCGCCACCCGCGCCGTCTATGTCGAGGTGGCCGAGCCTGACATGCACGAACCGACTGGTGATTTCGAGCGGCTGTGCCGCGCTTTGGCGGACCAATGGCAAGTCGGCGCGGTCGAGGCCGATCTCTCTGTTCTGCGCCGTCTGCAACCCGTTTTGCGCAAGGGGGAGTGGAAGGCAACGGTTGTGCTGCACAAGGGCAACCATGACGCGGCGACCCGAATTCTTGACATCTTTCCGGGCTTTCATGAAGGGCCGCTCCTCGGGCTCGCCGTCGATCTTGGGTCAACCACCATTGCGGCACATCTTTGCGATCTGTCGGACGGGCGGGTCCTTGCCTCTTCCGGCGTGATGAACCCGCAGATCCGTTTTGGCGAAGACCTGATGAGCCGGGTTTCCTATGCAATGATGAACCCCGGCGGCGATGTGGAGATGACCCGCGCGGTGCGTGAGGCGATCAATACTCTCGCTCGGTCCATCGCCGATGAGGCTGCCGTGCCGCCCGCCTCGATCTACGAGATGGTGGTCGTGTGCAATCCGGTGATGCACCACCTGCTCCTTGGGATCGACCCGGTGGAACTTGGGCAGGCCCCGTTTGCGCTTGCCACCTCGGGGAGCCTCACGATCAACGCGCAGGCGCTGGACCTCGCGGCCTTGAACCGATCTGCCCGGGTCTACCTTCTCCCGTGTATCGCGGGCCATGTCGGCGCAGATGCCGCTGCCGTTGCCTTGGCCGAAGAGCCGCAGAATTCCGAGGACATGGTCCTTATCGTCGATGTCGGCACCAATGCCGAAATCCTGCTCGGCAATCAAACCCGCGTCCTCGCCTGCTCCTCACCCACCGGCCCCGCGTTTGAGGGTGCGCAAATCTCCAGCGGCCAGAGGGCGGCCCCCGGAGCCATCGAGCGGGTAGAGATCGACCCGGTGACCAAGGAACCCCGGTTCCGCGTCATCGGATCGGACCTCTGGTCCGACGATCCGGGCTTTGCCGACGCGACCGCCACGACTGGCGTGACCGGCATCTGCGGGTCGGGCATCATCGAGGCGGTGGCGGAAATGCGGATGGCGGGGCTGGTCGATCCCGGCGGACTGGTTGGCGGGCCGGACCAGACCGGCACGGCGCGCTGTGAACCGACGGGGCGCACCTTTGCCTATCTCCTCCATGACGGCAGCCCCGAAGGCGGCCCCCGGATCAGCGTGACCCAAGGCGACATCCGCGCGATCCAGCTGGCGAAATCGGCGCTTTATGCCGGGGCGCGGCTGTTGATGGACGAAATGGGCGTGGATCATGTCGACCGGGTGACGCTTGCCGGGGCGTTTGGCGCGCATATCAGCCCGAAACACGCGATGGTGCTGGGAATGATCCCGGATGTGCCGCTCGACAAGGTGCGGAGTGCGGGGAACGCCGCGGGCACCGGGGCGCGGATCGCGCTGTGCAACGTCGCCGCGCGCGACGGGATCGAGGCAACGGTGCACCGCATCCACAAGGTGGAAACCGCCATCGAACCCCGGTTCCA
>Ga0163144_10029185_pt1 | contig 10600 bp, 10 predicted proteins | sample OliLak19BULKMAT1_FD_123175 | JGI IMG/M metagenome (GOLD analysis project Ga0163144, IMG submission 123175) | Freshwater microbial mat bacterial communities from Lake Vanda, McMurdo Dry Valleys, Antarctica - Oligotrophic Lake LV.19.BULKMAT1 | ecosystem: Environmental > Aquatic > Freshwater >...
CTGGCACCCTGGCACTTTGAAACCTATTCCTGCGCGAGCTCGCCGAGCTTGAAGCGGACGAAGCGCGTGATCGTGACGTTCTCGCCGGTCTTGGCCGTGGCGGTCGCCACCATCTGCTTGATCGTGGTGTTGGGGTCGCGCACCGATGGCTGGTCCATCAGGCAGACCTGCGAGTAGAAGCTGTCGAGCTTGCCTTCGATGATCTTGTCGATGACGTTGGCCGGCTTGCCAGAATCCGCGAACTGGGCGCGGTAGATCTCGCGCTCTTTGTCGAGGACATCGGCGCCCAGTTCTTCACGGCGCACCACCAGCGGGCTGGCCGCGGCGATGTGCATGGCGATTTCCTTCGCCAGCGTCTGGAACTCGGGCGTCCGCGCCACGAAGTCGGTTTCACAGTTCACTTCCACCAGCACCCCGACCTTGCCGCCCATGTGGATGTAGTGACCGATCATGCCATCCTTCGCGAGGCGGCCGGCGCGCTTGGCGGCCTGCGCGAGACCCTTCTTGCGCAGGACGTCAACGGCCATGTCCACATCGCCGCCCGATTCCTCGAGCGCGGCCTTGCAATCCATCATCCCTGCGCCGGTCTTCTCGCGCAGTTCCTTGACCTGTGCTGCTGTCGCTGCCATTGCTCGTGCTCCTAATGGGCTTGGGGCTTGTGACCCAAGCCTCAAGCCTCAAGTCCCAAGCCGCGTTAGTACGTAAAACGCGCCGGCCCGTGTTATCGCAGCCGGCGCGGAAGGGGCGACAAACCTTGAGGTTTGTCGAATTGGCTCTAGGCCGTGGGGGCAGGCGTCTCTGCGGGACGCTGGGGCTTGCGAATGTCCGCCGGGCGAACCGTGCGGCTGGCTTCGTGCGCGGCGGCCGCTTCGGCCTCGCTCGCCACCTGTTCAGCCATCGCCGATTCACGCTGGCCGCGACCGTCAATGACCGCATCGGCCACGCGCGACACGAACAGCTTGACCGAGCGCAGGGCGTCGTCGTTGCCGGGGATCACGTAGTCGATCTGATCCGGGTCGCAGTTGGTGTCAACGATCCCGATCACCGGAATCTTCAGCTTGCGCGCCTCGTCGACGGCAATCTGTTCCTTGCGGGTATCGACGACGAAGAGGGCGTCGGGAAGCTTGCCCATGTGGCGAATGCCTTCGAGGTTCTTGAGCAGCTTGCGCTTCTCCTTCTCGGCCTTCGCAATTTCCTTCTTGGGCATCGTCTCGTAGCGGCCGTCGGTCGACATCGCCTCGAGATCACGCAAGCGGTTGAGGCTGCGCTGAATGGTCGTGAAGTTGGTCAGCAGGCCACCGAGCCAGCGCTCGTTGACGTAATACATGCCGCAGCGCGTCGCTTCTTCCGCGACCACGTCCTGCGCCTGGCGCTTGGTGCCCACAAAAAGGATCGACTTGCCTTCGGCCGCCAGCTGGCGCACAAAGTCTTCGGCCTCGCGGTAGTGCTTGACGGTCTTGCCGAGGTCGAGAATGTAGATGCCGCTGCGTTCCCCGAAGATGAACGGCTTCATCTTGGGATTCCAACGCTTGGTCTGGTGTCCGAAATGCACGCCTGCTTCGAGCAGGTCCTTCATCGCGAGCGGGGTCAAAGTGCCTCCATCCATGGCAGCCATTAGCGCTTGCTGAACTGGAACCGCTTGCGGGCGCCAGCCATACCGTATTTCTTACGCTCTTTCGCGCGCGCATCGCGCGTGAGCAAGCCGTCCTTCTTGAGCTTCGGGCGCAGTTCGAGGTTGAACTCGCACAGCGCGCGGGAGATGCCGAGACGAATCGCGCCGGCCTGGCCGGTCATGCCGCCGCCCGACACCGTCGCGAGAATGTCGAACTGCTCGGCGGTTTCCGTGAGGATGAGCGGGGACTTCACCAGGATGCGCAGCGTCTCGCGCGGGAAGAACTCGACAAACTCGCGCTTGTTGACCTTGATGGCGCCGGTGCCGGGACGAAGGAACACACGGGCGGTGGATTCCTTGCGACGCCCGGTGGCGTAATATTCAGTAGCTGCCAAGTTACTTGACCTCGAAAGCGGTGGGTTGCTGGGCGGCGTGCGGGTGCTTGTCACCGGCATACACATTCAACTTGCGATACATGGCGTCGCCGAGCTTTGACTTCGGCAACATGCCGCGGACAGCTTCTTCCACCATGCGCATCGGGTTCTCGGCGCGAACGACCTTGGCGCGATCGGTCCGCAGGCCGCCCGGGTAACCGCTGTGGCGCTGGTAGACCTTCTGGTCTTCCTTGCGGCCGGTCAGCTTGACCTTGTCGACGTTGACGATCACGACGTGATCACCGGTGTCAAGGTAGGGCGTGTAAATGGCTTTGTGCTTACCCTGAAGCAGTTTGGCCGCGTCAGTCGCAATGCGGCCGAGGACCTTGCCATTAGCATCAATCACATGCCACTTGGTGGGCATGGTCTTCACAGCGGGAACGTAAGTCTGCATCCTGTTTCCTAATCGCGAGCGATCACTTCCGCCCCCACGGGGAGGACGGCAAACCAAGATAATACAGGTATTTCGGACGAAGCGCAAATATCCGCCAGGCGGGGTGCGCGGGTAGGCGGTGGGGCGGCTGCATGGAACTGCACCACATGCACGCAGCGAGCCTGATGCATCTGAAGCGGCGGCCCATACCTTCCGATAAGCCCGGGTGGCAGGGAAGGGTTCAGCCACTTGAAGAGACGTACAATAAGCGTCAGTCGCTTGCAGTTTTGTATGTGGGCCTGATCCCCTAACGCCGCCTTGGATGGCCATTTTCGGCGTTCTAAGGCCGATTTTGTTGGATCGGCAACGCTTGAGCCAGATGGTATTCAGTTTGCCCCTCTGGCCGAGTCTGGAGACACCGTAACGTGCTGTTTCGTCGATCAAAAAGCCTGGTAGGCCTCGACATCGGGTCGAGCTCTGTCAAGGCCATCGAACTCAAGGCGTCAGGAAAGGGGTATCGCGTCTCGGCCATCGGGGTCGAGCCGGTGCCCCCTGACAGCATTGTCGACGGCGCCATCATCGATGGCGGCGCGGTCGCGGATGCCATCCGGCGCCTGTTTGCCAACAAGCGCTTCAAGGCGAAGGACGTCGTTGCGTCGCTGTCGGGTAATTCGGTGATCGTCAAGAAGATCACCCTGCCCGCCATGACCGGGTCGGAGCTGTCGGAGTCGATTTACTGGGAAGCCGAGCAGTACATCCCCTTCGACATCCAGGACGTGAACCTCGATTACGAGATTCTCGACCCCGGCACCGGCCAGGACAGCCAGGGCAGCATGGAAGTGCTGCTGGTCGCCGCCAAGAAAGACAAGATTGCTGACTACACGAACGTGATTGCCCAGGCCGGCAAGACGCCCGTGATTGTCGACGTGGATGTGTTCGCGCTGCAGAACGCGTTCGAGGCGAACTATGGCTTCGAGCCGACCGCGGTCGTGGCCATCCTCAATGCCGGCGCCAGCGCCGTCAATATCAACATCCTGACCGGCTCGCAGTCGGTGTTTACCCGCGACGTCTCGATCGGCGGCAACGCCTTCACGGAAGCGGTGCAGAAGGAACTCAACCTGCCGTACGAAGCGGCCGAGATGCTGAAGAAGGGGCAGGACGTTGATGGCGCCACCTTTGAAGACGCCCGCGCCGTGCTGCGCGCGATGACCGACAACGTCTTGCTGGAGGTCGAGAAGACGTTCGACTTCTTCAAGGCCACGGCGGCGAGCGAACACATCGATCGCATCATGTTGTGCGGCGGCGCGTCGCGCGTCGACGGCTTCGCCGAATCGCTGCGCGAACGTTTTGGCACGGAAGTGGAGCGGTTCGACCCGTTCCGCCAGGTCGCGTGCGATGCCAAGAAGCTCGGCATCGAGAGCCTCGATGATCTGGCGCCGGTGGCGGCCGTGGCGCTCGGCCTCGCCCTGCGGAAGGTGAGTGACCGATGATTCGGATCAACCTCATTTCGGAGCGCCGTAGCGTCAAGGCCGTCAGCAAGGGATTCCAGGCCGGTCAGAAGATCACGGTGATCGGCAGTCTCCTGCTGGTGCTGACGCTGGTGGGGGTCGGCTGGCGGTACTGGGCGCTTGGCCAGCAGCAGGCGCAGGTCGCCCGTGAAGTCTCCGCCGCCCAGCGCGAAGAGCAGCGCCTCGCGGAGATCCTCAAGCAGGTCGCGGAGTTTGAAGTCCGCAAGCAGCAGCTCGAACAGCGCGTCGCGCTGATCGACGAACTGCGCAAGGGCCAGAACGCGCCGGTGCACATGGTCGATCAGATCAGCCGCGCCTTGCCGGACATGACCTGGCTGACCACCCTGAAGCAAGAGGGGTTCACGCTGACGATTCAGGGACGGTGCCTCACGCTGACCGCCTTGTCGGATTTCGTCGGCAACCTCGAGGCGTCGCGCTACTTCGTGCGGCCGGTCGAGATCGTCGACAGTGTGGTGGTCAACGGTGACGGCAAGGCGACCCCGGATTTAATCCAGTTTACGATCCGCGGCACGTTCCAGATGGCGGGCGTCGCTCCTCCCCCGGCGCCGACCACCGGCAGGAAGGGAGGCAAGCGTGGCTAACTTCTCCCTCGGGAAGATGCCGTGGCAAGCGCAGATCGGCCTGTTTGTCGTCATCTCGCTGGCTGGCGCCGGCGCGTTTTTCAATTTTTACGAACTGCCGCAGCAGAAAGCCATTGCCGCGAAGTCGGTTGAGCTGAGCGCCATCCGCGGACGCATCAGCAAGGGGCAGGCGACGGCGCGGCAGTTGCCCGAGTTCCGCGCGCAGGTGACCGAGCTCGAGGCCCGGCTCGAGAGCCTGAAGCCGATTCTGCCTGACGAGCGGGACGCCGGCGATTTGCTGCGCCGCGTGCAGACACTGGCGGTGCAGTCGAACCTCGTCATCCGCGGCTTCCGGCCGCAAGCGATCAACGTGAAGGAATTGCACGCCGAGTGGCCCATCAGCCTGCAGCTCGAAGGCAATTACCACAACCTGGGACTGTTCCTGGATCGGGTGAGCAAGTTCCCTCGCATCATCAACATCGGCAGCCTGACACTGGCGCAGCGCGAAGCGCCGACCGCCAGCGTGACCATGACCATTACCTGCACGGCCACGACCTTCGTGCTGGTCGAACAGAAGGCCGCCCCGGTCGACACCAAGAAGGCCAAGAAGGCCCCGAAGAAAGCGCCGGCGAAGTCGTGATGCGCATCATTGCTGCCGTGGCCGTCGTGCTCGCACTCAACGTCAGTCCGGTTGGGCTGCGCGCGCAGGCGCCTGCTAAGGGTGCCCCCGCCCCGCCTGCCGCGGCACCCAAAGTGGCGCTGCCCTCACCGCCACCAAACTTTCAGTACGACGCCGAAGGACGACGCGACCCGTTTCTCGATCTGGTCAATCGCGGGAGCGACGTGGTGCGGGGCGCCAACGCGTCGGCGAAGCGTCCCGACGGTGTCCCTGGCATCGAGACCAGCGCGCTGGTGGTGAAGGGCATTATGCAGAGCCGCGGCGCGTGGCTCGCCATGGTGGCAGGAGCCGACGGCAAGGTTCACATCGTCCGGGCCGGCGACAAGCTGTTCGACGGCGTCATTCGCACGATCACGGCGCAAGCGGTAGTCATTCTTCAGGAAGTTAACGATCCGCTGTCGCTCCAAAAACAACGCGAAGTGCGCAAGTTTTTGCGCGGTGGAGAAGAGGTCAAGTGATGCACGGTCGCATTCCTCGACTGGTATTGGTTGCGCCATTGGTCGCAGCCCTGGCGGTCACGTTGACAGCCAGCGGAGCGGTGTCGCGTAGCGATGCCGGCGCCGACACCCCAGCCCTACGTTCCATTTCGTCACGGCTCGACGGCAGGGTCAGCACCGTGCTGATCGAAGCCAGCGAACCGGTGGCGTATCTCACCAGCCAGCCCGATCCGCTCACGGTCCTCGTTGACCTGCGGAACGTGCAGGCGGGGAGCCTCGCGGGCCTGCCGATGGCCGCGATGCTGGCGCCGGTGGCCGCCGTGGCGCTCGAAAGCGCGAGTGCGCCGGACGGGTCGCCAGTGGCGCGCGTCAGGGTGACGCTCGAACGGGCCGCCAAGTATCGCGTGCGCAGCGCGAGAAACACGATTCTCGTGGAGGTCGATCGCGCGCCGGCCGCGACCACCGCGACCACCGCACCAACCCTGGCGCCCACCGCCGCCAAGGCGATGGTGGGCGAGCCCGCCGTTGCCAAGACCGCGACGCGCGAAGCGGCCACCGAACTGCGTTCGGTAACGGCAGCGGCGCTGCCCACCGGCTTCGCCATCACGCTGGCGGGTAACGGTCCGCTGGTCGCGTCATCGGTTGAGGATGCTCGCGACCTGCCGGCCCGCGTGTTCCTGGACTTCGCGGGCGTCTCGGCCGGGCGCGCGGCGGCGGTGACGATCGTCAACGCGGCAGGCATCGAGCGCGTGCGCGTCGCGACCAACAGCCGCGAGCCGTTGATCACCCGTGTGGTGATCGACCTCGCGCGCAAGATTCCGTACACGATCGAGACGGTGGGCGAGGAGATTCGCGTGCTGTTCAACCGCGCGGTTGACACGTCGACCGCGCTGGTGACGCCCGCTCCGTCAGTCGTGGCCGCGGCGGTCACGCCGGCGCTGAAGGTGCCGGCGCCTGCACCAGCCGCACCGTCGCCGGCTCCCGCGGCTGCGCCCCAGCAGTCGGCCGTGACGGCGCCGCTCAGCGGCTCGGCCCTTCAGCCCACCACCAACGCGCAGGGGCAGCGCACCTTCAGCGGCGACCCGATCACCCTCGACTTCCAGGGCGCGGACCTGCGCGCCGTGTTGCGCACGTTTGCAGACATCAGCGGCCTGAACATCGTGATCGACCCGTCCATCCAGGGCACGGTCGATGTCGCGTTGCGCGACGTGCCGTGGGACCAGGCGCTCGACATCATCCTGCGCGCCAACAAGCTCGGCTACAGCGTTGACGGCACCATCGTCCGGATCGTGCCGATGAACGTGTTGGCGCAGGAAAGTGACGACCGCAAGAAGCTCGCCGATGCCAACGCGCTGGCCGGTGAACTGCGCATCATCACGCGGCCGCTCAGCTACGCCAAGGCCGTCGACCTGGTGCCGATCATCACCAAGAGCTCGTTGTCGCCCCGCGGCGACGTGCAGATCGACGTCCGCACCAACACCCTGATCATTCGTGACCTCGCGGACCGCTTGCAGGCCGCCAGCGAATTGATCGTGGCGCTCGACCGGCCGCAACCGCAGGTCGAGATTGAAGCGCGCATCATCACGCTGAATCGTAACTTCGCGAAAGAACTGGGCCTGCAGTGGAACTTCAACGGGCGGGTCGACCCGTCGGTGGGCACCAGTACCGGCCTGGCGTTCCCGAGCAGTGGGGTGCTGACCGGCGGCACCGGCGCAGTCAATCCGGCGGCACCGAGCGGGCTCAGCCTGGCGCTCGGCTCGATCAACGGCGCGTTGAACCTCGATGTCGCGCTGCGCGCCCTCGAAACCTCCGGCAAGGTCCGGATCGTGTCGAGCCCGCGTGTCTCCACCCAGAACAACATCGAGGCCGAGATCACGCAGGGCTCGCAGATTCCGGTGCAGACCGTCTCGAACAACACCGTGACCGTGACCTTCATCCCTGCGGCCCTGGTGCTGCGCGTGACGCCACAAATCACGGCCTCAAATACCGTGATCATGCGCATCGTGGTTGATAAGTCGTCGCCTAACTACTCGCAGGTGACGCCGCAGCAGCCGACGCCGTCAATTGACAAGCAAGCGGCCTCCACGACGGTGCTGGTCCCAGACGGGGACACCACCGTCATTGGCGGCATCTACAACAGCCTGGAGTCGAGCTCGGAAGACCGCACGCCCGGGTTGCATCGCATTCCGCTGCTTGGCTGGCTGTTCAAGAACAACACCGACCGCGAGACCCAGGACGAACTCTTGATCTTCATCACTCCCAAGATCCTGAAGTAGGGCATATGAGCACACTGAAGCTGATTCGTTTTGCAAAGGGCGCCCTGGCGGCCGCCGTGTGTGGCCTGTCGCTGACCTCGTGCGCGGACCTTGCGCGCACTGGCACTGGTCCCACGTACCTAATCATGGAGAGCGTGACCGGCTCGGCGGGCGGCGGCACCGCGGCGTTCACGTCCAACCTGTTGTCCGACGTCCAGGTGCTGGTCGACGTCACCGTCGGTGGTGTCACGACCAAAAATGCGACGATCTTCAACGATCTCGGCCGCGCCAGCATTCGTGTCGAGATGAAGAACGCGTTGAGCACCACGGCACCGAGCGCCCTCAACGCGGTCACCATCAATCGCTATCGCGTCCGTTATCGCCGGACCGATGGCCGGAACACCGAGGGCGTCGACGTGCCGTTCGGATTTGATGGTGCGACGACGGTCACCATCCCGGTTGGATCCACGGGCCAGGTGCCCTTCGACCTGGTGCGCCACCAGGCGAAGCTGGAGCGCCCACTCCTGACGCTGGTCGGCGGGCGCGGTCTGATCTTCCTCTCAACGATCGCCGAGGTGACGTTCTTCGGGCGCGATCAGGCGGGGAACGACGTGTCGATCACCGGGACGATTGACGTGCAGTTTGGCGATTTCGGCGACGCTTAGCCCGGCAGGTAACACATCATGCAAACGTCACACAAATTCATCGCCGGCCTCCTTGGCGTGGTCCTTCTCTCGGGTTGCACCAAGGAGGTGGAGCTCCCGGCCCTGGCCGGCCCATCGACCCTTGGGTACTCGATCCTGCTGACCACGACCACTGACACGCTGATCCAAGACGGCGTGAGCAGCGCGACCATCGAGATTACGGCTCGGGACAGCGCCGGCCAGTTGGTGAACGGGCGGCCCCTCCGCGCCGCCATCCTCGTTGACGGCGTGGTCCAGGACTACGGCACGCTGAGTACGAAGTCGCCCCTGACTGGCGGCACACTCCGCTATACCGCGCCGACGGCGTCGACGCTGTCCGCTGGGCAGGTGGCGCAGACCGTCACCATTACCGTGACGCCGACCGACTCCGGAGATTTCCGCAGTGAGCTGTCGCGTGGCATCGACATTCGCCTGATTCCGCAGGGAGTGATCCTGCCGACCAACCCGAACCTGGTCGCAGCCTTTGCCGTGACGCCCATATCACCCCCGGCGTTCACGCTGGCGAGCTTTGACGCGTCAACCTCGACGAACGGCGGCGCCGCCTGCCTGAGCGCGTGCAGTTACGCCTGGAACTTCGGCGACGGCACCACCGGTTCGGGCCTCAACACGACCCACCAATACCGCAGCGTGGGCCTTGTCCAGGTGTCGTTGACCGTAACCGACACCCGGGGTGCGCAAGCGACGACGGTTCGGTCGGTTACCGTGGCCGTGGCCACGCCGCCGTCGAACGTGACGGTCTCGGCCTCGCCGTCGGGTGGAGCCAGCGTGAACCAGGAAATCTTCTTCACTGGCTCCGCCGTACCGGCGCCCGGCCGGACGATCGCGCGTTACGATTGGAATTTCGGAGACGGCCAGAGCTCGTCTGGATCGACGACGAGTCACCGCTACACGTCGACCGGTACCTACCAGACGAGCCTGGTCGTGACCGACGATGTCGGCGCGGAGGGGCGTCCAGCGTCACCGACGGCCATCACGGTTACCTCGGGCAACCCAACCGGCGCGCTGACCTTCTTGCCGGCAGCCCCGCGGGTCGGCTCACCGGTTACGTTCAACGCCAGTGCGATTACTCCCTCGACCGGCGCGACCATCGTCAGCTATCGCTTCAACTACGGGGATGGCTCGCCGGCGGAAACCGGATCACAGGCACTCCAGAGCCATGTCTACGGCGCGCCCGGGACCGTCGTCGCCACCGTGACCGTGACGGATAGCCTCGGCCGGACGGCCACGAGCAGTGTCTCCGTCACGATCGTGCCGTAAACTCTGCTCGTGGCCGCCGACAGTCCACGCATTCTCGAATTGCGGCGCCGGGTCCAAGCGGACCCGGCGTCGATCGCCTTTGCGCAGCTCGCGGAGGAGTGCCGGCGTGCCGGCGCCGCCGATGATGCCATTGGGATTTGCCGCGCCGGTCTGGCCCACCATCCGGGCTACTTGTCCGCGCGGGTCACGCTGGGCCGGGCGCTGATTGAAGTGGGGCGCCTGGAAGAGGCCGCCATCGAACTGAACACCGTCGTCCAGTCGGCGCCCACCAATCTGGCCGCGATCCGTGGATTGGCCGAGATCCATCAGCAGAAGGGCGACATGCCGCAGGCGCTGGCCTACTACCAGCGCGCCCTGCAGTTGGCCCAATTCGATCCCGACCTCGGGGACTCGGTCGAACGGCTTACGCAAGTGGTGTCGGCCGTGCCGGCCCCCACCGCGCCCACCCTCGAGAAGGTTGAGGAGCTGTTCGACTTCGACACGTTGCTCATGCAACTGGGGGACACCGCCGCGCCCGTGCCCGTCCTGCCCGTCGCACCGCCCGTGGTCGTCGCCAGCCCATTCGAGACGGTTGACCTCGCGGCACACGCGGCCGACTCGTTTGCCGGCGTCGAGCGTGAGTTGCGTGATCGGGCAGAACACCGCGCCGCGGAAGAGAAGGCCGCCCGCATCGACCTCGCAAACCGCCGGCAGGCCGCCATGATGGCGGAGCTGGAGGACTGGCTTTCTGCCATCGCGGTTGACCGCCGCGCCCACGATC
>Ga0163144_10029186_pt1 | contig 10600 bp, 6 predicted proteins | sample OliLak19BULKMAT1_FD_123175 | JGI IMG/M metagenome (GOLD analysis project Ga0163144, IMG submission 123175) | Freshwater microbial mat bacterial communities from Lake Vanda, McMurdo Dry Valleys, Antarctica - Oligotrophic Lake LV.19.BULKMAT1 | ecosystem: Environmental > Aquatic > Freshwater > Lake...
TCTACAATCGCTTTTCCCGCAACGTACGTTCCAGCTACTCGATAGGAGACATTGTGGAGACCCTTGTGGATTTTTGCAGATCGCATGCTCTAGATCCAAAGCGGACGTATATTTGGATCTGTTGCCTATGTGTCAATCAGCATCGAGTTGTAGAACAAGGCGAACAAGAACGGTCCGGCATGTTGGTGGAACCCTTTGATTTCTTTGCCGAGTTCGGAGAACGCGTCGCGGGAATTGGACATATTTTAGCCATGATGGCACCCTGGAACGACCCAATCTATTTGAAACGTGTGTGGTGTATTTTTGAATTGTATACGGCTCATAACATGGAGTGTCAAGTATCCATCATTATGCCACCACAAGAAAACCAATCGTTGCAGCAGGATATCATGCGCGATACAGACGATGAATTGAAGATTGATACTCTCTTTGGTGTTTTGGCAAAGACGAGGGTCCAAGCCGCTCAAGCGTCCGTCGAAAAAGACCGAGTCGCTATCTTGGAGCTCGTCGAGAAATCGCCTGGATTTCCTGTATTAAACAATCATGTGAATGAGTTGCTTCGAGGTTGGGTTCGTCACAATGTCGTGAATACCGTGCCCATGGAAGAAGATGACAACAATTTGCCGAATGCTCTCTTGTGCAAGAAAGTGGGTGACCTACTCTTCTATAGAGGCGAATATGAAGGGGCACTTTCTCTGTATACGCGGGCACTGGAGATTCGTGAATCTATCTTGGGCAGTGGTGATGACCTGGATGTTGCTACTTCCTACAACAATTTAGGCTCTGCGCTCTACGAAATGGGGCAATACGACGAAGCCCTAGTAAAGCTCGAAAAGGGGCTAGCCATGCGTGAATCGCTGTACAAAGGAGGAAACCACCAAGACACTGCTACCTCACTCTATTGCATCGGGCTAGTTCTCCATCAGCAGGGGAAAGCTGCTGACGCATTGACGAGATTCCATCGTGCCCTTGAAATACGCGAATCCATACTTGGAATCAATCACCTCGACACTGCGGATGTATATAACAACATTGGAAATGTGTTTCTCAGTAGTGGTGATTATGAAAATGCATTGACACAATACCGTAGGGCACTTGTCATCCGAGAAACGGTACTTGGAACGGATCATCCTGCAACGGCAACATCCTACAGCAATGTCGGTTTAGCACTCTTTGAGGGGAAAGTTGACTCCAAAATGGCCCTAGAATCATATATAAAGGCCCTCGCAATTCGACAGAAAGCACTAGGTTCTGATCACCCAGATACAGCGCTATTGAATAGAAAGATTGGGAATATCTTATTGAGCCTTGGCAATGTTGATGAAGCCGTTGAGGAGTACCGAATGGCAATCTCAATTCAAGAGTCCGTGCTAGGGGCGAATCATCCGGATACGGCATTGTCCTACAATCTCATGGGTGTGGCCCTAAAGAACAAAGGCGTTTATGAGGAAGCCTTGTTAATGCTTCAAAAAGCACATGCTATCCACAAGTCAGTTCTCGGACTTCAACACTCTCGCACAGCAGACTCCCACACCAACCTTGGCAATGTGCTCTACAAACAAGGCCATTATGATCAAGCACTAGAGCATCACCGTAAAGCTCTTGCGATTCGCCGATCTGTGCTTGGGATATGCCATGCGGATACATTGGATTCCTACTCCAATATTGCTCTGCTCCTTGTAGAAAAAGAAGACCTATTTGGAGCTTTGACCATGGCGGGCAAGATGTATATTATAAAATTATTCGTATCTCTTACCAAGAGAGGCAGGAAATAAATCAATGGCTGCCTGGGCCTATGTGTGTAGTAAAACTGATAGCATCTATTCAGGCGTGCAGTTTGACATTTCATAGTAGGTATTACTTACTTTTGACTGCTTCAATGCCTCTGTGGGCATAGAAGCCATGGAGTTTTGGCAACAAGATAGTCCTGGAACACAGATGCAAGGAGCATGGAGTTGTATTGAACAATGTCAGCATACTGTACAGTATTATGGGTGTGGAATCCCTCAGCTATTTGTGACTGCATGCTATGAGGAACCCACTGAACACAGCTTTTTAACTCCATTGCACGGATCCTTATGGTTCCCATTTCTATGACCAAAAGCACACCCTTTTTGCGCTGCGCCGTTACGACCTATGGGGCAATTCTAGATATCGTACTACGAAGTACCATTTGATTAACTTTACATCTCACAACAACGCAGTTAGATGGGCCCATGCATAATTAAATATTGACAACTACAATGACATTGACACCAGATACTACTAAACCAGCTGTCGGCGGCTATGTCCTGTACGTGGATCATCAAGGACACCCAGCACCACTCTCCGAGTGCTTTCATGCGACGGCATCTCGTCGACTTTCCTCCACCGTCGATCGCCAGCATCGACCCTCCACCGTGACATTGGTGGATTCGGCGTATTGTCCTCAATGTTTGAGTTTCCACGATGCATCCTCAGCCGCACAATTGGGATACTGTCCCAAACCGACCTGTGTCCAATGTCCTTTGTGTACTTCTGTCGTAACATGCCTCAAACTTTTGGACGAACACAATAACCATCAACCAGTGTTTGTCTATTCCTGTGGTCGATGCTCTTGGAATTCCTCGCACTGCAATCTCTCTGTAGCTGCTGCTGCCGGTGACGAAGTCACCAAGGAACAGATCATTAGTGCCGTGGCCGAATTGGCGGAGCAATTAAAGGCGCGACGAGAAGGCTCTGGAGGAAAGGCCGCCGAAGAGTATTACAAGCAAATGATTGGAGCCTGGGAAAATATCGTCAAACCCATGCCTCGATCTTCCTCAAATTCGACCGTCAATATTCTCTTTCGTCCCCCCAAAATAGTGGAGGAGGAGTATTGGTCCGTTGAGAGTTTGGAAGCGTCCACCAAAAAGAAACAAGACGCCCTCAGTGCAGCGGCGAGTGAAAATATTTTGTCGACGGTGCCTTTGCAACACATTTCACTCGAAGAAGAACCAGCGTTGGATCCAGCCTTGCAGGATCAACCAGTGAATTCTTTTTTCTTGCAAGGACTTCACAATACCGCGGGCGTCAAAAGTATGACCGATTTGTTGCCCTTGGCCGTGCCATTACGATCCCGAAAAAGTCGACGATGTCGGGCCGAACTTGCCGAAGGCAAACCTGGTATTTTGCTCAAACCCAAATTAAATCCCTTGGAAGGCGATTCAAGCCTGAGAACGGGTCATGGGCAATGGTGGAAAAAGGTACGTGGGGGAGAATTTTTGAAACACACAAAAATCTACTTGTCAATTTTGAATAAATGATGTTTTTCATTATCTTTCTTACACAATATTTTTTGGGCTACAACCTCCCTCCCTTCCTTCTTGACAGGACTCGAGTGCTGTCCATGTCATGCCACGAGTACGAGTGATGCGTCATGGGTCTCTTATTATGGCAGCAGCGGACAACACCACGCAACAACACGCATTCTTGTTACAGGTCACAAATCCTACCCTTGGAATGACCCGTCTTCAAATGGGTGTCTCCGCCTACGAAGGAGAGTCCTTTTGGGAAGAAGGCCAAACCACCAAAAATCCCTACATGGAAAACCTCTTGGTGGATTCCTTGAGCAACCGACATGTCGATGTCTTGTTACTTCAACCCAGCAACAACACCAACAATTATCTACTCAAGAGTGAGCTCGTGGAACTAGAATCTGCCGAAGATACCCTTGTCGATATTGGAAAAGTGCGGGAAATTCCCGAAGCGGTCACCCATTGGAATGCGGAAACTGCCATCCAGGCAGCTTCCTCCAGCGATGCCGCAACCGGGCTAGAAGGGAATCAGTATGCCTTTTCTGGATTAAAATTGATTGATAAAAAGTCTGGGTCGGCCTGGTTTGAACTGGTCTGTGCCGTGGTAGCCAAGCCAGCGGAAAGAGCAGTGCATTTGTTCCCAGCGATTCCCATCTCTCTCCAGATTCAAGTCGGAAACGGATCCTGGGAATCATCCCTCATCAAAGCAAGTGGTGCAGCTGGAGAAGAGGGCAAAGAAGTGGACACGGTGTCCTTTGATTTGGTTCTTACGTGGCCTGAAAGTTCGGAGTAAATAACAAATAAATACTATCATTATTACTTTAATTTTACTTTTGAATACCAGTCCTTTTTCCCTGATTTGTTCTGGGTAGCACTCCGTGACTGAAGGCCAGGACAGGGGATAAACGCTGTAATTTTTCATCAGTCAAATATCTCGGCACATACAATACTACATTCACATATTTCTTTCGACCTTTCCAAGTTTTGGAACTCTTTATTGTCGTGTCATCTGTCCACAGCACGTTCATTCACATTGTTCATTTCCTTCAAGCTAGAAAAGTCACTTTCGTCAAATTGCCACCTATGATCCATAGCGTAGGTCCTCATTTTGGTTTCCAAAAAGTTGACAATGCAGCCAAAAATCCTAGGATCATCTGCTGGGAATTGTCCTTTTTCGTAGAGGCTTTCCAAAGTGGCTCGCATGTGCTCCATCCAGCGCTTGGCGCCCTTGGCGTTCATGATTTCGTGAGCATTGTGGGAATGATGAAATTGGAGGCGATAATCTCCTCCATGGTAGCACCTTCCTCCTCCAAAGGCATCGACCCAATACGCCACTTGGGCATTGATATGATGCCTTAAAGGAGCTGCTCCCACAAAAACATCACGAAACCATGGGTTTGCCGTGTCAGCAAAAACGCGCTGGTAGAAATCCGTGACAATCTCCACCACCAAAGTGTGACCAATCAGAGAATAAAGTTGCCAAAAATACAACGGGTCGGCGGCATCGGTACTTGCCACCATGGACTTGGTGGGGAGATTCATCTTACTGTTTGTTTCTTCATCATCATTATCGTCGTCAATGTTGTGGAAATGGTAAAGGTACTCGGACCTGGCGTCGACATATCCACGACGAGGTGTAAAAGGACACTTGTTCACCATTCTCTCAAATAAATATACTTCTTGTGTGAATTTGACTTATTCTCTTCTCTTGTCTTTTCTTCTTCTTTTTGCTAGATTACTTACACTATATATATTGTAGCTCTCGCTTTGTCAAATAATGAGCACAAAGGAATCGGCAAGGATTTTGGAAATGTCCTTTATGCAGTATTGATGTGCGCGATTGTAAAGCCGAGATCGGTGATGAATGTAATCGAACGAAATGGAACTTTTGAAACGCGCACTTGTCCCAAACTATTCGTGATGGATCCTTCGATTTGATTCGTTACTGCTCCTTGGACTGGTAGCACAGTAGTTCCGTTAACGTACCGTAGTACGTACCATACGTACATCGTACTGTACTGTAAACAGAGAGGTGCGCTCAACAGACCCGGGCGACGCTGTCCGCGAAAACCGAAATAATCAAAATGGCTTTTCAACGGAACACGTAAATTTGCGACCGTTCCTCTGGAATCCGGGCCTACTCTACTACTAGTAATGAATCAATACATTTGATTGTATCTGCTACGTATGAGTGAGTCTACATAGCCAGTTCAAGGGGCTCTAGTTAGAAGTGGCTACGTCGTAGCTACTTCTCCAGAGTACAGTACATCGTACTAGTTAGTAGTACGCACACCTCAATTCGAGCCAACCATAACAGTACATGACAGTCAACACAAGAGTAAAAAGGGACCGAGAAAGCAGCACTTCCCTTTTCTTCTTCTTACAAGGTCCTACCAACCGAAACAACACAAATGGAGGAATAATATGATAGAAAGAGAACAACGACCATGGCATGATAGCGAAGAGCCAACGGGTGCCAAGAAAATGGCGGGGTTGCGACAACATAAGGCCGTCTCCATGTTCCAAAAAGTGTTGGTGGTGGTGTGGTTCGTGTGTTTGTTTCTGATCCGTGACACATCTGCCAGGCGCCTGGGTGGAGGGCAGTCACAGGTGGGGGAGCATGGAGTAGTAGATAGAACAGAAACGGCAACAATACCCAGTGAACCAGAAGAGCAGCAGCATCAGCAGCAATACAAGATCAAAAAGAGTGAACCTCGACGTCGTCGTAGAGCCACCGTCGTGAGACGAAGCCGCCCAAATCAAGGAACTGAACACAACAACAACAAGGAAACAACAACAGCGAGGCCTGTGGGGAAGGATCAAAAGTTTCGGGTACGACGACGGCGGGCACTGCGACACAATGCCGTTCGGAACCGTGGTTACATGCGAGACATTGGCATCATGGAACGGGAACGGGGGGAACCAACAGAGTTTTGGTCGACCGGCAGTACCACCACCACTACCACTACAGAAAGCAAGAATATTTTCAACCAAAACAACAAGGAATATATTCAAGAAGCACAGGAAGAAGAAAAACAACAAGAAACGCAACTATCATCATTATTTGGATCAGACGACCAAGAAGAAGAAACAGACCGTATCGAGATGCTCAAAAATAATGAAGGACTCATGTCGTTTGGGGCGGGGGCATTGTCGGGAGCCGTGGCGGGAGGAGCCATTGTAGGAGGGATCGTGGCGGCAGCCTTGTCATCCACACAACCACCCATACAAACGCCACCACCCATTCCAACCCCATTGCCGATGACGGCAGCGCCTTCACCCACAACTTCGTTGTTACCTACCGTGGTGCCTTTCACCGCACCACCAACCTCGGAATTACCTCCCGGCCAAATACCGGGTGGTGGAAACCCGCTCAATCCAGAAGGCATCACCCGACCCTTGGATGTGAAAAAAGAAACAGAAGACGCCACGGACCCCAAAGAAAACTTTAACTTTACAACGGATGAAGGGCCGGATTTCTTTGATTTGAGCCCCGAGGATGAAAACCCATCTGCAAAACCCAGTATTGGTGGTGCATCACTCACCGAGATGGATTCCAATTCGACCATTCAAGACCAAGTGCCAACAAATGAGACAACTGCACCTGACAACAGTACCGAGCCAACTATAATAAGCATGGCTCCGTCTGTAGCGCCATCTCAAGAAAACAGTGGTGAGGCTACTAGTTTTGATACTAGTTTAGATACGTCTATTGCGCCATCTCAAACCAGCAGTGGCAAGCCAAGCAGTAGCATGGCTCCATCTAATGCGCCATCTCAAGAAAACAGTGATGAGCCAAGCACTAGCATGGCTCCGTCTATTGCGCCATCTCAAACAAGCAGTGGCGAGCCTACTAGAATTCCATCTGTGGCGCCATCTCAAACAAGCACTGGTGGGGCTACTAGTTTTGATACGTCTATTGCGCCATCTCAAACCAGCAGTGGCAAGCCAAGCATGAGCATGGCTCCATCTATTGCGCCATCTCAAACAAGGAGTGGCGAGCCTACGAGAATGGCTCCATCTGTAGCGCCATCTGAAACAAACAGTGGCGAGACAATCATAAGCATGGTTCCGTCTGTAACGCCATCGGAAACAAACAGTGGCGAGCCAACAGTCAGCGACACCTTGCCCTTAGCATCATTATCCCCGGGACTGTCCCTGTCAGCAGTAGACACAGAAGCACCAACCATCAGCTCGACATCATCACTAGATGAAGTCAACGATTCTTCCTACCCACTGGAGAACCGGGAGGAGGAAGTTGCTGCGAATGACAAACAAAAAGACAGTGACGCCGAGGAAAAGATTACCCGCGATCGAGGGCAGCCCAAGGGATCCTCCAAGGAAACATCAAACAATGGTAGTGATCTCACGAGGGAGCAAAATGTTTTTAAACAAGCATCTCCTAAAAACGGGGCCAAAGATGCTAGTAGCAACTCCACAATGAATCCCTCCTCGTCGGGAGTACCGGAAAGCGACCCCCCTTCGTGGCGCCCCAGCATTTGATAGTAGCTAGACATAGCACGACCGAGAACGCCTCGAACAAGTCCCGAATAGTGGGTGCAACACCTAGTCCTTGTACTCAAGCCGCCGAGACACCCCAACAAACGTGGGACAGTAATCAAGTTCAAGATTTCAACAACAATTCCCAATCAACTAGTCATCTAGCCGGTCCCTAACGAGGGGGTGAAACACATGGTAATCTTGCCGCAAAGCAAGTACTAGTTCCGTGATTAGCGAATCTACAATACCAAGCTGGCGCCTTCCCTTGCAATCCTTCGAGGAGAGACGACTACATCCTACACAACATCTCCTGCACTTGACACTGCCAATGTTGAAACGAAACCAGATGCAGAGGCATTTGATTTTATGGGGGAGGGTGCCGATGAGTCTGGGTTTGACTTCTATGGCGATTCATTCTGGGTGATCCTCTGGGCACTTTCGAATGAAAGCGCCGAGCAAAACCAATCAATAATAATTGATAATAATAATGCTGTATTCAAAGCGCCGCACACTTGCTCCAGATTCTCTTGCACCCGTAATATTTTTTGAATTTTTTTCGCGCCATTTTTTGGGACCCTTCGCAATCAATGCATGAAGAATGCACGGGCAAATCAGTTCGCATTTCGTGTTGGGTTGTTGTGCACAAACCGCTACCATATCAATCATCGGTATTAGAACCTAAAGATAATTATGGCCAGCATGAAGGGAAACTGAAGCGAAAAGTACATAACATACAATCAAAATTCACCAAAAGCTACATTCGTCAAGCATGAGCACCGCCACCACCACCACCACGACACCCGCTTCTGGGCCAAACAAACGAAAGTTAGATGAGTATCAGAGCATGACGCATGACGAACTCATATCCGCATTACAGGAGCGTGACGTTCGCATCACAACGCTTGAGAGTGACAACAATCTTCTCAAGCTCGAGAAGAGCAGTTTCTTGTTGTCTCCAACACCATCAGCACCCAATGCTATATCTCCTGAGAAAGTCCAAGCAAAAGCCGACCAGCTTCGAGAACTTGCCTGCCGAGGCATCAAGAGTCAAATGAAATGGAAACCCAGTTGCAAAAAGGGAACTGCACGCTTCTCCTACGAATGCATGTGCGACGAATCGACGTTTCGTGCTTTCATGCGTGTCGGAGACAAAGAAAAGACCAAGGGCAAACGAATGGAGGTCGAGGAATTTCAGGAAAATATCCTGGGCAGTGAACTTGAAACGAGCATTCGCTATGGGTCTCTTGTTGCAAAGGGAAAACTAACTGTTTCCTTTGACAGCAGCGACGACATAATGAAAATCACCGGAGGATATGGCATGTAATAAAACTTTGGAAGCGGTGGATTTCATTCCCACGGAAATGCCATGCGCACATTTTTTGGCCGTCAATGAAGCCTGCTGGAGGTACATCTGTTAATGAAAATGCAATTGAATCAATGTGTGATTTGTGGTCCAGAGTGAAGTCACGCACCGTCTGTCGCAGGAATGCGTCCCAGCCAAGTCTGTTGCCACTTGAAATAGGTAGCTGTAACATCTTCGGGCCGCCCATTAAAAAAAAAGGCATTTCTACTAGCTAGCTAGAGGTTGCTTGAAGCACACCGCAATGCAATCATTGCTTGATGCATCAAAAAGGACACGTAGATGTAGCCCAATGGTAGTTCCTCCAACGGTGGGTAGTCTATGCCATTCGATACCTACTGACTCAATGTCGTTTTTTCTCTTTCAAGGTTGCAGTTTAATTACGCACAGCGCATGGGCGGGAGCCGTGCTCAGCGCAGGGCTGGTAACAGTCCGCTGCATCAGGGTGCCCGCCCGCTAGCTATGGAACAAACTGTTCAGCACTAGACTGCATGCAAGCAGGCCTTCGTTTTCCCAATCACAAACGAAGACCTTTCCGGATACTGCATCCGTGACATGTTTGGTCTCAGTAAAACAATACAACAGTGGCAACACATTGCTGCTATTTCGTGCAATGCTGCTACAAAGCCCTTGATTTTGTGAGTTTGAAGTCACACATTAGCCCCTGGCAATGAGCTTCATGCTGTCTCTTTCTTGGTGTTGCCGACCAGTAATAAAATAGCCAATGCCAAGGATAGAGGACACTTGTTTTCTGCGGAAATCCAGCAAAACGAAAGTGAATTGGTTGTCTTCTAAACAATGTCAAAACCGAGCAATCTGTGTACAGTTTTTTTTCTCGTGTAAAGTTTTACCAAAAATCTTTGTAATTTACCCTGCAAGGCTTTTGAGTTTGTGATTTACAGAAAATTTGTAATCTTGCAAATGGTGATTTTGTAATTTTGCAAAAGTTCAATGAAATATTTACATAAACTTTGTAGGAATTGGAAACATTTGCATTCTAACTAGTTCTGCAAAAAGATGATGGAGAATGATAGCATTGACTCAAAAAATGGGTAATCTGATTGCATGGATTCTTTACAAATTTTACAAAGAATTTATGTAATTTGTCACTGATTTGTGTAAAAAAAGCTTACTGGGTAAATTGCTACACAGGAATTCTCACTTACCCAAATTGCTCGCTCCAAGTCCCTTTTCTCTGCATGAGCCTCATGCCCTTCCCCCCAGCAGGATTATTGGTGTCAATGCCATTGTTTTGGTGGGCAGTTTCTGATGATCATGCAGGTCAAGTGCTGCTATGCAGGTCAAAAACAAAGTCAGGATGCACCTATTTGTCAAGAAGGTGCACATAAAACCACTCACAACATTGCTCTGGCTGTTTCAAAAGGGTCTTCTACAACAGAAAATTCTTTAAAGAATACAAATCCTACTCCCAAGAAGAAATCTCCCAAGACCAACAAAAAGAAGA
>Ga0163144_10029187_pt1 | contig 10600 bp, 10 predicted proteins | sample OliLak19BULKMAT1_FD_123175 | JGI IMG/M metagenome (GOLD analysis project Ga0163144, IMG submission 123175) | Freshwater microbial mat bacterial communities from Lake Vanda, McMurdo Dry Valleys, Antarctica - Oligotrophic Lake LV.19.BULKMAT1 | ecosystem: Environmental > Aquatic > Freshwater >...
GCGCTTTTTACCGAAGTCTGGATCCCGCCCTCGGTGCGGCTGGAAGTGTTGCCTGGGCTCGGTGCACGCGGTGAACCAGAGATTGCTGCGGCCATCAAGCGCAAGGCGCTTCGTGTGTGGAAGAAGAGCATTCCACTTCCGCGTGAGGAGATTCCCGACCTTGACGACGGCGAAACCGATTGCATCCGCCTGGCGCTGTCGGTAGGTGCAGCCAACGCGCTGATACTGATGGACGAGCGCGCCGGGCGTGCGGTTGCAACGGAACGCGGCATACCCATCACCGGAACCGCGGCCGTCATCAGCCTCGCGAAGCGGCGCGGTCTGATCGCCTCCGCCAAAGCCCAATTCGAGCGCCTGCACACGACCGACTTCCGGATCAGCGCAGCGGTGATACAGGCCGCGCTTCGAACGGCCGGTGAACTCTGATTTCGAGCGCCGGGCACGCGACGATACTGCTTAGTGTTGCGCCGACACAGTGCGATGGAGAGTTTTTCAATGGTCAAAGAGATTGCGGCAAATTTTTGCACCTGGCTCTTCGCCACTTGCGCGCTGGCCCAGCCGCTCACCATCGCCAGCGACCCTTCAGCCCTGGCCAGAGCCGCCATCGGTAGTGAGCCAGGAAGCGCGAGTGTCGCCATCTGGCGTGCCGGGCCACAAGCCCTTGACGCCTTGGCGTCGCGCTATTGCCAGGTAGCTCGATCCACCCTCCTCCTCCTCTTCGACGAGCACGCCGCGGCGGGTCAGGATTCACGAATCACGGTTGGCGCAATGGCCCACGCTTGACCTGCGTCAATCAATTGGCGTCGTTGCATCCGAACGGCGGCCTGGAGGGGTATCGGGTCCTGCGTCAGCCGAATCGTGGCGGGCACAAGCCCCGCAAACATACCCGTGACGCAAACCACCCGGTTGGAGCTGGTGCTCAACCTCAGGATAGCCAAGACACTGGGCATCACGATGACCCGCGAGTTGCTGCTCAGCGCCAATGCGGTGATCCAGCAGGCCCTTGGGCCGTTTCGGATCCGGGTTTAAGATGACCCGACAAACTGTTCGAGCACCCATGAATCTGCCCGCGGCTGACCTTACCCATCGCCTGGCCGCCATCCTCGCTGGCGATGCTGCCGGTTATTCGCGTCTGATGGCGCTGGACGAAACCGGCACGATCGCCAACCTGGACCAGGCACGGGGGGTGTTCCGAGTCGCCATCGCAGCCCACCGGGGGCGCGTGATCGACATGGCCGGCGACTCGGTGCTGGCTGTGTTTGAGACGGCCACCGGTGCGCTCCAGGCCGCACTTGCGATCCAGCAGGAGATCGCCGTCTCCCACGCCGCGCACGAACCGCAGCGGCGCATGCGGTTTCGCATCGGCGTGCATGTCGGCGAGGTGATTGAAAAGGCCGACGGCTCGATCTATGGCGATGGCGTCAACGTGGCAGCGCGCTTGCAGACCCTGGCGCAGCCGGGCGGCATTGCGATCTCGGAGGCGATCCACGGCGTGGTGCACAACAAGGTCAAGGCGCGCTACACCGACCAGGGTCCGTGCCAGCTCAAGAACATCGATCGCCCGATACGGGTATTCACCGTCAACCCGGACGGCAGCGAGGAAGCACCATTCGGCGAGCCAGAAGCAAACGGTGCAGGGCAGCGCGTGCCGGCGACGGGGCCTGCGTCCGCCGCGGCGCTGGCTGCGCCAAACTACAGCACCCTGTTCGTCGGCCGGCGCCAGGAAATGACCGAACTGGCTGCCGCGCTCACTGCCGCCCGCTGCGGAAGGGGCCAGGTGATGATGCTGGCCGGCTCCGGAGGTATGGGCAAGACCTGCCTGGCGCAACAGTTGGCCGCGCTGGCCGAGGCCGATGCCGTGCCGGTTTTGTGGGGGCGCTGCCTGGAGGAACCGGGCGCGCCACCGTACTGGCCGTGGCGGCAACTTGTGCGCGGCTACCTGCGCACCAGCGGTGATCCGGATCCGCAACGGACCTTCGGCCCGGCACTGGTCGATATCGCCAGCATCGTCCCGGAGTTGGCCGAAGGCCGGATTGGTCCCGCGCCCGATGCCGTTGCGGGCGACAGCGCGCAGTCGCGCTTTCGCCTGTTCGACGCAGTGGTGGGCTTCCTGCGCCGCGCGGTGCAGCGCAGGCCGCTGCTGCTGATCTTTGAGGACCTGCATTGGGCCGACGCTACCTCCTTGCGCCTGCTGGCGTTCCTGGCAGCCGAAATGCAGGATTGCCCCTTGATGGTGCTGGGCACCTACCGCGACACCGAGTTGTCGCGCCAACACCCCCTGTTTGATACGCTCGGGGAGCTGGCACGCTCGCCATCCTACCGCCGTGTCGAGCTCAGGGGCCTGAGCACCCGCGAGACCGAGGAGTTCATGCGGGCGGCTGGCAACCTCAGCGCCAGCTTTGTCGATGCCATTCATGCGCGCACTGAAGGCCACCCGCTGTTCCTGCAAGAGACATTGCGATTTCTGAAGGACGGGCGAAACGCCTCCGATGGCCTCTCGCCCGTTGATGACGCACGGGCCTTGTCACTGATTCCTGCCGGTGTGCGCGAAGTGATCGGCAAACGGCTTAATCGCCTGTCGGTCTCTGCCGTCAACCTGTTGTCGATCGCCGCCTGCATCGGCCGCAGCTTCGACCTGGACTTGCTGACCCGACTGGAGCCCGACAAATCGGAAGACGAGATCCTCACCACACTGGAGGACGCGCTCGCCGTGCATCTGGTTGAAACTAATCCCGAGACGCACCAGTTCCGATTCAGCCACGCGCTGATCCGCGAGACGCTGTACGACGATATGCTGGGCCTGCGCCGTGCGCGGCTGCATCTGCGCATCGGCAACCTGCTCGAGGAGCGCGACGGTGCTGACGACGACATGGCGCTGCCGCAGTTGGCCTACCACTTCAGTGAAGCCGGACCGGGCGCGGCGACCGCAAAGGCGCTCGACTACGCCCGTCGTTCGGGCGAACGAGCCGCCAAGTTGCTGGCATTCGAGGAGGCGGCGCGGCTGTTCCAGCTGGCACTGCAGTTGCAGGACAAAAATTTCCCGACGGAAAAGCACCAGCGCTGCAGCTTGCTGCTGCGCCTGGGCGCCATCCATCTGTCACTGGGCGACGGAGTGTCGGCACGCGAGGCTTTTTCGCAGGCCGCAGCGATTGCGCGCGCGCAGGGTTTGAGCCCGCTTTTTGCACAAGCTGCGATCGGCTTCGAGCGCACCGACATCCTCGCGGCCCGTTTCGGCGAGCGGGCCGTGGCCTTGTTGCTCGAAGCCATCGCGCTGCACCATACCGACGATTTGATGAAAGTCGAGCTGCTGGCACGGCTATGCCGGGCCTATGTGTACAGCGACCGCGAGGCCGAGGCCAGGGACGCGCACCAGCATGCCGTGGCGCTGGCGCGCAAGATCGGCGACCAGGCCGGCTTGTACGCCGCGCTGGCTTCCATCACCGCTGCAAACAACTGGCCTGACATGCTGCACGCGCGCCTCGCTGCGGCGACAGAGGCATGGAACATCGCTAAGGAGCACAACTTTTCGTTGCCCGTCGTCGATTGCCTGCCGTTTTTCCTGGCCGACCTGATCCAAATTGGTGACGCACCGGGGCTGCGCCGACTGCTCGATCAGGGCATGCATATCGCGAACGAAAGCCGTGCGCCCTATCTGCTGACCTTGTGTCGGCACACCGAGGCACTGGTGGCGATCAACGAAGGGCGTTTTGACGAGGCGCAGGCCTGGGCCAGCAAGGCCTTGGAAAGCGGGCGTCGCTTATCCGAAGACCAGGCCGGCAGTACCTTCGGCATGCAGATGTTTTGCCTGCGCCGCGAGCAAGGGCGCCTGCGCGAGGCGCTCCCGATGCTGGAGCACTTTGTGCGCAGCACCGAGCAATCCCGCACCTGGATACCCGGCCTGGCCCTGCTGTATTCCGAGCTCGACATGCGCGAGCCCTGCCAGGCCCAATTCGACAGCCTGCCCTGGGACAGGGCCACCGTCACGCCGCGCGACGTGAGTACCATGACCACGGTGCTGTTCGCCGCGGAGACATGCACTTATCTGGTGGACGCCAAACGCGCACATCTGCTCTACCCTTTGCTGGAGCCGCTTGCCGGTATCCAGCTGATGGTCGACTTCGGTGGTCCTTGCCTGGGATCGGCCGACCGGCTGCTGGGCAATCTGGCCAGCGTGATGGCGCAATGGACAGTGGCGCAAGGCCATTTCGAGCGGGCTCTGAAAATGAATCGCGCTGCCGGCTCACGTGTGTGGCTGGCCCACACCGGCCACGACTACGCGGTGATGCTGCTGCGCCGCCAATCAGCCGGCGACGCCGAGCAGGCCCGCACGCTGCTCGATGAGGCGCTGGCGCAGAGCAGCGCATTGGGCATGGCGGCAATGGCGCCGCGTATCACGGCTTTGATCGAGACCTTGCAGACGCCCCGCCCCGCATACCCTTGCGGCCTCACCGCACGCGAGGTGGATGTGCTCAAGCTCATCGCGATGGGGCGCAACAACCGGGAGATCGGTCAGGTGCTGGCCATCAGCCCCAATACCGTGGCCAACCATGTGCGCAACATCCTGGAAAAGACCTACACGGCGAACCGGACCGAGGCGGCTGCCTTTGCCAATCACGAGGGTTTGCTGTAGCAACCCCACGCGATGGTTGACGGCAGCTGCCGAGCCACTCAGGGCCGGATATTCTGGTTCACCCGGAACAGGTTGTCCGGGTCGAACTGCCGCTTGACGTCAACCAGCCGCTGGTAGTTGCCCCGGTAGGCGGCGCGGATCCGATCTTCGCCTTCATCCATCATCATGTTCACATAGGCGCCACCAGCGCAATGCGGGTGCACCGCGTTCCAGTAGTCCTTCGTCCAGGCCGTGATGGCGGCCCGGTCTTGCGGATCGGGACTCACACCCACGATGACCTCGGCCCAGTTTGCGTCGCGATAGGAAAACGCGGTGTCTCCCGACTTGACGCGATGGGCCGCACCGCTGATCGGGTACAGGTGCATGGTCGATTTCGGCGTCGGCAGCATGGCCGCGAAACGCACATGCTCGGCAATTGCTGCGTCACCGAGTTCATTGACGAAATCGGCACGCCAGTACCATTCTTCTCCGGGCGGGTACAGACCATCGAACGCGGTCTGCAGTGCCGGATACGGCATGGCTTGCACCCCGTGCATCAGCGGCGTCGCAAATTCGCGCACCGGTTTGAACACCGCATCGGCTTGGGCCGGGTCACCGGTGTAGCACCACACCACGCCACACACCTGCTTGCCGTGAAGTGCTTCGGGAAACGGCGCAGCCGGCGGCACCGTCGTGGTGGCGAAGAAGCCGTTCAGATCATGCGGCGCTGCCGTTATGAAATCGCGATACCAGCGCATCACCTCGGCCGTCTGCTCCGTGGCCCAGAAGGTTGGGCCGCCAATGATCGTATGGACCGGATGCAGGCGGAACAGGAACGAGGTGACGACGCCGAAATTGCCGCCTCCGCCGCGCAGTGCCCAATACAGCTCGGGGTTGTTCTCGGCGCTGGCCGTTACCATCTGGCCGCTGGCCAGCACCACGTCGGCCTGCAGCAGGTTGTCGATCGTCAGGCCACATTTGCGCGTCAGGTGGCCCAGGCCGCCGCCCAGCGTCAGGCCGCCCACGCCGGTGCTGCCGATGATGCCGCTGGGCGTGGCCATGCCGAAGGCATGCGTCGCATGGTCAACCTCGCGCCACAGGCAACCGCCCTCGACCCGCACCGTGCGCGCCGCGGCATCGACGCGGATTCCCTTGAGCCCGGACAGGTCCAGTACCAGGCCCTCGTCGCACACGCCCAGGCCGCCGCCGTTGTGGCCGCCACCGCGCACGGCCAGCAGCAGCGAATGCTCGCGTGCAAACACGACGCTGCGCATCACGTCGGCCACGTCCTGGCAATACACAATCAGGCCGGGCATGCGGTCGATCATGGCGTTGTAAACCTTGCGCGACGCGTCGTAATCCGGGTCGCCCGGTTGCACGACGCGGCCGCGCAGCGCGTTGGAAAATTCCTGGAGCTTGTCGCTGTTGATCATGGTGTATCTCCGGTTGGTGGCGCGTGCGGATGAACGCGAGTCCACGCTTGCGTTGTACGCAATGCACCGACGCAGGGGAATAGTCAGAAATGACCAGAGCCCCCCCAACTACCCCGAAAACACCCGCCACGCGGGCGTTTCGCCTCAGCGGGCGGCAGCGGCGGCCGATGCCAGCAGGCGCGGGTCGGCGCCGAAGGCCTGCGATACCTCGACAATCACGTCGGCGGGCACATTTGCGCGCCTCGCGGCTTCGCGAATAGCCTCGGGATCGTTCGCCTCATACAGGCAATAACTCTTGCGCTTGTCCGCGCTCAGGAACGAAAACAGCCAGTTCACGCCGACGTCGCCGTTGATTTTTGATATCGCAACCACGCCGTCAGCGTTAAGGTCCAGCTTCTCGGCAAAGTTGCGTTCGATGATGAATAGCGGCATGCCAACCCTCCTTCAAATGGACGCAAACCACACTCCGATCACGCAATTCCAGCGCAATAACTGCTCAGCGGCGGCGGATTTACCCGTTCCACTCCACATCGATCGTACGCGCGAACAACCGCTTTCGCAAACACGACCAGCGCGCGGCCAGCGCATATCGCACCGCCGCCTCAGGCTTGCGGGCTGTTTGCCGTCGGCCCTCGCTCCAGGGCCGCCAGTGTCGAAAGCAGGCCGTCCTTGTCGGGATAACAGCCTTGCAGCCAGCGTTTGCCGGCGCCCGAATACCCTTTGCGCGCATGCAGCACCCGGGTGTTGTCGACGATGAAGCATTCGCCTGGAGACAGCTTGAACGTCACCTCCATCGCGGGGTCGTCGATGATCTCGCCCAAGCGGCGGTAAGCCGCGTAGTAGTCGGCCATGGCCTCGAACGGCACGTCGGTGATGGCCGCGGTGGAGCGGTTGTTGAAACGTATGGCCACCAGCTCGCCGTCGGGTGCGAGTTCGATCATCGGGCGGCGCGCGCGCAGGCATACGCCCGCCTCGCCGGCATATTCGAAACGCGCGCAGTGCTGCGTCAGCAGGTCGAACCAGGCCGGGTTTTCCGCCTTCAGGCGCAATGCCGCCTTGAAGCCGTCGATCACCATGTTCTCGCCACCCTCGGCCGAGTTCTCCAGGCAATACAGGATCTGCATCGTCGGCACCGGGTCGCGGTACGGATTGTCGGTATGGGCCTGCAGGCCCAGGCCGGTGTAGGCCAGGTTGGTCGGGTTGACCTCGGTGCGCACCTCGAAAAATACGCCGTAGTTGGTTTCGCGCACGTAGCCGAACAACTGCGCCACCTGCAACAGCGCGCCCGGCTCGATCGGGCCACCGCAGAGTTTGCCGAAACCGTATTGGCGCAACGCAAACAGCCAGTTGCGCAGCGCGGCCGGGTCGCTCTTGACCCGGCCAAAATCGCCAACGGGCACCGCGCCCATCAGGCCGCTATCCCACGGCGTGATGGCATTGCCGGTCCAGCCGGGCGTGCGGGCCTGCGTCCGGTCGTAGGCATGCTCCTTGAGCCATGCCAGGTCGTAGTCGACGCTCTTGCCCTCGGGCGCAAAGTTCACCGACAGGCGCTCGCCGTGGATGGCCGCCGTGGTGATGCGGGTGTCGGGGGCAATGTCACGCAGCGCGATCAGGCGCTGGCCGTTGCCGGGCGCGCGCGTGGCGGCGTCCCAGGCGTTGTCGCGCAACCAGATGGCGTGAAACCGTGAGGAGGCGCCGTCGCCGGACTCCAGCGTCAACACGTCACCATCGTCAGAAACCGTCACTGCCACCATGGATCGAGCCCTCTTGCACCGGCGGGTTACCGGAAAACCGCCAGTGTCGGGCGCTCAGGTCACATTTACAAGCCAAGAAATCAAACCGTACCCGCACCATCCTGTCGCCGGCGCGATGCTGATGGATGAGCTTCTTACTGACAACGTGGCGGCATTGGCAGCGGCTGGGGCGATCAGGGCACATGAGAGGGCAAAAGATTTCCGAGCTGGCGCCATCAATAACCACGTGCTCGCGGTGCGGGTATTGCTCATGTCACTCCCTCTGCCGTGTGGTGCCTTGCTCTACTTTTGGGAGCTTTCTGGAAGTGTGGACGATATCAACCACCTCCCAAACTGCGCCGTCAAGCTGGCGGATGAAAGCCAAATAAGGCAGGTTCGAGATCACGAGCTTGCGGCTTCCGGGGAATAGGTCGCTGGCAGGAATGCTCATGGCGAAGCCCTCTATTTTTTCAACTTGCTGCCATATCCGGTTTTGAATCGAGTCAGCGACCTGTCGGCCTGCTTCAAGTTCGTACCAAATGATGATTTCTTCCAGACTCTGCAGCGCAAAGTCAGACCATTGGATCGCCATGGACCTGACCTACGCTGGCAAATTCATTTTGCTGCGCCGGGCTTCAAGACGCGCATGAAGAACGGCTTTTGCCGTTTCGTTCGAGTAGCTCTTCATTTCTCCGCTGTCCAGGGCATTGATGGTTTTTTGCAGGCGCGCGCGCAGCCATTCGGTGTAACCTGCCTCGGCAGCCTGACCGGAATCTTCCGGCTCGTCAGCGGCAATGACCAAGGGGAGTGTGCGGGTCTTGTAGACCTGGGTCATGAAAACCCGCAAGGCCTCAGACGGGCTAATGCCCATCTCGCGCAGGACGGCAAAGGCACCGTCCTTGATGGTCGAGTTCATGCGGAATTGAACGGTTGCGTCCACATCTTGCGTCGTTGACATGCTGATCCCCTTCGAAGTGAGTTTGTGCTGCCAGTGTATTGACAAATAGTGAAAGGTCCTCAAAAAAGATCAGCCGAACCTTCGCTGATTAGTAACGATAAATGGCTGTAGTCGAGGTGGAAATTACAAGGGCAGTCCGCATCCAGTCACATAGCGCGCCAACTCCAGCGGTGCCGCCCTTGAGCGCGAACGTGCCCTATGTTCCTGTTCCCGTCGGCGCTGGCAAAGTGCCATATTTGGGCTAAGGCGGAATGACCGGTCACGATCGTCCGGAATACCCACATGGACCAGTCCATCGGGAGGGTTGTCGACACCCTCAAGCGAATGGACCAAGTACGAGGACACGCTGATCCTGTTCCTGTAGGACAACGGTGGCTACGCCGAATTCATGGTCGAGGACGGTTGGGCGAAATTCATGCCCGACAGCCACAACGACGGGCGCAAGATCGAGATGGGCAACCGGCCGTCCGCTCGCCCGGGCGGCCCGCTGACCTACATGAGTTACGACCTGCCGTGGGCCAATGTGTCGAACGCCCCGTTCCGTTCGTTCAAGCATTGGGTGCATGAAGGCGGCAGATCGACCCCTCTGGTCGTGCAATGGCCCCGCCGCACGCGGCAGGCCACGATTTCACATGAGCCCTGCCATGTGTCCGACATCCTGCCCACGACCATGGAAGCGACAGGCACCCCGAGGCTACCCGTTGTGGCCGACCGCGCGGTGCAGAGCGTCGATGGTGAGAGCTTCCTGCCCTTGCTGGAGGGCCGGGCGCCGCGCAGGCCCCCAGATACACAGATTCAAGTGATACACTTGTTTGAGTGTTAATTCCATGGAGTCAAGATAATGGCAACCACCGTTAATTTCACCGGCGCGGTTGATCGCGATCTGCTCAAGCGCGCCAAAATCATTGCCGCCAAGACCGACACCTCGGTCAATGCACTGTTCAACGCCGAGCTTCGCCATCTGGTCGAAACCTTCGAGGCGGCCGAAGCGACAAGCAACCAGAATTACCGGCGGCTGCTCGACTTTTCGCTAGGGCGGCTCGCGGGCGACGAAGCTATGCGCGCGCTGGGGATCGACAGCGAGGAAGACCTCTACCTGTTGATGGCGCAAGCCCAGCTGCCGATGCCGCGATTGCCCGATGCCGTCACGGCCGACATGGCCCTGCAACTGAAATCGCTGGCAAGCTGAGCCGCGCGCGATGACCGCGAATGTTGCTCTGCTGCCCGACGCCGGGCCGCTCATCACGCTGGCCTATGCGGATGCGCTCGACCTGTTGTTCAAGCCAGGCTGGCCGGTTGTGCTGGTCGACATGGTGCTGCACGAATTGACACGCAACCAGACACCGACCAGCGAGAGACTGGCGCAGTGGGCCGACACCGGCCAGGTATCGGTGCGCACAACCCGCACCTTCCAGCATCACCGGCAAACGCTGGTGACAAACCCCGCCGCTGCGCGCACCGCCAATCTTGGCGAACTGGCAATCCAGGAAACCATGAACGACTTCGCTCTGGACCAGCCGCAACAAACCGGTGTGTTCCTGTTCGAGGACCACAAGATCGCACGCGCCAGTTTTTTTCTGCCGGACAACTGCCGCAAGGTCAGCACCCGCGCCTACCTGTTGTTTCTGGAGCAACAAGGCTGGCTTGAATCGGCGGCGGATATCGAGCGCCACGCCATTCAGGCCGGGCGCAGCTTTTCGAGGCTGCGATTCCCGCCCGAATAATCCGTTTCGGGAATTCCAGTGCTCCGGACACTGACATGGTTCGCCTCACCGCGGTGTATGAAGTGGCCCGCTGTTCGCAGTACAACGAGTTGAACGAGCAAACCAGCGCCGGATTCAGCGAGATGGTCGATGGCGTGATCCCC